>Ga0207796_1000939_pt1 | contig 10461 bp, 9 predicted proteins | sample Pon1CUnioCityCA_6_FD_187274 | JGI IMG/M metagenome (GOLD analysis project Ga0207796, IMG submission 187274) | Marine sediment microbial community from Union City, CA, USA - Pond 1C Sediment 1 (SPAdes) | ecosystem: Environmental > Aquatic > Marine > Intertidal zone > Salt pond sediment ...
GAGAATCAATTCCACTGCATTTTCGGCGGAGACATGTGCTACATCGTCCATCCCTCCGATACCGCCCCCGCCCTGGTCGCCCTGGAAGCAGTCGCCCGGATTGTGGGGCAGCGAGGAACCAGAAAAGTGCCCATTGAGCATTTCCACATCCTCCCGAGTCAGGATTTTCAACAAGAAACGGTACTGGACCCCGACGAGATCGTCTCAGAGATTGTTCTGCCTCCGGCGCCCTCGGGTCTACGGAGCGCTTACCGGAAGGTGAGAGCTCGCCGCTCCTGGGATTTTGCTTTGGCCGGCGTGGCCCTTGCCCTCCGATTCAACGGGTCGACCGTGGAAAAAGCCCGGGTGGTCTTCAGCGGCGTTGCGCCTGTGCCCTGGCGCTCCAGAGAGGTGGAGGAGACGATTACGGGCCGGCGCCTCGATGCGAATGTGGCGGCAAGTGCCGGAGAAGCCGCGATCAGGGCCGCTGAGCCCATGGAAAAAAACGCGTACAAGATTCCGCTGCTTCGCGCCGTGGTAGCGGAAGAACTGCACGCCATTGCCGGAGCATGACCCGAACGCCCCAAAGATTCCACCACTAAACCGATTGATGAATCAACGCTGAAACCTCCGCATTGCCGGGATCGCTTTGACTCATAACCTCCGAATCAAGGGGATAATGGCTCGCATATGAAGTGACTCGCTGTCAGGCCTTGGCCCGTTTTGAATGCCGCGTAAGCAGCCACAAGAGTGAGCGTTCGAGCAAAATAAGTGCAGCGGTCACACCCACAGCCAGAGCAAAGAGCACCAAATTGGTTTCGTCATCGGCCCGGAATGCAAAGACAAGAGAGGTGCTCACAGCCGGAGGGTGCACCACGTCGAGCAGGATCATAAATAAAATCGTGACGATCATGGCCCCGCCTCCGGAGAAGTATCCCGGTCCCAGTGCCTGATAGCTCAGCAATCCTACGGTGGCTGCTCCGAGATGGGAAACAACCAACGTACGAATCGCATTTGTACCATGCAACGGATCCAGATAAATTAGGAACGCACTGGCCGCGAGCGCAGAAAAGAGGAGCCTCTGCCTGTTCAGGATTTCCACGAAAAGGAGCACTCCGAGAACTGTCAGGGTGGGCAGCACCGCCAGAACCAATTCGTGTTTGAAGGTCAGTCTCCGCCTTACCGAGCGGTTTGCGCCTTCCATGGGTTTCAGGCTTTCGCGGTTTTCCTGCATTCGGTCCTCTCTTCTTAGAAACGGTTATAATTCCGGTTCTGCTCGCACCTTGGTGACGGCTTTTGGTGTGGCTTCCAATACGCTGAAACGATAGCCCGACTCAACGATGTGCTCCCCTTCCTTTGGGACGTGACGCAAATGGGCCAGAAGCATGCCGCCGATGGTGCGATAATGCCTGGCGGGAAGATTAAGCCCGATAACGTCGTTTACTTCTGAAATAGGCAGCCGGGCATCCAGAACGTAAACGTCTTCTTCCAAAACTTCAAAGGTACGTTTAGGTTTGTAAGGATGCTTTTCAAAATGAAAACCGGTTTTTGTCTCTCCTACAACCACCCCAAGAATATCCTCAAGCCTTACCACCCCCATGGCCGACCCGAACTCGTCCACGATGACCGCAGCCTGGTCCCGGCGCTCCCACAGAACAGGCAGCAGCCTGTCGAGTGTTTCTTGCGGCGCCGCATAATAAGGGGGTTGGGTCACGTCATCGATCGCCACAGACGCCGCCGTTTCTTTCAGGACATCCCACGGAGTTAAAGATACTGTGCCCACAATGTTTGCCGTGCTTCCCTTAAACACCGCAATGGATCGATAGCCCAGCCTACGAGCCAGGGGGAGTAATTCGTCACCGGTGCTCTCGCTGCTCAAAAGAGACATGTCGCTCAGAGGGGTCATAACTTCCGCCGCTTGGGTGTCTCCAAACCGAATGGCCCGTCGAATGCGGCCCCGTGTGAAGGAAGCCACTTCGGAACGTCTTTCCGTCATCTCGAGTACCGCCCTCAGTTGCTCTCTTGTAAGAAACACACTCTGAGAAGCCTTCCCCCCGCCGATAAGCCGAGTGGCTCCACGGGCGATTTGGGAGAAGATAAAAGTAACAGGAAAGAACAACAAAGCGGCGACTTTGAGAGGATAGACGATGATGGGTGTCAGCCTCTCTGCTTTTTGTTGATAAACACTTTTCGGTACAATCTCCCCGAAAATGAGAAAAACCGGGGTAAAAACCAAGAACGCAACCAGATCGCCTCTTTCACCGAAATAGGATATCATTAACAGCGTTCCCAGCGTTGCCAGGCCAACGGTGGCCAAGTTCGTACCTACAAGCGTGGCAGTCAGCATTCTGTCAGGCCTCTGAAACATCTTGAGAAACAGCTTGGCCCCCTTGTCCCCAACTCTCGCCTTGTGGCGCATTTGGATCTTGTCCGCGCTCACCAGCGCAATTTCCGAGCCCGAGAAAAAGCCTTTTAACAACAAAAGCAAAATCATAATGCCCAGAACGGTCAAAATTTCCATTGCACCAGCTCCTTGCCTCTCCTAGTTCTCTTCTTCCGGTTCGTCTATTTTCGACGCTCTCAGGCGGGCAATTCGATTGCCTTTCATCTCCAGCACGGTGATTCTTATGTCTTCCAGGGTTATGGTGTCTCCTTCTTTTGGGACCCGACCCAGATGCCTGAAGGCGACTCCTGCAATGGTGGTCATGCGCGGGTCCTGCATGCCGAAATTGGTGAGCGCCTCGAAATCACTGAGCTTCATGTCCCCGCTGACCACAAACACCTGTTCATCTTCTTGTTTGTAGGTATATTTGCCCAAAAATTCACCGGCGATCTCGCCGAAAACAAAATTAAGAACATCTTCCATGGTTACGATCCCTGAGACGCCACCGAATTCGTTTAAAACCATGGCGGCGCTTGCGTCATGGGACTGAAAAAAATCGAGCATTTCATCAACGCTTTTGGTCAAAGGCACGAAAAGGGGTTTGCGCAGCGTGTCCTGGCACGTGAAATCCGAGGGCTGCTTTCCATCCAGAATGAACTTCATCACATCCTCCACATGGATGAAACCCATAATGTTGTCCCTGCTGCCCTCATATACAGGCATCCGCAGTCGCTCATATTGGATGAGCAACTCCATGGCCTCCGAGAGCTTCATGTCCAACCTGACGAATTGGATCTGGGTCCTGGGCGTCATGATGTGGACAATTTCTGTGTTGCCCGCCTCCAAAAGGTTGTAGATAAGGATCCGGTCCGTGGCGGTGACCAGGCCCTCCTCTTCGATTTCAGCCACAAGGGAGCGAAACTCGCTCATTCTCAACAGATGATCCACATCTCGCTCTTCCCCAACAATCCATGTGGTTACCTTGTCTGCCACAAGACGAATCGCCCATCGAATGGGAACACTGAGACGAACCCAGACATTCAGAGGCATGCAGATGATCCGTGTACTGACCTGAACCGGGTGGGAAACGGCGATGGTTTTAGGGGTGATTTCTCCAAACAGCAAAAGCAAGGGCACCATCACAATGACACTTACCACTCCAGCACGGTCCCCCCCGTAAAGAGCCACGAGGACCCCTGTCATGTTCGCGGTGGCTGCGATGTTGATCAATTCGTTTCCACACAGTATGGAAACAATCAAGCGTCTGGGCCGGCTGAGCAAGGCATGAAGCAAATCGGAACGAGGATGGTGTTGTTTGCGCAGCTGTTCAAGGTCCACATCGGACAGGGAAAAAAGCGCCGTCTCGGAACCGGAAAAGAAGGCGGATCCAAAAAGAAGGCAACCTTGAATAGACAAGCGAAAAACCATGTCCCCTTCGGCCAAGCGAGCCGTGTCAAAAGCCAGGAAGTCTCCAACCTGAGCCAATAATGCGGACAGATATTGAAAAGCAAAGTCCATTTTTGTATTTCAAAGCTGAATCGGTTTGGATGCAGAAAAAACCAAAGTGAAAAGCCCTTTGATGATCTTAAACCCAATAAATCGGAATCACAGCTAAAATGTAAATGGGGTTCATCCTGTATAGTATATGCGCAAAGGGGGTATTGAACCCGGCGACTGGGAAGGCTAAATTTCAATCCACGCATTCGGCCGCAAAAATACCTGATCGCCCCTTTTTCAAGGAGCGGACACTTTCTGTGGATTTAAGGGAAAAGTTATAAAGAAACAGAGGAGGAGAATCATGGAAATGAGCGCGCCCAAGAAAGACAGGAATTACGATTTCATCAGCGTGCTCTACCACATACTGCAGGGTTGCGAAACGTGCGGCACCTACCTCCAAAATGCTGAGAAGTCGGGCGCCAAGGTGTTGGCCGACTCCTTGCACGAAGCAAACGGCCGGCTTCGGCTCGCAAGTCCGCACTCCAGACTTAATGGCGTTAGGGCGGGGATGACAAAATGCCTATTAATCAACCGAACGGCCAGCTTGCGTGAATCGTGGTCCCTTTACCTTCCTGTGAATGAATGGAAAAAGACCCTCCGAGGAGCTCACATCGCTCTTCCATGCTGGAAAGTCCGATCCCCTGTCTGACCTTGTCCGGACTGAGAGCCTTCTCTGTGTCGAACCCGCAGCCGTCATCCTTGATCTTCAGTTGGATATTTCCCTGTCCATGTGTCAGGGAAAGGCTCATATTCTCAGCACCGCTGTGCTTGGCCGCATTGGTGAACGCCTCCTGCGTAATCCTGTATATTACGGTTTTCAACTCTTCAGACAAGTAACTCTCATCGATTTCTATCTTCCAGCTGGTTTCGATGTTCTTCTGCTGATTTTGAAACTCACGGCAGAGTGAGCGAAGGGCAGGGCCTATGCCGAGATTATCCAGAACCGAAGGCCGCAGGTTGTGCTGAATTCTTCCGAGTTCTCTTATGCAATCCTTGACCAAGCCCTTTATCTCTTTCATGGTTATGCTCTCGGAGGCCGGTTGTCCTTTCTTGACGTCGTCGAGCTTGCTCTCCAAGGCCATTTTGATGGCCATGAGATGGCCGCCCAGACCGTCATGCAGGTCCAGAGCGACATTCCTTCTCTCAGTTTCCTGCGCCTCCATAAGTCGGGCTGACAAATGCCGAAGCCTCTCTTCTATCTTCTTCCTTTCAGCAACCTCCGCTTCCAGCGCTCTGTTGGCGGACGTAAGCTCAAACGTGCGTTTCTTAACGCGTAGTTCAAGTTCATCACGTGCAGATCTAAGCTCCTTCTCCGCTTGTTTGCGCTCTGTTATGTCGGAAAACGTTACGACGCCCCCAATCAGGTTGTCCTTCTCATCGCGGATGGGAGTGGCGCTCGCCGACATCCAACCCAAAGAGCCGTCACCACGCTGGAAATTGATTTCTTCCTGCTCGGTGACCTCACCTTTGGTAATGGCTCTCGCCAAAGGCCACTCGTGGGGAAGATATGGTCTCCCGTCCGGATGAAAGCCCTTATATCGTCCATATTCATGCATGCTCTGCGAGGCCAGAAAATCTTGCCGCCAGATCCTGTTTACTTGTTCGTTGCCAAGGATTAGCTCCCCCGATGGCGCTTCCGCAATGATCACGCCTTCGGGAAGCTGCCGAAGAACGGTTTCCAGTCGCCTCCGCTCAGTCTTCAGCGTCTCCTCCATCTCTCTTAAGCGAATCAGATAAACGCCCTCTTCGCCTACAATAGCGTCTATATCTCCGCTGCGTACTGCGTTAATAACTTTTTCCGCTTGAGCCAGCCTGGCCTCCAATTCTCCACATTTAGGTCTTTCAACACCCATTATTTGTCTCCCGGAACCCCAGCGCCTTGAGCACGGCCTTCGTATCACTCAGATTGCCGAAAATGGATGTCCGCGGCCGAGGTGACACCTTGACAAGTGCAGGGGTCAGAATGATGCCGTTTTCCAATGCGATTTCAAAGGACGCAAACACATCCACGATTTGAATTTTGCAACGGCCCTCAAAGTGCGATTCACATATTTCTCTGAGGTTGTCCTTGGCTGTTTTGGAATGAGGCTCATCTCCAGCAACAAATAACTGGAAAACAAAGCCCTCCCCCTTGCCCTGATCATCAGATTGGATGCTCATTTCGACCCCTTGTAGCCGGCGGTCCTCAGTTCAACCCTCCTCGATCCTTATGCCTTGGTCGGTGAGAGAATAACTATGGTACTTGTTGGAGTGTTTTGTCCCGCGCGATTTCATTACCAGCAGATTGCGGCCTACCTCATTCCCCATATCCTTATACTGAAGGGTGATGATCGTATCGATAAGAGACGAAATTCCCATGCCGCTGATCTCGTGATGCTCTGAAAGCCTGGTGGCCTGGTTGATTAAAAGCACAGTGATGCCCTTTTTCTTGCACACACCCACAAGCCGTATGAGAAAGTCGAAAGCGGCCTCTTCACCTGCGATCCGCTTGTTGGCGGATATGGCATCCACCACCAGGTGGTGCGGATCAAAATGCCTGATGGCGCTGTTGATGCGAAAAAGGTGCTCCTCGATTCCCATGGACTCGGGCATCATCGGTATGACCTCCAGTGCCGAGTCATTGATCGCAGGCCGAAGATCGATTCCCAGGCTGAGCATGCCCGCAACCATGCCGTCGCTGCATTCCTCATAGTTGACATAGAGGACTTTTTGCCCCTCCTCGCACGCAGAACGTGTAAAAGTACTGGCAACGGCAGTTTTGCCCGTGCCGGTTGCACCGGTGATCAGGATACATCTGCCTCGCTGGTAACCGCCCCCCAAAATGGCATCGAGAGATTCGTTGCCGCTCGACACCCGTTTTAACGCCGATTCATAATGCATCACCACATCTGAGATAGGATAGCAGTGAAGCCCCTCATTCGAAATGAAGAAAGGATACTCATTGCCGCCGTAACTCGATCCCCGGTATTTGACAATTTGAAGCCTTTTTGTGACCACTTGTTCTCTGATTTTCTGGTCCAGGTATATGACGCAGTCTGCCATGAAGTCGAGATAATCAGACGGATCCGTGTCTTTTATTTTCTTTGCGGTCAGAATGGCCGTCATCTTCTTGTCCTTCAGCCATTTGTTCAGTGCAAAAATTTCATCCTGTTGTCGCTTCGGATCATCAAAAATACGCATCAGCACATCGATGGCGTCAATCACGATGTTGTCGGCGCCCATCTGTTGGATCTTTCCCTCAATGATGGCAAAAAGGCCTTTCAGATTAAAATCGCCTGAAAGGAGGACATGGGGGTCTAACTGTCCCTCCATCAAAAACAACGTTCCCGCTTGCTCCAGGGAAGCCAGATCCCAACCAAAGGTCAGGGCGTTCTGGCGGATACTTTCCCCTGTTTCTTCAAAAGCAATAAAGATGCCCGGATTGCCGGACAACGCTCCTTTGTAAAGAAATTCCAGGCCAAGCACGCTCTTCCCGGTGCCGGGCCCGCCGCTGACGAGGGTGGTCCTTCCTGCCGGAAGGCCTCCATGCAGAATTTCATCCAATCCTTCAATGTGTGTGGATATTTTTTGTAGCTTCGTTACCGATTTTGCAGATGAATTTGGGATTTCCGGATTTCTTTCCATGAAAAATGGCTCCTCATTGAGCGGTTCGTGGCCGGCTAAATGTCTTACGAAGCAGGCAGGATATTTTATTCACCCGTTTCTCGCTGAAATGAAGGAATTAATCAAGTCTTTTTGTTGGTGCCGGGAGGCACTGGCCGTTCGACCCCGGTTCCAAGGTGAGCATCTGGATCGTATATTCGTCCTCTGGAGTCACGAAGATGCGAAGCGGCTGCCTATCGTTGCTGGAAATACAGCATGAAAGTCAAAAAATACCTGTTTCACCCCATTCCCAACCGCTCATTTTAAGGATTTAGTGTATATCAATGAGACCCGAATTTACGGATGCGCATTTCAACCTGGCACGTGCGATGGAAAGAATCGGCAAAAGGACGGATGCGAAAAAGCACTGGCGGGTCTTTCCGGCCCTGGAGCCGAACGGGGAATGGGCTGACTTTGTCAAGGAGCGATTGAGAAACGGCCGATAGACCGTGTTCCAGCTCAAACCTGCTTGAGCCCTTCGGGCTACCCGTACATCTCCAGACAGGAGTCTGGAGTTTTATGCGGCTGAAGAACCTAGAGGAGGAAGGGGTCGTTTCAGGGTCTTTGGAACAAAAGTCGGGGATTCGGTCCGAAAACGATTTCCAGCCGCTTCGAGAAGATCCGACCGGAGACCTGAGGGAGGGGTTACTATGTTAGGGGCTGTTTTGCGCATTGTGTTGTATACGGGTCTTGTTCTCTTACCGGTTGTTCCGGCAACCTTTCTTGCATCGGAATCCGAGAATTTCGTCTCCGAACTGGGAAAAAATTGTGCGCTCATGGCATTCGTGATCCTTGTCTTGCAGGTGGTCATGGCGGCCCGGATAAAATGGATTGAACGGCCGTTCGGATTTGATATCTTGATACGCTACCACAAGCATATGGCGGTACTCGCGGGGTGCTTTCTTCTGGCCCACCCCTTGCTGCTGGCCGCCGGGGGCGGGAAATGGCGGCTCCTTTTCGGATTCAACCTCCCCTGGTATATCTGGCTCGGCAAGGCAGCCCTTCTGGTTGTGCTGCTCAACATATGCCTGAGCATCTTTCAGAGATCGTTCAGTATCCAATTCGAAAAGTGGCGCCTGGGTCACGATATCCTGGGGCCGCTGATCATCGTCATGGCCTTCATCCATAGCTGGGTCGTGGGGCATGATCTGAAAATGGGCGGTATGAAAACGTTATGGATCGTTGCATTGATTTCAGGGTTCTCCCTGTTTTTCTATCATCGGATTATCCGGCCTTGGCGTCTCAGACACCGCTCATACAGGGTTATCGATGTCCACCTCGAAACGAAAGACGTCTGGACCGTTAAGATGAGCCCACCGCCGGGGGAGTCTATCTATCCGTACCTTCCCGGCCAGTTTCACTTTGTCACCTTTTATCGCAGCGAAAATCTGCCTATAGAAGAGCATCACTGGACCATCTCTTCGTCACCCAAGGAAAAGGGCTATGTGAGTTCCACCATCAAGGCCTTGGGCGATTTTACTGCTACCATCGGGAAGACAAAGCCAGGGGACCGGGCTGCGGTTCACGGGGCATTCGGCCGGTTTTCCTATGTGCTTCATCCGGAAGAAAAAGACCTGGTCTTTCTTGCCGGCGGCATCGGGATTACACCGTTAATGAGCATGCTGCGCCATATGCGGGATACGGAGGATACCCGTTCCGTGCTCCTCCTTTACGCAAACAAGAAGGAAGACCGGATCGTATTCCGAAAAGAGCTTTCTGAAATTGAATCGGGCGAGTATCCCCGGCTCGAGGTCGTTCACGTGCTCAGCCGGCCGGATGAAGGGTGGCAAGGAGAAACCGGTCACGTGGATCGTGAAAAGATCGAGAGGCTTTGCGGAAAGGATTTGGGCGAAAAAGTATTTTATGTTTGCGGTCCGCCACCGATGTTGAAAGCCGTCATCTCCGCCCTGGAAGACTTGCAGGTCCCTGAGGAACGGATTCGAATGGAGATTTTTTCTTTTCTGGATTAGAAAAGGGTGAAATCATGAGAAAAACCGGACTGAAACGCACTTCGACCGCTGTAGGTATTACGCTTGTCTGCGCCGCCGTCCTTCTCGCTCTGGTACGAAGCTCTGTGACCCACCCGGATGATTCACATGTCCCGGGAGGCTCCGAAGTGTTCGAAAAAAAAGGCTGCGTGCAGTGCCACTTTACCGACAGCAGGGAAACAAAGATCGGCCCCGGGCTGAAGGGGTTGTTTGGCCGGAACAAACTGCCGGTGAGCGGCCGGGAAGTGACGGAGGAAAATGTCAAAAGACAGCTCAAAACACCATACGACGACATGCCTTCTTTTGCCGACCGGCTTACCGAAGAGCAAAGGGACCGATTGGTCGCTTATCTCAAAACCCTATAAGGGAATCTGAGGCGATCGAAGATGCAAAGAGGCCCCCTTATTTCTCATCGCCCGGTCCCTACAGGCATCAACGGATCCGGCCATGCAAAACGAGGAGCCCCTGCGCAAACCCCCGATGCATGAAGTGCAAGGTTTCCGGACACCCCGATCAAGGAAGACCGGAAGCGAACTCCTTGACTTGGTCCCTTCCAATACCACGAAATAGTTTTTCCCACGGCGCCGGCTCAAAACTCCATGAGTACCGTGATCAATAGCGCACCGGGACGTTCGATGATATGAGTATTCACTAAGCCGGCTGCGCAGGCAGCCTCACGACCCTCAGCCAATACTCTCCCAGATTCCGCATCAGTTCCACCAAGCCGTCGAATGTGGCGGGTTTGGTAACATAGGAGCTGGCCCCGAGCTCATAACTGTAGGATATGTCCGCCTCCTCACCGGAGGTCGTATACACCACAATGGGAATTCGACGCAAATTAGGATCCTGCTTCATCTCCACAAGCACCTCTCGCCCGTCTTTCCTGGGCATGTTCAGGTCCAGAAGAATAAGGCGGGGCATGGGGTAGTCTTCCAGGCCTGTGAATTTGCCGCGGCGGTGCAGGTAATCCAT
>Ga0207796_1000940_pt1 | contig 10455 bp, 8 predicted proteins | sample Pon1CUnioCityCA_6_FD_187274 | JGI IMG/M metagenome (GOLD analysis project Ga0207796, IMG submission 187274) | Marine sediment microbial community from Union City, CA, USA - Pond 1C Sediment 1 (SPAdes) | ecosystem: Environmental > Aquatic > Marine > Intertidal zone > Salt pond sediment ...
AACCCATTCTTTTCCCAGCTTTTCTCCCTGCGAAGCAAAGTATAATTACCCCAACTTAACCCAAAAATGGGCGGAACAGGACTCGAACCTGCGACCTCATCTGTGTAAGAGATGCGCTCTAACCAACTGAGCTATCCGCCCGACGCCACCATTATACCGCAATCACCCCGAAAGGGAACCGACCAAAACATGAAAATCCTGCGCTTCACCACCCCCACCCTCAGCCCCCGCTACGGCTGGCTCGATGAGGACCTGATCGGCGAGATCGACGGCGACCCCTTCGCCGCCTACCGCCGGCTGGAACCCGACATCCCGATCGACACGGTGCGGCTGCTGCCCCCCGTCCAGCCCGGGAAGATCATCTGCGTCGGGCGCAACTACGCCGCCCACGCCAAGGAATTCGACAACGAGATCAGCCCGGTGCCGGTGATCTTCCTCAAGCCAGACACCAGCCTGGTCGGTCCCGGCGACGCGATCCGCCTACCGCCGCAGTCTGGCCAGGTGCAGCATGAAGCCGAACTCGCCCTGGTGATCGGCAAGCGCGGGCGCTGGATCCAACCCGGCGACGCCCTAGCGCATGCCTTCGGCTACACCATCGCCAATGACGTCACCGCCCGCGACCTGCAGCGCGCCGACAGCACCTGGACGCGCGGCAAGGGCTTCGATACCTTTTGCCCGGTGGGTCCCTGGATCGACACCGAGTTTGACCCCGCCGATTCCCTGATCACCTGCCACTTCGGGGAGGAGCTGCGCCAGATGGCCTCCACCCGCGATATGATCTTCACCATCCCCCAGTTGATCGTCTTCATCTCCTCGGTGATGACCCTCCAGCCCGGCGACCTGATCCTGACGGGCACCCCCGCCGGCGTGGGCGACCTGGCGCCCGGCTTGACGGTCTCCATTACCATCGAGGGCTTGGGGACCCTGACCAACCCGGTGGAAGCGGAACCGGCACAAGGCTGACCACAAGGTCTATCGTGGCGTAGATCAGTCCCTTAAAATAGCGGTTATGAATTATCGATATAATGCATTATCTTGAAGATTTCCTGGATAAGCTCAAATGTTTTATGTTATCCACAGATTTTATGTTGATCATTTCCCAGTGAAGGGTTTTATCCGAATCGTTTACCGCTATTGATTCATAATATAACCACTTTGGCGGATTTCGCGCATTAAGAAGTTGGGTTGTTAACCGTGCGGCAACCTTATGAATGACATTTAGGTTAATGATCTCATGGAAAGGAAATTTCAATGGTTCGAAAATTAGCCGTAGGAATAGTCAGTGTGCTGGTCTTAATACTTGGCGGGTGCATTTCCTCACCAGAAATACTCACACCGAAATTTGATGATACATCAAGGATAGCCATCCTTTCTGCCTTCGAGCCTGAAATGAAAGGATTGCTTCGTAAGACGAATATTAACGACACCTATGTCATCAATGGGCGGCGTTATCATATTGGGCAGTTAGCAGGCAAAGAAGTTGTTCTCTGCCTGAGCGGTGTCAGCATGGTCAACGCTGCGATGACAACTCAAACAGTGCTTGATCATTTTAATGTGAGCAGAATCGTGTTTTCTGGAATCGCAGGTGGGGTGAACCCCGATTTGCGCATCGGTGATGTCATCGTACCTGAGCAATGGGGTCAATACCAGGAGCAATTGTTTGCCCGAGAAACCGAGGGTGGGTGGGATCTGGGATGGTATTCTGAAGAGTTTTCCAATTTTGGCATGATGTTCCCACAAAATGTGTCTGTGACGCAAAAAGGAAACGCTGCCGACTCAGAAAAGGAGCTGTTCTGGTTTCAGGTTGATCCTGGTATGTTATCGGTAGCACAACAAGCGATTAATGAAGTGCAACTAAACAGATGTACAGCACAGAGATTATGCTTGGAAACGGAACCAAGGATATTCGTTGGCGGAAATGGTGTTAGTGGGTCAACATTTGTGGACAATGCCGAATATCGTGAATGGATATGGGATACATTCCAGGCAAATGCGGTTGACATGGAATCTGCAGCTGCAGCTCATGTAGCCTTTGTGAACGATGTGCCATTTATCGCTTTTCGATCATTGTCTGACCTAGCCGGTGGTGGTTCTGGAGAAAATGAGGTTGAGATCTTTTTTCAGCTCGCATCAGATAATTCGGCTGAATTAGTGATCGCATTTTTGGAAATATGGCGCGAAAACTGATGGCGTTACTAACAAAAGGATAGACCTGACGAAAACTCATTTCATTCAACCATTAAGGTTTATCACCCCATCCCGCTCCCTTCCCCTCAGGCGAGGGGAAGGGCAAGGGTTGCTTTCAAACAACGCCAATATTGATTTTCTCTTTTTTTGTAATTTCCGTGGAGCTTGTGACCTTTAAATTGACTTTTCTCAAGCGTCTGGTTTAATTAAGCCCATGAGCGTAGGCATCCTGACCCTTGAAATTTATCTGCCCCAGTGTCATTCGCTGAAGGACAAGCGGCGCCAGATCAAGCCGATCCTGGCGCGCCTGCACAAGGAATTCAACATCTCGGTGGTGGAAAAGGACCACCAGGACTACTGGCAGAGCAGCCAGCTGCTGGTCGCCTGCGCTGCCGGTGATGGCGCCCAGGCGGAGCGCCTGCTCACGCAAGTGATCCGCTTTTATGAAAGCCATTGGCCCGACCTGCCGCTGACGGGCGAAAAGATTGAAATCATACTTTAAACAGAAAAGAGAACCTATGGATTTGGGATTAAAAGGAAAAATTGCCCTGCTGACCGGCGCCAGCCGCGGGCTGGGCTTTGCCACTGCTGAGGTTTTAGCCCAGGAAGGGGTCAACCTCGCCATCAACAGCCGCGATGTGGATGAACTGGCGAAAGCCGGGGACAAACTAGCCCAATATGGGGTGCAGGTCGTCTCCCTACCCGGCGACGTCACCGAACCCGAAAGACCCGGGGCGCTGGTGGGGGCGACCATTGCCACCCTGGGCGGGTTGGACCTGCTCTTCACCAATGCCGGCGGGCCCCCTCCCGGTGCCTTTGAAGATATTGAAGATTCGACCTGGGACCAGGCGGTTGAGCTGTCTTTCATGAGCCATGTGCGCCTGATCCGCGCTGCGCTGCCCTGGCTGCGCCAATCCAAAGCGCCGGCGGTCCTGACGGTCACCTCCATTTCAATCAAACAGCCCATCCCCAACCTGGTGTTGTCCAACAGCATCCGTGCTGCCACGGCGGGGCTAACCAAGACCCTCGCCCTGGAACTGGGGCCGGAGGGCATCCGCTTCAATTCCATCCTCCCCTCCTGGACGCACACCGAACGCGTCGAGCAGCTCATGGCGGACCGGGCGGCGCGCAAGGGCACTTCTACCGAGGCGGAAATCCAACTGCAAAACGAGCAAAGCCCGTTGGGGCGCATGGGAAAGCCGGAGGAATTTGGCAGGGCAGCCGCCTTCTTGCTCTCACCGGCCGCTTCCTATATCACCGGTGTGATGCTGAGCGTGGACGGCGGGACCTATAAGGGGCTGTTCTAAGCGTGCCCCTCTCATCTGAAAACCTCTGGCGGCGGGTACAGCGCATCCTGCCGACCGTGGTCAAACCCGGGCGCTATGTGGGGGGCGAACTCAACCAGGTGGTCAAGCCCTGGGACTCGGTCCGCACCCATATTGCCCTGGTCTTCCCCGATATCTACGACCTGGGGCAGTCCAACCTGGGCCTGGCGATCCTTTATGAGATCCTCAACCAGCGTGAGGACATCGCTGCAGAGCGCGCCTTCGCCCCCTGGACGGATATGGAAGCGGCGCTGCGAGAAGCGGAGATCCCCCTCTACAGCCTGGAAAGCAAGCGCGCCCTGTCGGATTTTGACATCCTGGGCGTCAGCCTGCCCTATGAGACAGTTTATACCAATTTCCTGAACATCCTCGACCTGGGCGGGGTGCCCATCTACAGCCGGGATCGGGTAAAGGACGACCCCCTGGTGATCGCGGGGGGACAGGCGGTCTATAATCCCGAACCGGTGGCACCTTTCGTGGATGCCTTTGTGATCGGTGAGGGCGAAGAAGCAATCTTTGAGGTGGTGGCGGCTTACCAAGCGTGGCAGGACCAGGATGGGGAGCGGGAAGCCCTGCTGGCTGCCCTGGCAAAGCTCCCGGGCGTTTATGTGCCGCGGTTTTATGCCGTGGATTACCAGCCCGATGGGACCATCAAGGGTATCACGCCCACCCACCCTGATGCCAACCTGCCCGTCACCAAGCGCATCCTGGCGGAACTGCCGCCGCCCCTGACACGCTTCCTCGTGCCCAATGTGGAAATCGCCCAGGAGCGCGTGAGCGTTGAGATCATGCGCGGCTGCACCCGCGGCTGCCGCTTCTGCCATGCCGGGATGGTCAACCGCCCCATCCGGGAGCGCCCCATCCAGGAGATCCTCGACTCCCTCAGGCGGGGACTGGACCAGACCGGTTACGACCAGGTCAGCTTGCTGTCGCTTTCCTCCTCGGATTATGCCCAGATCATCCCCCTGATCGAAGGTCTGCGCCAACTGCTGTGCGAAAGGCAGGTCGATATCAGCCTGCCCTCCCTGCGGATTGAGTCCTTTTCCGACGAACTGATGGATGAACTGCAGTCCCTGTCCCCGGGCGGCGGTTTCACCCTGGCACCGGAAGCCGGCACCGAACGTTTGCGGGCGATCATCAACAAGCCCCTCAGCGATGGGGAATTGATGGACACCGTGCGCTCGATCTTCCAGCACGGCTGGCATGCAATCAAGCTCTATTTCATGATCGGGCTGCCCCAGGAGACGATGGCAGATGTTGAGGGCATCGTGGACCTTTCCCGGGCGATCCTATCGGAAGGGCGCCGCATCGTCGGCGGCCGCGCCCGGATTCATGTGGGGATCAGCACCTTCATCCCCAAACCCCACACACCCTTCCAGTGGGTGCCCTTTGAAGCGCCTGAATCCATCCAGGCGAAGTTGGACCTGCTGCACGCGGGATTCCATGGGGCAAAGATCAAGATGACCTGGAACAACCCCGATGCCTCCCTCTTGGAAGCCTGGCTCGCGCGCGGCGACCGGCGCATCGCCGATGTGATCTACCACGCCTGGCGCAGCGGCGCCCGTTTTGATGCCTGGCGGGAGCATTTCAACTTAGCGCTGTGGGAAGCGGCTTTTACACGCGCGAGCTTGGACCCGGACTTTTACAGCACGCGCCAGCGCGAACTGGCGGAAACCCTCCCCTGGGAACACATCAACGCCGGCATCCACAAGAGCTTCCTGATGCAGGATTACCAGTGGAGTTTGGAAGGCAAAACCCGCCCGGACTGCCGCCAAAAATGCTACGCCTGCGGCATCCTTGCCAACTTCCGTGAACTGCGCCTGGCTGCCCCGGATGGGGGTTGGAAGTGTCCCTGAGATGAGCGCACAAGAAGACATCACCCGTGTGCGGGTCGCCTATGCCAAGGGACCCAGCCTGCGCTTCACCGGACACCTGGACCTGCAGCGCCTGTGGGAACGGCTGCTGCGGCGCAGCGGTTTGCCCATCCGTTATTCGCAGGGCTTCCATCCCCGTGCCAGGCTCAACCTCGCCTCCGCCCTGCCCCTGGGCTTTGTCAGCGATGCAGAACTGCTCGATTTCTGGATGGACGAACCGCGAGCGCTGGCGACGATCCGCGCCAAGCTGGAGGACGCTGCCCCACCAGGCTTGGTAATTAAGGATGTCCGAATTGTGGACCTGCGTGAGGACTCGCTTCAATCTCAAATGCTCGCCAGCGAATTCGTGGTGCGTTTTTTTGATCACCAATCGGAGGAAGATCTGCAACATCAAGTGGCATCCCTGCTGGCAAAGGACGACATCCTGCGTACCCGGCGCAAGAAAACCTATGACCTGCGCCCCCTGATCCTCAACCTCGAAGTGATCACCCTGGCGGAAGATGCGATTGGCTTGGCAATGCGCCTGCGTGCTGAGCCCGGTGCCACGGGCAGGCCGGATCAGGTGCTGAGCGCCCTGGGGTTTAGCCATACCCAGTATTTGGTCCGCCGGACGCAATTAATCCTCTCACCGTAGACCCCTGAGCGCCCTCAAAAAAATCAAATAATGGGTATAATGGTTGTGCTTGGGCAGTAGCCCTCAGCGAATTTGTTCCCGTGGCCTAATGGATAAGGCGACGGCCTCCGGAGCCGTACATGTGAGTTCGAATCTCACCGGGAATATTTTTATTTAAGGGGGCCATCGTGTAAAATTAAAAAGTAATCTCACCGAACAAAGGATTCCCATGCCCCCAGATGACTTGAAAAAAGAATACGAGCAACTCAAGGAAGAAATTCGCTACCACAATTACCGCTATCACGTCTTGAATGACCCGGTGATCAGCGATTATGAATTCGATCAAAAGCTCACACGCCTGAGAGAAATTGAAGCAGAACACCCGGATTGGGTGACCTCCGATTCCCCCACCCAGCGCGCCGGGGCAGAACCCCTGGATAAATTCATTAAAGTCGAACATCCCGCGCCGATCCTCAGCCTGGGCAACGCCTATAGTGCGGGTGAAATCCGCGATTGGTACGAACGGATCAACCGTCTGGACGATCGCGTCAGCCAGGCGGACTTCACCGTGGAACCCAAATTGGATGGGTTGACGGTGGTATTACACTATGAGGACGGCGTTTTCGTCCAGGGCGCCACCCGCGGAAATGGCGAGGTAGGGGAAGACATCACCGAAAACTTGCGAACGATCAACGCCCTGCCCCTCCAAATTCCTGTCACCAAGGACGCCCCGGAAGTTCCCGGGGTGCTGGTGGTGCGGGGTGAGGCGCTGATCACCAAAGAAGACTTCCAAAAACTGAATGAACGCCTTGAGGAAGAGGGCAAAAAGACCTATTTGAACCCGCGGAATACGGCAGCCGGATCACTGCGCCAGCTTGATTCCAAGGTCACAGCGCAGCGTCCCCTGACCCTGCTGGTCTATGCCGTTGTGCACCACGAGGATGGGGATATCCCGCACACCCAGTGGGAAGTTCTGGAATTTCTCAAGGGGCTTGGTTTTCCCGTTGCAGACTCTTCGGAGTATGTCGATACCCTGGAAGAAGTCATCGAGATTTGTATGAACACCGATCCCGATGCCTTTCCCTTTGAAGTGGACGGCATGGTGATTAAAATCAACGACCTGGAATTAGCGGATGATCTCGGTGTCGTCGGCAAAGACCCACGCGGCGCCATCGCCTATAAGTTCCCCGCGGAAAGGGTGACCACGCAATTAAATGACATCGGGGTCAACGTCGGGCGCACAGGCGTGATCACCCCCTATGCCATTTTGGAACCAGTGGAGATCAGCGGGGTGGTCGTCAGGCAAGCAACCCTACACAATTTTGACTTTATCAAGGAAAAGGACATCCGCATCGGGGATCGCGTGATGGTCAAGCGTGCAGGCGAGGTGATCCCCTATGTGATCGGTCCGATTGAGGATGTGCGTACCGGTGAGGAGGAAAAATACACCCCGCCGGAGAGCTGCCCCTCTTGCGGTGAACCGATCGTCAACCCCGAGGGCGAGGTGGCCTATTACTGCACGAACAACGCCTGCCCGGCACAACTGGTGCGCAACCTAGAACACTTCGTCTCGCGGAGTGCCATGGATATTGTGGGGTTGGGGATCAACACCGTCCAACAACTGGTGGATGAGGGATTGGTCTCGGATATTGCTGACCTTTACCAGCTAGAAAAAGAAGATCTCCTTGACCTGGAAGGGTTCGGTGAAAAGAAAGCTGATAACCTGGTCACAGCCATCCGGGAGTCGAAATCCCAACCCCTGTACTGCTTGATCACCGGCTTGGGCATTCGGGGGGTTGGACAGGTCGCAGCCCAGGACCTGGCTGATCGCTACCGTGACCTGGATGAGCTCAGCCGGGCAACGCAGGATGAGATCGAAGCAATTGAGGGCTTTGGCCCCAATATCGCCGACTCGATCGTGGCGTGGTTTAATAATGAAGAGAACCAGGCGGTACTGAATAAACTCAAGGCCAATGACCTTTGGCCTGTTGAAGAACAAAAGGAAGAGGAAGGGCCCCAACCCCTTGAGGGTATGACCTTTGTGGTCACAGGCACCCTGCCCAATCTGACACGCACAGAGGTTAAAGATCTCATCGAAACTAACGGGGGAAAGGTCACCGGCAGCGTCAGCGGGAATACGGATTATCTCGTCCTGGGGGAGGATCCCGGTTCAAAATATGACCAGGCGCAAAAGCGCAACGTCCCTACCCTCTCGGAAGAAGAATTGAGGGCGATGATTGAGGAAAAATCCGGATGAAAAAGCTGATCCTCAAAAAAGGGCGGGAAAAAGCCATCCTGCGCAAACACCCCTGGATCTTTTCTGGCGCGGTGCAAAGGGTGGAGGGCGACCCTGCAAGCGGTGAAACCGTTGGGGTCTTCGACTCAAATGGTCAATTTCTCGCTTGGGCGGCTTACAGTCCCACCTCACAGATCCGGGCACGGATTTGGAGCTGGGAAGAAGGGGAAACCATTGATGGGGCATTCCTGAGAAAACGCCTTGAGAGGGCGTTTGCCCTGCGGGAAGCGTGGATCAATACTGCTGAAACAAGCGCCTTCCGGCTGGTCCACGCTGAATCCGATAATTTGCCTGGTTTGATTGTTGACCGCTATGAGGAATCCCTTGTTTTACAGGTGCTGTCTGCTGGCATTGAGAGATGGCAATCGACAATCGTTGAAATCCTGGCAGACATGCTGAAGCCCAAGGCGATCTATGAACGCTCGGATGTCTCTGTGCGTGAGCTGGAAGGGTTACCTGAACGGACCGGCGTGCTCTTTGGTGAGCTGCCCAACCAGCCGATGCTGGTCAAGGAGAACGGTATCCAATTCCTGGTGGATCTGGTCGCTGGTCAAAAGACAGGTTTTTACCTGGACCAACGAGAGAATCGGCAATTCTGCCGTGAAATTGCCGACGGGAAATCGGTCCTGAACTGCTTTGCCTTCACCGGCGGCTTCAGCGTCTACGCCCTGGCGGGAGGGGCGCAATCGGTCCTTTCCATTGATTCCTCGGAAGAAGCCATCCACCTGGCAAAGGAAAATGTGCTTATCAACCAGGGGTCCCTTGAAGGCTGTGAGTGGATCGTGGGGGATGTTTTCCAGGAATTGCGCACCCTGCGCGACCAGGGTCGGCAATTCGACCTGGTGATCCTCGACCCACCAAAATTTGCCCCGACAGCATCCCAGGCGCAGCAAGCCGCACGCGGCTATAAGGATATCAATTTATACGGCTTTAAGCTCCTCAAACCGGGGGGCACCCTGATGACCTTTTCCTGTTCCGGTGGGATTGATGAGCGTTTCTTCCAGAAAATTGTGGCGGACGCTGCATTGGATGCCGAGGTCGATGCCCGAATCCTCTATCGCTTGAGCCAGGCACCCGACCACCCCACCCACCTGGCATTCCCGGAGGGAAGCTACCTCAAGGGCTTGGTAGTGGGGAAAGGGAAAATAGGTTATTAGGAATTTGGAGATGAGGGATTTGGGAGAGATGTGGATGGTGAATGGTGAAGCGGGATTGGACATTACTTTCGATCGTGCAGGTTTCACCCTCTCTTAAGAACCCAGGGATTTTTTGCATTAGGTTTTCTCATCTCAACCTCATATCCCGAGGGCTCTGTTTTCAGAGTTTATACACTGGGTCAGGAGACCCAGTGCGGTCAGGGTGCTGTGATGGCATAGTCGTCAATTTTTGTTGATCAAGCCGGTATCCCCACCGGCAAAGCTTCCCATGGGGACCTGCGCAGACTCCCCTATTGCCCCGTGCCTAACTTAGTTTCCCTCCCCATTACGCAAAGATTTCCCAGTTTACAAGACAACCCAGGGTCAGGAGACCCTGGGCGAACAGAAGTATGTATTGTATCGCGCAGATGTACCCACATCTTAAGCCTCCCGGGATTTTTCCATTGCTTTTTCCAGTCATATCCCAAGCTTAAATCCCGGGGTTCTGTTTATGTTCGCGAAGGTGTCCCCACCTTCGCATTAATGACCTGTTATCAATACTCACTGAAGAAAGGTTTTTATTATTTATTTAGAATAAACGATCTTTTTTGGAATTCTACACATGGTAATCAACGTAGAAAAAGAAAAAATTCAGCCCAGGGTCAGGAGACCCTTGGCGAACAGAATACGTATGTTGATCGCGCAGGTGTCCTCACCTGCACAACCCCCTTAATGCTCCTGGGATTTCCAATTGCTATTTGCTCATCACAATCTTCACTTAAAATTTCGGAAGGCTCTGTTTTAAGAGTTAATGCACTGGGTCAGGAGACCCAGTGCGATCAGGGTGCTGTGATGGCATAGTTGGCATTTTTATTTGATCATGCCGGTATCCCCACCGGCAAAGCTTCCCATGGGGAACTGCGCAGCCTCCCCTATTGCCCCGTGCCTAACTTAGTTTCCCTCCCCATTACGCAAAGATTTCCCAGTTTACAAGACAACCCAGGGTCAGGAGACCCTGGGCGAA
>Ga0207796_1000941_pt1 | contig 10441 bp, 7 predicted proteins | sample Pon1CUnioCityCA_6_FD_187274 | JGI IMG/M metagenome (GOLD analysis project Ga0207796, IMG submission 187274) | Marine sediment microbial community from Union City, CA, USA - Pond 1C Sediment 1 (SPAdes) | ecosystem: Environmental > Aquatic > Marine > Intertidal zone > Salt pond sediment ...
GAGAACAGCAAGAGAAAATCGATAAGCTTTTAGTTGCGTTTGAGCAGCAGCCTTTCTCACCACCATCTGTTAAACAAAGCCAAGATGTCCTTGGTGAAGAACTGCTCAACGCGATAATTGCAATAGGTCAGCTCAGGCAGGTGGGAGAGGATGTGCTCTTCCGCCCGGGGGTCTACCAGCAAATGCGTGAAGCTGTAATCTCCCATATAAAAGCACAGGGCAGCATCACATTGGCAGAACTGCGAGATAAATTCGATACCAGCCGGAAATATGCGGTGGCTGTTTTAGAACATCTTGATCGAGAAGGAGTCACTCTTCGTAAAGGGGATCGCCGCGTATTACGACGCCCATAGGTCTGATCCTCCCTCAATCCTATTGCATCATCAGAATGCCCCCACATTGAATTAATTTTGTGGTTAATGATAACTTCGTTAATATTTCCTTCTTGTCGATCAAGCGCATAGAATTTACGGTAAAATTGTCAAGCACTCACGAAACTTACAAACAAGGAGAGAGATTTAATATGCGCTGGAAAATTTTACTCACAGATGGTCTAGCCCCTATTTCTGACCAGGATTTATTAAGTTCCGTTGAAGTCACCGACCGGAAGGGCATTTCAGCAGAAGACCTGCTGGGTGTGATTGGGGACTATGATGCCGTGATCGTTCGAGGGCGCACAAAGATCACAGATCAGGTCCTATCTACTGCAGAAAATCTAAAAGTGGTCGGGCGTATGGGCGTAGGGGTGGATAATATTGATTTACAAGCTGCCAAAGCCCATGACGTCACCGTGGTCAATGCGCCTGTTGCCACCACCGTATCCGTAGCTGAATTGACCTTTGGGTTGATGCTGAGTTTGATCCGAGGCATCCCAAAAGCCGATGCTGGGATGAAAGCCGGTGAATGGTTGAAGAAAGAACTGGTTGGGACAGAACTGTATCAAAAAACCCTGGGTGTGATCGGTTTCGGAAACATTGGTGAAGCCGTCGGGCGGCGTGCGTTGGCTTTTGATGTGAAGGTGATCGCTTATGATCCCATCCGACCCGCAGAGGAAATCCAGTCAGCTGGTGCACAACCTGCCAACCTTGAGACATTGCTGAAAGAATCCGACTTAATCACGCTTCACATTCCCCATATCGACACCACGCATCATCTGCTCGATGAAGAAGCTTTTAATTTGATGAAAAATCAGGTTAGGATTGTCTGCGCTGCACGCGGCGGGGTCATTGATGAAAAGGCATTGCTGGCAGCCCTTGAAAGTGGTAAGGTGGCGGGTGCTGCCCTGGATGTTTATGAAAAAGAACCCCCTGAGGAATCGCCCCTGCCCATGCATCCTAAAGTGATCAGCACACCTCATATCGGTGCCCAAACCAAGGAAGCGCAGCTTCGAGCAGGTCATGATATCCTTTCAGAAGTCGTCGCGGCCCTGGAGGGCGACCCACTGCGCTGGAAGATTGTGTGAGTCGAGCATCAAAATTCACTTAGCCAACAGAATATTTTAATAAAATTAAGGATAAACATGACAAAAGAAAACAAATTATCGCCCAAAATGCAAGAGCTGGTTGAACTTGCTGCTGAACTGGATGACCTAGGGCATATTGAAGCGGTGCTAGGTTGGGATCAGCAAATCAACATGCCTTCTGGTGGTGCGGAGGAACGCGGTTTGCAATCCGCAGCCCTGGGGCGCATCATGCACGAAAAATTTACAACAGACGAGGTGGGTCAATTAATTGCTGACCTGGAAGAGGAGGTTGGCGACTTAACAGCAGAAACCGATGAGGCGCGCATGGTCAAAGTCTCAAAACGGGCTTACGAAAAGCAAACCAAAATTCCACTTCCCCTCCTGATGGAATTCATCAAGACAACCACCATGGCGCATGAAGCCTGGGTGAAAGCAAAAGCCCAATCCGATTTTTCGATCTTTCAACCCTTCCTGGAAAAAATTGTTGACCTGCGCCAGCAATATGCAGCATTATTCAAACCCTATGATCATGTTTATGATCCCCTTCTGGATGATTTTGAACCCGGTATGAAGACAGCCGAGGTAAAGGAGATCTTCACAAAACTGCGTCCTCAGCAAGTGGCATTGATCCAGGCTATTGTTGAAATAGATCCGCCGGAAAATGATTTCCTCAAACAGCACTACAAAGAAGAATACCAGGAGATCATCGGGCGTTATGTCATCACTCGTTTTGGGTATGATTGGGATCGAGGACGTCTTGACATCGCGCCACACCCGTTTACAACGGAATTTGGCTTAGGTGATGTACGCATCACCACTCGCTACCTGAAAGATGACGCCGGCTCGGCCCTATTCAGCACCATGCACGAAGCCGGTCATGCCATGTATGGCCAGGGCATTTCGTCCAAATACAATCGACACCCCCTGAGCGGGGCTGCGTCCCTTGCCATCCACGAATCCCAATCACGTTTGTGGGAGAACCTGGTTGGGAGGAGTAAAGAATTCTGGTCTTTCTTCTACCCCTCCATGCAGATGCTCTTCCCACAATACCTGGGGAATGTCAGCCAGGAGGATTTCTACAGAGGGATCAACCGGGTAGAACCTTCATTAATCAGGGTAGAGGCGGACGAAGCTACCTATAACCTGCACATTATGCTGCGCCTGGAAGTTGAGATCGGCCTGATGGAAGGCACCATCAATGTGGCGGACCTGCCCGAAATTTGGAATACAAAAATGGAAGATTACCTGGGGATGGTCCCACCCAATGACGCCCAAGGCGTTCTGCAGGACGTCCACTGGTCCAGCGGGATGATCGGTTACTTCCCCACCTATGCGTTGGGAAACCTGGCATCCGTCCAATTATGGGATAAGATGCTGGATGAATACCCCAACATCCCTGACGAGATTGCCAACGGCAAATTTGATACCATTCTAGGTTGGATGCGGGAGAAAGTGCATCAATACGGCAGCAAATTTGAGCCCCAGGAGATCATGCTCAAAGCCACTGGCAGCAAGATCACACCGGAACCCTATATGGGGTATCTCAAGAAGAAGTATGGTGAAATTTACCAACTCTGATTGCGAAACCCTAATTTACGATTACCAGGCTGTCAGGAATAAAATTGACAGCCTGATTTGCTTTTCTGGAAGGATACTTTTTATTTGCCCCAGGTAAAAGGAAATGTTATGTTACAGGATGTGATCTCCAATTATTCTTAACACGATATCCAGGGTTGGTTAGCATTCTTTCTAAAAATATTTCAGACAGGTTTCACTACTGTATCCGCAGGATATGATGAAGAAAAAAGATTCACAGCGTGTCACCTAAATAAATGTAATTATTTGAAAAAATTAAAGCCCCTGATGAATAAAAGCCCGATTTACAATAAAATTCTAACCAATAAACAAAAGAAAATTTGTCTGTATCATTACTTGTTATATTCACGCTTTACACTTTTAATTTACAATCGCATGTAAAAAAATTCGAAACCACCCATGTATTATCGCGATACATATGTAACAAAAGTCAATCATCTTCGTCATATAGGATAGAGATATGGAAATAAAGGATGATAATCCAGAAAGCCGATTGCTCTATTTAGCAATGCAAGGAGATAAAAATGCATTTGGCAGCTTATACATGCATTATCTGGATGAAATTTATCGATTTGTCTATTTAAAAATTGGAGATAAGCTCGTTGCCGAGGACATCACTGAAGATACTTTTGCAAAGACTTGGGAAAGTTTACCAAGAATCTATAAGAAGAAAGAAACGATCCATAATTTACGGTCCTGGCTTTATCGAATAGCCAATAATCTAGTGATTGATTTTTATCGAAAAAGGAAACCTATTGAGAATATTGACTTTGTCAAACCAGAAAATGCTCCTATGCTGGAAGAATCCCTAGTTGAAAATGAGTTATCAGATCAATTAGCGCGTGCGATCAGGAAATTGAGTTCGGATTTTCAACAGATTATTATCCTACGTATTGTCAATGAACTATCGCACAAAGAAATAGCCCCTATCATGAATATTAGTGAAGGGTATTCCCGGGTATTACTTTATCGAGCATTAAAAAAGTTGAAAAGGATCCTGCAAAAAGGAAGGGATGCGTGAAAGAACCATTTGAAAAGGTCTTGGAAGTGTGTATTGAGAAAATTGAACATGGCTACACTACGATAGAGGAATGCATGAGTGAATATCCTCAATATCAAAATGAACTGCGTGAAATGCTCCCTTTGGTTAATTCACTGAAGACTCTGAAAAGCATGAAAGCATCCAGATCATTTAGCAACAATGCAAGGAATCGTTTGATCGAGAATTTACCGAATATCCCTGTAACGTTTTTTGTGTTTATTCGTCATCTTTATAAGAAACAATTATTTTATCTGCGCAGGAGATTATATATGCCCCAAATAATCATATCAATTTTAGTTATCCTGTCTTTGCTTGTGGGAGGTTCTTATACCGTCCAAGCAGCAGGACCGGGAGATTTATTTTATGATCTTGATAGAGCCATTGAACAAACCCGATTGAGACTCACTGAAGATCCACTAAAATCTATCACGCTACAATTACAACAAGCTACGGAACGCTTGGAGGAAGCAGAAACAAAATTAAGAAAAGGTAGAGTTGATGACGCCTTAGATGCCCTTGTGGCCTATGATGAGGCTTTGACCAACACAAGCAAGTATATTGAGGATGTTCAGAACCTCAATCGAGAGACATTAAGGTCAATGATCCAGGAAGAACTTGCCTTACAGCAAGGCACTTTGAACAGGATCAGGCTTAGCTGGCCGGAAGATGCCCAGGCACGCAACGCTTATCAAAATGCTTTACAGCGATCCAACATGGGTGCCGACATGTTATTAGGTCCGCCCGAAATAATACCCAAACGCCCAAGTGAGGATGCTCCACAGGGACCAAAACAAGAAGATGCCCAAGGTCCCAATGAGGAAGTAACCCAAGATCCTAATAAGGAGGCTCCTAAAGGTCCTAACCAGGAACCGCCATATGGTCCTAAAGAAGATATGCAAAAAGGGCCTGTAAACCAGACCCCTTAACCTGTACCAACTGCGAGTACGGATGCCAGCTTCTCTTCTTTTGTATATTTTGTCATAAAAAACTGCACCTCCAATTGTTAGTTCTTTTGTCTAACTTTTGGGGTGCAGTTTAACTTTTTTGGGGGCAGCCCAACTTTTTCTACTAACAGCTCGATAACCTTGTAATTTTTATAATTTAATCACCTAGTATCCATAGTATAAGAGGTCACGACCACGAAAAAAACTGTTCTCGATATGGGCTGATGGGATTTACAAAAACCCATTTATTTGCTAACTAAAGGCAAGAAGAATTGATTCTTTAAGTGCGACCAGTCATCTGCTAGCAGATCAAGGGCATTTGCTGCCTTAACTAAGCCGAAACCATAAGCAATATCTCTGCCTGATTCGCCTAAATCTTGTGCTGTTTGGTCAAGTGCGTCTCGGATTTCTACATTTGTCCAATTGAGATCATAAGACCAAATCAGGGCGGCTACACCAGCAACGTGGGGTGTAGCCATAGATGTTCCACCCCAAGCTTCATAACCACTGGCTGGTTTATCAATGATGCTGGTGATAGTTGTTGTTAGACCTACTTTCGTTAATAAAGTTTCTCCAGTTTCTAAGGATGTAGAAACGGCAACAATGTCAGAAGTATTTCCCTCTCCAAGTGTGGCGTAGAGATCTTCATTTGGCACGTTATTGTAGATAATCGCAGCTACACCACCACTATTTTGAACATTCATCACCTTATCATAGAAGGAAATTTCACCACGACTGCATAGAACAACCATACCGGTCCAACTTCCCATGCTTGTGCATAATCCGCCATTGACTAAATTACCATTCACTGAACCATAGGCACTGAATTCTACGTGGTTAACGTTGTAATCAGTACCATCCACTGAAACAGTGTTAGTTTCAAGATAAGGGATTGTGGACAAGACACCTACGCCAGGTGCTGCTAACTCAATGGGTGTGTTCTGAGCTGAGAAATCAGCAACTACCAAATCAGAATCAATTGCCGCTACGGAAATGACTGAACTATAGGAGGCCGGGTAATGAAGTGCACCCGGATCTTCCAGCTGGTGGTTGCCAGCAGCTGCTACGTGCAGAATACCATCATCATAAAGTTCATTAAATGCCATTTCTTCTTTTGCATTCGACGATTCACCACTCAAGCTCATACTGATCACATTGGCGCCGTTATCTTGGCAATTATAAATTGCTTCAACTAGGTCAGACGCATGTGCTTGGCTAACCCAAGCACCATTATCATCAAAAATTTTAACAATATGAAAATCTACTGCCCCCGGGCTGACACCTACAACTCCCAAACCATTGTTCAGCGCACCGATCGTACCAGCTACGTGGGAGCCATGCCCATACCCGTCCCTTGTCCAATCATCATCTACTTGGGACATACCGGTGACACCATCAGCAACATCTTTAAGGTCTTCATGATCAGCGTAATACCCTGTGTCAATGATACAGACTTTGACACCTTCACCACTAGGGTCTCCCTCATCGATCACTGCATTACGGTCAGGATCCCAAACATCACGTGCTTGGACAGCATCAATCCCCCAGGGAACTGTTTGCCCGGTAATATCGAGGGTATCCTCATAAACACCTTTTGATGACATAGAAACAGGTTCAATTGGAGCTCGTAATGGGTCATCCTCAACCCCTATCACAAATGGATTGTTTTGGATACCATTCAAAGCTTCTGATGGCAGACTGACTACGTAGGCTTCCAATTTTGGGAAGTCATAGAGCAAATTGGCATTTGCCAGATTTAGGGCTTGGAAAACCTCTGCCTTGCGTCCACTCTGATAAGACACCCAAACTCGTACAATATCATTTGATTGACCACTTACAGGACTAATTACTGTGATTAGAACACTGGCTAAAATTAATAGAACAACCAAAAAACCGATTTTCTTAAACTGCATGGATAACCTCCGTATCTTAGAAGAATTTATGAGCATATTATACAATAAAATTCTAATCACTCAACATTAGAAGAATTTCTTAAGATAAATGATTCATGTTCCCAATTATTTTCCAGTTGATGAATACACATTTCCCTATATAATAAAATTATGTCAATCAAGCGTAAATTTTTCCTCGTACTGACATTGGTAATAGTTTTGAATCTGCATTTACCTTACTCAGGATACTCTGTGAAAGTCCACCATATCGAATACCTTACACCAGGGGATGGCTCGTTAGTCACCTCCCCTATTAACCTGACTGCAGAAGTGCAGCCTGAACCAAAGGGGATGATCCGTGTGGAGCTGATTGACCGCAAAGGTTTCAGCCTCGCACGCAAACTGATGCCTTTGGACAAATCAATTAGGATGGACTGCCCAAATTTTGTCACACAAATCCCCTTTGAGATCCCGGATGAGGCTTCTGAAGCCCTTCTTACCCTTGCCAAACTGGATGAATTTGGCCGCCCGGTTGTCCTAAGGTCTGTTATCGTGACGCTGCAATCCAGCGGTGAGGAAAATCTCAATTCTTACCAACCACAAACTACCTGGATCATCCTTGAAAACCCCAAAGGGTTGCGTACTTACAGCGGTGGGAAAATTCAGGTTAAAGGTACCCTTATTCCGCTCTCGGAAAAGCCTATCCGCTTTGAGTTGATGACCAAGGACAAGCGTCTGGTGGGTTCATCCCAAATCCCAGTGACTCAAGTTGGTGTGCCTACCGTATTTGATCTGAATCTTTACTATAGTTTTATCAATTCGTTGACCAATACCCAGCTGCTCATCAGCCAGGCGGCTGATCCTTATGGGGTGGATGCCATCCTGGACAGCCTCAATATTTATCTTCTCCCGTAGGGATCCATGATTCACAAGAATTTCTATTTCCGTTAGAAGAATTCTGTTCGGTGTTAAAGGTATAATTGGTGACGTTAAAACGAGAGGTCAGACGATGAATTTTAGATGGAGGCCTTCATGACCCAACCCTACGATGTCATCATCATTGGCGCCGGTATTGTCGGCAGTATGGTGGCACGTTTTCTCTCAAAATTTCAATTAGATATTCTTCTCATCGAGAAAGAAATCGATGTTGGTATGGGCACGAGCTCTGCCAATTCTGCTGCCATCCATGCCGGTTATGATGCCCTGCCTGGCACAAATAAAGCCCTTACGAATGTTATGGGTGTGGACATGTGGCCGCAGTTATCCCATGAATTGGGAATCGATTATGATCGCTGTGGGGACTATGTTGTGGCGGTCAATGATGAGGATAGGCTTGTCTTGGAAGAGCTGATGGAACGTGGGCAGCAAAATGGGGTGCCTGGCATGGAGATCATCAGCGGGGAAGAGATGCGTCAGCGAGAACCTCTTTTGAGAGCGGATACCGTTGGGGCTTTATGGGCACCCACAGGTGGTATTGGCGATCCATTTGGTGCCACCATCGCGGCTGCGGAAAATGCCGTGATGAACGGGGTGATATTGAAACTGAACACAGCCTTCGACGGTTTTATCATGGAAGGCAGCCAGCTCAAGGGGGTTTGCACCAACCAGGGTGATTTTGAATGCCGTTGGGTGGTGAACGCAGCCGGTCTGTATGCCGATGATGTCATGCACAAAGCCGGGGTTCGCCCTGAGTTTAAAATCCGACCCCGTCGTGGGGAATATATCATCCTCGATAAGGCTGATTTTCAATTGACCAATCGGACCATCCTGTTCCCAACACCCTCTGCCAAGGGAAAAGGGATCCTTGTCGCGTCAACCTTGCACGGCAATGTGATTGTGGGTCCCAATGCCAATTTCGTGGAATCGAAAGAGAATAAGGATGTCACCGATGAGGGCATCCAGGAAATCTGGTCCGGCGGGAAAAAATTAGTCCCGGCAATCAACCGGAAACATATCATTGCCCAATTTGCCGGGCTGCGTGCCACTGGCAATGCCCCCACCCCCAACCCGGATATTGATTACAATCAGGATTTCATCATTGAAATCCCTGAAAAGATCCAGGGGTTGGTCAACCTGGGGGGCATTGAGTCCCCTGGATTCACCGCTGCACCTGCCATAGCCGTTAGGGTGATTGAGATGTTGGAGGACGCCGGGGAAAAACTGCAAGAGAAACCAGATTGGAACCCTGTGCGTGTGCCGCGACCAGTTTTCCGACATCTCAGCCGCGATGAGCAAGCTGCCTTGATTGCGAAAGACCCTGCTTATGGGCGGATCGTCTGCCGTTGTGAAACGGTCACCGAAGGGGAAATCCGGGCAGAAATTCACGCCCCAATCCCCGCCGACACCTACGATGCCATCAAACGGCGTACGTGGTTGGGTACGGGAAGGTGCCAGGGAGGGTTTGATATGCCGCGTGTGGTGGAGATACTCTCCGAGGAGTTGGGCATTCCCTCTGAAGCAGTCACCAAGAAAGGAAAGGGCTCAGAACTTCTCTTCCGGCGTACCAAGGATGTTGATGAGGATCACCTCACGATGGAGGACCTGCTATGAAACATAATTACGATGTCATCATCATCGGGAGCGGACCTGGTGGTTTGGCTGCAGCCATCGCTGCCAAAGAAAACCAGGCGGAAGATGTTTTGATCATTGAACGCGATATTGAACTGGGCGGTATCCTGGTGCAATGCATCCACAATGGTTTCGGCCTTGAGATTTTCGATGAAGACATGCCCGGGCCCACCTATGCCCAGCATTTTATCGAAAAAGCCAAAGGTCTTGGCATAGACACGTTGATGGACACCATGGTTTTGGATATCACGCCCGATCGAAAGGTTTATGCCATCAATAAGCGCCAGGGTTATGTCGAGCTTTTTGCCCGCTCAATCGTGCTTGCTATGGGCTGTCGAGAACGCACCCGCGCTCAAATCATGCTCCCAGGTTCACGCCCAGCAGGTGTTTATACCGCCGGCACAGCCCAACGATTTGTCAATGTCGAAGGCAGAATGCCTGGCGAGAAATTTGTAATCCTTGGGTCCGGCGATATCGGCATGATCATGGCACGCCGCCTGACCATCGAAGGTGCCCGGGTGGAACGAGTGCTTGAGATCATGCCCTACCTGACTGGTTTGACCCGCAATTATGTGCAGTGTTTGCTTGATTATGGGATCACGCTGCAAAAACAACGCACTGTGAATCGGATTGTCGGCAGGGACCGCGTTGAAGCGATTGAGGCGGTCAGTGTGGACGAGTCCTGGAACCCTATCCCGGGTACTATGGAGACCATCCCCTGCGACTCCCTGCTGCTCTCCGTTGGCTTGATACCAGAAAACGAGCTCTCGAAAAAGGCTGGGGTACTGCTGGACCCGGTGACCAATGGTCCCTATGTGGATGATCGCTTCATGACCAATGTCCCCGGCATCTTTGCTGCCGGCAACGTGGTCCATGTTTATGATCTTGTGGATTGGGTGACCGAAGCGGGCACTGTGGCCGGTAAGGGTGCTGCAGC
>Ga0207796_1000942_pt1 | contig 10397 bp, 5 predicted proteins | sample Pon1CUnioCityCA_6_FD_187274 | JGI IMG/M metagenome (GOLD analysis project Ga0207796, IMG submission 187274) | Marine sediment microbial community from Union City, CA, USA - Pond 1C Sediment 1 (SPAdes) | ecosystem: Environmental > Aquatic > Marine > Intertidal zone > Salt pond sediment ...
CGTGGCGGTGGCACCTGTCTGCCAGGTGTCTGATGTCAGTACCAGGCTGGGCGGGTCTACGATGCACTCGGTGGTATCGGTAGTGGAGAGCGCGATGGTGACTGTGTCGGTGGGCTCGGAGGTGAGGTACAGGGTGAAGGTGACCTCCCCATCGGGCTCGGCCACTTCCAGGGTGCTGGCCGAAAGGTCAAAGCCGGCGACGTCGTCGTCGGTAACGGTGACGGTGACGTCCGTGGGGTCCTCATCGTTGTAGGCGGGATCATTGCTCACGGCTGGGCCGGTCACTATGGTGCATGGCTGGTCGCCATCGGCAATGTCGTCGTCCTGGGCGGTGACGCTGGCGGTGGCACCTGTCTGCCAGGTGTCTGATGTCAGTACCAGGCTGGGCGGGTCTACGATGCACTCGGTGGTATCGCTGGAGGTAAGGGAAACGGTGACCGTGCCCGTTGGCGCAAAAGCGAGGTAGAGGGTGAAGGTGGCCTGGCCATCAGGTTCGGCCACTTCCAGGGTGCTGGCCGAAAGGTCAAAGCCGGCGATATCGTCGTCGGTAACGGTAACGGTGACGTCTTCGGGGTCCTGATCGTTGTAAGCAGGGTTGCTGCTCGCAGCTGGGCCGGTCACTATGGTGCATGGCTGGTCGCCGTCGGCAATGTCGTCGTCCTGGGCAGCAACCGTGGCAGTGGCACCTGTCTGCCAGGTGTCTGGTGTCAGCACCAGGCTGGGTGGGTTCACGACGCACTCGGTGCTATCGGTGGTGGAGAGCGCGATTGTGACTGTGTCGGTGGGCTGGGACGTGAGGTACAGGGTGAAGGTAGCCTCCCCATCGGGCTCGCTCACTTCCAGGGTGCTGGCCGAAAGGTCAAAGCCAGCGAGGTCGTCGTCGGTAACGGTCACGGTGATGTCCGTGGGGTCCTCATCGTTGTAGGCGGGATCATTGCTCACGGCCGGGCCGGTCACTATGGTGCATGCCTGGTCGCCATCGGCAATATCGTCGTCCTGGGCGGTGACACTGGCGGTGGTGCCTGTCTGCCAGGTGTCCGGAGTCAGCACCAGGCTGGGCGGGTCTACGATGCACTCAGTCGTATCGCCGGAGGTAAGGGCAACGGTGACCGTGTCCGTTGGCGCAAAAGTGAGGTACAGGGTGAAGGTAGCCTGACCATCAGGTTCGGCGACAGTGAGAAGAGTGGTCGGCTCGATGACAAAGCCAGCGACGTCGTCGTCGGTAACGGTGACGGCGACATCGTCGGGATCCTGATCGTTGTAAGCAGGATTGGTACTCACGGCTGGGCCAGTCACTATGGTACATGGCTGGTCGCCGTCGGCAATGTCGTCGTCCTGGGCGGTGACGGTGGCGGTAGCGCCTGTCTGCCAGGTGTCCGGAGTCAGCACCAGGCTGGATGGATCCACGATGCACTCGGTGGTGTCGGTGGTGGAGAGCGCGATGGTGACTGTGTCGGTGGGCTGGGAGGTGAGGTACAGGGTGAAGGTGGCCTGCCCATCGGGCTCGCTCACTTCCAGGGTGCTGGTCGAAAGGTCAAAACCGGCGATATCGTCGTCGGTAACGGTCACCTCAACGGGCGGAGGAATGAGATGGTCATAGAGCGGGTCATCGCTCTGGGTTCGTCCGATTGTCACCTGGCAGCTTCGTGGACCGTCGGCAATCTCATCGTCCTGCGCAGTCACTGTGGCGGTGATGCCGGTCTGCCAGTTCTCCAGGGTGAAGTCGAATTTGGCTGGTTCCACACCGCATTGGGTGCTCTCCACGGTGAGGCCCATGGAAACCGTAGCGGTGGGCTCCGAAGTAAGCGACATTGTGAAGATGGCCTGCCCGTTGGGTTCCGAGACAGTGAGGGGGGTGGTGGGCTCGAGGGCAAAGCCAGCGAAGTCATCGTCGGTCACAGTCACGGCGACGTCGTCGGGGTCACCGCCGCCATAGAGAGGGTCATCACTCACAGCTGGGCCGGTCACTATGGTGCATGGCTGGTCGCCGTCGGCAATGTCGTCGTCCTGGGCGGCAACCGTGGCAGTGGCACCTGTCTGCCACGTGTCCGGTGTCAGTACCAGGCTGGGCGAGTTTACGATGCACTCGGTGCTATCGGTGGTGGAGAGAGCGATGGTGACGGTGTCGGTGGGCTGGGAGGTGAGGTACAGGGTGAAGGTGGCCTGACCATCAGGTTCGGCGACAGAGAGAGGAGTAGTGGGCTCGAGGGCAAAGCCAGCGACGTCATCATCGGCCACGGTGACGATGACATCGTCGGCATCCTCTCCGCTGTAGGTGGGGTCATTGCTCACAGCAGAGACTGTCTCAACGGTGCATAGCTGATCCCCGTCGTCAATATCATCGTTCTGAGCAGCGACGGTGATGACTGCCTCGTAGTTCTCCGGTGTGAACTCGAGGCTGGGCGGCTCCACAACGCACTCGGTGGTGTCACTGGTGGAGAGCGCGATGGTCACCGTGTCGGTGGGCACGATGACCAGAGTAATCGTAAAGACATCCTGTCCGTCCGGCTCGCTCACGCTGAGCGCCACCGGCTCGACCAGTATCACACCTGACGCTGCCCCTGCTGCTGGAGCATTGACCACCCAAACAATCGACAGCAGCAGCGCTGCGGCCACCAGCAGCAAGCTCACCGTCGACAAGAATGCCCTGCTCCGCACGTCTCCAAGACATGCTACTACTCTATCCAAAACTAACTCCATTTCTAGTCTCTGCCCTGTACCAGGCGATGGAGACACATCGCTCATGCACAACCCGTGACTCGGATTCCTCTGCCAACTTCCACAGTAATATGGGCCCGCGCCTGCCGCTACGGCGGAGGCGGTGGAGGTGTTCCCGGCACTCCTCCTGTCGGCCTATGCCAGTACAAGGACCATGTTTCGCTGCTTGGACTGATCGCAACACCAGTAGGATTTCCCTCAGCATCCTGCCCGGTGCGCAGCATCACCTGCACTGACCAGAGGAATCTGCTATCATCAGCGAGGTCTACAAGGTACTCGTGTTCACTGAGCGTCCAGCTGGTTTCCTTTAGCCACGGTATCTCGTCGTACCACGTATCCCCCAGGTGCTGGAAGGCAACAGTCACCGCATAGTACGCCTCTGCTGGCAGCGTCCCTACCGATTGCCACTTGAGCACGACTTCATTTTCGGCCGCAAACTCCGACCCGTCAGCGGGACTCAGTAGCTCGGGGATTGGCAGTGGCGTGCTGGTGCGCGTAGGACTTGCTCCTCGTGTCGGTACGGCAGTTGTGGGCAAGGGCGTAGGGCTAGGCGTGGGCGATGCAGTTGCGGTCAGCGTCGAGCTTGGCTGCGCTGTGGGCGACAAAGTGGGTGTGCGGGTGGGCGTGCTCGTCGAGGTCGGAGACGGTGTCGAAGTAGGTGTCGAGCTTGGTGTTGATGTGGCAGTCAGTGTGGCTGTGGGTGTCCGTGTCGTTGTCTGTGCAACCGCCGTACCAGAGGCATCAGAGGTAGCTGCTTGGGACACCGTCACCACGCCAGTTGGCGTAACCACGTCGTCTTGAGGACTGTCCTTGGGTCGAAGACCGAGAAACCACACACCAACCAATATGCCCACCACCACAACTGTGAGGATCACAAAGTCCCATGGAACCGGAAACTGACGGAGAGCCTCACCCACAGAGGCAAGGATCCCCTCGCGCGGAGGGCTGTCACCCGCCGGAGGTTCTATGTATCGCGGACAGGTGGGCCAATTCTCACCAAGGCAGTTGTCCTGCTGGTATGATGACTCGACTGGAATCGGCCGCGGTCCAGAGTAACAGCAGTTTCCCTCTGTTGGAAAGGAAAAGTAGCTATCTGGGTCATCGCAGCGCCCCAGGCAAGGACACGCTCGGTTGCCAAATTCAGAATCCATCTACCGTCCAGTGTTCCTCTACAGACTTGATCGTAGCTTGCTTACGCCTGCTGGCCATTCTCGGCGCGCACGAAACGCATACCATGCAGCGCTGTGAGCCGCCTCCCGGCTTCCGCGGGAGTCACTGCTCCTGCACAAAGACAGCCGTGATCCCCTTGTTCTCGTCCACAAGCAGAGACCAGGTTCCGTCCCGATTGTCGATCAGGAAGAGCGCATCTGGGCCCGACCAGCTATCAAAGCGCCAACCCGGATCAGCCAGCGGCCTCAAAGTCGCGGTCTGGCCTCGCTCGTACGAGTTACCAGGCGAGTTCACCACTGTGCCCGATCCTTCGATTGTTGCAACCACATGGTACAGATCCTTGACAAAGGCAGCCGTGATCTCCTTATTGCCGTCCATAGTCAGTGACCAAGTGCCATCCCGGTTGTCAGTGACGTCACCAGCATCAGGCCCCAACCAGCCAGCGAAAGACCAGCCCGGATCCGCGACAGGCCTGAGTATCACCCCAGTGCCGTAAGTGTAGGTAGCCCGTACAGGGTCACGGGCCAGGGTGCCGCTACCGGTCACGTTCGCCCTGAGCGTGAGTGCGGGTATCCGAGTCGGGGTCGTCGTTGGTTCCACGGTGGGAGTGAGGGTAGGCAAGCTTGTTGGCATGCTGGTAGCGGTGGGAGGTGGGATTGGTGTCCGGCTGGGCATCATCGCGCGAGTCGGAAAAGGAGTCCGTGCTGTCGTCTGTACAACCGCCTCGACCGGCTCATGGGTCGCCGCCCGAGTTGCTGTCACTGCTCCTGCCGGCGCAGTCATGCTAACCCGGTTGCTGTCCTCAGGGCCCATGCCAAGCAGCCAGATACCGATCAACACACCCAGCACTGCTACTGCCAGAACTACAAAGCCCATAGGTGTCGGCAGCCGGCCGAGATACTGCCACGTACGACCGAGGGGCGCATCTCCCGGTGAGTCGTCGCGCACCAGGGGCAGCCCGTAGCGTGGGCATTCGCGCCAACTACCGCCTAGGCAGTTCTTCTCCTGGTAAGCGGACTCGATTGGGGAGGGCTGCGTCCCGGAGAAACAGCAGTTCCCCGCTGTCGCAAAGGAGAAATAGCTATCCGGGTCGTCACAGCGTCCCAGGTGCGGACATGCTCCACGGATTACAGTCGAAGCCATTTGCTGCCGTCCGGGGTTCTTGTGCGTGAGTAGTCGTGGTCTGCCATAGCCTGATCGCGGTTATCGGTGTTCATCACAAGCCCGTAGAGCAGCAGGGAGCAGTTGAGCAAACCCACACGAGGGCACGGCGCGTTCGCTGGCATGACTCTGAGGATCGCAGGCGCAGAAACCATGAGGGAAGGTAAGAGAACCAGGCGTCACGCCCCCTGGTCTCACTCCTGCTCGTCGCGAAGTAGTGTGTGCTGAGAACTATGGTTCTGGCGGGCGCCGAACGGCAGACGGTCCCGCAGCGCCCCTACGATACCCTCTCCGGACTGCCTCAAACCTCGGCTTTGCTTGACCCGCTTCGGCTCCGCACCTCGCGCGAGGCCATTGCTCTGGTCGTGCTTCTGGTAGTAGCTGTAATATCCGTAGCCTTTTGAGCGCTCCGCCGGCACAAGGTTCAGAACCATACCGACGATATTCACACCCAACTGCCGCAGGCGTTGTGCCGCTTGCTGCACAGTTGCTCTCCGCGTCCGTCCAGCTTCTGCCAGCATCAGAACACCGTCGGTCTCCATGGCCAGCACGGCAGCGTCAGTCACCAGCAGCACAGGAGGCGTGTCAAAGAGTATGATATCAGCCTCCTCCTTCAGTCGCTCGATGAGGCCGCGCATCTTCTGTGAACCCAGCAACTCCGATGGATTTGCCGGCAGGGGGCCGCTGGTCAGCACGCGTAGATTCTCCACCTCTGTTTCCCGGAGCCAGCCGTCCAGCGTCGGCTCGTCCTCCAGCAGAGCATTGGTGAGCCCCTCGCGGTTCGGCACCTCGAACTTCTTGTGGAGCATCGACCGGCGCAGGTCACAATCTACCAGCACGACCCGGTTGCCGGCCTGGGCCATGACGACGCCCAGGTTAGCCACCAGCGTCGTCTTGCCCTCAGATGGTTGCGAGCTGGTCACCACCAGCGTGCGCACTGGCTTGTCTACGAAAGAGACACGGATATTGGTCCGGATCGTGCGGTACGCTTCTGTCACAGGTGAAAGCGGCTGGTGGACCGCGATCAGGTTGTTTGCCGCTGCCCCATTCTCCAGGCGGGCTATGCTGCCCAGCGTGGGCAGCTCCACTGCCCGTTTCACATCCTCTGGCGTCTTGAGCGTATCGTCCAGGAACTCGATGAGTATTGCCCCAGCCACGGCCAGAGCCAGGCCGATCGCCGCCGCCATCGCCACCGTCTGCATCACATTGGGACTGACCGGGCTGGACGGCGTGTTGCCCGGCACAAAGACCGAGATATAGTTGGTCCGTCCTTCCACACTGCCCAACAGCGAGCCATAGGTAGACTGGTAGGAGGAAAGCTTGGCCTGCAGGGCATCGATATTGGCCTGGTATTGCTGGATGGCCCGCGCGCTGTTGGCCGCGTCCAGCTTGGCCCTCTCCGCCAGGACCTCCTCTTCGGTGGCCTCGATATTCGTTTCCAGTTGTCGCAACTGGGAGCGCACAAACTCCTGCCGGGCCTGATCCTCGGCGATGTTGTTCGGTGTAGCGTGGATCAGCTCCTCCACGATCGCATCAGCCAGGGCGCGCGCCCGTTCAGGATCGGTGTCGCGCACGGCGATATTCATCAGGTTGGTGCCCGCCACCAGCGAGGCCGAGACATTTTCCCCACTGGGCACATAGGACAGGCCGAGACTCTCGGCAGCACCGCTCAGGATCGGCTGCTGGGTGACCATCACCCGGTAGGTCTGCGCCAACTGCTGGCTTATGTAGAGATCCTGGCTATTCGGATTGGACGCCTCCAGCCCCTGCCCCACCATGACCGTCGTATATGACTGGTAGATGCGCGGCATGCGCGAAACGGCGATATAGCCGGAGATGGTCGCCACCAGTGTCGAGGCGACTACCAGCCACCACCATTTCTTGATTGCGTCAAAATACTGCTTCAGTTCCATCGGAATCCTTGCCGGCCGCAATGAGAGGCGACGAGAGGGTGCATGCCAACGAGCACGAGGAAGCTAGAACTCTCCAAGCTAAGCCATTATACCAGGGACCGGCCATCTGTGCCACTGCGAGGGCAGGCGCGGTCCGCGCAAAGCGCCGCCCTCATCCTATATACCGCTCAACTATCCAAAAAGAAACGGGGACCCGCTTCGATTTTCGACAATCCGCCCCATGCCATTCAGCCCAGTACGGTGCTCAGGCCACCCGCCGGATAGCGAATGCCCGTACCCTTTGCCATAGATCCACTGCGCCGAGCGCCGCCACAGGCATCAACGCCGCATCCACCGGCAGCCGATAGCGCACCATGGCCCAGGTCAGCACGTGCAGGATCGTGTAGAAACCGGCAAAAAGAAATAGCAACGCGTTGTCTCTCACAAATCCGCTGCGGCGCAAGGCCAGGACCAGGCCATAGAGCAGGAAGGGTAGCAGCAGGCCAAACGACCCGGTGCGCCCGATATTGTGCAATAGCGTCGTATCCGGCGTGGGCCAGAACTCAATAAAGGCGCGGACGCGGCTCAGCGACAGCAGCAGGTAGCGGCCGGGATCGTCGATGACGAACTGGATGCCCTGCCGCAGCAGCTCCCGGTCCATCTCCAGCTCCGAGCGCCCCCACGTGCCCTCCGGCAGCGGCGCCGCGGCGAATTCACTGAAACTCGTGCCGTGCATCGGATGCTGGGCCGAGTACATGGCATAGCCGGTGTTCGAGTTCAGCAACAGAAAGCCATCATAAGCCAAGTAGTTGCGCACCGTCCACGGCACGATAAAGGCGAGCAGGATGACGCCCGCCAGCGTCAGCGTCACGAAAGCGACACGCAGGTGCCCCCGGCGCCATCCCAGCCATAGCAGGTATAGAAACAGCACCGGCACCCATGGCAGGATCGACTGCCGCAGCAGCGTGGCCAGGCCCAGGCTCAGCCCCAGAGCCAGCCCCAGCGGCCACAGCGTGCCCAGGGTGGGTTCGTCCCGCAGCCGCCTGGCCAGCGCCAACCCCCGCTCCAGCGACCACAATAGCGTGCTGATGAAAAACGTCTCGGTCATCAGCGTGGCTGCGTACAGCACAAAATACCCATACACAGCCGCAATGAGTGCAGACACCAGCGCAATGATCTCCGCCTCTTCCCTGCCCTCCCCCGCTGGCGTCGAGAACACCGTCCTCGCCAGCCGATAGACCATCCACGGCAGCAGCAGCCCGCCCAGCACCGCCTGCACCAGCCGCATCGCCAGCGGATGCGCGCCCGCCACCGCATACACGCCCGCGACCAGCAGCGAGTACAGGAACGACCAGTGCGACGTCGGTTCCCCCGCCCGCGTGAACGGGTACCAGTTATCCGCAAAGCTAAAGCCGTACCCTGTAACCAGCCGCTCGCCCAGGGCATTGTACGATCGCTGATCGGTCAGCAGTTCCGGCGCATCGACCACATCGCCCAGGTACAGCGCCACCCCCACGCGCAGCATCACCGACAGCAGCAGGATCAGCGCCAGCCAGCGGCGGCTATCCAGCTTTAGCGCGCGCCCCATGCCCACTCCCTGAGCGCATCCGCGATCCATGTGGTGGTATGCAGGCTTTTCCGCACAAGGGGTTCTTGTGATCTAGTTATCCAACCTAACCGTCTGGGCAAGGTCCGCGTTCTTTGATGCATTATTCTTCCGGATCAGGGCGCAAGGCGCTGCTGGCCCGCATGTGGATGACACAGGGCGCAGATGTCGTTTGAGGCGCCAGGTACCGCAGTCTAGTCATAGCCCAGAGGAGGGGTGCGCAGATATTGCGTAGTGCGCTGCTTGCCCACGAGGTCAGCAAAGGCTCGCTCTACCTGATGCTGTGTCAGGTTCATGACCCGAGCAACGTCACCGGCCGGTATCTCGTGCTCGAGGGCATACCAGATGAGGTCCATAGTCTCAAAAGGCATCCGGAAGAAAAACTCCTCTTGGGAAGTGGGAGCGCTGTACGTGCCAGTCGTCGGCGTGGCCTCCCGGATGGAGGCTGGTACTCCGAGATACTCGGCCAATTGGAAGACCTGGGTCTTGTACAGATGCCGGATTGGGGCGACGTCGTAGCCGCCATCTCCCCACTTGACAAAGAATCCCTGGTCGTGCTCGTTCTTGTTGGGTGTGCCGATCACGGCGTAATTTCGCAACTCTGCGTGGTAGTAGAGCATGGTCATGCGACTGCGCTGCTTGAAGTTTGACGCAGCGACGATCTGCAGGTAGTCGCGTACATTGAGCCGACTCGACCGCTCCTCTCCCTCTGGGGATATGACGGTCAAGTAGAAGACATTCAGCGTGTCGCTGTCCAGTACGTTGCCGGGTAGCGTGATCTTGGCCTGATAGCTAGAATCATACTCGGGAAAGACGCGCTGAATCGCCTCGTCTCGGCGGTTGTAGCAACCAAAGCCACTGAGGGCATCGGTTATGTCCTCGACCAGGGTCTCGACGCCAAAGCGATTGGCCACCTCTCGCGCCAGTACAATGCTGTCATCGCCGGACTCGGTTTCCGGCATCATCACACCGAGCACTCTTTCGGAGCCAAGAGCCCTGGCGCACAGAGCCAGGACCACGGACGAATCCAGGCCGCCGCTGATGCCAACCACCGCACCTGATCTGCGCAGCGTCTGGCGCACATCACGTCTGAGATTGGATTCAAGCTCCTCGGCAATAGCCCTGGCGTCGATCCTGAGAATATCTCTGTGAAAAGTCATGACTCCTCCTGTGTCTTCATGCTGCTGTCTGGCTAGTGCTCTTTCTCAACGCGCACCCTGACTGTCGCGTGAGCCCGCTCGTCACTCCGGAACAAACGAAACGCAGCGGAACGTCATCAGGCTATTCTCACCTATGGGCAGCACGCGATCAGCGGCGGCCATCTGGCTTCAGCGCGCGCTGCATGCCCACTCCACGAGCGCATCCGCGATCCGCTCCGCGGCGTGCCCGTCACCATAGGGATTCGGCGCGCTAGCCATTCGGCCGTACGCCACAGGATCATCCAGTAGTCGGTAGGTCTCTGACACGATCCGTTGCTGTTCCATGCCAATGACCTTGATGGCACCTACTGCTTCAGCCTCGGGCCGCTCCGTCTTCTCCCGCAACACCAGCACCGGCTTGTCCAGGCTCGGTGCCTCCTCCTGCAAGCCGCCCGAGTCGGTCAGCACCAGAGTACAGCGAGCCATCAGCCACACCAGCGTGCGGTAATCCACCGGCGGCAGCAGCGTGATGCCCGGCAAGCCCCCCAGCCTGTCGTGCACCGGCTCCCACACCTGCGGATTGCGGTGCACCGCATAGACGATATGCACTTCGTCGCCCCGCTCCGCCGCGATGCGGTGCAGTGCCTCGCAGATCCCCTCCAGCGGCCGCCCGAAATTCTCCCGCCGGTGAGCCGTCACCAGCAATAAGCG
>Ga0207796_1000943_pt1 | contig 10392 bp, 9 predicted proteins | sample Pon1CUnioCityCA_6_FD_187274 | JGI IMG/M metagenome (GOLD analysis project Ga0207796, IMG submission 187274) | Marine sediment microbial community from Union City, CA, USA - Pond 1C Sediment 1 (SPAdes) | ecosystem: Environmental > Aquatic > Marine > Intertidal zone > Salt pond sediment ...
CCGCCGTCCTCTTCAGAAGGGCCTCGAGCTGAATGCCTCCGCTCCCGTTCCCGGGGAACTCCCATATCTCGACGCCTCGGAGACTCGACAGTTCCTCCAGACCCGATGAAGATCCCTCCGGTACGGCGATTATCACCCTTCCCGGTGCCCTGAGAGCCTTCTCCGATCCGCCCAGGTCCCCGCTTCCGGTCACGATGATCCTCGGAGGCTGTCCGGAGGGAGGGATGGAGGCGTGACGGACGGTCAGTTCGGGATCGTCCCTCCTCACCGTACCGGCCCCGGTCATGACGGCTCCCACATTGGCCCTTTTCCTGTGGACCCTCTTCCTCGATTCCTCGCAGGATATCCACCTGCTGCTCCCGTCGGCGGCCGCCACCCTCCCGTCGAGGCTCACGGCCATCTTCACCGTCACCCAGCTCCTTCCGGTTTTCAGGTACCTGATGTAGACGCGGTTGAGCCTCCGGGCCTCATCCGACAAGACACCGGTCTCAACATCCAGCCCCGCCGACCGAAGCTGGTCGGCTCCGCCTCCGCAGACCTTGGGGTTCGGGTCGTTCATCGCTATGACCACCCTCGAGATCCCGGCGGATATTATCTGGTCTGTGCACGGGCCGGTCCTGCCCTGGTGACAGCAGGGCTCCAGGGTTACCACCATGGTCCCTCCCTTCGCCCCGTTCCCCGCAGAGGAGAGCGCTACAGCTTCAGCATGGGGAGCGCCGCATTTCCTGTGAAACCCGTCACCGACCTCTTCGCCCTTCCTGTCCAGCACCACGGCCCCCACCATGGGATTGGGGAAAGTGCTCCCCCTTCCCCTGACCGCCAGCTTAAGGGCTTTCCTCATAGCGCGGATCTCGGTATTCGAGGCCATTACCTGTCCGTCAGCTCGGTGACGCTGAGCCTGCCTATGACAGAGTTGACAACGTACTGGGACTGAAGGTCGCCGGTGGCCAGTATGATGTGGGTGCCGTCGGCGACGTACTGTCCGAAAGTGGGATCCATCTCGACCCAGTCACCTACCCAGACCATGGGCCAGGCGTGGTAGCCGAAGGAGCCGTCGAGATAGACTATGCCGGCGCAGATCCTTGCTGGCAGCCCCACCGCCCTTGCCAGGGCGACGAAAAGAATGGTGTGCTCGTTGCAGTCACCCCTCAGGTTCTCCATAACGTCCACCGCCGAAGGCAGCGATACGGTCGGGCTGTTCTGTACGGCGGAGTCCACGTATGCGCATATCCTCCTGGCGGCTTCCCAGGAGTCCGAGCTTCCGCTGACCGTCGCATGTGCCGTTGCCGCTATCAGGGAATCGTCGCTCTGTATCATGGGCTCGGGGGCGATGAATCCCGCCAGGGTGTCCGGCAGGGGCGACGGTGGAAATCCGACCACGTTCACCGGAGGTCCCGCCGCCACCGATACCGTGCATCCGCTGGCCGACTGCACGGGGGGGATGTTCAGCTGGAACTGGCTCCAGTCGATGTCCCCTTCGAGGATGAATGTCCTCGGTCTCGGGGCTCTCGGGTCATCCACAGGGGTGGAAGCCACAGCGAAGACTTCGTAGAGGTCCCGTGTAGCGACCACCTCCCCGCCCTGTTCCGGGGGCACCCGGGTCATGTCCATGCCCAGACCCTGCTCGTATTCACGGACTATCTGGCCGTCATGTACCCACACAAGGTTCCGTGTTCCCATCTGGGATATCTCGAGCCTTGCCGCCGTTACTGTGTCTCCCAGGAGATCCACTTCCTCGAAACCCTGGCATACCGCCGTTGCCTCCAGTATCACACCGCTGGCCGGGTCGAAGGACTGGAAGGTCCTCTCCTGTCCCTCCGTCCAGCTCATCGAGGCACAGGCCAGGTCAGCCAGTACCGGAAGGTACTCACCCTCTATAACCGTGGAATTCTCGATCACTCGACCTGCGGTGCCGATGGTGGAAAGCAGGAGACTGTCACGCCTTACGGCCGTGACCGTGATCTCCGCCGAGCCGTCGGACATGGTCATCTCCATTCGCCCGAGGTCGAAGGTGGTATCGGTGACCGCAGTCATGTACATCTCTATGTCCCTGCGGTTGCCCATAAGGATCATGTTCCAGGAGATCGACTGGTTGATGAGCAGTGAATCCTCTCCCAGCTCATCGATGTCCAGCTGCATGTATCCCACGTCGTCACCCTGTATCGATACGGCGAATTTCTGGGTGCCGGCGTCGGCTGCGGAAAGGTTCATTCCCGGGTCGCCGGAGCCTCCACCGCAGCCTGCCGTCCACAGGAAGGGTGTGAGGAGCAGCGTCAAGGTCAATGCGGAAACCGGTCTCATCTTATTCCTCCAATGAATTCCTCTATCGCCGATGCTATTCGAGTGCCCGCGCTGCCGTCCCAGAGAGGTATCTCCGGGGGAACCTCCGGGCGGTCCGCCATCTGCCGGGCCAGGGCCTGCGCCAGTTCGGAGACTTCGGGACAGAGGACGTTGGTTCCCAGCTCCAGCGTCACCGGTCTCTCTGTGCTCGTCCTTAAGGTTACGCAGGGCACACCGAGAACGGTAGTCTCCTCCTGAACGCCACCGGAATCGGTCACCACAGCAGCAGCCGAAGCCTGAGCGCGCAGGAACTGCAGGTAGGTCATGGGCTCACCCATCAGAATGGTCTCGGGGACTTCCAGCCCATGCCCTCTGATGCTGGCCATGGTCCTGGGATGGGCGGGAAACACTACTCTCATGTCCGTGATCCCCCCCAGGGCATCCAGGATGCTCTGCAGCCTCCGGGGATCGTCCACGTTCGAGGGCCTGTGAAGCGTGACCAGGCAGTAGGTTCCCTCTACCGGGGGCGGTTCGCCGGCCATGGCCGCCGGCAGGAGCCTCCTGAGGGTATCGATCATGGGGTTGCCCACAAGTTTTATCATCTGGCTGCTCTTGCCCTCGGCTATGAGGTTATCCCTGGCTTCCGGGCTGGTTATCAGCAGAAGCTGGGCGAGCTGGTCGGTGAGGATCCTGTTTATCTCCTCCGGCATGCTCCTGTCGAAGCTCCTGAGCCCCGCCTCCACGTGGACCACGGGAATTCCGTACCTGACGGCGACCAGGGAGCATGCCAGTGTGGAGTTCACGTCACCGACCACCACGACGGCCCTGGGTGTTCCGTTCTGCAGCACTTCCTCGTACTTCACCATTATGGAAGCCGTCTGCACCGTTACGGTGGCGGATCCCACTTCCAGGTTGAGGTCCGGCTGGGGAAGCTGGAGCTGCTGAAAGAAACTCTGGGACATTATGTGGTCGTAATGCTGACCGGTATGGACTATTCTGGCTTCCAGACCGGGATCGAGGTTCCTGACGATGGGGTCCACCTTCATGAAATTAGGTCTTGCCCCGCAGATAATGTCTATCATCTATTCCTCCGCGCAGTCAGCTTCAGGAGTCTTCAGGAAGCGAGTCCATCTTTTGTACCCTCCTCTGGTGGCGGCCGCCGTCAAAGGGTTCGCGAAGGAAGACCTCAACGATCCTCCTGGCAATGAAGGGGGCGGTGAGCCCGGCACCCATGACCAGAACGTTGGCGTTGTTGTGGTGCCTGGCCCAGTAGGCCATCTCCGGATAGAGGCACAGGGCGGCCCTGACTCCGCAATACCGGTTGGAGCTGATGCTCATGCCTATTCCGGTGTTGCATATGAGTATGCCGGAAGAGGCATCACCCCTGAGGATGGCGCGGCAGAGCTTCCCTGCGAAATCCGGGTAATCAACCGAATCGGCGCTTTCCGGCCCCAGGTCCGAAACCTCCAGGCCATCCTGGCCGCCAAGCCATTCCACCAGACATTTCTTGAGAGGATATCCTGCGTGGTCACTTGCGATGACCAGCTTCATCAGTTCAGGCCTTCGTTCCCGTAGGTGGCAACTATGCCGGAGAGGACGATGGAACAGAGCTTGGATTCTGCCGAGTCGGCCCTTGATGTAAGCACTACGGGTTTCAGAGCGCCCATTATCACCGCTCCCAGCTCTCCGCCTGCCAGGAATATCAGTGTCTTGTAGAGAATGTTGGCTGCCTCGATGTCAGGGAGGATGAGGAGATCGGCTTCTCCGCAGACGGGACTGTCGATCTTCTTGATCCTGCACGCATCCTTGGAGACGGCCAGGTCCATGGCAAGGGGAGCATCGAAGACTATGTCACCGAAATCACCGTTCTCGGCCATCTCCTTCATCCTGGCGGCTTCCATGGTGCACGGCATCTTCTCGTAGGGGACTTCCTTCGCGCATACGTACGTGGTCTTGGGATGGTCAATTCCGAGAGCCCGGCAGACTATCAGCGCGTTATGGAGCATGCCTACCTTCATGTCGAAGTCCGGGGCTATGTTCATCGCCGCATCTGTTAACAGAAGGAGCTTGGGATAGGAGGGGACTTCAAATGCGGCAACGTGGCTGAGCTTGCCCGGGCCCCTTATCCCCTTCTCCCTGTCCAGTATCGCGTGAAGGAACGAACTGGTAGCGACCAGGCCCTTCATTATCACGTCGGCTCTGCCGGAGCGCAGGGCCTCGACTCCCTTGCAGGAAGCCGTGTCGTCGTCCTCGGCATGGATTATCTCGATGCCGTTCAGGTCCACACCGGCTTTTTCCGCGGATTCCCTTATGCCCTTTTCGGGCCCGATGAGCAGTGCGTCCACCATATCGTCCCTGACGGCGGTACCGATGGCGGTTATGGTCTCTACCTCGTCGGCTCTGACCACGGCTACTCTCTTCGAGGGCAGCTCCCTGGCGATACGCTTCATCTCCGCGAGACTTTTGATCGGTTCCATTTATCCCCCTGTAGGTAATGTTGAAGTGCCGTGTACATTTCCACAAGATACCAAAGAATATAGCTTAACGCTGATACGCACTGCAAGAAGTGTTGACAAAACCGGTCATGGGAATGAGATTTGATAGCGCTCTATCAGCTTTGCATGTATCTTATTTTCCCTGCAGGCCCAGGCGCCGTGCTCCGTCATAAAAAACCAGCAACATGATCTCCGGAAAGGGGTGGTTTGATGAAAAACATACCCGCAAGAGAAGTCAGGCCCACCATTGCCAGCCATATGCTGGCAGATGGGTTCCAGCTTGTTCTCGACCTGAAGAAGAGCAAGGGCTCCATGGTGCACGACGCCCTCGAGGGAAAGGACTATCTCGACCTCTTCAGCTTCTTCGCCTCAGCTCCCCTGGGAATGAACCATCCCGCTCTCTGCACGGAGGAGTTCAGGGAACACCTGGCGGACGTGGCGATCAACAAGCCCTCGAACTCCGATTTCTATACCGAGGCGCTTGCGGAATTCGTGCAGACCTTCGCGGATACCGTAGTACCGGACAGCCATCCCTACCTGTTCTTCGTCTCCGGAGGAGCCCTGGCCGTTGAGAACGCCCTGAAGACCGCCTTCGACTGGAAGGTGAGAGAGAACATTAAGGCCGGAAGGGGAGAGATCGGAAGCAGGGTCATCCACTTCAGGCATGCTTTTCACGGAAGGTCGGGCTATACGCTTTCAATGACGAACACCGCCGACCCGAGGAAGTACATGTACTTCCCGAGGTTCGACTGGCCGCGGGTTGACAGCCCCGCCATCACGTTCCCGCTGGAGGACAACCTCGAGGCTGTGGAGGAAGCGGAGAAACTCTCCCTTCAGCAGATAGACGAGGCCATCCAGGAGTACGGCCACGATATAGCCTGCCTTGTCATCGAGCCCATTCAGGCCGAGGGCGGAGACAGGCACTTCAGGCCTGAGTTCCTTCAGCAGCTCCGCCAGCGGGCCGACAAGCACGAGTTCCTACTGATCTACGACGAGATACAGAGCGGCATGGGCCTCACAGGAGAGTGGTGGGCCTGGCAGACCCTGGGAGTGGAACCTGACATATTCTGCTTCGGCAAGAAGGCCCAGGTCTGCGGCATAGCATCCACAAAGCGGGTTGACAGCATCGAGAATAACGTCTTTCATGAGTCCAGCAGGCTCAACTCCACGTGGGGCGGCAATCTGGTGGACATGGTCAGGTGCAGCAAGTACCTGAAGATCATGGTGGAGGAGAACATCCTCGAGAACGTACGCAACCGCAGCGTAACCCTTATGGATGGCCTCAAGTCGCTTCAGGAACAGTTTCCAGCCGGCATAACCAATATCCGGGGACGGGGTCTCATGTGCGCCTTTGACCTGCCTGACGGTGCGACCCGGAACAGGATGGTGGAGGAGATAATGAAGAACGGCGCCATCATCCTTCCCTGCGGTGAGAGAAGCATCAGGTTCAGGCCTCCACTGAACATCACGGACGAGGAGCTGCTCAGCGGTCTCGACATGATCACCAGGGCCGCGAACTCGGTTCTCGACGGCTGAGTGATCTTTATGTCGGACCTGATAGAGGCAACAAGGGAGGAGATAGGCACCGTAGCCGGTCAGCTGGCCAGGAGCGGTTGGGCCGAGGCCAACGCCGGTAACATCTCCGTGCTGCTTCCATCTGGATCCGACAGTTCGATCTGGAACGGGGAGGTCACAACTGAGGACCTCCCCATGCCCATTCCGGAACTCTCCGGACGGACTTTCCTCATAACCACGGCAGGCAGCAGGTTCAGAAAACTGATAAGCAGGATACACACCGAGATAGTCCCGGTCAGGATATCGGCCGACGGACTGAAGGTGATACGCCTTGCCGCAGACCTTCCCCCCACTAGCGAGTTCAGCACCCATGTGCTCGTGCTGGCCCAGGCTGCGGGCAGGGGCTGGGAAACCGCCTCGCTGGTACATACCCATTCGACCCACATGCTCGCCCTCTCTTCCAGCGACCTTCCCGCTGAAATGCTGGAGGACGCGGTCAACCGATCGCATCCGGAGATCGCCCTGCTCATGAAGAGGGGAGTGAGGTTCCTTGACTTCATGTCACCCGGCACATGGGAGCTTGGGTCGGAGACCGCCGAGGCTTTCCGGACAAGCGACTGCGTGATCTGGAGGAAGCACGGCATACTGGGCCTCGGCAGGGACATCGATTCGGCCTGCGACGCCGTGGAAGTGGTGGAGAAAGCCGCCCGGCTGCTTCTCCTGGAGAAATCCGCCTTCGGCAAGTTCGTGGGTCTGAAGGACCGGGACCTCATCCTTCAGGGCACCATGCAGGAAGATAGAGCGACCGGTTCCGAAGACGAAGATGAAGGGGACCAGGAAGACGGCTTCCTGCCCCCGGGTCCTCCCGCCCTGGACGGCTGACCAGGTCCGGCCCCTTTTTCAGGGGGTAAGGCGCTTGGCGTCCCTTGGGAACATCGTTGTGAGCCTGATGTTCTCCACCTCCAGTATCCTGGCTGTCAGCCTCTCGAGTCCAATTGCAAGTCCCCCATGTGGAGGAAGCCCGTACTTATGGGCCTGGAGATATCCCTGGAAGGATTCGGGGTCCAGTCCGAACTCCCTGAGCTTGTCGACCTGCATCTGGTAATCGTGTATCCTCTGGCCCCCGGTGGTCACCTCCAGTCCTCTGAGCAGAAGGTCGAAGCTCAGCGTGGTACCGGGGCTTTCCGGGTCGTCCATCGTATAGAAGGGCCGTTTCTCGGTGGGAAAATGGGTCACGAAGAGGAACTCCGAACCCCATTCCTCGCTTGAATGCGCGCAGAGGACCTTTTCCTCCTCGGGGCTGAGGTCAGGTTCTCCGGTGCAGTCCTCACCGGTTGCCTCGAGAAATATGGCGTGCGCCTCCTCCAGGGTAATGCTGGGGATCTCTTCGGGAATGACCGGCAGTGAGGCACCCAGCATGTCCAGCTGATAGCCGTTCTCCTGCTTCAGCGCTTCCAGACACCGACGAAGCACGGAGATCTCCACGGCCATAACGTCCCGGAAGCTGTCTATGAAACCCATCTCCAGATCAAGGGAAGTGTACTCGTTTATGTGGCGGGAGGTCTGGTGAGGCTCGGCCCTGAAAACGGGGCCCACCTCGAAGACCCTCTCGAACACCCCTACGCCCATCTGCTTGTAGAACTGGGGAGACTGGGCGAGGAACGCTTCTCTATCGAAGTACTTGATCCTGAATATGTTCGCGCCGCCCTCAGCGCCGGCGGAACATATCTTGGGAGTATGTATCTCAGTGAAACCCATATCGGAAAGGGCTTCCCTGAAGGCCATGGTAAGGGTGTCAGACACCTTCAGTCTCGCCCTCTCCACGGGATGGCGGAGGCTGAGGGGCCTCAGATCGAGGTTGGTATCTATATGAAGGTCAAGCAGTTTCTTTGTCATGTCGACCGGGGACTGTTCCGCCGGGGAGCTTATGACCCTGACCGAGTCCAGCTGAAGCTCGACGGATCTGGGATTGATTGAGAGGTCCTTTATGCCGGCGGCCTTGACCGTGCCGGTAACCTCAACGGACTGTTCCACTTCCAGCCTATCGAGGGTTTCCTGGTTCCCTTCGTTGCCCATGACGCACTGCAGCATGCCGTCATGGCGCCTGAGTATGATGAAGGCTCCCCAGCCAAGCCTTCGGATCCTCTGGATGACCCCGTGAAGCGTCACCTTCTCTCCGGTCATGCCCTCCATCTCACCGGCGGTGAGGGGAGATCTGAGTCCCTTGTCAGTAATGCCCTTCATGTAATTCCTTTCCGGTTCGAGCCGCGATGATGTTCGAATATAGCCAAATCCCGCTACTCACCATCGGCATCGCTGCTTCCAAGTGCCCTGAGCAGTCTGCTGGGGGTGGATACCAGATGGGCGTCCAGATCCGCCGCCTCCCGCCGGCAGGCCTCCGCCAGGTCCTCGGCCTCCTCCCTTCCGGCCTGGTCCGGGAAGATGTTCCGGCGAAGCATGAGCGCCCGGCGGGAGAGTCCGGAGAGCCTTAGCCTGTAGTGGGACCGTGAACGCTCCCTCAGGTCCTCCAGCGACCCTGTATCCTGTGCTTCCACGGCGGCATCCTTCTCCAGACTGAAACCCTCGCGGAGCCTGTCGATCCGCTTCAATATCACCTTCAGTTCACCTATCACCGCGAAATTGCTTTTTTTCATATAATTGGCATTCCCGCTGCAGTGAGTTAGTATAATGCTGAATCGAACGGGCTGATTCATTCACTATGAGCTTCATTGTACAAGCATATTCAGATGGGAGAAGAATGTCAGACACTTTCAGGATACTTGCGATCAACCCGGGCTCGACTTCAACGAAGATATCCGTTTTCGAGAACGAAGAGGAGGTCTGGTCCATCAAGATATCACATTCAAAGGACCAGCTCGAAGGCTTCCAGCATATCTTCGACCAGTACGATTTCAGGGAGGGAGTCATACTCGATGAGCTGAAGAAAGCTGGAATGGAGATCGCTTCCTTCGACGGCATCGTCGGTCGCGGCGGCGTGGTATATCCCATCGAGGGTGGCACCTACAACGTCGGCCAGCGCCTTCTGGAGGATCTCAGGAAGGGTGTGCAGGGGGAGCATGTCTCGAACCTTGGCGCGCCCATAGCGAAGGAGCTGGCCAGGGAGGCAGACTGCCCGGCGTTCATAGTGGACCCGGTGGTCGTGGACGAGATGGAGGATATCGCCAGGTATTCAGGACACCCCGACCTTCCCAGGCGCTCCATACTCCACGCCCTCAACCAGAAGGCCGTTGCCAGGCAGGCGGCCTCCGACCTGGGGAGGGAATACGGTGACCTCAACCTGATAGTGGTGCACCTGGGAGGAGGAATATCCGTAGGCGCCCATCGAAGGGGCAGGATAGTTGACGTGAACAATGCTCTGAACGGTGACGGCCCCTTCACTCCGGAGAGATCCGGAGGTCTCCCGGTTGGAGACCTGGTTGACCTCTGCTTCAGCGGCAGCAGGACCCATGCGGAGATCAAGAGGATGATAAAGGGTAACGGAGGGATAGTGGCGTATCTGGGCACGAACGACATGCTGACCGTGGAGAAGGAGATAGAGAAGGGCAACGCCGAGTACAGGGCTGTCTACGAAGCCATGGCCTATCAGGTCTCCAAGGAGATAGGCTGTCTCTCGACGGTGATGAAGGGCGATGTCGACGCCATCGTGATAACTGGCGGCATAGCCTATGACAGGAACTTCATCAACTGGATCAGGGAACGGGTCGGCTTCATTGCCGATATCATGGTCTACCCCGGTGAAAGGGAGATGGAAGCGCTGGCCCTCGGTGTCCTCAGGGTGCTGAGGGGACAGGAGACCGCCAAAGACTACGATCCCGAAGGAAAGGTGCAGTGATGTCAGAGGACAGGTTTGAACGGGAACTGAGGAACTGGAGGGAGAATACTCTGGAACCGGTTCTCAGAAAGCACCCTGAGAGGAAGGAAGTCTTTCGCACCGGCTCCGGCGACCCGGTGGAGAGGGTCTACTTCCCGAAGGACCCCGGGGAAGACTATGTTGAGCAGCTGGGCTTTCCGGGAAATTATCCGTATACCCGGGGCGTGCAGCCCACTATGTACAGAGGAAGATTCTGGACCATGCGGCAGT
>Ga0207796_1000944_pt1 | contig 10388 bp, 9 predicted proteins | sample Pon1CUnioCityCA_6_FD_187274 | JGI IMG/M metagenome (GOLD analysis project Ga0207796, IMG submission 187274) | Marine sediment microbial community from Union City, CA, USA - Pond 1C Sediment 1 (SPAdes) | ecosystem: Environmental > Aquatic > Marine > Intertidal zone > Salt pond sediment ...
CCCGCCACAGAGGGATAGGCGATGCTGAGAACCAGCTCTTTCTCACCCTCCTCGAACCAGCTGGTCCAGAAATCATACACTTCGCTGTCAAGGGATGCCAAAGCGATCCCGGTCAGCTCCTCCAGATCGGGGAAAGATGCCGCGTCCAGTGAGGGATTCCAGTTGAGCAAGATTTGATCCACATAAGTTAGATAAGCAGGCTTTCTCCCTTGGGGTGGGAGCGACATGGACCAGGCTATTGTGCCGGAATAACTAGCCCGGACTGCTTGCAGGATCTCAGCCCAGCGCAGTTCAGCGTCAGCAGGGACGCCTGAAGGTTCGCCGCTGGAGAGTTTTCCGCCAGGTAAAGCCGGATACAACCAATCTCCCCCTAAAATCAGCATCTCTGTGCCTTGCCGTTCTGCGGCTTGTGCAAAATGCAGCGCGAATTCCTGGTATTGATCAAACCAACTATTCCACCAGCTGAAAGAACGGGGGGCTGCGTTCCACCAATCATCTGGTTTCCCAGGAAATTGGGGTTGAGGGTGCAGGGCAACTTTGTTGTCGTTCTGGGAGGCATTTCTGATCATCTCTTCCAGATCGTACCATAGGGGGTCATGATTGGGATCGGGCTCAATGATGGGAGGCGCGGTGTGCGTGTAGGTCCAGGTAGGGGTGAGGACGATCAAACCGGAGTGGAGGCTGGTAAGTTCTGTGATCGCTTCTGAGATCTGGTAAGTATCCCCCACCTGATTGGAGGGCATGAGCTCAATGCCGGTCAGAAAATGATCTTCCCTGGGTGTGACATTTGGTAAGGGGAGGGGATCTGCAAGCTGAGTGGACTCTAGCCAGTCCCATTTCTCTATGTCATCAGCAATGTATTGAGGTTCTGTGCTGGGAGTGACAGTCCTGTACTCGCTTTGCGTGCTGCCAGCTATCCCGCACTGTCCTTCTCTGCAGTAGCGGTAAGTGATGTCATTCAGGATATTGAATGGGGAATAAAGTATGAATATCCAATGGTTTTCGCCTAATTTGGTCATCGGTAAGGGGGTTGTCCACCCATAAGGATTGAGTTGGATATAGATATCTTCTTCAGCGGGGGTATATTCTGGGGTCCGGAGGTCAAAGGTAATGGCATCCTTTTCGTCAGATTCCCATGAGAATACCTGGTTATCTATCTGGGTTGGCTGCTCAGGCACGATCAACCTTCGCAGTTTGAACCCGCCAGATGCATCATGTTCTGCATTCCAGAATCCATCTCCCAGGGTGTATTTGTAGCGTATTTCCGCTCCCACGGGAAGGGAAAGGATCACGCCATAAACATTATCCCCGGCGGCTAATAGGCGGGGCATTCTGTCTGGCATGGTGTTCATACCCCCGGGCAGGTTTCCAAAAGTATTTCCAAGCTGGTAGAGATTACCAGCCAGCCTGAGGGTATTTTCAGGTGTGCCGGGTGGGACTGAGACCAGAAAGGTGATATCGACATAATTGCGGGAGGAGACGCTCAGGTTGGCTTCAGTGTTTGCTTGCGAGGCCACTTCAGCCCCTTGTTGGATTTCCTGGTAGCTGCCGTCGGGGGCATAAACCACCAGGTTGTGAACCCCGGGGGGAAGGCCAGGCATCATATATTTTCCTGATGCGGTAGTGAAGGCTTGCACCCCTCCAGCACAGACCAGCATCCCGGGAAGGGGTTCTCCGGTTGCCTTGTCGCTGATCACCCCCGAGATCCTGCCCGGATCAGGCCAGATGTATGCTGTGTCCGACCACTTGCTGACAACATCCTTGATTTCCAGGGGATTTTCCACCTGTGCCAGGCGGTATCGGACCTGCTCATCGATCTGGGTGTGCTCGATGATCGCGTACTGGTTGCGGCGGGTATAGCGGTATTTGATCACAGCGTGTTGGGGAATGGTCAGGGTGGTTGTATACGTCAAACCCTGGGAAGCATCCGCTTCTCCCAGGACGGGTTCCATGGGATGAGCGCTGGCATTCACTCCCAGCCCGGTAACCTCGTCCAGTAAGCTGAGGTAAATGGTCTCTTCTGTTGGGGTGTTTATGGGAACCTGGACATAGAAGGTTACCTCGATCATTAAGTCCTCATCGGATTTTGGAGCCGCGCCGGGAAGGAGCCCTTCCAAACTGAACCCACTGCAACTGCTGAAAAGCAAGCTGAAGAGGATAAAGACACTGATCGGGAAGTATTTTTTCCGGGAAACCACCATATCAGATCTCCGTTTTAATGAGCTGGACTAATATTTCTAAATTGATCAGGTTGCGTATAGGAATTTGGGCTGCATTGCCGGCGGTTAATTTTAACAGGAAATTCCCCTTTTCTATCGAGACACCTGCCAAAAACTCCCATGGGATTTCCATAGAGGGAAGAAGGACTTTCTCCTTTGAGATAGATAAGCCCCCAAAGGGAATGGTTTTGCCTGCTTTGAAGGCTTGGGTCAATTTAGGCCGCAGGATATTGTATACCTGTTTTTTAATGACTTTGATCAGCCCTGGGCGCTTGCTCAGTTCTGGATGGCACACAAAGGGGCGATGCTTTCCGGAATAGACAACCAGATAATGTTTTGTCCTGTTGATCAAGGGAGTGAAGGATTTATTGATCGAATAAGTGCTCAGGCCTGAGATCTCTTCCCATTTCAAGTGTTTTTTTCTTCTTAAAGGCACATGATACTGGATGCCCCAGGGAAAGACCCGCACCCAGGTGTGGGCTCGCACCAAACGCCTCAGGGTATAAAGAAGCAGCAGGATGACCAGAACGGCGGAAATGTAGAACCAGACTCTACCCCACTGGTAAGCAGCTGCTGGCCCAAATGAGGAATAACCATACAGGGTCCGGTATAAGCCATATGTGAGGGGGGACAAGACCACCAGGATCAAGGGAAGGAATACCTGGAAGAAGACCTTCCAGTTCAGATCCTGAAGGCGATATTCGGAGAGGGGGTTGATGTTCTTTGATTTATTCATACAAACAAACCTGAGAAACAAGATCTCACTGGATTGCCTAGATTATAGACCAGTTTAGATTTGTTTGCAGAGCAATTCAACCTCCCAGGGCGGCCTGCAGGTTTAACTGGCACTACTCGGCTGGCAATCAGGACTGATTGCCAGCCCCAGCTTGCAATCCTTGAACTTGGGGGGCTGATTTTCGCTGCTCCAATCCGGTCCGGTCTGGCCAGGATCGACACTCATCAAGTGTTGATCAGGACCAATTGACTTCACTCTGCAGGACGAAAATAGCTGATATCCTGAATGGAGCCCACGCGTGATTTTTGGGGCTTGAAAACAGCCTCAACGCGCATGCCGATAGCCACTTCCTGGTTGTTCAAATCACCAAGCCTGTGCACCAGGCCGCCATCACCAAAGCGGATAAAGGCGATGACCTCCGGGGTCTGTTTGCGATTGCCATCCAGATCCTCAAAAAGCAGTGTAAAGGTGTGCACTTCCCCTGAATTTCCGACATCGATCCAGGTGTCCAATTCCTGCAGGCAGCGTTCACAGAATAATGCTGCTGGCACATAGGTTCGCTGACAGGTATTGCACCTGGTACCGTATAACTTGCCTTCATCCTTAATGGCTCGGTAAAACCGTTCGCCAGCCAGTCCAAATGAATATCGGCTGGCCACTGGCAGGTTGCCCCGCCAGGCACCTTCCTGGTGAGGATTGCTTTTGGACGTGTTCATTTCTGATCCTCCTTGACCGGCTTGAAGTATAGGATGTCCGTAATCGAACCTTCCCGTTCTTCAGCAGGCTTCCAAACTGCTTTGACGTGCATACCGATAAAGACCTCATCGGGTTCAACTTCACCCAGCATGTGCATGATTCCATGCAGAGGCGATGCGCCATCGATCTCGATTACTGCAGGTATCTCTGGCTCTTCTATACGTTTCACATCCCAGGTGACATAACACAAAGAAAACGTGTTCACAATCCCTGTATCCTGAAGGGGGACGAACTCATCCAGGGGCTGAAAGCACCACTCGCAAACAGTGCGGGGTGGGACCACAGTTTTCTCGCAGGTTGGACAGTGAGCACCCAGGATGACGCCGTCTTTCAGGGCTTCCAGGTAGCGGCCAATGCCCACGCCAGTGTCCCATGCGAATTGAGCGTTCATCTTATCCAGGTTGAAAAGGGTCTTGTTCTGCCTGAAATCCTCTTCGCTGAGGGGTGTTCCGGGGAAATTAGTGATTTTTTCTGTCATGGTATGACTCCTTACGACAACAGAGAGATGATATTCTGAGGTTGATCAACGGCCCATTATCACAACAGTCCCAACTTGCATCAGATCTCCCCAGGCCTGGGCTAACCCGCGCTGCGGTTGGCCAGGGACCTGGCGACCACCAGCCTCGCCTCTCAGCTGCCAGAATAATTCAGCGACTTTCATCAAGCCGGCAGCAGCGATCGGATTGCCAACGCCTAACAATCCTCCGGAGGGGCATACGGGCATGTCACCGTCCCGGGCAGCAATGCCATCTGTATAGAGCTGAGCGGCTTTGCCACGATCAGCAAGCTGAAGTCCTTCGAGATGATGGAGACATTTATAGTCGAATGGATCGTAAGGTTCGACGATGTTTATTTCCTTCCGGGGTTCCGTTACGCCAGCCATGTCATAAGCCATCCGGGCTGCGTTCTCAACATATCTGGGGTATGCCAGATCCCGGTTGGCCCAGTATGCGGTATCCAGGTTCCATCCAACACCTTCCATCCAGACAGGTTTGTCGGTGATCTTCTTTGCCGCTTCTTCCGATGCTAACACGATGGCGACAGCCCCGTCACTTACCGGGCTGACGTCAAAACGCTGTACGGGCCAGGCCAGAGTTTCTGAACTCATCACATCTTCCAGGGTGATATCTGCATCGCCTAATAACGCACAGGGATGATCAGCGGCGTTTCTTTTATGCTGCACGGAGACCTGGGCGATTTCTTCTTTGCTGATCCCATAGGTCGTCATGTACCGGTTCATCTCCATGGCAAAAATCCACAGCAGGTTCGGTTTTAATGGCCGTTCTGTAGTGTGATCAAAGATGGTTAAAAAGGCTGCTTGCGCGTGGGGGTAGAAACTCGACATTTTCTCTTCTGCCACCACCAGACAGATATCGAACAACCCGGATGCCACGTGATACCAGCCCTGGATGGGGACAAAAACACCGGTGCCGCCACCCACATAAGATCGAATATAAGGTTTTTGCCAGGCCCCCGCACCGTCGCTGAGATATTCTCCCTTCATGTGAACGCCATCAAAGGAATCCGGTGCGGTTCCCATACATACGCCATCAATATCATCGATGGTCAATTCACAGGAATCAAGCGCCATACGAGTGGCTTGAAAGCTTAGTTCCTTGCCGGTCTCTTGTGCGCGGCGTACGAATTTTGTCATTCCGGCTCCAACGACTGCGACTTTTCTCATTCCCATGACCTCACCTTCCTTGATTGCTCAGAATAGCTACAGCGCCACTGTTGGTGGGTACGCCGCGCCATGACTGTGCTAAGCCGACTTTTACATTGGTCAGTTGCCGAGTTCCAGCCTCGCCCCGCAGCTGCAGCACGACTTCCAGGGCGCGGGCTAATCCTGTAGCGTCTAACAGGTAACCCATCCCGAGGCTGCCTCCAGATACATTCACCGGCAGATCGCCGTCGGGATCAGTACGGCCGTCTGCTGTCCATTGGCCAGCCTGCCCCTCAGGACATAAATCCAGGGCTTCCAGGTGCTGCAGTTCCTTAAAGGCATAGGTATCATCGATCTCGGCGAAATCAATCTGGTCCAGGGGATCCTCGATCCCGGCAACCCGGTATGCCATCCGGGCTGCCTGGCGAGAATAGATGGCTTCTCCCCAGGTGCGATATTCCAGCGAGACCGAGTCATTGCACCATCCGACCCCCTGGATCCAGATCGGTTTTTTTGCCAGCTCTTTGACCTTTTTCTCAGAGGCTAAGACCATGACGATGGCACCGTCGGCATGTTGAGCTGCCTCGTGAACGCTTAAGGGCCACGCTAATGGTGGCCCTTCTATGATGGTGTTGATATCCAGATCTGCGCCATAAGCAGCGATGGGATTGTCCTTGGCATTCCGGCGGTTCTTCGCTACCACAGCTGCACATTGCTCCCGGGATGTCCCGGTTTGGTGCAGGAAGCGGTTCATATCCAGCCCAGCCACAAAGTGGGTGTTGAATCCCAGCGGTCGATTATGGACCGGGTCCTGAGCATAAACAGTGATCCCGGCAGGTGTCAGTATATTGGAAGCTTTGCTGTGGCCCTCAACCATGACCAGGTCGAATTGCCCTGTGCGAATCATCATATAGGCGGAAGCCAGTCCATGCAATCCATCCCCAGGAATCGTATGCACGGATTTCAGGGCTGCGCCAATTTGATCCGGTACATATTCATCGAAAATGCTCGTCCCTTCATGGAAGTCTTCTGCTACAGTTACAAAGCTGTCAATATCTTTTCTGGGGTCAACACCAGCATCGGAGTAGGCACGGACGGCTGCCTCATACATCAACTCTTTATATGAGAGATCAGAAGATGTTGGGCGAAATTCCATCCAGCCTATCCCAATGATGGCAACACGACTGTTCATAGAACACTCCTCGTTATTAAGTTGTTGGAAGATAGTTTGTGTTTATTCCTGGTTGGTTTTGCCAGTCCATGACGAATCTTTGAGCAAATCTTGGTCTGCTATATTTGGAAACTCATCACTGGTAATCTTTCGTAGTTCATTCAACTCTTCGAGTTCTGCTTCCCTGATCAGTTTTTGTGGCAAGTATTGGATTTCATTCACACCCCTGCGTACATTTTGCCACCAGGTAGATTTGATGATTGAGCGTAAGAATTTCCCCAGTTTTCCCCCGGCCTCGATCATGCCTTCCGGTCCTAAAACCAGGATGCCAATAATGAGGATAAAAACGATTTCTAAAGGGCCTATTCCAAAGATATTCATGCTTGTGATTCATCCTCGCTGGAGCGAAGGTTCTGCAGAGATTGGATGATTTCATGGTGCCGGCTGGCAAGGGCTCCCAAAACACCATTCACAAACCGGGGAGCACTGTCTGAGCCGAATGTTTTTGCCAATTCCACAGCTTCGTTGATGGCTACTTTCATCGGGATATCTTCCCCAAGCGCAAGCTCCCACAAGGCTATCCGGAGGATATTCCGATCAATGACTGCGATCTGGTCTAACGGCCAATCTGGTGCATGGTCAGCAATGAACCGGTCCAATTCTGCACGGATGGGCCATACGCCCAGGACGATAGATCGAAAGAATTGAATCAAATCGTCATCAAAACCGCTATCAGAAGCTCTTTCCTGCAGCACCATGCCTATCGGGTGATTGGTGATGTCCAGCTCATATAAGGCCTGGAGGGCAATTCCCCGTGCCCTGGTGCGGTCCTTCATAAGGCTTCAGTCCTCAGGGACGTGGTTGTTCTGATAGTCAATATCTTCAATGTGGATGTTAATCGAGCCAACTTCCATGCCCACCATCTTAGAGATTGCCAGCGATACTTCTTCCTGCACTTTTTTGCTGGTTTCGCGGATATTGGCCCTGTCGGACAGGATCAAATGCAAATCGGCGTACACAGCCCCATCATCTTCCACAGTAATTTCAACCCCGTCATCACGGCTGCGGCTGAATAAAGTGTTCACACTGCTGGGAACCTGCGCCAGGCAGCTGACTCCTTCCACCTGCAGTGCTGCCAGTCGAATGATCGTTGATAAGACACCGGGGGCAATTGTGGTTTTGCCTGGGGGTCGTTCACTTGTGGTCATAAATACTCCCAATGGATGGATGGCTCACTTGCTGACGGACCTCATTTATTATAACCTATCGATAATTAAAACACAGACGGCCGTGTAAGTCACGGCCGGTCTGTTTTTTTTTGCTTTTATTGGTTGTTATTTGGCGACAACTTCGCGGCCGCGATAGAAACCACAATGGGGGCAAACCCGATGGGGCAAACGCATTTCTCCGCAGTTGTTGCACTGGACAAGCTGTTTCGGTTTCAGGGCATGATGCGCACGGCGGCGGTTCTTTCTTCCCCGCGAAATGCGCTGTTTTGGTAGAGGTGTCATAGAATACTCTCCTGCAAGCTAACAACACGAATACTCGTGATCTTTTCAATTTCAGCAGGTAGATTATACGGAGAGGCGGGCCTTAAGTCAAGATGATTGCCCCGGCGTCATCCCGAGGAGGTCTTCAAGCACGCTGCCAGGGCTGGCAGGCCATCAGAGAACAATTGGCTGTCCCCTTCCAGTAAGGGGGTTTCCTGGGAGCAGGAAATGGGCAGGAACCCTGGTGGCGCCCCGTATCCGGCATTGGTGAACATCCACCAGCGCAAGGTCTGCTCTTTCACGCCCAGCGGCTGGAGCAGCGTATAAGCCGCCCGGCACAGCAGCTCAGCATAGCGATCCGTGTCAATGGACCCCACTGCGGGTTTCTCAGCCAGGTCCCAGGCGAAAACACCAGGATCACCCCGCGTGAACAGAAAGCGCACCCGCTGACCGGGGGTTAGATGCTTGCCGATCCCGGCCAGCTGGGCTGCTGCCCTGGCTGCAGGGGAGGGGACTCTGTACTCCTCAAGGGGGCGGCTGAGCTTCTGAGATACCAAGAGTTCTGCCAGAGGGACCATGCCCTGTCTGAGTTCCCTCAGCCGGGTTTGAAGCAGCCTGTGCACCCCGGGCAGTTGCTCGATCAGCTCCCTGGCTTGGTGGGCTGCTGCCAGCAGCTCAAGGATTTCCCCCTGGATTTTCTTGATCCATTTCGGCGTGTCACTGCGCCTTAATTCAATCCCTCGCACCTTCCAAACACCATTTTGAAAAAGCCCAAAATAGCGGTTTGCCACCGGCACCCGGGGATCGGGACGCGAGCTCAAGAAAGCGATCCAGCGGTAAATGCCTTCCAGGCTGACTGGAAGCCCGGTGCGGTCCAGGATCTTTTCCAGCAGAGGTTGCATATCAGCGATCCGGTCCGCACCTTCTTTCTGGACCCAGAGTCCATCAACGTACATGTGCAGCACCCGGAAGCCCAGCCCTTCCGCGGCCTCTTTGGCCAGCAGCAGTGCCTCCCGCCCGTAAGCGGTAACTGCTTCATGGGCCTCAATGCGCCCGAAGCGAGCGTTCTTATACCCCAGGTATCCAAAGCAAGTGACCAGCAGCCATTTGTGTGCCGAGGATTGAGCCTGGTAGGGGTGGTAGCGGGTATCCCGGGGATCCATCCCGGCCAGGGCCTGCTTGATGCGGATCCTTTTTGCCAGCAGTGGTTGTAAGGTGTCCGGCACCAACCCGCGATGATCCTGATCTATGGTGAGCTCCAGCTCAGGCACAAAAGTGCTGTTCAGCCCATTTTTCCCGATGGTTTCCGGGGAGATGTTGAAGTGCTCCATGATGCTGGGGTACATGGAAATGAAATCTATTTCCGCTACATTGGCGTGCAGTCCGATGGTCGGTTGGTAAACCATGCCGCCCCGATCTGCCTGAAGTAGCCTGTAAGCTGATTTGGACCACTCTACCTGCTGTTTGTGCCAGGGGACTAGCACTCCCTGGCGCAGCGCAGTCAGGATCTGCATGGAAGAAATGCCGGTCCCTGGCGAGACCCGGGCAGCAGTCTGGATGCGCAAACTGGTTACCCGGGACATTTCAAAGACACCCTCCAGCCCGTAATCGTGGTACATGACAGTGTTCTCTGTGGAGATGTGTATCCTGCCAAATAACCGGACCTGGGGTCCACGATAGATCACACCGCCATACGAGTGGTAATACCGCTCATCTCGGCGCTCGACCTGGCGGTCGTTTTCCCGGTTCAGGGGCAGGGAAATTTGATATTTCTCCATCATCTGGTAGAGCTTGTCGATTAACCAGTTATCCCCCCAAACCGTCAGCAGCAGGTCAGGATCATGGTGGAGCAGCAGCGCCCGCAGCTTGACCAGCAAGCTGCGTTCCTCCTGGAAGGAGAAGCTGTATCCCTTGCCGTTCAGATCGATTTTCAGGCTGCTCGGTTCCCTGTGCTCCGGATTTGAGTCCGGCACCAAGGACATCACCTGCAGGGGAACCGGTGGGGCATCAAGGCTCCAGGGGGAGTCCAGGGTTTCCAGGGCCTGAATTTTTCCCTCCTGGGTGACCTGCACCCGGCAGCGCGCCAGGGGGAAAACCCCGGTTTGGGCGGCATAGCGCAGGTCAATGGCGATATCGGCATCATAATAGGTCACATCCGGGAAGGCCTGTTTCAAATGGTTGAAGAGCTTCTCCTGGTCCGATGGGGTTGGCGTGATGATTTCAAGCACCGCCAGGGGTTGATCGAAGAACAGATCCTGCTTCTCCACCCGGGAAAGCTGCAGCGGAAGCGGCAGCGATCGCAGATGGCGCCACAAAGCCCGTAGTTCAGCGCTGGACCCGTGGGCATAGAAGG
>Ga0207796_1000945_pt1 | contig 10370 bp, 7 predicted proteins | sample Pon1CUnioCityCA_6_FD_187274 | JGI IMG/M metagenome (GOLD analysis project Ga0207796, IMG submission 187274) | Marine sediment microbial community from Union City, CA, USA - Pond 1C Sediment 1 (SPAdes) | ecosystem: Environmental > Aquatic > Marine > Intertidal zone > Salt pond sediment ...
TGCCGATCTGTTGCACCAATTGCGCGCATCACACCAATCTCCCGGGTCCGTTCAATAACATTCATACCCATTGTGCCGGTCAAGCTGATACTGCCAACCAGGGCTGTGATCCCGGACATGATCAACAAGAAGATTGTAAGGGTATCCAATCCCTTGGTGGCGTTGCCCCGAATCTCTTCACTGGAAGATGCGCTGCGAACAGCATAACCACGTTCTCTTAAGAAATCATCCAAACGCTGAGCCAGTGCCGATTCCCCATCTGCCGCCCTTATATCCTGTGTGGCAACGACCTGGAAATTCGGTGCTTCATTCAAATTTCCAGTCACCTGGTTCAGGTATTCCATTGGCACATATGCAAGGAAATAATCACTGCCGATAAATTGGAAAAAACCAACAACCTCCCAATCCACTTCTCGCCTGTTCACATCAAGGGTGATCCTATCGCCGACATCAATCTCAGGGTAATGGGTAATAAAAGCTTCATTCAATACGATTGCGTTATCATCTCCCGGGACAATCCAACGACCTTCTAGAAGGATTGGTTGGATCAGGTCCGAATCAGGAAGCGCACCTAAAACTTCAACATTTTCAACAGTTTCTCCAGCATCATTTAATAACTGAAGGGAAGCGCTCCCTCGAGGTTCAACTTCAGCCACACCATCAACGGAATTAAGGACATCCTCAATTTCGTTGATCCGATAAGGACGGGCAAAATCAATCGTTACATCAGCCAGGATATATTCGGCTACTTGTTCAATATACGAATCCAAAGATGCTCTTACGTTGAAAGTTGCGATAAAAACGGCGCCCCCCAGACTGAGGGTAATCAATGTTAGTAGCAGCCGTCCTTTCCGCCGGAAAGTATTACGGAGGGAGATCAATAAAGGGCGTGTCAGGCTTTTAATCTTTTCCAACTGCCTGTCGATCCATCCTTTACCAAAATCACCTGATTCAATGCCGGTCGTCCTTACAGCATCGTGGACACTAACCCGGGATGCTTTAAGGATCGGCACAATTCCTGTAATTTGTGGAACGATGAGTGCAATTGCAATCTGAAGGATAACTGCTAAGGGTACGTAAGTCATTTCCCCGGGAAGATAATTGAGTCTTAAAGCTAAAAACGAGCCCAGTTCAGCAGCAGCCCATGCAGCAGATGGGATGGCAATCAATAATGCAATCAAACCAAACACAAAGATAAAGACCATATACATACGTATGATGGCGTTTCTTCGGGCGCCAATGGCTTTCATGATGCCGATATACCTGATCTGCTGAGCCAGAAGTGCGGACATTGAATTAAAAACAAGAAAACCGCTCAGAAAAACTGAAAGGAACCCTAATAAAGCCAGCAACCCTACTGCAGCTGAGACATAACCGCTGTTGGGATGGACTGGATTTTCTTGGGTTGTAATTGAGTCAATCTCTCTACCGCTTTGTTCAATAATGCCTTGGATTTCCTCAGCAACTTCATCCAGCCTGGCTGAGCTCATACCAGGTTCAACAGAAATAAGCAGAGATTCATAATCAAGGTTCTCATGCAAGGAGGATTGGGTTTCAAAGGTTACATACCCCTGAGCCGGTGCTACAAAATAGCTGGTCCCGGCAACCCCAATGGTCTGGTCCCTTACCATACCTGTTATTGATAATTCTCGCGCCTCACCGGTCATCAATTGAATGTTTAAATCTTCTCCCACATTCAAGCCCTCATCGCGATGCACAGACAACATCACTTCCTCTTCACCAGGCCAACGTCCTTCTAAAAGAGTAATCTTGTCAATAATCTGATCATTTTCGGGAAGAACTTGGAGAATCAAGTTTCGCCATTCCCCTTCTCCAGTGCGCATTTGGGCAAATATCAACTTCTCACCCTGTGCATTGGCCACCCCGTCAACACGGCGAATTCGTTCTACCAGGTTTTCATCAAAGCCAGATGTTGTGAGTCGAATATTCGCAGGATTGACAGCCTGGTAGCCTTCTTCCATATTTTCAAGGGTCGTAATGTAGCCGCCGGCGATCATACCGACTGCAAACATACCCACTGCCAGGGAAAGGGTAACAAGAATAAAACGAGCGATATGACCCCATAAATCCGCAATGATCTTGCGCCAGCGCGGCCTCATTGAATCAACCCCTCCTCTCCAGTTTCTTTTTCTCCCTGACCGATCAGGATTTTTGAAAGGCGATCCATAATCTCATTTATATGATCATGATTTTCTCCAGCCACACCGCTGATGGCATTAAAAGGCAGATAAACGAGGCTTACTTGACTCGAGACAATATCTGCACTGTAATGCTGCAGGTCAGGATCTGTTGGTAGATCCCTTCCTGAGAAAAAATTTCCCGGACCCAGCTCAATTTGCAGATCCTTTTGTGTACCTTTATGATGTTGAATCTGAACTCGGCCGCTATCTATTAGGAGCAGATCACGGGCGAATCTGGATGATAGATCCAGAGAAGAGCCCCTCTGAAACACATCGGATTGGAGTTCATGAGTGAGTTGACGCAGGAGAGGTCGCGGCAGCCATGGAAAAACCTCCGCAAGGAGCGGATCAATAACCTCACCGTCTTCAAGAAGGACCTTACGGGAAAGACGATGTTCAATTTCTGGATCATGGGTGATCATGATAATGGTTCTTCCCTCATCCACCAATGACGCAAACTTATCGTAAACCGAGTCAGCTGTTTTTGCATCGAGGTTACCGGTTGGCTCATCAGCAATGATGATTGGGGGATCATTAGCAAGGGCTCGGGCGATGGCTGCACTTTGCTGCTGACCGCCCGAAACAGCCCCAGGAAGCTTATGTGCATCTTTCTCCAGGCCAACCATCCTCAAAAGATCCATCGCTCGTTTTAAACGCTTACCCTCAGGATACTTATTGCAGAAATCCATCGGCAGAAGGACATTTTCTAACAACGACAGCATGGGTAAGAGCTGGAAAAACTGGAAGACAACGCCTAAGTTCAGTCCTCGCCAGCGTGCTTGTTTACTCTCACGCATAGCATGAACGTCCACCCCGTCAACAAAGACCTTCCCCTCCGTCGGGCGGTCGATACCTGTGATCATATTAACCAATGTGGATTTCCCACTGCCAGATTTACCAATCACGCCAACAAATTCACCTTTGTAGAAATTTAAATCAATGTTGTTGAGGGCAATGAATTCACCAGCCGCGTTGCGATATGTTTTTGATATTCTCTGAAGGTTAATAAAAGGATCACCGGTGGGGTTGTGCCAGGGTAAATTAGCGTTCACTTTCACCCCCGTTATCACCAGTGATTTTTCCCTCCGTTAACTCAACAACTCTATCCACGCGGTTAGCAAGGGAGCGATCATGAGAAACCATCAGGATCGTCTTGCCCTGGGACACCAGGTCATTAAAAACCTGAAAGATCGTCTCCGAGGTAACAGAATCAAGGCGCCCTGTGGGTTCATCAGCAAGGATGAGATCAGGATCGTTAGCCAGGGCTCGGGCGATAGCAACCCGCTGCTTCTGACCGCCAGAAATATACGCTGGCGGTTTATGGGCGTGTTCTCTGAGTTCAACCCGTTCCAACAGATCCATTGCCCTGGATTCTGATTCACCCCGTTTGTAATGACCGCAAAAATCCATAGCCAGGGTGATGTTATCTCTCAGGGATAACATTGGCAGAAGGTTGAATGATTGATAGATCACACCAACATTTTTCCCCCGCCATTGGGCAAGCTGGTCCTCCTTCAGCGTATGTACCGCAGTGCCATTGACAAAAACCTCCCCTGAAGTGATGGAATCAACACCGCTGATCATGTTGATAAGGGTCGTCTTCCCCGCACCAGATTTCCCGATCACACCCACATATTCTCCACGATTAACTGCCAGGTCGATCCTGCGCAGGGCATCAAAGGGACCGCCACCGGTCTGGTAAGTCTTTACCAGTGCTTTGATTTTTATCAGTGGTGATCCTTCCTGGTTGGAACCCATGGAAACATTCCTTAAAGCCATTAATTTGAAAAACTTGAATTATTGGTGTAAAATGAACGCGTCGTTCATTTTTATACATTATGTTCATTATAAGCCGCACAAGTTCAAAGTCAAGACTCAATCAGACCTGGATGTTCAAATTCAGACACGTGTTCATAAACAGGAGCCAACATGACTGACAAATCCATTGATCGCCGAGTAAAACGGACACGGCATGCCCTGCAAGACGCCTTAATCAGCCTGATCCTGGAAAAGGGTTATGACACAGTCACTATCGAGGAGATAACCGAACGTGCTGATCTGGGTCGGACGACTTTCTACCTGCATTTCAAAGACAAAGAAGAGTTACTGCTCCATGCTATCGACACCATCTGTGATGATTTCATCGAAAAACACCAATCACTTATGGAATTGGTGGATACCCCCCGGGACGCACTCCACCGCTTACGCCCCAACCTTGATGAGCGAATACTGTATCAAATCTTTGCTCATGCAAGGGAAAACGCCGATTTGTATAAAGTGATGATGCGGGGTGAAGGTGGCGCGATGGTATCCCAAAGATTTGGAAATATTATCAAAGAAGAAACCATCAAACGCTTGGGGGAGGTGAAACAGCTTGAGATAAAAGTTCCATTGGAGGTTTTCGCTGTTCATTTTGCCGGGACCTTGATGGCACTGGTCACCTGGTGGTTAGAGAAAGACATGCCCTATCAAATCGAGGAAATGGTAAATTATTTCCAACACTTATTCATATTTGGTGCATTGGATACACTCCATATAGATATGCCTACTTCTTAGCTTGACATCATCATTGCTTAGTCCTTACTGTGATCCCCGGGTGAAAACGTGAACAATTGTTGTGGATTTTTCGTGTGACATTATCTATAATATAAAACATTACTCGTTCCAATTTAGAACAACACATGGAGGTCGCTCATGGCTCGAAAAACCCTCGGTTTCATCCCTCTCATCTGGGAATGCCCTTATTGCGAAACGCAGAACCCAGGTCCAATAAAAACCTGCACAAGCTGTGGTGCTCCCCAACCAGATGATGTTGAATTTCTAAGGGTGGACGAAGAGAAATTCAACTTCATCAAAGATGAAGCTTTGATCCGGATGGCGAAGGCTGGCCCTGATATTCACTGCCCTTACTGCGGCACCCGCAATCCTGCTGGTGCAGAGCTTTGCAGCAACTGCGGTGGGGAAATTAATATCAAGGGTAAAGTCGTTCGTGATACAGGCGAACAGGTTCGGACGGTTACTGAATCCAAACTGGAACCGCAAGAAACCCCGCCAGCAAAGCCCTCAATAACCCCCGTTTCAACGCCAAAAAAGAGAATCGGGCGCCCAATTAAAATTCTGGGAGCATTGGGCATTCTGGCAGTCCTTGCAGCCTGCATCATTTTAATCATGATGCTTTTCAAAACGGACTCGATTGAAGCAACGGTAATAGGCGGCTCATGGGAGCGCAGCGTCGCCATTGAAGCCTTCAGACTGGTCGAAGACAGCGGATGGTGGGATGAAATCCCCGACAGCGCTGAGATACAATCCTGCAGCCAAAGATATCGTTATACTTCTGAAGATCCCCAACCTAACGCGACAGAAGTGTGCAGTGACCCGGTTGTGGAAGATACCGGTACAGGCATCGGCGAAGTGGTTCAGGAATGCGTCTATGAAGTCTATGATGATTACTGCGAATACACTTATATGAACTGGGTAGTTGAGTCAAACGTTGTTGAAAGGGGTCAGGATTGGAACCCTGTTTGGCCTGAGCCCAATTTGACTTCAGACCAACGAATAGGCATCACAAATGAAGAATATACTATTGTTTTCACAGGCGACGGAGAAAGATACACTTATACAACCTCCGATGCTGGCACCTATATGATGGCGCAACCCGGCACCCTGTGGGAGCTTTCCGTAAATCAGTTAGGAGGAATACAATCCATTGAACCCGCCAATTAGAACCTTAATTAGGGTAGTATTTTTATGAGGCTTGATAACTAAAAAATATTGGAGGACAAAATGGATTTGTTTGAATACGCAAAAGTGGGAGAACCAGCGCCCCACTTTGAGATGCTGTCTACAAAAAACCTGGATACATTGGGGGAAACTGTTTCACTGGAAGACTACAAGGGGAAATGGTTAATCCTGTTGTTTTATCCCTATGATTTCAGCCACGTTTGTCCAACAGAAATCCTTGCTCTTTCAGATAATTATCATGAGTTCAAAGCACTTAACACAGACATATTAGCGATTTCCACAGATTCTGTGTACGCGCATAAAGCATGGCTTCAGACTCCTGAGGAAGATAATGGCATCAAGGGAACAAATTTTATCCTTGCTTCTGACGGCACACACGAAGTCTCTGAAGCATACGGTGTTCTGGTTGAAGAACAAGGTGTCGCCCTGCGCGGTCTGTTCATCATTGATCCGGATGGAATCTTACAATACTCTGTCATTCACAATTTGAATATAGGCCGCAGCGTTGACGAGACACGTCGGGTTTTGGAAGCTCTGCAGGCTGGGGGATTGTGCGCCGCAAATTGGGAACCAGGTGAAGACCTGCTGTAAAGGAGAAATCCCACATGTCAATACGCCTAAATACAAAACTACCATCATTAGAAGGCATTACACAGTGGTTGAATGATGAGCCAAACCTTGGAGAAGGTCAGGATAACCCACTGCTTGTTTATTTTTGGGCTGTGAGCTGCCATGTTTGCCATAACAATATGCCAAAATTGCAGACCTGGCGGAAAATTTATGTCCCCAAGGGGTTGAAAATGGTTTCAATCCATTGTCCAAGAATGAAAACAGATACAAACATAGAAAAAGTTAAAGCAGCTGTTAAGGAATATGGTATTTTAGAGCCCTGTGGTATTGACAATATGCATAAGGTTAAAAAGGCTTTTGACAACGAGTTTTGGCCGGCTTATTTTCTTTTCGACGACGATGAAAATTTGAAATGCAGGGCTGCTGGAAATAAAGGTTTGGCAATGTTAACCCCGACTCTTGAAAGCTTATTTGATTAAATAATAAAACAATTTCAGGGTGACAGGCTTGGATGTAATTCCCCTGGTCAGTTTTTGCATTTTAGATATTGAAAATTTGTTCCTGGGCAACCCTCACAGTTATTTGGATTTATTGTGGAGGATTGATTGGTGATTTCTGAATCTTGCCTGGCATCCCCTCATAATGTCCCCTCATTAAAATCAATGTCCACCGTTAAGGTAAGGATTTGGCAATTTATTATCGGATTGAGTTTTTGTAAGTACTTTTATTGAATCCAATAATTATTGGTTTTTTTGCTGAATATGTCACACTGTATGGTTACGCCATTGGCGGAATCTGCCGATTAAAAACTATGACCTGGGATTTTCTCAGGTCACAATTGAATTATTAACTCATGTGAAAATTATATTTCTGACCAAAAGCCTTCCATGGCTTTAAAGGTCTTTTCAGGCTGTTCCCAGTGGGGCAAGCCTTTTGTTGGCGTTATTCTTTCTGCCTGCCAATTTTCCTTCGCTCGGAGTAAGGAGGGCAGCATATCAAAATTCGTGTATGGATCATGATCGTAAATCACCAATACCGGCAAATCCAATGCTTCATATACGGTTTCACGCACTGCAGGCGTGAACAACTTACCACTCAGGAAGTACGTAGGGGCATATTCCGCACCGGGCTGATGTGCTGTTATATAGCCATAGTCCACAAACCGTTCAGGTACCAAACCCTCAAAACTCTTATTCAGGAAAAATTGAATGCTCGGTCTGCTGGCCACTATATCATAAAATGGTCGATTCCACAATGGTACAGCCAATCCAGCGTAAAGAGTATTTTTCGCCCCCCGTCGTTGTACACGTTGTGAGATCTTTCCAGTCGTTGGTTGGTCAAAACCGGTAGGGGAGATCATCACGAGCGAACGGAAGCATTCTGGATTGTGCTCAGCTGCCAGTGCAGCGAACTCACCAGAAAGGGATAAAGTCACCACATCAGCCGGCTTACCAACAACCTCTTTCAAAAAATCAATAATTGCATATTGGTACAGCTGTGGTGAATAGAGCCGGTCAGAACGGTCGGAAAAGCCGAATCCCGGTAATTCCAATGCATATACCGGCCGCTCGCCCCTGAAACGTTCAAAAATAGGCTTCATCTCAAATGCACTTGGCGCTGCGTTGATGCTGTGCACCAATACCAGGGGATCGCCCTTGCTGTCGAGATCGGCATAGTAACTGAGTCTGCCTGCATTTTCAGATCGGAAATCTTTTCGATCTCCATCAATGGCTTTAACAAGCTCGGCATCATGACGAATGAATTTTCGACTGTAAATAATCCAACCAGCAAAAGCTGCCACCGTACTTGCAGCCAATGTCCCAAGTCCCCAACCAACCCCTTTACAAATTTCCTTAGAAGTTTTACTCATGGTTAACCTCCCGAGTTTAAGACCTTACCAAGCATCAAGTCAAACAAATATTGCCTTTCATACATTCAATTTTACCCCGATGCGTCGATTAGTGAGATTTTCATCCACATACATTAATTTGTTACTTCAGCACAAAACAATTCGTTTTCATAGGATTCTATTATTTTATCCATTATTGCGTCAATTTTTCCTGTAACTTTGTCCACTCATCCATCAAACTCTCGATTTTATTTTGCAAAGTCACATAATCCTCACCCAATTGTAATACTCTATCTGAATCGGATGGGGGCTTGGCCAGCACGGCCGAGACAGTTTCCTGCTGACTTTCCAATGCCTGGATTTCTTCTTCAATCTTCCCAAGCCGATTCTCCATCTTCCGCCGTTCATATTTTGAGAGCGGTTTTTCTGCAGGCCGCTTTTTAGATTTACTTGTCTCATTTACACGATCAGGGTCGGCAGTCGATTTTTCTGTTCTGAGATTCTCTTCTCGGAGCTTCAATTGATAAGCCTTATATTGTGTATAGGAGCCTTTGAATACTTGCAAATTCTTACCATGAGGATCCACTTCCCAAATTTGGGAAGCAAGGGAATCGATAAGGTAACGATCATGGGACACCAGCAAAATAGTCCCCGGGAAATTGGAAAGGACCGATTCGAGGACCTCCTGGGTGGGCAGGTCCAGGTGGTTGGTAGGCTCATCCAGTAAAAGAAGATTGGCATCAGTCAAAGAAAGCTTCGCCAATGCTAACCGTCCGCGCTCGCCGCCTGAGAGCGTCCCAACCTTGCGAAAGACATCATCCCCGGTGAATAAAAACTTCGCCAGGTAATTCCGGATTTCTGCCGGGAGCATATTGGGCGCGACAGTTCCTATTTCCATCATCAAACTTTTGTCAGGATCCAGGCCTTCATGAGCTTGAGCAAAATACCCGATCACAAGGCTGGCACCCAGGGTCACCTTCCCGGAATAAGGGGGGATTTTCTCAAGGATCGTCTTGAGAAAGGTCGTCTTTCCGGCCCCGTTCGGGCCAATGATCGCAGCACACTCCTGTCGTTGGAGGAGCAGATCCGGGCAGGAGAACAAAGGGCGCCCTTCATCATGGTAGCCCACCTCCAAATCATGGGTTCGCAGCACAAGATCCCCGGAGCGGCCGCGCGTGTTCAGGTTGATGTGCATCCTGCGAGGCTCGCTGGGCGGGGGTGCCAGGCGGGATTCCTCCAGTAAACGCTCTAATCGGCGCCTGCGTCCCTTCGCCTGGCTGGTATTTTGTCCAGCGATATTTCGCCGAATATATTCCTGTTCTTTTTCAATAAACGCTGTTTGTGCTTCATACTCAGCCAATCGCCGGGCATAACGTTCCTCCCGCTGGGATATATAGGCTGAATAATTGCCATTGTAAACCTCCAAGGAGGGTGTCATCTCCCATACAGTTTCAGCAACCTGGTCCAGAAAATAGCGGTCATGGGAAACCACAACCAGGGCACCATCCCAATCCTTGAGAAAGGATTCAAGCCATTCTACAGCCCCAATATCCAGGTGATTGGTCGGCTCATCCAGCATCATCACATCCGGACTCTCCAAGAGGAGCTTTGCCAGCAAGGCGCGGGTTCGTTCTCCACCAGAAAGTTGTGTGATCGGTCGATGAAAATCATCCTCATCAAAACCAAGGCCCGATAAAGTCTGCTTGATCCGCACATCGTAGGTGTAGCCCCCCTTTTGCTCAAAGGCCTGTTCAAGACTCCCGTAACGAGAAATCGCTTGTTCTGCTGCTTCAGGATCCGACATTTCTTGCATGCATTCTGCTAAAGCTGATTCCATTTGGATCAAATCTGAGAAGACCTCCAGACAGGTTTCCCACAGGGTCCCGCGAGTAGCCAGGGTTGCCTCCTGTGGCAGATACCCAATCGTCAGATCTTTAGCATGCTGGACCGAGCCGGAATTAGGGAAATCCAACTCCAGCAAGATCCGCAGCAGTGTCGTTTTTCCAACA
>Ga0207796_1000946_pt1 | contig 10361 bp, 6 predicted proteins | sample Pon1CUnioCityCA_6_FD_187274 | JGI IMG/M metagenome (GOLD analysis project Ga0207796, IMG submission 187274) | Marine sediment microbial community from Union City, CA, USA - Pond 1C Sediment 1 (SPAdes) | ecosystem: Environmental > Aquatic > Marine > Intertidal zone > Salt pond sediment ...
CGGCACAGCGGACAACCATTGCCGGCCCAGCCCGATTTTCTGGATAATTCATCCCGCTCCTCTCTTGAACGGTTCTTTCTGGACTACCTGACTAAAGGGGGGTTCCCTGAAGCCCAGGGACTGGACACAGCCACTCGCTATCAGCTCCTCAGGGACTATGTGGATGTGGCCATGCTCCGTGACGTAGTCGAGCGGCACGCAGTGAGCAATGTGACAGGGCTGCGGTGGCTCGTGCGGCATTTGTTGGGCAATGCCGCCGGACTGTTCAGCGTGGAGAAGTTCTACGGGACGCTCAAATCTCAGGGAATCGCCATTTCCAAGGATTCAGTCCACCAGTTTCTCGGATATCTGAACGACTGTTTTCTGATCCGTACGGTCTGGATGGAGACAACCTCTGAGAGGCAGCGCATGGTCAATCCTCGAAAGGTTTACCCGGTGGACCCGGGGCTCATCCCGGTCTTCGATCGCACGGGACGTTCCAACACGGGGCACGTACTCGAAACGGCCGTATTGGTTGAATTGGAGCGCCGAAAGGCCGAGATCAGCTATGTGAAGACGCAAGGAGGATTTGAAGTGGATTTCCTGGCTCGGTATCCTTCCGGTGACATGGACCTGATCCAGGTCTGCGCTGATGCAGGAGATCCGAACACATCCCAGCGTGAATTGCGCGCGCTTGTGGAGGCGGGAAACCTCTTCCCAACGGCGCGCAAGGTCCTTTTGACGCTCACAATGGAAGGCATGCCGCGTGAAGCGCCACCCCATGTGTCGGTCCAGCCTTCCTATGTATGGATGTTGATGCCTTCTGAAACCTCATAGGCTGCGGACCGGGCACTTGATTCCATGATGCGTCTGTTGACCGCCCTTTCCACGCCCCAGGCCGACGAGATCGGCAAGATGAAGATGGAACTTCGGCGTCTCATCTTTGACGTACAGATGGGCCATGAAAAGCAAAAGAGAATGTTTAATGGGACTGTAGTGGGATAATCAACAACTTATTGATTATCATAGAAAGAGCGGAATCGCGCAACGGGTTGATATTTCTGGTGCGCCCAGGGTGATTCGAACACCCGACCTACGGATTCGTAGTCCGTCACTCTATCCAGCTGAGCTATGGGCGCAGAGGCGACTCGCGTTGAGAGGTTCATTGCCTCCAACTTTTTATGCTTATACCAGACCCAACGGAGGATGGCAACAGGACTTTGCTGTTCCTGAGGCGAGTGGCGGCGGCGCATTGCGCAGCATTCAGCAACCCCTGATCTTTTCGGTAATTTGGGTTGTGGAAAACCCATTTATGTAAGGGATGGCCTTGACGTATCCCCCCGCCTTTTTGACCACGTCTGCACCGATGATGGTTTCTTCCGTCCAGTCCCCTCCTTTGACTAGGACATCCGGCAGCACCTGCTCAATCACATGGAGGGGACTGTCTTCATCAAAGATCATGACGGTGTCCACGCAACCGAGGGCTGCAAGAAGTTCGGCCCGTTGCTGTTCACTGAATATGGGCCTTTCGGGCCCTTTGAGTACTCTGACGGAGCGATCGCTATTCACCGCCACGATCAGGTGATCCCCCAATTCCCTTGCCGCAAAAAGGTATCGTGTGTGACCGGGATGAAGGATGTCAAAACAGCCATTGGTGAACACAATCTTTTTGTCTGACGCTTTGAGCCAGGTGCATTCCTCAAGGGTTTCTTCCAGGCTTTTTATTTTGAGACGATATGCTTCCATCGTGATTCGAATATGGCAAACCCGATCCTCAGGCAAGGCCGAAATTCAGTAGGGATCCCCTTTCAAAGACTGCCGGCCCTGGCCAAAACCAGGCAGAGAACCTTCCCCGATCCGGACCGCTTCAGTATTCGCGCGCATTCGTTGAGGGTGTTCCCGGTGGTGGCCACGTCATCGATCAATAAAATCCTGCGTCCCTTAACAATCTTGGGATCCTCCAGCTGAAATGCGCTTTTAACATTCTTTCTTCGTTCTTCCTTTCCCAGGCCGGTCTGAGGTGGGGTGTATCTTACTCTTCTCAAGGATAGAAAGTCCAGTTCAGTGTTTAGCCGCCGGGCGACATGAGTCGCCAGGAGCAAACTCTGGTTGAAACCTCTTTCCCGCAAGCGTTTCGGGTGGAGGGGGATCGGCATGGCCAGCAGGTCATCGGATTTGTCCAACCGGCTTTCCGCAAAACGCGCGAGGAGTGGTCCCAGATAATCTGAAAGAAACCGTTTGGAGTCATACTTGAATCTGTGAATGGCGGTCATCAGGGCGCCTTCAAAGAGGTAAGGGGCTGTGACGGAATCGAAATACGGCCTTTTCCGGAGGCATGATTCACACAGATGATCCGTTTCGATGCCGGTGACAAACGGCCTGCCGCATATCGGACAAAGGGGGGAGCGAATCTCACGAAGATCGTAAAAGCAGTCCCGGCAAATCGGGGAGGCGGTGTTTTTGTCGTCCGGATCGTCGTTTCGAACAAAATTTTGACAGATGGGACATCTTGGCGGATATATGATATCAATCAGCCGAACAAACAGGTTCATTGCGAGTGTTTTTCCTTGAAGTGATGCCGAGCCGTCACCCCGGAGCAGTGTAAGACAGTCCTCTCCGGATGCGGCGGTTACGGCCCAGTGAGCATGTCCTTAAGATCCCAATCCACGAGTAATCTTAATCTTTGCCCGGACCGCTTTTCTCTGTAAATCAGCTGCCCATTTTCTACGCCGAACTGGAACAGGTCGCGTGTGACCTCGACATCCTGTCGACAATAATCGGTGAGTTTCTCCATTTCACCCTGCCGAAACCATTCCACGGCTTGGAGCCCGTCGGCCGTCTTCCCACGGTTCAACGTCTCGGTGGCCAGGTGGTCGAGTCCGAGCCGAAAGCCGAGACGGTTGTGGATATCTTCCAAAATATCGAAGGTGGGGAGCGACTTCAGGTCTCTATGGGTGTAAGCGCCCAATACCCGGTAATCAAATTTCTTTATGTTAAATCCGATAATTAAGTCCGCTTCTTGAAGCAGCGTAAAAAGCTTTTCAATTTTGTTTTCGGTAAAGGATCGAAAGCGGTTTTTGACAGTGTCGAAAACAACCACGATGGAGACCCTCATGAGATGGGTGTTTTGCCACCCCCCAACCTCTTGGGCGGTTTTTCGGGTCTCGAGGTCAAGATAAAGTATCCGGGGGGCCTTTGGTCCCTCCGGATCGGAGAATACTTCAGGAGAACTTGTCGGCTCAATCTCAGGCTCCTCCGTCGTAAGATCACTCAGGGGGATATATCCCAGAAGAAAATCAAGAATGAGGAGCGCTGCACGCTTGTCAAGGGGTTTGTTTCCGGCCCCGCATTTGGGAGAATGGATGCATGAGGGGCACCCATCCTCACATGCACAACTTTTCACGTGGTTGCGTGTTTTTTCCAAGAGCTCAAGGATGATCTCGAAACCGCGTTGTGCCAGACCCACCCCGCCCGGATACCCGTCATAGATGAAAATGGCACTCTTGCCGATCTGTTCATGGTGCGTATAGCAGATACCCCCGATGTCATTTCTGTCGCAGAGTGCGAACAGGGGGAAAATGCCGATGGTGGCATGCTCGATGGCATGGATCCCTCCCATGAAGTGCAGGCCTTTTGATTCCACGAAGTGTTTAAGGGCCGGTTCTATTTCCACCCAGAAGCCGATAGTTTCAAAGGTTCGAGGCGGCAGTTCAAGGGGAAAAACGCCCATCAGTTCCTGGCCGGGCAGAGCCCTTTTCTCGTACCCTGTGATCACTTCGGTGACCTTGAGTTCGCCTTCGCGTACCAGGAACTGTCCCGTTGGCTTGCTTCTGTGGATCTGTATAATTTCTGTTTCTTTCTCACTTCGGGCCCGTGTGAAGTACTTCAGCGGCGATTGATGGACCACAATGTCTTTTTTCTCCAGTATCAGCCGGTCTACCAGATATTGGCGTGCGCGGTGAAGGTAGCTCGCGCCCGGGTGGCACTCCTTGAAAGCGCGGGTTCCGTCGACCGTGCCGATGGCCTGCCCGGTCTCTTTTTCAAAAATCGTGTACGTCTCGCCGGAGGAACGAATATCGACTAAAAGGTGAGGGTTCCGCACGGACGCAAACCATGCGGGTGTCCCGTCTGCGGTTCGATTCAGCGCACCTGTCTTTTCCAGTTTTTCGAGATGAAAAGGCAGGTCCTTTCGCCAGAATTGTTGGTCTGAAAGTGTAAGCGGCTTCTCTGCGGCGGCACACGGCAGATGGGCCTCCACCACATAGGGGTTGTCGGGATCAAGAACCGCGGCCTCGAAGGATCTTTCAAACAGATCATGGGGGTGCTTCATGAAGTATTGATCCAGGGCATCCGGCTTGGCGATGAGAACCACCATGGACTCTCGTCCTGAGCGGCCGACTCGGCCGCCTCTTTGCCAGGTGTTGATGATGGTGCCGGGATATCCCACCAGCAGGCAGATATCGAGATATCCAATGTCAATGCCCATTTCCAGGGCACTGGTCGATATGACGCCGAGCAAATCCCCGCTCGCCAGTTTTCTCTCGATTTGCCTTCTTTCCTCCGGCATGAAACCGGCGCGGTACGAACTCACCTTTTCACAAAGATCACGGGATAACCGGGAGACCTGAAGATGGATCAGTTCGGTGACTTTCCTCGCTTGTGTGAAGGCAATGGTCCGGAAACCTTTCCGGATGCAGTCAACAAAAAGCCTGGCGGCGGAAAAATTGGGACTTGCCTCAGGATTGAGAAAAAGGTAGTGCTGACCGGCCCGCGGCGCTCCGCATGATTCCACCACTTCAAGGTTTTCTTCGATCAGGCTTTCCCCAAAAGTCTGCGGATTGCTTACCGTCGCGGACAGCAGAATGAATGTGGGGTGTGCACCGTGGTGCCGGCACAGCCGCTTTAGGCGACGAAGGATTTGGTTCAGGTGAGATCCGAAAATACCGCGATAGGTATGGACTTCATCCAAAATCACAAAGGAAAGATTCTTGAGAAGGTTCTCCCAATTGTGATGATGTGCCAGAATGCCCCGGTGGAGCATGTCCGGATTCGTAAAAAGCATTTGAGGAGGCTGTGTACGGATTTTTTTCCGCCGGTAGGGGCTGGTGTCGCCGTCATAAATCTCGGCCGAGATTTTTTCCGCCTGAATTCTCTTCAGCCACTTTAAGAGGTTTTTCAATTGGTCCTGCTCAAGTGCCTTCAAGGGAAAAATATACAGGGCCTTTCTATTCACGTCCTTCAGGAGTTTCTCCAGGACCGCAAGATTGTAAATCAGGCTTTTTCCGCTGGCCGTGGGTGTGGCCACCAATACATTGCTCCCCTGCCTGAGATGTTGAATCGCTTCAACCTGATGGGTGTAAAGCCGATGAAGCCCCAGCTGATTCATCGTGCTCAAAATGTCCGGATGGAATTTGAGCATCGGGCCATATTGGGGTTCCTGGGGAGGCAGATACCTGTGATATACAAAGGCTTCCCGAAATTCCGATCGGGCCTTGATCTCTTCAACATATCGGGGAAGCTTCCCCTGTTGACGGCGCTCCTTGACTTCGTCAAAGTTTTTTTGTGAGTGTTTCAGCAACCGGAATCACCGTATCTTTTTTTCTTAGACATCCAGACAGATTTTTCAAGCGCAGTTAAAACAGCACATATTTTCAGAATTTTGGTGACTTATGGACCGGATTCATATAATAATTCCAGCTTTAACAATTGGCAAGCAAAGGAAGCGTTCCCAATGGGAAATGAAAAAGAGAAAATTCCGCCGATCAAGCATCTCCATTTCAGGAAAGGTGATTTAATCGTCAAGGAAGGCGACTACGGTCTGTCCATTTATAAGATTATTCGGGGGAAAGTCCGTGTCTACCATGAGTCACAGGGCAAGGAGGTTACGCTGGAAACGCTGGCTCCGGGCGGTGTCATCGGTGAGATGAATTTCCTGGATAGGGCTTTGGAGGCGCGCTTCGCATCGGCGAGAGCCCTTGAAAACGCAGAAGTCGAGGCATGGCATCCCGCGAGGCTGGCAAAGGAGTATGAGGAAATGCCTCACATCATCCGGTACATCGCGGATCAGACCCTCAGGCGTCTGATCCGAATGAACCAGGTTATCGCCAAGCTCACAGCCAAAAGAAAAGCGGAGGAAAGGGAAAAACGGAGAGACCCGACCGCGGACAAGCGACATTTCTACCGAAAAGAAGTCCTTATGGAGTGTGTGTACCGACCGATCGACGCTTCACCGGAGTTTCGCTTGGAAGGGCGGATTCGAGACATCAGCATGACGGGAATGGGTTTGGAAGTCAGGGCGAAGAACGCTCAAAGTGTTCCGCATAATTCCGGGGACAGTTTCTACTTTGAAACAGTTCTGCCAAACGGCATGGACCTCAAATTTACATCCAGAATCATGTCGGTGGCAAAGGATCGCACACCGGGAAAGCTTTTCCTGGGGATGAACCTGGAAGACATGAAAGAGGATGCATGGAAACGGCTGGGCTTTTTTCTAATGCCCACCTAGGGGAGAGACGAGCGCATGAGTATCGACCAGTTTGTGTATGGGTATGTGGCCAATGAGGAGACATATCCGGACAAGTCGGTGATTATTGAGGAAGGATCCAAGGGAGATTGGGTGTACGTCATTTTGGAGGGGCGTGCCAAAGTCAGAAGAAAAACGACAAAGGGCGTTGTGACCCTCGATACACTCAAAGAAGGAGATATATTCGGGGAGATGGTCTTGCTGACGACCGGTCAGGAGTTTCGAAGCGCAACCGTCATGGCGGAGGGGACCATCCGATTGGGGGTGCTGGATTCGGAAAGGTTGGTAAAGGATTACGGAACCTTGTCGCCGCAACTGAGAGCACTTTTCAGATCTTTAATCAGACGACTCAAAGACGCGACCGATACGGTATGCAACATGGTCGTTGAAAGCGCGCAGTGATTCCCTTTCCGGAAGCGATGTCCCTCAAGCGTCCAATTCTTTCTTGGTGTACTCCAGTTGGGTGTGATGTTTTTCCCATCGCAGGAGCAAGTCCCCCAGTTTTTCCTTTACCTCGTTATATTCGTTGATCAGTGGGACGCTTTTTTCAGCATTCTTGAAGACGGCCGGATTTGCAAGTTCCCGGCCCAGATCCTTTTGTCTGGACTCCAATTCACCAATTCTTACCTCTAACTGCTCAAGTTCATCCAAGATGGGTTTCAGAGCGTTGTGCAGCCGTTGCCGTTCTTCCGCCCGTTGCCGCTTTTGTTGCTTACGATTCGGTTTCTTGATGTGGTTACATTGAAACGGACGGTTACCCACCGTCGACTCCGGCCCCTCGTCAACTTCGATTTCCCTTTCCATCCTGGCCAGATGATCATCGTACTCGTTCAGATTGCCGGGATACTCCTCGATTTCACCAGCAACAATATCCCAGATTTTGGTGGCCAATCTGTTGATGAAAGATTGGTTGTGGGAGACAAACAGCAGTGTCCCGCTGTAATCCTGCAGCGCGTCAATGAGTTTCTCTGAAGAAGATATGTCCAGGTGGTTGGTCGGCTCATCCATGACCATGAGGTTCCCGGGTTTGACGAGGAGCTTTGCCAGCGCAACCCGGGCTTTTTCTCCGCCGGAAAGGATGCCCACGACCTTGTCAACATCATGACCCGAAAAGAGAAAGGCGCCGCAAACACTCCTCACAAAACCGATGGTTTCGTGGGGGACGCACTGATAGACCTCCTCGATCACCGTCTTGTGAGGGTCGAGCATTTCTGAGTGATGCTGTGCAAAATAACCCATTTTCACCCCGTGTCCCATGGAAATTTCCCCCGCATCCGGCTCCAGGTCTCCGGCGACCATTTTCAGCAAGGTAGTTTTTCCACAGCCATTGGGACCGATAATGGCGACCCTTTCACCTCTCAAAACGTTCAGGTTGAGATTTTCATACAGCACTTTTTCATCAAACCCTTTTGCCAGGCCCTTGATTGACAGCACCTCTCGCCCGCTCCGGGAGATTTCAGGGAATGAGAAGTTGAGACGCTTCTCTTTGCGCTGCGTTTCCACCAGTTCCAGTTTTTTTATCAATTTGATCTTGCTCTGTGCCTGTCTCGCCTTGGATGCTTTGGCGCGAAACCTATCGACGAATTTCTGTGCGTCCTTGATTTTTTGTTCTTGATTTCGCGCCTTTGCCTCCAGAGATTTTCTCCGTTCGTCCCGCGCTTTCAAGTAGAAGTCATAATTGCCATTGTAAATTATCAAGCCTCCCGGTTCAAAACCGACCACCCGACGGATTTGCCGGTTTAGAAAGTCCCGGTCATGGGAAACGAGAACCATGGCGCCCTTGAAACCCTGCAAAAACTGCTCGAGCCATCGGACTGAGGGAATGTCGAGGTGATTGGTCGGTTCGTCCAAGAGGAGGAGGTCGGGCTTTTGATAGAGCAGGCTTGCCAGCGCGGCTCTCATTTTCCATCCGCCGCTCAGGGCGGAGACAGGGCGGACAAAGTCGGCGTCTGCAAAGCCTAAGCCGGTAAGTATCTTTTCAGCTTCATGGCGGGGGAACCGGAGTTCAAGATTGCTGATTTTGTTGTGGATTTCCGCGAGTCTTTCAGCCAATCGGGTCTGCTCATCATTGCGGACCGCCGCCTTCAGCGCATGTTCCACCGAATGCATCTCATTTTCAAGATGCACCCGGCCCGGTATGGCGTCGATGACGGACCGGAGCAGGGGGCCGGACAGACTTTCTTGAACATCCTGCGGCAGATGGCCGATTCGGGTTCCCCGCGCAATTCTTACCTCCCCACTGTCCGGAGAGATTTCGCCTGTGAAAAGCCTGAGCAGCGTGGTTTTGCCGGAACCATTGGGTCCGACGAGTCCGATTCGATCTCCCGGGTCTATTTGAAGCCCGATATCTTTGAAAATCTCGTTTTCTACGAAAGTAAGAGAAACCTTGAGTACGGAAACCAATCCCATTTCTGACCTTTACCATCCACTATTTTTTGGCTTTATATATAATGCGGTGCCGGAGCGGTGCAAGACAAAAGACCGGCGTCGGAGACTGACGCCTCGCGGGATCAGGGATCAAGTGGGTGGTGGGGCTTGTCTTGCTCGCTTAATATTGGTAGCATGCCCCCTGGGAGGCTGTCCGAGAAGGGTTGTTTTCCCGGATTTCTGCGTCGGATTGAAAGTATACGCCACGAAATATGCCCCGATATTCCTGTGGGTATCATTTCCGCCTTTGTTGATTTTGGAAAAAACATCTCAATCTCGGACGACCTCCCAGCGGGATAGGATTTTTTGCGGAAATTGTGATGCCCGGAGAGGAGGCGCACTTATGGTGTTCATTCGAAAGACCATCAGCGAAATGATCGATGCGGTGGCTCGGGAGCGCCCCGGCAGTGAGGCGCTTATTCATGCGGAAGCAAATGTGCGTTACGACTATGGACATTTGGTGTCGGCAGTTGACCGGATCAGCAGGGGCCTTTTAAGCGCGAGGATTCGGAGGGGCGAAAAGGTCGCCCTTTGGGGGCCGAATATTCCGGAGTGGATCGTGGCATTTTTGGCGCTTGCAAAAATGGGGGCGGTAACAGTTCCCATTGACCCGGGTGCCGGACAGGAATCCCTCCGGTTTATTTTGACGCACTCGGACTGCAGCGCCATGGTCATGGCCGAGGGACCGGCATCATCAGGTGAACATGTGCGCGTGGCGCTCAACGTCCGCAAGCGTGCACCCCAACTGAGAGAAATATTTCTGATCGCACAGCGTTCCCATCCCGAAATGACGTCGTGGGCTGATTTGGAGGCGCTCGGCAGAGATGTCGAACCACAAATCCTAAACGACCGGGCGGAAGCAATCAACCCCGAAGATCCGGTCGCGATCATGTACACGTCGGGTACGACGGGAACACCGAAAGGGGTGGTGCTGGATCATTTGGGACTCATCAACAAGTCCATGTTTTCCACGAAACGCCAGGGAATCCATCATACGGATAGGCTCTGCCTGTTTTTTCCCCTCTTTCACATGTTCGGCAATACGTGTATCGCGCTGGCAGGTCTTTTCCGAGGTGCTGCGCTTATCCTGCCGTGCCGAACGTTTGACCCTTCGAAGATACTGAAAACCATCCATGCGGAGGCATGCACGGCGCTTTACGCCTCTCCCAGTATGCTTATTGCGCTCATCGAGCATCCCGATTTTGACGCGCATCGGTGGAGCTCGGTTCAAAAAGGGACCATCGGCGGCGCACCCTGCCCCATGGAATTGATGCGGCGTCTCGTCGAAGACATTGGTGTAAGCGATATTACCGTGGGCTACGGCATAACGGAGACCTGTTCCTGGGTCACCATGACCCGGCCCGGGGACCCGATAGAACGGAGAGTATGTACAATTGGAATTCCGCTTGAATGCAATGAGCTGAAGGTTGCG
>Ga0207796_1000947_pt1 | contig 10358 bp, 12 predicted proteins | sample Pon1CUnioCityCA_6_FD_187274 | JGI IMG/M metagenome (GOLD analysis project Ga0207796, IMG submission 187274) | Marine sediment microbial community from Union City, CA, USA - Pond 1C Sediment 1 (SPAdes) | ecosystem: Environmental > Aquatic > Marine > Intertidal zone > Salt pond sediment ...
ATGGCAGCTAAACCGGAGAAGGTGGAGATCCCCGAGGAATTACAGAGGGAGATCGGGGAGGCAATCGCTCAGGTCCAAGGGGAGAAGGAGCGGAGGCAGGTCAGGGCCTTGGAGAGGGAGGATCCGGATAAGGTAGCTTCCATACTGGGGAGTTTGGCTAATGGGAAGAGTGTGACCTTCCTTGTGAAGAAGTGCGGGTACGAGAGGAAGTCAGTTGCGCGGATTCAGAGTGATTATGCGGATTATCTGGGGCAGTGGAAGGAGATGGCGCGGTCCCACACGGGGACGAACTACCTGATGATGCAGCATGCGAAGCAGGAGCTGGCTCAGAAGCTCATTGAGAGGATAGAGAACGACCCGGATTTTGTCGTGACTCCAAGGGACTTGAAGGAGATGGCCGTTGCGGAGAGTATTACACTGAAGGACGCTCTGACGATCAGGGGTGAGGCCAGCCAGATCACGAAGGAGGAGAGGGTTACGACTGTTGAGGATGTGAAATCCGCGCAGGAGGAGTTCCTGAAGAGCATTCAGGAGGCTGAGGTAGTACAGGAGTAATGAGTCTAGTCTGGACGCCGCACCCCTTGGAGCCAGCTCCGACGAAGGAGCAGATACTGGCAGCTCGTACTCCTGAGCAGATGAAGGCCCTTGCGGCTTGGCATGACGCACGGGAGAAGAGGATCGAGCAAGCCGAGAGGGATCCTCTGAACCACGGGTACGAGTTTGAGACATGGGCCGAGGCGGACTTCCTGTTTGAGGATCAGAATCAGGTCTTTATCTTCGGCGGGAACGGGAGCAGCAAGAGTGCTTACGGGGCGCGGACGGTCGTCAGGGCGGCTGTGGAAAACCCAAGGAGTATGATCTATTGCTTCGCTCAGGATCAGGATACTTCCGTCCGTATTCAGCAGAGGTACATCCATCAGTACTTGCCCCCGGAGTTAAGGCAGAACTTCAAGACGGATTCGGCCTACGCTAAGTACAGCCAGAAGAACGGCTTCACGGGGGAGTCCCTAATTCTTCCGAATGGTTCAGAGATTTACTTCCATACTTACAGTCAGTTCATCTCCAACCGGGCGAAGTTCGAGGGGCTGGAAGTGGGATCCCGCGATCCGAGGTGGTACAACATCGGCTTCTGGTTCGATGAGTACCTTGAGTCCGGGGATCTCTACGAGACGATGCTTTACCGTATTCCCCGGCGGGATGCCAAGATCCTTGTGACCTTCACGCCGATTGACGGGTTTACGCCCTTCGTTGCTAAGCAGATCAAGGGGAGCCGCGTGGTCAAGACTCGTCCTACTTCCAAGCAGGTCTTCCCCAACGAGGGCGAGCCGCAGTCCGTGGAGGCCATGCGGGTCAACGACCAGCTCGGGGTGGGAATGGTGTATTTCGAGAGTGAGCAGAACCCCTGGGCCGGGTTTGACTCAATGGTAAAGACCCACGGGCACAAGAGCGTCGGGGAGCGTCTAACGCGCTTCTACGGGGTTCCCGTGAAGAGCATGACATCCTTGTTCCCCCTGTTCAGTACGGATGTCAATGTGATCAGCAGCAAGAAGTTCCCGAATGTGATGGGGCCGCAGTTCACCCGGTATCAGGTGATTGACCCCGCCAATGCCCGGAACTACTTCGCTTTGTGGGCTGCCGTGAATGCCGCCGGGGAGATCTACATCTACCGTGAGTGGCCCGACAGGCCCAGCTATGGCGAATGGGCGATCTTCGGTGACCCCAAGTGGAAGAAGGGACCAGCGAGTGACAAATTGGGATACAATGTGAAGTCCTATGTTGACTTGTTCCATGAGCTAGAAGGCGAAGATGAAGAGATCTTTGAGAGATTGGTGGACTCACGCTTCGCTGCAAGTGCTGGCTCAGATGGTGCTGATCTATTTCAGGATTTTGAAGAGCATGGATTCTTTGTTCAGCCGACTGACGGGCAGACGGAAGAGAAAGGACTGACGAGACTTGATGACTGGTTTAGCTACAATCCTAATTTGCCTGTGGATAGCGCAAACAAACCCCTTTGTTACATCCACGAAAAGTGCGGCAATCTCATTGAGTCACTTCTTTCATACGCAGCGGATGGAAAGAAGGATGAGGCACTGAAGGATCCAATTGACGCTCTTCGCTACCTTCGTATGGCCAACGAGGGCGAAGGTATTGAACACTATGATTCCAATTCGTTTGTTACGGTGAGGAAATCACAAGGAGGCTACTAATGGCAAAGATTCGACTGAATGACGTATCGGACAAGCTGAACCTCAGCATGCCCGAAACCGCGCAGCTAGTGAGCGACAAGCTGACAAGTGACCAGTACTCAGGCACGGGGCTGCGGCTATGGGTGGACGAGGAGGCCATGAGCGTCCTTGAGGCCGCCGTGGAGATGCCCGAGCTTGTCCCTAACTACTACAGGGTGAAGGTAGTACGGGAGGCTCCGAACCCCAACTATGTGTACGCAAAGTTCTGGGAGTTCGACAGGGTGCTTCCCGTTGTTGTCCCCCGGAAGTACAGCAAGTTGCTCAAGGGCAAGATGATCAAGGTCGAGGAGATCAAAGATGAAAAAGGCTGTTCTTACCGGTTCGTCCGACAGTGAGCCCGAGGACATTACCTTGGACCCTGAGTTTTTGAATGAACAGATTGAGAGACTTCTGGGCTGGGAGATCATGCTAAGGGAGTGCTTGTCACAGAAGGAACCGATTCCAGCACAGGAATTGTGCGATAGAATCGGCGTAAACAAGAACTACATCCATTGGGTTCTTGAGGACATAAGGGAACGAATTTCTAATGAAGACTGAGGACATCTCCGAGGGACTTACCTACGCCGATAAAGAGCCCGACATTACGAGCCTCCGGTACGCTTATGACCAGACGGTCATTGAACTAGAGGCGTACTTTGACCTCTGTCGGAACAGCTACGACGACCGGAGGAACTGGTGGCCCGGAAAGAGTCGTGACCTCCGCAAACATGGCGCGGATGCATTCCCGTGGGAGGGTGCTGCCGACATGGAGAGCCATGTTATCGATGAGCGGATTACCCGCCTTGTCAGCATCTTTATGACGGCGATGAACCGGGCGCAGATCAAGGCGTACCCGGTGAACAGCACTGAGATTGATCGGGCTAAGGTTGTCAGCAGCTTCCTCAAGTGGATGACGACGAGTGGCTACATCGACCGCTTCAAGCGTGAGATGGAGCTAGGCGCGAACTACATGCTTGAGCGGGGGCTGATGATTACCTACGTCGGCTGGAACCGCGAGGATCGCAGCTACTTGCAGAAGCTGGATCTTGACCAGATCGGGCAGATCAGCCCGGACCTCGTTGAGAGCATCACCAGCGGCGAGAACGACGAGGAGGTCATCTCGCTCATGCAGACCGCGATGCCTAACCTGAAGCGGCGCAGGGCAAAGAAGGCCCTTCGTCAGCTCCGGAAGAATGGGGTAGCCGAGCTTCCCATTGTCCGGCGGCAGGTAGATGCCCCAATGGTCAAGACCCTCGCCCCCGATGGGGACTTTTTCTTCCCTGCTTATGTCACCGACCCTCAACGTGCCCCGTACTGTTTCTGGCGCACTTACTACACCGTTCAGGAGCTAAAGAACAAAGTAGCTACGGACGACTGGGACGAGGAATGGGTGGACCACGTCATTGAGCACTACAAGGGTGTCAACATTGACAGTATCGAGCGCGAGCAGGAGGGGCGGCGCAGCATCTCGCTGACGGACAACGCCTATGAGGCCGAGGAACTCATTGAAGTCATCCACGGCTACCAGAGGCTGATTGACCGCGAGGACAACTCCGAGGGTATTTACGAGACCGTGTTCCACCGGGAGTTCGACGGCGATGAGGGGATGAACCTCAAGGGGTTTGCCAAGTTCGAGCTGATGAACGGGTACGAGGACTACCCCGTGGTGGTTACCCGGCTTTCTGAGGACTCCAAGAGGCTCTACGACACCGGGACCATCCCTGATGTTCTCCGTGGGATTCAGATGCAGGTCAAGGTCGAGCGGGACTCCAGAATTGACCAGAACAGCATGGCGACCCTCCCGCCGATCATGCACCCAGTGAGCAACGTACCGAGTGAATGGGGGCCGGGTCGCATGGTTCCCGTCCGGCGGCAGGGCGAGATTCAATTCGGTCCCCAACCTGCTTACAACGAGGGCTCCTTGGAGATGGAGCAGACTCAGCAGGAACAAGCTGATAAGCTCGTTGGGCTCGACGAGAGTCCTTTCGCGCAGCTTCGGCGGCAGTTCTTGGTTGACAAGTTCCTGTACCATGTCGCGGAAGTGCTCAAGATGGCTTTCAGGGCGTTCCAGAGGTTCGGGCCGGACTCGATTTACTTCCAAGTCACCGGGGTACAGGATCCCTTGCAGTTCGACAAGGGCAACCCCGACGAGAACTTTGACATCAACATCTCTTGGAATGTGCAGGAGACTGATCCGGAGTTCCACGAACGGAAGCTTCAGATGTTTACTTCCCTGTTGCAGTTCGACAGAAACGGCAAGATTGATGTAGATACATTGTTATCTCTCATTGGGGGCAGCATTGATCCCGTCCTTGCGGATGCAATCCTCCAGCCGGGGCAGACCGCGCAGGAACAGATCGCCAAGCAGGTCACCGATGACCTCGCCAAGATTTTCAGCGGTATTGAAATGCCAGCCCGTCCCAACGGGGGCCAGATTGCCCTTCAGATCATTCAACAGTACACCCAGCAGCCGGATGTACAGCAGCAGCTTCAGGAGAACGAAGCCTTCCGTGCTCGTCTGGAGAAGTACGCCCAGCAGTATCAGTTTGCTCTTCAGCAGATGCAGAATGCTGAGATTGGCAGGATCGGCACACAACCCGCGCAAATGGGCAGCGTGAACACTCAACGAATGGGCCAGTAATGAACATCCAACAGGATATTGAATTCCTAGAAAAATACGAGCACTTCTTCCGCTTTCTGCGCTCCATTCGGGATATGCGGGAGCAGGAAATCCAGAATCTGGAGGGTGCCGAGGACTCAAGGGTCCAACAGATTGCGGGGACTATTTTGGCTTACCAGAACATCTTGGAGTTAGCCAACTACGACGACCTCAAGGAGAAATTCCGTGACTTCATGTAGCTGCTCATAGAGCAGTAAAAGTAGTTGTTACAATCATTGCGTCGCTATCGCTCGGCGTTGAATGAGTGGATAACTACTATGGAACAGAATGATGAAGCACGGGTAATCGCTGAGCCCGAACCAAGTCCAGCGGGAAATGTGAGCGTCACCGATTGGGCGAACCGCCGATTCGGTCAGCTTTCGGAAGCTCTTCAAGGAGTGGATGTTCCCACAGGGGATCAGACACAAGAGGAAGAACAGACGGAAGCCCCCGAGCCGGAGGCCGCGCAGGAGGAAACGCAAGTGGAGGAAGAATCCGAAGCCCCGCAGGGTGCCGAGGAGACAACCGAAGCGGATGCGGAAGATGTTCTTTCACAGGTCGATCTGGACAACGTTTCCGAGGAGGAACTCAACGAACTTGCCGAACGGCTTGGGAGTCGTGCTATTGCCCGATTTGGGGAGCTGACTCGCCGCCGAAAGGAAGCCGAAGAGAAACTTCAGGAACTCCAGCAGAAGCTCAATAGCCAAGAGGAGAATCCCCTTGAGCCCAAGGCGAACGTTGACAAAAATCCCTATTCCGAGGTCAAGGATATTGAAGGCCTCAAGGAAAAGGCAGAGGAAGTCAACCAGGTCATTGAATGGGCAGAGGATCTTCTCTTTCAGTCCGACGGGTATGGCCCTGATGACATTGTAACGGAAGTAGAGGGGAAGGAACTCACCAAGCGTGATGTTCGCAATGCTCTCCGCAACTCGCGCAAGTCCAAGGATGTCTACCTCCCGGCGCAGCTCAAGGAAATTCAGAATCTTCAACTTGTTGAGACCCAGAAACAGGCTCTCGGCAAGAAGATGACACAGGAACTTCCTTGGGTTGAGAACACAGAAAGTGATCTCAAGGCCAAGTACGACACGATGATGTCCGACCCGGAAGTGAAGAAGCTGGAGGAGTTCTCGCCGCAGCTTGCGGCTTACATGCCGTACCTTCTGGCCCACGCCGTTAACTCCATCGAGGGCCAAGGCAAGACCCAGAAGAAGCAAGGTGTAACCATGACTCCACCGAAGTCCCCGAATACCACAGGAAGCCGCCCCGAGAAGGGGGAGAGTACCAGATCGAAAGCTGTAAAGGACGTGCGGAAGCGTTTTGCCGAATCCGGCAGCAAGGATGACTTCATCAAGCTCCGAACCCTGCAAATCAGTCGTTAACCACTAACACAACAGATCATGGCATTCTCTAATACTTATGACACCACGAACCCCGGTTCGGCGGTTTCCAATCGGGAGGATCTCAAGGAGGTTCTCACGATTCTTGCTCCCGAGGAAACTCCGATTCTGAGTTCCGCTTCCCGCAGTAACGCCAACGCTACTTTCGTCGAGTGGACCGTTGACAGCCTTGATGCCCCGAGCACTGAGGGGATCGCTGAAGGCGCGGATGTTACTTCCTTCGCCGACAAGTTCAGCGGTAGGGCTCGTCTCGGCAACTTCGTGCAGAAGTTCCGGAAGAGCTTCAACGTCTCGGATCTTCAGGAAGCTGTTGACTCCGTTGGCCCCGCTAAGATCGCTCAGGCCGAAACGAAGGCCGTGCGCGAGATCAAGCGCGACATGGAGGCTACCCTCTGCTCCGACAATGACCGCAGTCAGGAAGACGGGGCTGGTTCCGTCTACAAGCTGCGCGGTCTCGGCAAGTGGATTGAGTCCAGCGCGGACACCGGAGGGGCTGGAGCCCCGGCTGATGTGCCGGATACCTTCAAGACCCCGGCTGGCAGCATCTTCAACGATAACAACAACTTCACGGAAACGGAGTTCAACGATCTGATCACCTCGGTCTACACCGTTACCGGGAACACCAACTCGCTGACCCTCATCGCTGATACCGCGCTCCGTCGTTCGATCTCTGACTTCGCCCGGATTGACGACACCAGCTCCACGACCAGCGTCCGTCAGGTCAACTACGATGGCAACACCGCCCAGATCACCCTCTCGGTTGAGATGTACAAGTCCGACCACGGGATGGTGAGCATCGTCAACGGCAACCCGGATTGTATGCCCGGTTCCGGCGAGCGTGGTTACCTCATTAACCCCGAGTACTACAGCCTCGCGGAACTGATCCCGCTTGGTTCTACCCGCCTCCCGAACATGGGCGGTGGTGAGCGTGGTTACGTGGATGGTTCCATCACTCTGATGATGCAGCATCCCGGTGCTCATGGTAAGATCGTTGACATCTAATCCAACCAAGCCAAGGAGATACTTAGATGAGTCAGATCACCATCAATGAACAGACCGGGGACTTCACTCACGTTGTGAAGCTCACCTACGCGGACCTCGCTAACATCGGTGACGGCAATCAGGACACGATTGCCAAGATCCCCGCTGGCGGAGCCGTTGAACTCGTCGGAGTCTATGAATCCGTTGCCCTTGCCGGGGCTTCGGACATTACCTTCGACATTGGAACCACCGCTGGCGATCCCGATGAATTCATCGACGCCCTCGATGTGGATGGCATGAGTGCTCCCGTGTTCAACACGGGTGATGCGTTCACCACTGGCTACACGGAGGCTGTCGGCGGGACCAATTCCGCTGCTGATGTGCTTCTTGAGGTCAATGGCACCGTTGGCGACCTTACCGCTGGTGAGGTTGTGATCGGGATCCGCATGATTGACCTCGGTCGTTTCGCGTAACAGCACTTTACGTCCGTGCTATTATCGGGGGAGTCCAAGTGGGCTCCCCCTTTTTTGTTATGAATATCGTTACGGCTGTACCCAAGTATTCCGACGGTGAGGTAGATGCTGCTTTCATGCGCGAAATCAGGACTGGTTTTCAGCTTGAGAGAGCGATGGAAAAGTACCGCGTGGAAGGAGCTGAATCCATCGCCAAGGAGCGGAAGGAGATGGACAAGAAGTCCCCGCTTGGCAAGTGCGTAGGAGTAATGCCCCAGCGTGACTACTTCCGCCTTATCCGTAAGTACGGGCATGAGGAAGTTCACTCCGATGAGTTCATGTCTTACTTCAACAAGAAGTTTCCGAACCTGAGCCCCAGCAGAGTATGAGAACTCGCAGTTATTCGGAGCTTAAGAACTTCATCGCTGGACTTTCCGGCGTGAACAACTTTGTGGGCACAGAGGAATCCTACATCCGTAGCTTTGCCAACCGTCGGTTCAAAGAAGCTCACAACGCTTCTGAAGTTTGGCCTCGTTATCTTGTTGTCGGAGACGAGCGGACAATCCAGTCAGGGCAATACTTGGAGTACGCAGAGAACGGAGAGGAGGTTATTAAGGTTCACAGGACTGAACCAAATCTGAACCTCTCCGCTATGGAGTACGATTTCTGGACTGACGCAACGGGTATCCACATTGTTAATATTGTAGCTGACACCGATAGCTCTGCGTTTGTTACCTACAAGAAGCCCATTACCTACCTTACCTCCGATAATGATACAATCCCGGAGGAGTTCTTTTATTTTATGGGCCACGCAACTTACGCTGACTTTCTTCGGCTTGATGGCCAGCAGGAAAAGGCGATTGCTGAAGAGCAGATTGCCCAAAATCACTTAGCCAACGAGCTGATGAATGTTCAGGTCGTTGCTAACAACAACCAGATCAAGCGGAAGTTCTTTAACCACCTCTCTCGACAATCACGATAATCATGGCTAATTCATTCGTTACTAACCTCTACCCTCGCCCTACCCCGAACATGAACGGGGAGAGCCTTTCCGTGCCGGATTCGGTTGTTAGTTTCTCTACGACTTACAATAAGCTCACCCGGTATGTGGCTCTCGATGTGCAGGATGCGGATGTCTATGTGACCTTCGATGGGAGTGATCCCTCCGGCACAAATGGGCATAAGCTCTACGCTGGGCAAGCGTACACATGGAGTAAAGATGCCGCCCGAGTGGCGAAGTTCATCCGCGCTGCCGGGGTTACGGCTACTATTTACGCCAGTGAATTCACTGACTAAGATTCAATGCAACGTTTTCTGGCATCAGCGCAGAACCCTCTCAACGGGAGAATCGGCGCAGCGTGGAGCATCATTGAGGGCCGCGTTGGCCAATTTGAAGCAGAAGGAGGGGTCACTGATCCAGTGGGGACTTTCACATGGGATGCAGAGGAAGACATCTTGGTTCCGGAGCTTCCTCATATTGCTACCTTTACATGGGACGCAGAGGATGATGCCACAGTTCCGGCCCTTCCTCACATCGCTACTTTTGAATGGGACTCCGAGACTGACACGGTCATAAGTTAATCAATCAATCCAGAAGATCATGGCATTCACAGACGACATCGAAAACTCTCTTTATGATCACATCCGTGGGTGTGTTCTTAATTCCGACGGTAGCCTCAATTACTACCTGAAGAATGACGACTGGACCGAGAAGGCCGACGGAACCGCAAGTGATCTCACGGGCGGCGACGGGAACGTTATGGTTCAAATCCCGAAGTTCTACTACAAGCAGGAGTTCGTCGGGAGCGTCCGGCAGTACTCCATCTCTGCTACGGACATCAGCGGGTACACTCTGCATCCAGCCTTCAACAAGAATGGCACAGAGGAGGATTACCGCTACATCAGTGCTTACGATGCTTGCGTCTATTCTGATTCGGCCAGTGATTACATCGGTGGCCTCAATCTGGATGACAACACGGGGAATGTGAATCTTTCCTTGGACAAGCTCGCCAGCGTCAAGGGCCAATATCCGATGGTTGGTCTCACCCGTGACGAGTTCCGGCAACTTGCTGATAACAATGGGACCGGTTGGCGCATTGGGGACTTCTGGCTGGTTTCCGCCATTCAGATGCTTTACCTTGTTGAGTATCAAGATTGGAACAGCCAAGACAATCTCGGGGACGGGAATACAAATGGTAGCTATTCCGGCTCTAGCTCCAACCAGAATGACTCCCCGCATACCATTGCGGGTGCTGGAGACTCTTGGGCCAACGGGAGCACCGACGGGACTCAACCTTCCTCTGGAGCAAAGCCCGGGACAGCTTACATGAAGTACCGAGGGATTGAGAACTTCTTCGGGAACTGCACGAATTGGGTCGATGGATTCAACAGTATTAACCGCGTGGCTTATGTCCACAATGACGATACCGAGTTTGCTGATGATACCACTACTAACTACACCCAGCTTGGCAGTGCAATGCCTTCCAGCAATGATTATGTCGTAGACATGCAAGACACGCAGGGGGCTTTCATTCCTTCTTCCGTAAGCGGGGGTTCTGCTTCCACCTTCATTACTGATTATTTTTTCCAAAATTCTGGAAATCGGGTTGCTCTTTTCGGCGGGAGTGCTAGTAATGGTGCTCAG
>Ga0207796_1000948_pt1 | contig 10355 bp, 11 predicted proteins | sample Pon1CUnioCityCA_6_FD_187274 | JGI IMG/M metagenome (GOLD analysis project Ga0207796, IMG submission 187274) | Marine sediment microbial community from Union City, CA, USA - Pond 1C Sediment 1 (SPAdes) | ecosystem: Environmental > Aquatic > Marine > Intertidal zone > Salt pond sediment ...
CCCCCTGATACTCCTGATCGCCTTCCACCACCAGGATGACCCCAAAACGCTCTCCCCGCGCTTCAGCTTCCCGCCAGATCTCCAGATCCTTGCCAGTGAATGGCTGCAGGAAGATATCTATCTCCCCCCCGCAAGAAAGCCCAACCTCCCAGGCCTCTTCATTGGCCACTCCGAAATGCAAGCGTTTGGGAGGCCCTCCACTTAACAGATCCTGGGCCGCATCGATCACAGCGCTTTCCACGCAGCCGCCGCTGACAGAGCCGCTGATCTCCCCCTGGTCAGTGATGGCCATCAGGGCACCGGCCGGCCGGGGTGAGGATCCCCAGGTTTTGATCACCCTGGCCAGGGCAACCGATCTGCCGCTTTCAAACCACTCCTGTACCTGAGCCAGCAGGGTATCCATGGATAATCCTCTTTCTGAATGTAAGCTCTATTCCGGGTCCACCAGCGGCTGCACCACCTGATAAGTATATCCAGTCGCTAACCCCCCATTTTCAAGGAGATGTTTTTGCACATACTGCCCACAGTTGGAGCCGATCTGATTCTCCTCTATTTCCCCGATGCTGAGGATCAAACGGTAGCCAGCCTCTTCGATCGCCTGCAAGGCCGGATAGTGATCCAATCCTTTCTCCGGATCGATATAGGATTTCAAACCCGTTGCCACAGATTGATAAGTGGGATTGAGGGGAGTGATCTTGATCAGGAACACCTCAGGATCGAAATACTGCAGCAGCACTGCAGGATCCACCGGGCTGTCTTCTGCTAACGCGAAGTTCAGGGTGATCTTGCGGTCTCCGGTGCGGTAATAACGGTCTCCATATTCAGCTATTTTCTGGAAGTCCCATTTCTTGACCGGGATCAGTTGATCCCGCCGGGCCGGGTCAGTGGTATGGATGGAAAACTGAAACTGGAATTTGCCCCGGGGATAGACGGTGTCCTTGATGTCGATCAAGCGCTCAAAGAAGTCATCCGTACCGTGGGGAGCGATCGTTGAGAATGACGGCAGCAGCCCTGGCGCGTCCACCCGGTCAGGCAAATTTGCCAGCAGGTCCAATACCGCGGGATTGAGGGCGGGTTCCCCCATGCGGGCAAACTGGATCTTGAATTGGCGGGTGGTCACCCGCCCATCCGGATAGCGCTGATCTATCATATATTGGATCTGCGAAAACATCTCCTCTTCGGTCAGTTTACCCCGGTAATGCCCCCCAGCATCACACATCTGGCAGGAGATCGGGCAGCCAAAAAGAGTTGAGATCATCAAAACCCATTTGTCTGCCCGGGTGCGGGGCGGCTGGATGGCTTCGACACATTCCACCAAACCTCCCGGGTATTCCACCACGTACACCATTGCGATATCCTGATTTCCGGCTGAAGCCACAACTTTCATAATCATTCCTCAGATAAATATTGATCAATTTCCATCGCCGCCCGGATGCCATCTCCAACGGCGATCGCAGTCTGCCTGTACTGTCCGTTCTTCAGGTCACCGATCAAATACAGGCGGTTTGCTATCGGTGATCCTTGAATTTCCTCCATTATACTTGCTGTCGTGAATCCCAGCTCTGGTTCTCTGCCAATAGCTGCGATCAAATAGTCCCCTTCCAGTTCCCTGATTTCGCCCGAAAAGGTAACTCTGAGCTGCAACTGGCCTTCCTTTCCTTCCTGGAGGGACTGCAGCTGGGCCTGGGAGTGGTAGGTGATCTTCGGGTGGGCTTCAGCCCGATCAAAGAGCAAGGAAAGCGCTTTGATCTCTTTCCCCCGGTTAAGAATCACCACCTGATTCTCCCTGGCCAGGTTTAAAGCGTAATCAAAGGCAGCATCCCCTCCTCCGAGTATAATCACTTGATTCCCTTTACTTCCCAACAGAGGATAAACCTCAGAAAATACCTTCTCCTCCAAGCCAGGTCCAAGCATAGCGGGCGGGAGCCCCTTTGCTCTGGTCCCGGTGGCAGCCACCAGGAAACGGGCTGCCAACTCTCTCTTCTCTGTGCCTATGCGAAACAAATCGCTTTCAAGGCCTGCCAGATGGGCCTCCTCAAAGGCAATCCGCACCCCCAGAGTCTTGGCCTGCTTCTGAAACAAAGCCACCAGTTCCGGTCCGCGGATCCCCCGGGGGAATCCAGGATAGTTTTCCACCAGATTCGCGTTCCACAACAGCCCGCCTACCTGTTTCCGCTCCAGCACCAAAGGCTGATGGCCCTGCCTGGACAGCTGCATGGCCGCGGCCAATCCAGCTGGTCCGGCTCCGATGATCACCACGGAATAGAATTCTTTGACCACTAGGCTTTCTCTCCCAGCAACTCTTTGACAGTGGTTAATACGGCAAACCCATGAGCCAGGTTGCGCAAGGTCCCGGTGTGGAAGTCTTCCGTGTAAGTCGCAGTCCCGTCGATCAGAAAGAACACCTCATACCCCCGCACAAAAGCAGAACGCGCTGTGGTTTCACAGCACAGGTGGGCCATCACACCTCCCACTACCAGCTGTTCTACCCGGGCTTCCTTTAACTGCTGATCCAGGTCAGATTGATAGAAGGCATCATATTGCGGCTTGAGAATGATCTCTTCCCGCTGGATCCCCAGCTCCGGATGCAGGCCGCCCCGGAGATGGTCTGCTGTCAGCAATTCAGACCACCAGTCCTTCATCCTGCCAGCATCCTTGGGAGAGTTAACGTGGCGGGTGGCCAGCACAGGGCGTTCCGCCCCCCGAAAGAATTTCACCATCTGGATCAAGTTAGGGAGGATCGCGTCCCCGGATGGGATATAAGCATGAGAGTCGGGATCCAGGAAATATTCCTGCATGTCCAGGATCAGCAAGGCTGCGTTACCGATCTGAAAGGGCTGAAGGCGATTCTTCCTGGGGTTGCCAAAAAGCTCCCCCCAATGACTTGCCAGAGCCTCCATGGTATCCGGTTGATAATAGCGTTCTTTCATGGAAAAATTGTAGCATATCCTTGCAAAGAAGGACCGGGTCCCTTAAAGGGACCCGGTCCTTTCTCATTAACATTTCAAGCTGCCCAGAATTTGCACCAAATCGATTTAAAATTAAATGGAGGCAGCCTGTTCGCGTTTGCGGATCCGGGGGAGATATTTTGTGAACGAAGCCCCCAGCTTCTCCCAGGAGGTCAACTTACGAATGACGGTGATGACCAAGGCTACCAGGCCCAACAAGCCGCCTGCAACCAGCAATCGGTTGCGGACTTTGCGGTTCTTGGTCTTCTTGGCCATTTCCTGGTCCAACCTCTCCCTCAGATCAGCCACAAAAGCCGCTGGGGGTTTGATCGGCTGTAAAGCTTCCACCAGTTTGTTCTCAATTCTCTTCAAATCCTGACTCAAATGTTGTTGTGCTTTCATACTAACTCACCCCTTCTCTAGCTGGGTAGGCAATGATACCTATTGTTCCTGGACCCAAATGGGTAGCAATGCCTACCGATAACTCTTCAATAAAAAAATCTTTAATATTCAATAACCCTTCCACCCGGTCCGAGATCTCCAGAGCGGTTGCCAGATCCTGGGCATGGATAATGGCTGCATTGACCAAATTTTTGCCCATTCGCTGCCCCATTTCCTGGATGATGTATTCCAAAGAAGCCTTCCGCGTTCTGACTTTATTGGCTACTGCTAATGAACCCTCTTTGAGGGTGATGATGGGCTTGATCTTCAGCAGCGAGGCCAGGATGGATTCCAGCATCTGCACCCGGCCGCTTTTCTGGGCGAATTCCAGGGAATTGACAGTGAAGATGACCTCGGTCCCGCTCCGGATCTCATCCAGCCTTTCCAGGATCTGATCCAGGTCCGCACCGGCTCGCTCCATCTCCCGAGCTTCCCGACACATATATCCCTGGATCCCGGTCCCGGCCAGGGTGTCAAAGGGTATAACAAGATAACCCTCTTCAGCCAGCTCACGGGAGGCCATCACTGCTGACTCGTAGGTGCCGGACAGCTTGCTGGTCAGATGAATGGAAAGGATCGGCTCGCCTGGTTTCGCGATTGCTTTGTAAACCTGAATATACTGCTGGGGCGTGGGCTGGGAGGTCTTTGGGATCTGCCCATGGTCCTTGACCCAGCGATAGAATTCAGCGCTGGTTAAATTAACGCCTTCCAGGTAGACATCCTTACCCAAATGGATGTTGATAGGAATGACCGTGATGTCATATTTCTTGATCCATTCTTCCGGCAGGTCGCCGGCGCTATCCATCACAATATGCAGCATAATTTTCCCTTTTTCAGAGCCCGTAACTCTCCCGCAGGGATTCCAGGGTTCTGTGATAGAGGGCCTTGATGGCCCCTTCTGTTCGATCCATGATCTGACCTATTTCAGCATTGGTCAGGCCTTCCACGTGTTTGAGGATCAACAATTCTTTGCGGTCCTCAGGCAAATCAGCGATCACCCGCAGCAAGGCCATTTTTTCATCTGCTTGTTCAATCCGACCCTCCACACTGCCTTTCATCCTGGGGGGGGGATAATGATCGCTCAAGGAAATTTCATCAGCCCTGTCCTGATCCCTGTACCAATTTACAACCAGATTGTGAGCGATGCGGTACAACCAGGCTGAGAAAGGATATCCCCGATCCTCATAACGTTCGATGTGGTTCAGGGCCCTGATGAAGACCCGGGAACAGAGGTCCTCTGCATCCTTGTTGTTGCTGGTCCGGTAGTACACATAGTTGTAAATCTGGTCAATATATTTTTCGTATAATGCGCCAAAAGCTTCCGAATCCCCGGTTGATGCCAGAGAGATCAAATCGCTTTCAGCCTCGCCAGAATAATTTTCGTTTCCTGTACTACTCATAACACCATCACTTGAGAGAAGTTACTGGTTTTGTGCAAGTATATCACAGACATTCCAATTCCTCCTTGCCTGACAAATACCCTTTCTAAAATTCTTCAGGTATACTAAAGGGCAGATATCACCCTGAAAACAATGGCTGACATCCGCATTTTTGGCTCCTCACAAGAACTCTATCAAGAAGCGGCCAGGTTATTCCACCAAGCCGCTGTTAAAACCTTTCACCAGCAGAGCAAGTTTGCTGTTGCCTTGTCCGGCGGAAGCACTCCCCAGCCCCTTTACCAGCGGCTGGCCCGGGACCAGCAAGCAGACCAGCTGGATTGGAATAAGATCCACTTTTTCTGGGGAGACGAGCGGACTGTGGGCCCGGATCACCCGAATAGCAATTTCCGCAGCGCCTATGAAGCCCTGCTCGCCTCCCGCGGGATCCCAACTGAGAACCTGCACCGGATCCGGGGAGAAGACTTTCCCAAAACCGCTGCCCGCAGCTATGAAAAGGAACTGCTGGATTGGTTCGAAGAACTGCCACCCCGCTTTGATCTGATCCTGCTGGGGATGGGGGCTGACGGCCACACTGCTTCCCTTTTCCCGGGCACCAGCCTGGTGGACCCCCACAGGAAAGAACCTTTCTCCTGGGTGGAGGCAGTTCAGGTCCCCAAGTTGGACAGCTGGCGGATCACTTTCACGCCCCGCTTGATCAATGCCGCTTCCCAGGTGATCTTCCTGGTCAAAGGGGCGGATAAAGCCCCTGCCCTGAAGGCTGTCCTCGAGGGACCATACCAGCCGGCTGTCTACCCTGCCCAGCTAGTCCAACCCGAGAATGGAAAGTTGACCTGGCTGATCGATCAGGAGGCAGCTGCTGAGCTTAGCGCATGAACCAACCGTAATTCCCGGAAGACAGGCTTATGACCAACTCCAGCTACAGCTTGAAATATCCCCGGAAACGATTGGCTCGCTTTTTGATCCGCCTGGTCGGCCGGACCTTGATGCCCCTGTTGTTCAAACTGGAAATTTCCGGGTTGGAGAACTTCCCCAGGAAAGGCCCGCTGCTGGTGGTTGGCAACCACACAGCTGCCATGGAAGCAGTGGTGCTGAATATATATTCACGCCGACCGATCGAAATGCTCAGCGCAGCCGACACCCCGGCGGAAAAGGTGACTGAGATCGTGGCTGATCTGTATGGGGTGATCCCCCTCCACCGGGGATCCTACGACCGGGCTGCTTTGCGCAAGGCTCTGGACGTGCTCAAGCAGGATGGTTTCATCGGCCTCTTTCCTGAAGGGGGCATCTGGCAGGAAGGCAAAAAGAAGGCTCTCCCGGGCATCGCCTGGCTGAGCGTACAATCCGGTGCTCCCGTGCTGCCGATCGGTTTTAACGACACCTCCGGGGCGATGAACGCCGCTTTTAAGTTCCAACGGCCCAAACTGACCATGCAGGTTGGCCAGGTCATCCCCCCGGCTGCATTACCCGCTGGAAAATCCAGGAAAGAGTACCTGCAGGAATACGCGGATCTGGTCATGGAAGCCGTCCACCAACTGGTCCCTCAAGACCAGTACACCACCGAACCTGAGATCATCAACGAGCGTTTTGAGCTGGAGATCAGCATCTGGAACGAGGACCAGAAGCAGATCCCTGTCCCTGAAAATTTAAGAATCAAGGAACCGATCCTGCTGGCTAAATTCCTCCACCGGCCGGCCATCTTGAAGATCTTCAAGTTCAACCTGGCTCTGCCAGTGGAAGCACTGCAAGCTCTGGCTTACAGGCCGTCTGTCCCGGACCTGATCACCGCCTGTCAGGCTGTGCTGGAGTATTTGGCCCATGAGAATCCTTATCTGCTGACCTACCGCTTTGGGGTCCAGGAAGGGCTGGCCATGCAGGAGGCGATCCAGCAATTAGAACAGCTGCTGAACTGGTGCCAGGAGCGCAATTATCAGATCCACATCCAGCCCACGCGATTCTATTACTCGCTCAAGGAAGAGCGGGAGGTCCGGCAAACCGAACAGGGAAACTTCCAGTCCTGGATGTAAGTTGAGGTTGTTCCTGAAAAGTGGACCAGGGCAGCTGTGATACAATTAATCTCGTTTGAAAACCAGGTATGATTGGAGCGCTCAGGTGGCAAAGAAGAATAAATCCGTCATTCAGGCAGCTGGGGGAATTCTGTGGAAAAAAGAAGGGGATCAAAAAAAATTAGCTGTAGTGCACCGGAAAAGATATAAGGATTGGTCCCTTCCCAAAGGCAAGGTCGATAAAAAAGAAACCTGGAAGGAAACTGCCCTGCGTGAAGTGCTGGAAGAAACCGGCTATGAAGCCAAGATCAAGAAATATGCCGGCAGCATCTCTTACCTGCTGGAAGGGAAGCCCAAGGTGGTTCTTTTCTGGCACATGAAGATCAAATCAGAAAAGAAATCCAAAATGAATGGAGAAGTGGACCAAGTTCGCTGGGTGACGGTCGAGGAAGCGGAAAGCTTGCTGGATTATCCGGATGAACTCATCCTGATCAAGAGCGGCCCCACAAAGAGGGAAAAAGGAACCTGAGCCATGGTCAAAGTCCTGGTTCTCGGCGCCACAGGTTTGATTGGCGGCCACATCGCCAAAAAAGCCCATCAAACTGGCTGGGAGGTCCATGGATTTCGCAGGGACCCCCAATCTGAAGGGCTGTTAGCAAGCCTCCCCATTCAGTGGCACACCGGCACCCTGGAAGACTACACCAGCTTACTGCAGGCAATGACCGGCATGGACTACACCTTCCATGCCGCTGCCAGCTATCCCAAGAACAGCAAACCGTCCCGCGTCAAAGACAACATCCACGCCGGGATCAACCAGATGAACAATGTCATCCAGGCGACCCGCCAGGCCCAGGTGAGCAGGTTGATCTATACCAGCAGCATCTCCACCATCGGCCTGCCGCCTGCAGGAGAGCAGCGCCTGGCGGATGAGCGGTACCTCTACCAGGCAGGCACCCTGCCGGATAACGGCTATTATGAGACCAAGAAGGCCATGGAAGAAGTGGCCCGAGGGGCTTCCAGAGAGGGCACTGAGGTGGTCATCCTCAACCCATCCCTGGTGCTGGGACCGGGAGATCGACACCTCAGCACAGGAGACCTGGTGGTCGCCATCGCCCGGGGGTTGGCGGTTGCCGTTCCCGGGGGAGAGGTCAACATCATCGATGTCCGGGACGCCGCGCAAGCCCACATCAAGGCAGCCACCAATGGCAGATCTGGCGAGCGCTATATCCTGGGGGGAGACAATTACTCGGTCAGGGAAGCCGCTGAGATCATCGCCCGGGCTGCAGGGGTCAAGCCACCCAGATTCAACCTCTCCAACCAGATCATTGACCTGTACATCAAAATCGCTGAAACGCTGCCTTTCATCCCCTACCCCCTGGATCACCTGCGGGCCTACCGGGCCTGGCAGGGATATAACACCGGGAAAGCCCGCCAGGAGCTGGAGCTCCGCACCCGGCCCCTGGAAGAGACCGCCCGGGACAGCATAGACTGGTTCAAGCAGCAGGGCATCTTGAAATGAAACCGACCATACTGATCGTGGAAGATGAACCCACTCTCCAGGAAACCTTACAATATAACCTGGATAAAGCTGGCTATCAGACCATAGTCAGCGGGGATGGCGCTGAAGCCTTGAAATTGGCACGGGAGGACCCTCCCGATTTGATCCTGATGGACATCATGCTGCCTGGATTGGACGGCGTGGAAGTCACCCGCATCCTGCGCCACGAACAGAGCACCCCGATCATCATGCTCACCGCCAAAGACAGCGAGATCGACCGGGTGCTCGGCCTGGAGATCGGCGCGGACGATTATCTGACCAAGCCTTTTTCGATGCGCGAGCTGCTGGCCCGGGTCAAAGCCCAGCTGCGGCGGGTCAAGCTGGTGGAAGATGACCTGCGGGGACAGGTGGACCAGCCTGAGAAAATCCTGGAGTTCGGTGACCTGGCCCTGGACACTGACCGGCGGGAGGTTTTCCTTAAAGGCAAATTGATCCATCTCAAACCGAAAGAATACCAGCTGCTGCATTACCTGGCAGTCCACCACGGCAAAGCCCTCTCCCGGGACCTGATCCTGGAGGAAGTCTGGGGCTGGGATTATGCTGGGGGCAGCCGCTCGGTTGATGTTCATGTCCGCTGGCTGAGGGAGAAGATCGAAAGAGATCCCTCCCAGCCCCAGCGCATCATCACCCTGCGGGGTGTGGGGTATCGTTTTGAAGGCTGAAGGAGGGGGAGAGCGTGGATAAGCGAGCTGTGTGGCATTATTTCCTCTCTTTCATCCTGGCAGTCCTGCTGGTTTATATCGCCGGTGATCTCTTTCTCAGGAACCAATTCGCCGATGACCCTTCCAGCTTGGAAATCCTGCGCACCAGGCTTGCCCTGGGCGGAGGGATCCTGACCGCCCTGATCAGCGGGATCTTTTTGATCGCCAGGCAGCGGGTGGTTCGCCCCCTGGATGACCTGGTCCGGAACCTCAAGGGCCATATCGAGGGACGGGACCTGCAGATCGACTCCCTGCATACCCCGGGGGATCTCAGCCCGCTGCTGTACACCTTAGAAGTCCTCCTCAATTCCTACTCGCTGCAGATCCAGGACGCGGAATCAGGGCAGGAAAGGCTCCGCTCAGTGCTGAACCAGATCACGGATGGGATCGTGATGGTGGGCCAGAACGGCACGGTCAGTTCCCTGAACCCGGCCGCGGAAGCGATCTTTGATATCGCGAGCGAAAAAGCCCGGGGGCGCACCGTGGCGGAGGTGCTCCGCCAGCATCAATGGATCGAGCTTTACCGCAGCTGCCTGGAAAGCGGCCAGGAAAAGAGCGCCACCCTCGAGATCCCGGCCCGGAAAGTTTTCCTGCAGGGCATAGCCATCCCGCCCGGAGAAACCCTTCCCGGCTATACCTTGATGGTCTTCCAGGACCTATCCCAGATCCGCCGCCTGGAAACCACCCGCCAGGATTTCATCAGCAACCTCTCTCATGAACTGCGCACACCGCTGGCTTCCTTGAAAGCCCTTGCTGAAACCCTTCAGGAAGGCGCCCTGGATGACCCAGAGGCCGCCAGGCGCTTCCTCAAGCGCATGGATCGGGAAGTGGATGCCTTATCTCACATGGTGACTGAGCTGCTGGAGCTGTCCAGGATCGAATCCGGCCGGGTTCCCCTCGAGCGCAGGTCGATCACGCCCGATGATCTGCTCCAGGAGGCATTCAAGCGCATGGTCGCCCAGGCAGAGCGGCGGGAGCTGACCATCGAGATCCAGGCCAGTGAGGATCTGCCCCAGGTCGAGGTCGACGCCCGGCGGGTCGAGCAGGTGCTGGTCAACCTGCTCCACAACGCGATCAAGTTCTCTGATCCTGGAGATCGCATTATCCTCTCTGCTGCCCAGGAAGGAGAAGGGATCACTTTTTGCGTGGAAGATTTTGGCTCGGGGATTTCAGACACTGATCTGGAGCGGATCTTCGAGCGCTTTTACAAGACCGACCAGGCCCGCTCCTCAGGCGGCACCGGGTTGGGGTTATCGATCGCCAAGCACATTGTGGAAGCCCATGGTGGCCGGATCTGGGCTGAA
>Ga0207796_1000950_pt1 | contig 10345 bp, 7 predicted proteins | sample Pon1CUnioCityCA_6_FD_187274 | JGI IMG/M metagenome (GOLD analysis project Ga0207796, IMG submission 187274) | Marine sediment microbial community from Union City, CA, USA - Pond 1C Sediment 1 (SPAdes) | ecosystem: Environmental > Aquatic > Marine > Intertidal zone > Salt pond sediment ...
AGGGTGACCGTGTGACGGGTCTGGCTCCCCGGTTCCTTCACCGCGACATCGAATTCGTACGCGGTGCCTGTGTCCGACACGTCGACGGTTATCTCGGTCATTCTCTCCTCCTTCTCGTGAGTCCGGCCCGTTCGAGGGCTAGCGCGGCTTGCGTGGGCGACCGGGAGCTGTTGCCGCCGCCCCCACAGTAGCGCCTACGTGTGGGGGCGGGGCCAGGTTGCTTGACGCGGCGATTCTCATTCAGCGCCGGCCCCGGTGGCGTAGAGGGCCTTGTAGACCTGATAGTTGAGGGACACGTGCTCCAGGTACTCGCGCGTCTCGCCGAAGCCGATCCAGCGGAGCCAATCGTCCCGGTCCGAGACCATGGGGTCGCTGAGCCAGCTGTCGACGCTGCCCGCGCCTCCGTTGTATGCGGCGACGGCGAGCTCCAGATCCTCGTCGTAGTAGTCGAGGACGAACCTGAGGAACCAGCATCCCATGCGGACGCTCGCCTCGGGCGTGAAGGCCTCTCCGGGTGTGATCTCCTCGCCCAGCTGCTCGGCAATCCACTCCTGCGTCGACGGCATGACCTGCATCAAGCCGCGAGCACCGACGTAGGACATGGCCTCGGCATCGAAGCGGCTCTCCTGTCGCATGACGGACCAGACGAGGAGCGGGTCGAGGTCGTAGGTGGTGGCGGCGGACTCGACGGTCTGGGAGTAGGGCCTGGGGTAGCTCAGGCGCCAGAAGGCGAGGGGGGCCCGTCCATCGTAGCGATTGGCGTATTCAGAGGCGATGGACTCGGCCTCCTCCGTCGCGCCTCGATCCGCCAGGGCCTGGGCCATGGCGAGATCATCCTCGGGCGTCCGGCGGCTGGCCGCAGCCAGCTCCAGCTCCAGGCGGGCCATGTCCTCCAGGCCCAGCGTCTCCAGCGCCTCCACCTTCTCCAGGATGTCCTCGCCGCCCTCGGCCAGGGGTGGGGCGGTGGGCAATTGGATCGCCTCCTGGTCCCGGGCACGGAGGGCCAGCCAGTTCAGGCCATACGATTCCAGCAGCGCCTCGCTCTGCTCCTCCGCCTCCTCATCGCCCAGCCGCTCGGCGAGCACGCCCAGGCGGTACGCCGCATCATCGGCCAGGTACGCGGATGACCGGGCGATGCGGGTGTAGAGCGGCAGCGTCTCCGTGAGCCTGTCCTGCTGCTCCAGGATGGCGGTGGCGGACCACCAGGCGACGGGATAGGGGACCTCTGTGTAGATCTCGAGGGCCTCTTCCGGCTCCTCTTCCTCCAGCAGGCCGGCCCGGGCCAGCTTGCTGTCCAGGGTGTCCACTTCCTCGTAGAGCGTCAGGGCGTCTTCGGTCTGGTCCAGCCGCTCCAGGACCCCGGCGAGCTCCATCTTGATCGCTGCGTCGTCCGGATTCTCCTCCAGCCAGTCGCGGAAGGCCTGCTCGGCCTCCTGGTAGCGCCCCAGCCCGCTCAAGGCCCGCCCGCGCAAGGGGACGGCTGCGGGGTCATCGACGACCCGGAGGTTCTCCAGGGCGTCGCTGAACCAGGTGGCATTGATCAGGTCCTCGGCCACCTCCAGCGGATCCTGGCCGGTGCGGCGCATGCCCGTGAAGGCATCCGGGCGGTCCCCCAGCACGCTGTGGTACTCGGCGTACGCGCCGTCCTGGTCGCCCTGCTCCTCCAGGTGCCGGGCCAGCTCGAGGCGGAGGGCGACGGTGTCGTGGAGCCTCAGGGCCTCCCGATAGGCGTCCTCTGCCTCCGGCGCCTCCAGCCCGGCGTAGTGGCGGGCCAAGGCGATGTGGGCCTGGTAGGCGGCAGGGCTCTGCGGCCGGAAGGCGATGACCTGCTGGAGGGCCGCCACGGCGTCGATGTCCGGCATCGCTGCCTGGGCGCTCCAGAGACGGGTGTACTCCTCGATCTCCGGCATCTGCTCCGCCAGCTGCTCGTACAGGTCACCGGCCTTATCGGGCTCAGTCTGCGGCTCCCCAGCGGCGCTGTAGATGGCTTCGGGAGAGCGGGGGAGGGCCCGACATCCCCACAGGGCTCCCCCGGCTACCAGGAGCGCTGCCAGCCCCACTGCGATAGCGAGCCATAGTCTTCGGGAAGGTGATTGCCTCATACGTGCCGTCTCCTCGTCCTGATCATCACTCGTCGTCACTGGGCGTCGAACGCGAACGCGTGCAGCCTGCGATCGGTGGAACCGACGAAGAGCGTGTCCTCCGTCGAAGCAGGGCCTGCTGCGATGGCGCCGCCGGTGCGGTAGCGCCAGGCTGGTTCTCCCGACCCGGGGTCTATGGCGTAGAGATATCCGTCGTCGGAGCCGACGAATACCAGGCCGCGCCGGGCGATGGGGGCCGAACGGATGATGTCCTGGGCGTGGAAGCGCCAGATGAGCGATCCATTCTCTCCGTCGAGGGCGTAGAGATGGCCGTCATCGGCCCCGACGTAGACGCGGCCGTCCGCGACCAGGGGCGAGGATTCGCAGCCCATGTCCATGTCGTAGGTCCAGCGCAGGCTCCCCGTATCGGCGTCCAGGGCGTAGAACTCTCGCCCCAGGGACCCGACATAAAGGGAGCCGTTGGCGACGGCTGGCGTGCTCACGACATCCCCGCTGGCACGGAAGCGCCACTTCAATGCGCCGTCACTGGCGCCGACGGCATAGACGTAGTTGTCGGAGGCGCCGAAGAAGAGGACCCCGTCGGCGAGGGTGAGGCCGCCGGCAACCCGGCCATCTGTCTGGACCTTCCAGAGCACGGATCCGTCCCCGGCGTTCAGGGCGTAGACGAACCCATCGTGGGATCCCACGTAGACGGCGCCGCTCCCCGCCGCCGGCGATCCCGTGATCCAGCCGTCGGTGTCCGTTCGCCAGAGGAGGTTCCCGTCGTCCCTTCGCACGGCATAGACGCCGCCGTCCCAGGAGGCGAAGACTACCGCATCGCCCACGAGGACGGGGGAGGCCGTGACGTTGTCATCCGTGTCGAAGGTCCACAGACCCTCTCCCGCGGCCGCGTCGACGGCGTGGAGGGCGTTGTCGTCAGACCCCACATAGGCCACGCCGTCGGCAATCAGAGGCACGCTTCTGACGTAGTCGCCCGTGCGGTAGCTCCAGGCAAAGCGCGGCGAAGCGTTGTCGCGGAGTGCGGCTGCGCTGCTGCAGCTCACCAGGACGGCTGCCGCAAGACAGAGCGTGACGCCGATTTTCATGGATCTGATCCTGTGTCTGCTGGTCATCATGGCGTGACTCTTCCCTTCTTACTCTCTCGTCAACGGCGGTTTTCGTCGACAGGGTCCTGCACGGTGCACGACGGCGGGGCTAGCCCTTGCCGGCGGCCCACAGCCCCCCGCCCACGATGAGCGCACCGCCGATCAAGTGGGTGACGCCGAGGGTCTCGCCGAGGAGGAAGTGTCCCAGGAGCGCCCCGTAGAGCGGGAGCGTGTTATAGAAGACCATGGCGCCGCTGGCCCCCAGGCGGCGAACCCCCGCGTTCCAGGAGAGAAAACCGATGACGCCCGGCGCGATCCCGATGTAGAGAAGCGGTGGGATCAGGTTCAAGCGAAACGCGAATCCCGAAGCGCGGATCTCCCAGATCGCCGCGAGCAACAGCAGCGGCAGTCCCAGGAGGGCGGCGTAGGCAGAGGCGGAGAGCGCAGAGCGCCGCCGCATCGTCTGGCGTCCCAGGACCGAATAGAGCGCCCAGAGCGCCACCGCCCCGAGCACGATCAGATCGCCGAGGTTGCTGTCCATCGTCTGCCAGAAGCGGAGTCGCCCGCCGGAGATCAGCGCGATCACACCCGCCAGGCCCAGGGCGGCACCGCTGAGCTGCCGCCGGCTCATCCGCTCCCCGATCAGCAACGCCGCCAGCAGGCCCGTGATGAGCGGGCCCGTGCCGTTGATCAGGGTGGCGTTGACGGCGGTCGTGTGCTGCAGGCCCAGATAGAGCGCGGGTGTGAAGAGGACCACACCGCTGAGGGCCATCCCCACCAGCAGCCATCGATCTTCTCCCAGGCGGCGTTCCTCTTCCGGTACGCGGCCCAGGAGGGCTGCCAGGCAAGATGCGGCGATGAGAAATCTCGAGGCGGCGAGGGTGAGGGGGCCGATGTCGTCACGGAGCCAGCGACCGAGGGTCATGTTCGATGCCCACGTGAGCGTGGCGACGTTGACCAGGCCGATGCCGACCCAGGGCACCACCCGCCGCTCTGCAGGCTGGTCTGGAAGGCTCATTGCGTGTAGCAAGTATTCAGTGTTTCGCTCTCCCTTGCTCTTACTCCTGTAAATCTCATAGGCAGCCTGTGAATCGAACTCCGGACGACAGCGTCCCCCAGCGGTGCTGCCCGGGATCAGATGCTTGATCCGGCAGCAGCGGTCAGGTACGACCGGTGCGTGCCAGGCCTTCGGGGACCGGCCCGGGCGCTCTTCCTAATAGCCCGAGCTCCGGCCCCTCGTCCTGCTGGCGCAGCCTGGTTTTTGCCCTACCTCGGCACCCACTTCACCGCGTCGAAACCGATGAGCTGGGTCACTCTCGGCTCATAGGTCACGTCGGCCAGCGAGACGTAGCCCGAGCCGTTCCCGTAGAAGTAGTAGGTGCCCAACGACACCCAGCGGTCACCGTTCGTGCTTTGATTGACGACTCGCAGCGTGTACCCGTTGGCGTGACGCACCCAGTAGCGGGCGTGGGACGTGGTCGTGTAGCGGTAGGGGATGTAGACGAAGACCTCGTAGTGGCGGTTCTGGAGCTGGGGGTACCAGCGCGCCCAGTTGTAGTTGGCTCGTGCCCAGTCGTTGTTCCGCGTCCACGTGAGGGTGTTGTTGTACCCCTCGGCGACGTAGCGCCAGCCAGCCGCAGCCCCGCCCTTGGTGAAGCCCGCGTCCCTGTCATCGACGATCACCGTGCCGGAGGGTGATGGTTGGGGGGCTGGGGCGCCGCCATCCCCATCCCAGAACAGCTTGACCACCGACAGGCCTTCGTTCTCATAGTACTGCAGCTCAATGGTGACGTCGCCTGAGAGGTAGATATCGCCCGTGTAGGTGGTGGCGGCTTGATCGTACCAGGCGTCGACGAGCCTGTGCCCGTTCACCCAGAGCCGCGCGCCATCGTCGATGGTGAGCGAGAAGTGGTACATGCCCGAGGACAGGTTCACCGTGCGCGTCCAGCGCGCCGAGTAGTGATCCGAGTTGACCGTGCCCGGTGCCGGCGAGCCTGTGCCGAAGTCGTAGTTGACGGAGCTCTCGTTCCGGGTCAGGACCGGGCCACCGCCCAGGGTCATATTGTTCCAGTATTCGGCTTTCCAATCCCCGCCGCTGGGTACGCCGCCGTCGAGGGTCCACGAAAGCTTCGCGACGGCCTGTCCCCCGTTCTCGTAGTATTCCACCTTGATCAGGTGATGTCCGGGGCCCAGGTACCGGGTGAAGCTGGTCGTTTGCTCCGCGTGGTCGTACCACTCGTCGAGGAGGAGAACGCCGTCGATCCAGACGCGCATGCCATCATCGCTGGTGGCGCTGAACCGGTACGTCCCCGGCGTGACGTCGATATAGCGGGTCCAGCGGACCGAGAACCGATCATTGGGGACGCCGCCTCCGGGCCCGCCGCCGCCCCAGTCGAAGTTGATGTCTGCATCCTCACGGGTCATGGTGGAGCCGCCGGACAGGGTACGATTGCTCCAGTATATGCCGTGCCAGGTCGGGTCACTGTGCTGGGGCAGGATCGGACCTTGCGCAGCCGCGGGCGCCGCCACACTCAAGAGGATGATCAACAAGCCTACGATACGCAGTCGCCTAACCATCTTGGCCTCCTTATGCTATCTTCTAAACAGTGGATATGCCCTCTGCTATTGAGACGATGAAAGTGCAAGAAAGGTTCCCTCCTACGCGCCGCCGTTGCGATGGGAGCGGGTAGAGCCCTTACCGTCATGAGCCGGATCAAGTTTCCAGCCTCAGCCAATCTGAAGTCCGCCGCGCAATCTCCTGTCGCCATCGCGCGCTTTCTGTGCCACGAGTGTGCATGGTCCTCTCTCCTCCTGTGCTGCAGCACTCAGTGCTGCGTGCGTTCATCTGCCGTAGGACGAGGGAATCGCCCGCAGGATCGCATGGCTCAGAGCCTCAGGATCCGGGACTCCGATTGTTCAGCCCTTCGATCTCCACCGGTGCAAATCCATCCGGAAGCTCGAACCCGAACACTTGCGCGTAGAACGAGAGCTCGGCTCTGAGAGCCTGCTCGATGGTATCGGCCCGGCGGAAGCCGTGTTGCTCACCCTCGAAGAGGACGTAGGCCACAGGCAAGCCTTTCTCCCGCAATGCCTCGACCATCATCTCAGCTTGCTCCGGCGGCACGACCTTATCCTCTGCCCCCTGGAGGAAGATCACCGGGCACGAGATCCCATCGGCGTGGTGGAGGGGTGACCGGTCCCGGTACACGTCCCTACGCTCGGGATATGGGCCGACCAGCCGGTCCAGATAGTGCGACTCAAACTTGTGCGTATCCTCCGTGAGGGCCTCCAGATCGCTGACCCCGTAGTAGCTGGCGCCGGCGGAGAAGACGTCTTCTGAGGTCAGCGCGCGGAGTGTCGTGTAGCCTCCGGCGCTGCCGCCGCGGATGATGAGACGATCGCCATCCGCCCTGCTCTGGTCAACCAGGTGGCGCGCGCCATTGACGCAGTCCTCGACGTCGGCGATGCCCCACTGGGCCTCGAGACGCTCGCGGTAGGCTCTTCCATAGCCAGTGCTGCCCCGATAGTTCACGTCGAGGACGGCTATGCCCCGAGTGGTCCAGTACTGAATGGCGAGACTGAGCGTGCTCGTCGTCGCGGACGTTGGGCCTCCGTGGCTGATGACCAGGAGCGGCGGCTGGTCGCCCTCAGGAGGACGAAAGTCAGGATTTCGGGGAGGATAGTGGAATCCGTAGGCTGTTACTCCGTCCTCAGTGGAGAACTCAAGCGGTCGTGGCCGGGACAGGTACCGCTCTTCAACTGGCACGTCGGTGGATCGGCGCAAGACCTCGATCTCCGCCGTCCGAAGGTCGAGCTGCACGATGGATCGGGGCTTGGTTGGAGATCCTCCGCAGAACACGGCGCGATCCTCGTTCGCCTGCACGTACGAGATGTCGGTGTAGGGCACGTCGAAGGGGCTGAGCTCGCCAGTCTGCGTATTCAGGCTTGCCAGATGCCAGACGCCGTTCTGCGTGTACGTGCAGATGATCTGATCTGGCGATGCGAAATCATAGGTGGACATGCGGAAGACCCACTGCGGCCTGCCAAACTCCGCTGGCATGTCCAGGACCTGCTCGACTCGACCCTCTCGGGCTCGATAGAGATTCCACCAGTTCGTGCGGTCGGACACGAAGTAGAGCGTGCCGTCGGGTGACCATTGCGGCTGGAAGATGGACTCGTCAGTGGTTCCTGCGAGGCAGGATGCGTCGGTCACAGAGCCATCCTGTCGGAGCTTGCCACTCCAGAGCTGCGTGCCGTTCCAGGGCATGTTGGGATGGTTCCACGTCAGCCAGGCCAGGTGGGCGCCATCCGGGCTGAGACGGGGCGAGGCATAGAAGTCGTCGCCGGAGACGAGCACGGTCGGTTCGCCGCCATCCCGCAGGGACACGCTCATCAGGGCGTTGACGGGCTCGCCGCTGCCGCGATGGTCCTCACCCACGCAGATTATGCGCGCACGATTATGATCGATGATCCCATCCGCGAAGCGCATGTCCATGGCGGGCGTGATCGCGCGTGGATCCGTTCCCGGGTCCTGGCGGTAGAGTCGTTGATCCTCCCAGTTTGAGAAGTAGAGGGTCTCTCCGTCCATGACGTAGGCGCCGCCCCCGTATTCGTGCACGCGCGTTCTGGCGCTGAAGGGCGCCGGGATGGCGTCCACTATGGACCCGTCAGCAGAACGGGAGACGACGACGTAACGGCCCCCCTCAGTCGGGCGCATCTCGACCCAAGCAGTTCTCTCCCCCATCAGGCTGATCTCGGAGAGTCCCCTGGACTCGGAGGCGACCAGATCCGCCGAGATTGGCGACTCCCAGGAGCCGTAGGCCGCGATCCTGGCCTTTGACATGCGGTTGTTCCCTCCCTGCTGTGAATGGCCGGGGGCAGCCGGCGGAGCCGACGGATCCCCGACGGGCTAGGTCCTTCCGCCCCTGGCGGAGAGAGCCATCGCCCCGAGGCTGAGCGTCAAGACCGCCACCAAGATCCAGGAGCGGGAGCCTCGCGTGGCATCCGATATGCTCCGGGCTGACGTGACGGCCGCCGTTGGCGACGGGACGGGCGCATTCTCGCCGATCGGCGAGGTGTTCGCGGATAAGGTCGCGCTGGCCGTGGGCACGGGCAACGGCGTGGCGGTGGAAGTGATTGTCGGCACGTGCGTCGGAGACGAGGTTGCGGTGGCGCTGGCGCTGGGCCACGGCGTGACCGTCGGCGCCGCGGTCAACGTCGCGCTCGCCGATGGGGTGGGACTGGGCTGCGCTTCCGGTGTTGGTGTTGCCGTCGGCGACGGTGACACGGCTGCCGTCGCGCCGGGCGTCCCGCTGAGTTGCGCGGTGCCTGGCGGTTCCATCGTATCCGGAGAACCGGGCGTGGGCGATTGCGGGGTGGGGGCAGTGTTCGCAGCCGCCGGGGCATCCTCGACCAGCATGTACGGCGCTCCGCCAATCTGGCATCCCTGAGCACAGTTGGCGCCGGGCAGGTCTACGTAGTAGTAGCCACGCTCGGGGTGGATGTATCGAGCGCCGCCATAGGCGTCAACCAGCAGTGCCCGCGTCTTTCGCGCGGGGATCATGGCTGTCTGTGATTCCGGGGTACGGGCCCACACGACGGTCGTGGTGCGATTGCCACGATCGACGGTGACCAGTGAGATCGCGTCCCGTCGTTCCCACAAGGCCCCCCGGAAGCCGGCGAGGTACGTCGTGGCCATCTGATACGCGGTGAAGGCAGGGCGCCGGCTTCCATCCATGCGGACGAGACCAAAAGGTTCCGGGTCCGCCGCCTGATCCGTTTCCACATCCGCCATCTTGTACACCGCGATCCGATCTGCCCCGGCAGCAATCTCCAGGCTGAAGGCCTGGAAGATGAAGAAAGCCTGTTCCTCGGGCGAGACGCGCGATAGGTAGGCGTTGGTCTCCGCGATCCAGATTGGTTTGTAGATACCGCGGCCATGAATCATGCGGCGGTAGTGGGACGTGACCTCGTAGATCTTCTCTGGCTCGTGATAGAGATGGAGCGTGACCACGTCGAAATAGTATCCGTTCCCGGCGGCGCCTGGTTTGGAGAGAAGGGCGTCCAGAAACGTGCCAAACCAATGCTCGTCGTGCCAGTGGGTGACCGCGGCCATGTGGATGACGGCACCGGGATTCGTCTCCCTGGCGACGGTGTAGGCGACTTCGAGCAGCCGTACGAAGTCATCGACGGACCCGCCCCAGCTCATGTCCGGTGAGTTCGTCGGGATGTCCGGCTCGTTCCAAATGGTCCAGTGATCGATCCTGCCCGCATATCGGGCGACGATGGTGCGCACGTAGCCTGCCCAGAGGTTGTTTGGATCATCTGTGGGGAGGTACAGGCCTTTCGGGACGCCGGGGCCGATGGCCGCATCCGTGGCCCACCCGGGCGTGGTGTTCAGCAAGCCCACAATCTGCCGCCCCTGTGCCAGCTCAGAACTGATCGTCTGATCGGAAATCGGCACGGACATCCACTCCTCGGCGCTACTGGGTTGGATTCTGTTCCACTCGAACGTGACCCGGGTCCATCCGGCGCCCAGCACGGTGGCCGCCTGTGGTGCTTGATGCGCTTCTACGACGCCAAAACGGGGGTCAGGAATCCCCGCTGCCGTCGCAGATGCAGGTACCCAGGTGCTGAAGACCAGGGATCCCAGGAGATTGACAATCAGGCCGATGAGCGTCGCTTCTGTTTTTATCACCGGCCTTTGCCCTCCGCGTGCTCATCTTGATGTCGCGTAACTCCCCGGTCGCATCTCTGGGCAACGATCAGCACGTCAGGTGAAACGCGCCGGCGGCCTCGCGCCGGGCCTGCTCTTCGTTGTAGAGGCGCCAGGCCTTGCCGGTATCAGCAATCCTCAAGTCGATCCCTGCCTCGCTGACTGCCTTTCGGGTCTGCTGAGGCACCTCCATGACGCCGTGAGCGCCGGTGCCCACCACCAGGACATCCGGCCGGGCGGCGAGAACATCCTGGAGATCCTCGCTGCTCAACCGGTGACCTTCCTCGCGCCACCAGTTGGGAACCACTCGGTGAGGCAGAAGGATCAGATCGTTGGTGTGCTTCTGCCCGTCTACCACCATCTGGCCAAAACTGTAGCTTTCCACCCTGGGTGTGCTCATCCATTAACTCCGTGGCACGTGTCTGCACGTGTCTGCAGGCGGC
>Ga0207796_1000951_pt1 | contig 10339 bp, 10 predicted proteins | sample Pon1CUnioCityCA_6_FD_187274 | JGI IMG/M metagenome (GOLD analysis project Ga0207796, IMG submission 187274) | Marine sediment microbial community from Union City, CA, USA - Pond 1C Sediment 1 (SPAdes) | ecosystem: Environmental > Aquatic > Marine > Intertidal zone > Salt pond sediment ...
TCGGTTGTCTCGCGATGACACGCTGGGGAGGGGAGTGACGTGGAGTATCGATTCCTAGGGGATACCGGCATCCAGGTCTCGGAGCTGTGCATGGGCACCTGGTCCTTCGGCGGCGAGGCCGATGAGGAGGAAGCGCAGGCCATGTTCCACCGCTGTCGCGAGGTGGGCATCAACTTCTTCGACTGCGCCGATAGCTACCAGGATGGACGCTCCGAGGAGATCCTGGGGCGCCTGATCGCCGACTGCCGCGACGAGGTGGTGATCACCAGCAAGGTCTACTTCTCCACGGGCGCTCACGTCAATGCCGCCGGCGCCTCACGCCGTCACATCATCGCCTCGGTGGAGGAGAGCCTGCGGCGCCTGGGTACCGACACCATCGACATCTACTTCATCCACCATTTCGATGCCCGTACCTCCCTGGAGGATACGCTCAGGGCGCTGGAACACCTGGTCACACAGGGCAAGATCCTCTATCCGGCTGCCAGCAACTTCGCCGCCTGGCAGGTCGCCAAGGGGCTGGGCATATCCGCCACGCACGGCTGGATGGGCTTCAAGTGCATCCAGCCCATGTACAACCTGGTCAAGCGCCAGGCCGAGGTCGAGATTCTGCCCCTAGCGGCCGCCGAGGATCTGGGCGTCATCACCTATAGCCCCCTCGGCGGCGGCCTGCTGACGGGGAAGTACGGCACGTCGCGCCGACCAGCCTCCGGACGCTTGGTGGAGAACGAGATCTATCAGATCCGCTACGGTGAGCCGTGGATGGTCGACGTTGCCGAGCGCTTCACCGAGTTTGCGCGATCGCACGGCTTCGATCCAGTGGCGCTGGCCGTGGCCTGGGTGGGTAGTCACCCGGCCGTCACCGCGCCCATCATTGGCGCGCGCAGTGTCGAGCAGCTGGAGGGCTCGCTCGGCGCGGCGGAGATTCAGATGACGCCGGCGCTCCGGGCGGAAATCTCAGCGCTCTCGCCGACGCCTCCACCCGCGACCGATCGTAACGACGAACGGACGCCGGTCAACTACGGCGTCCGGTAGCGCTGTTTAGGCTTGAAAGGGACCACATAAGGTATGGACACCATCACTGTTGAGATGACGACGATGGCCCACGGGGGCGATGCTCTCGGCCGGCACGAGGGGAAGGTTATCTTCGTTCCCTATGCGATTCCCGGCGAGGTGGTACGCGCCGAGATCACGGAGGACAAGGGGCATTATGCCTTCGCCCGACTGGTGGAGGTCCTTGAACCATCGCCCCAGCGGATCGACCCGCCGTGTCCCTACTTCGGCCAGGGCCAGTGTGGCGGTTGCCAGTGGCAGCACGTCGGCTACGAGGCCCAAGGGCAGTTCAAGAGGGAGATCCTGATCGACCAGCTTGAGCGTATTGGCGGTCTCGAAGGGCCTCTGGTTCATCCCACGGTGCCCGACGAGGCCGGCTGGGCGTATCGCAACCACGCCCAGTTCCATCCCGCTGCTGAGGGAGGGTTGGGCTTCCAGCGTGCGCCCGGCCGTCAACCCGATGACGGGCCGGATACAGGGATCATGCCCATCGATTTCTGTATGATCCTCCACCCAGCTCTCTCGGACCTCTACGACCTCATCGATCTCGACGTGGAGGGCCTCGTTCGCCTGGTGCTCCGTGCGGGCACGGCCACTGGCGATCGCCTCATCGGTTTTGAGATGGAGGAGGACAAGCCTCCGGCCCTGGAGGTGGACGAGGCGCTCTCCTGTGTGATGTTGCTCCAGGAGGGAGGCTACGCCAACTTGATCGGTGACAACTACCTCACGGAGGTCGTTGCAGGCCACGCCTATCGCATCTCCGCCTCCTCGTTTTTCCAGGTGAACACGCGGCAGGCCGAGACGTTGGTGCGACTGGCCTTGAGGTATCTCGACTTAGAGGGGCACGAGACCGTGCTGGACGCCTTCTGTGGTGTGGGGCTTTTCACCACGCACGTGGCGGAGGAGGCTGAGCTGGTGGTCGGCATCGAGTCGTCGCCGTCAGCCGTCGATGATCTGTTGGAGAACACCGAGGGTCGAGCCAACGTTGAGATCATCGAGGGAGCTGTCGAAGACGTGCTGCCGCAGATAGCCGTTCCTGTCGACGCCGTGCTGCTCGACCCGCCGCGCGGAGGTGTCGATCGCTATGCGCTGGATGCTCTCGCCGAGCTCGCCCCTCGTCGTATCGTCTACGTCTCCTGCGACCCAGCCACGCTGGCTCGCGATGCGAAGCGGCTGCGCAAGAAGGGGTATGCGTTGGCCGAGGTGCAACCCGTGGATATGTTCCCGCAGACCTATCACGTCGAGAGTGTTTCTCTCTTCACCCCCCGATAGCAAATTGGGCACGGGTGATGGCTCACCTCCGGCGCACGGTGGATGGCGCGTGCCGCGGAGAGGATATGCAACAGCGAAGAGGATCTGGTGATGGCGACATCTGAGACCCTGCCCCAGCTTCTGGCCTCCAGTGGGATCGGGATGGCCCACCTTGATCGAGACTTACGCCTTCTTGGTTGGAACCGAGCCTGGGCCAAGTGCGTGGGCGCTTCTGGTGCACCCGACGCTGCGCTGTTGGGCAAGAGCTTGTTGGAGCTCTTCCCCAGCATGGCACCGTCGGTGAAGCCAGCCATGGAGCGGCTCCTTGCCGGCGAGGCCCTCTACCTGGAGGAGGTGGCCCTTCCAGATCGGGAGAAGGATGCCTATCCGGATATGATCATCAGCCCGTTGATGGCGGAAGAGGGGATGGAGGGCTTCCTGCAGTTAGTCATCGATGTGGCCCGGCCAGCCTCGACCTCTGCGCAGGACCGGGTGCGATTGGAAGCTTTGGAGCGCTCCGTGCTCAGCTACCGTCGCGAGCTTTCCGCTCTGCGGGACGTGATGTCTGTGGCTGCTGAGTCGTTGGAGCTGAAGGATGTCCTCAGGCGCTTGCTCGACCATGTGTTGCGGGCCATGAAGAGCCGGGTTGGGACCATTCACCTATTCGATGAACAGCGGACAACGTTGAGCTTGGCGGCGTCGCGCGGGGTTTCGAAGGGTGTCATTCAGGAGCTCGAGGCCATGGCGGGCCCCTTTGATCTGGCGTCCTGGTCCGCCGAGGACGGCGAACCGTATGTGATGTCTCAGATCGCTGCACGTCTTCGGCAATCCCTGATGGAAAGGGGTAAACCGAGGAATGCAGCCTACGTGGGCGTGCCGGTGCGTTCAGCGGGGTACAACCTGGGCCTCATCAGCGTCCTCGGTCGCCCCGGCCGGGAGTTCGACGAACAAGACGTAGCCCTTCTCACATCCATCGCGGATCAGATTGGCGTGGTCGTGGAGAACGCTCGGCTCCATCGCCAAGCCGAGCAGCTGGCTGTGGTGAGGGAGCGAGAGCGCTTGGCTCGCGAGCTTCACGACTCGGTCACCCAGTCGCTCTACAGCTTGACGCTCCTCGCCGAGGCGAGTCAGCGCCTGCTAGGCAGCGGAGATCTGGCCCGTGGCATCGAGTACACGGGCCGCTTGGGGGAGATCGCGCAGCAAGCCCTGAAGGAGATGCGGCTGCTGGTCTATCAGCTGCGGCCCCTGGTTCTGAAGCGAGAGGGCCTGGTTGGGGCCTTGCAGCAGCGGCTGGATGCTGTCGAGAAACGCGCTGGCGTGGATGCACGTCTGCTCGTCGACGGCTTGACCGACCTACCGGCATCGGTCGAGGAGGGACTCTACCGCATTGCCCAGGAGGCGCTGAACAACGCGCTGAAGCACGCCGCTCCCCGGGCGGTGACGCTGCGCATCGAAGCCGACGAGCGCCACGTGGTGCTCGAGGTCGAGGACGACGGCCGAGGCTTTGACCCCGCGGCCGTGAGCGACAAGGGGGGCATGGGGCTCATCAGCATGCGAGAGCGAGCGGAGAGGCTAGGCGGCTCCTTCTCTCTCGCCTCCACCCCCGGCGATGGGACGACGGTACGAGTTGATCTGGAGGTGCCTCAATGAGTGAGGAGATTCGCATTTTGACCGCGGATGACCATGCCGTGGTGCGAGAAGGTCTGCGGGCCTTGATTGACACCGAGCCGGGCATGGTCCTGGTGGGGGAGGCGACCGACGGGGCCGAGGCCGTGCGGAAAGCCCAGGCCCTCAATCCCGACGTCGTCCTGCTGGACTTGGTGATGCCACGCAAGAGCGGCATCGAGGCGATCGGGGAGATCAAGCGGACCACGCCGTCGACGCGCATTCTAGTGCTCACCAGCTTCGCCGAGGATGACAAGGTCTTTCCGGCCATCAAGGCCGGGGCCCACGGCTACCTGCTGAAGGACACGTCGCCGCACCAGCTGCTGCAGGCGATCCGCGAGGTGTACCGCGGGGAGCCGTCGATGCATCCCACCATTGCGCGCAAGCTGATGCTCGAGCTCCAGCGCTCATCGGAGCTCCCGCCGACCGAGGAACCTCTGACCGAGCGCGAGGCCGAGGTCCTGAGCCTGGTGGCGCAGGGCCTGACGAATCAGGAGATCGCGGACCTTCTCTTCGTCAGCGAGCGCACCGTGCGCACGCACGTCAGCAACATCCTGGGCAAACTGCACCTGGCGAACCGAACCCAGGCCGCCCTCTACGCGTTGAGAAAGGGGTGGGCTAGCCTGGACGAGACCTAACATGGCCTCCATCTTCTGATCCAGTCGCATCCGTCATGTGACCCAGACAGGACCGCGCTTAGCGTGGTCCTTTTGTCTTTGTGGGGACAGACCATTGCTCCGATGGTTGAACGTTGTCCATATGACAAAATATCATGGTTCCAACTGGTGCTCGCAGTGGTGGATGACGGCCCAGAGACTGCAGCGCCGCTGGATAGGCTGCTCCGGGTGTTGGCGAATGCGACGTTTGTTCCAGATCGAATCCGACTTTTGACCGATGCGCTGGCGATGGTGCGATGGTATGATGCGACTGCCCGACGAACAAGTAAAATGATCAAGCATGAGATCTAGAGGAGGTCATCAGAATGACGAATCTAAAACCGTTGGCTGATCGGTTGGTGGTCGAACCCATAGAGAAGGACGTGGAGACATTTGCCGGTGGCGAGCTGGTGCTGCCAGACACGGCGAAGGAGAAGCCGCAGCAGGGCAAGGTGCTGGCCGTGGGGCCCGGCGCTCGAGACGACGAGGGGAATCGCATCCCCATGGACGTCAGCGCTGGGGACACGGTGATCTTCGCCAAGTACGCCGGTACGACGTTCAAGGGCGAGGACGGCAAGGACCTTCTTCTGATGAGAGAGGATGATGTGCTGGCCATTCTAGCCTAGATCCGCCTGCGGTACGTCGTGTACGACCATGAGTTGGGGGATAGGGCATGAACTGGTATAGGGCGAAAACGATCGTCGCCCTCGTGGTAGGGGTCGCCATCGGTGCTGGCGCTACGTGGGCGCTCCTAGCTACCCGCCGCACGCCGGTGGAGATCGTCGAGGCTTATACCACGAACGTGAACGAGGCGGGCACGGCCATCGGCTTGACCACGGAGCCTGACGGCTTGGGCAAAGGTTACAGCATCGCGGGGGCCTTCTGGCGCGACGCGGGCGGCCCTTGGCATACCAGCGGCCCAACCTGTCTGGAGCCCCTCACCAGTGGGCAGAAGGTGCGCCTAGGCGTGATCGAGATTGAGCCGGCGAGGGTGACCCCCGGTCGGGAGATGGTCGTCTGGTTAGAGTGTCTGGACTAAGGCTATTCATCCCACATCTGGGTAGGAATTTACATCCGATAAGGAGGGAGTATTATGGCAAAACAGTTGGTCTTTGGTGAAGAGGCGCGCAGTTCGCTTAAGCGTGGCATCGATACCTTGGCGGCGGCGGTGGTCACGACGCTCGGCCCTAAGGGACGGAACGTGGCGCTGGACAAGAAGTGGGGCGCGCCGACCATCACCCACGACGGTGTGACGGTGGCGAAGGAGATCGAGCTCAAGGACCCCTATGCGAACATGGGGGCTCAGCTGTTGAAGGAAGCGGCGACCAAGACGAATGACATCGCCGGCGACGGCACAACCACGGCCACCCTGCTGGCCTACACCATCGTCACCGAGGGTATGAAGAACGTAGCGGCCGGTGCCAACCCGATGCTCCTCAAGCGGGGCGTCCTCGCTGGCGCCGAGGCTATCGTCAAGGCCATCGATGATCAGGCCATCGAGATCTCGTCGAAAGAGGAGATTGCAGACGTCGCGGCCATCTCGGCTCAAGATCGCGAGATTGGCGACTTGATCGCCGAGGTGATGGATCGCGTGGGCAAGGATGGGGTGGTGACTGTCGAGGAGAGCAAAGGATTGGCCTTCGAGATCGAGTACGTCGAGGGCATGCAGTTCGACCGCGGCTTCGTCTCTCCCTACTTCATCAGCAATTCCGAGACCATGGAGGCGGTCATCGAGGAACCCTACATCCTGATCCACGACAGCAAGATCACAGCCGCCCAGGATCTGGTGCCTGTGCTGGAGAAGTTGGTCCAGCGCGGCGAACGCGATCTAGTCGTCATCGCTGAGAAGATTGACGGCGAGGCGTTGGCCACGCTGGTACTGAACAGGCTGCGCGGCATGCTCAACTGCGTGGCGGTCAAAGCTCCGGGGTTTGGCGACCGCCGCAAGGAGATGCTGCGCGACATCGCGGTGTTGACCGATGGCCGTGTCATCACCGAGGAGGAGGGGCGCACGCTGAAGGGCGCCGCCATGGAGGATCTCGGCCGAGCCGACAAGGTCGTCTGCACCAAGGACGATACCACCATCGTCGGGGGGCACGGCGCAGAGGCCGACATCAGAGGTCGTATGGAGCAGATCAAGGTCGAGATCGAGCGATCGACCTCCGACTACGATCGCGAGAAGCTCCAGGAGCGGCTGGCGAAGCTGGCGGGTGGCGTGGCCGTGATTCGCGTCGGGGCCGCGACGGAGACGGAACTGAAGGAGAAGAAGCACCGGGTGGAGGACGCTTTGTCGGCTACCCGAGCGGCAATTGAGGAGGGGATCGTCACTGGGGGAGGCGTAGCCTTGCTCAATGCTATCCCGGCCCTTGACGAGGTCACGCTGGCCTACGATGACGAGCAGACGGGCGTCAATATACTCCGCAAGGCGCTGGAAATGCCCCTGCGCAAGATCGCTGAGAACGCTGGAGAGGATGGCGCGGTGACGCTGGAAGCTGTGAGGCGGCTGCACCGGGAGAAGGGCAACGATCGTATCGGGTACGATGTGCTGCAGGGCGACTTCGCCGACATGGTGGAGCGGGGCATCATCGACCCGGCGAAGGTGACGAAGGGTGCCTTGTCCAACGCGGCGTCCATCGCGGCCATGGTTCTCTCCACCGAGGCCTTGATCACCGATATTCCCGAGAAGAAGCCGGCTACCCCCCAGATGCCGGACTACGACTACTAGCGGGTGGGTTTGCGGCGGACCAAATCGAACACCAAGGAGGCCTGTATGGCTAGGACGTACTGCATTACCTGTGATGCCGAGATCGTGATCGAGAATCCCCGCCTGGGGGCGAAGGTCACCTGCCCCGACTGCGGCGATCAGCTCGAGGTCGTCAGCACCGATCCCCTGGACGTCGACTACCCGTATGACGATTGGGACGATGAGTGGGACGATGATTGGGAGGACGAGGAGTAGTTGAGGGCTGTGGGGAGCGCCTTACCGCCACGGTGAGGCGCTCTCCGCATGATGAGGTATAATAGCGCTTAGGAACCGGGGCAGGCATCCCGAGACTGTGCGCTAAGAGCGGGAACTGAGCCCCCGATGGCAGAGCACCGAGCGTTGACATTGATTGTAGCCAGACCAGGCCCCCTGCGGGAGGGGATTGAGGCCTTGCTGGCCTCTGTGCCTGCGATTAGGGTTGTGGACGGCGTGGGGCGGGCATCCACGGCGTTGAGCATTGCCGCTGACCAGCCGCTCGACCTGCTTCTGCTCGATGTTGGGTTACCCGGCGATGAGGCCTCTCGGGTCCTGGCGTCCTGTCGCCGCCAGCGTCCTGGCCTCCGCTGCATTGCCCTGGCGGATAATCTGGCTCAAGAACAGGCGGCTAAGGCACTGGGAGCTGAGGCTGTGTTCTTGAAGGGTTTCCCAGCCGATCGGTTTGCGGAGACAGTGGAAGCGCTGTTGCGCGAGGGGAAGACCAAGGACGGGGGCAATCGCATATGAAGGCAAGATTCAAGGAAATGCTCGCACTCCCCATCTCCCTTCCAGTGCTCGCAGTCCCCGTCTCGAGGACGGGCCAACCGCATATGAAGGCAAGGTTCAAGGAAATGCTCGCAGTCCCCGTCCCTTACACGCAGTTCGGCTGATCTGGTGTATAATAGGCACCTGGAGGCAGCCAATGGAAAAGAGCATCAGGGAGTTCGAGCGCTATCTGAACCGCCGGTATCCGAACAGCAGTACAGCGAAGCACTACATCAATGACTTGCGTATCTTTCAACGCATTGTCGACAAGACGCCCCGTCAGATAGGGAGACGAGACATCACCGAGTTCGTAGAGTACCAACTGAAGCAGGACAGTGCCGCTACCACCGTCAACCGTCGCTTGTCCAGCCTGCACCACTTCTTCGAGTTTCTGGCTTACGAGGCAGACGATGACGCCTGGGCTAACCCGGTGGTATGGCAGTTTCACCGGGTGGAAGAAGGAAAGCCCTTGCCTCGGGATCTGAGCGACGACGACGTGGAGCAGCTCTTCGATCACATCGATCACCCTCGGGATCGGTTGATGTTCAGGCTGATGTGTTGGGCGGGACTGCGCGTGGGCGAGGTGGCCACCTTGGGCATAGAGGATCTGATACCGTCCGACTATGCCGTGGGGGCTCGCCTTCGGGTGCAGGGCAAAGGGCAAAAAGAGCGCATGGTGCCCTTGACACCCGACTTGGTTCAGCTGTGGGAGACGTGGCTCGACCAACGTCCAGTGGTGGAGGATGAGGCGCTGTTCGTCACGCGCCGCAAGCAGGGGATCAGCGTGCGCGGTATCCAGGACCGCCTGACGCACTATGGCCGTCAGGCCGGCATCAAGGTCACGTGCCACCAACTGCGCCACACCTTTGGGCGGCGCATGGCGGAGGGGCAGATGCCCTTGCCCAGCCTCTCCAAGATGATGGGGCACGTCCAGGTGACCACCACGCAAGGCTACATCGCCGGGGCAGCGGTGGATGTCCGGGCCGACTATCAGGAGGCTATGGGCCGCCTGGCAGCCGAACGCCCAGGGTCCCCGCTGCCCCCGGCGGCCTCCAGCGAAGCGCTGGACATAACTCCGACACCGAAGAAGCCTGACGCGGATGGCAGCGGAGCGGAAGCCTCTCCTGCGGAGACGGGCGAGAAGTCCGTCGATTTGGGTCGCTTCTGGACCGGCCTGCCGGCCTGGTTGACCGATCCCTTGACCGCTTACATCTACTATCGACGCCGCCGCTGGAAACTCAGCCAGGTCGCGCATCACACCCGTGTGCGCTCGTACACGTTGGGCCAGATCTGGCGCTGGTTGCTGGACAGGCGGGGCGTGAGCAGCTTTGCGGACGTGGACCGAGGGGACCTCCAGGCCTACATCGATGCGCGCCTGGAAGCTGAGCGATCCGCCAGCACGATCAACCGGGAACTGCGCGAGCTGTGGGCCTTCCTCCGCTTTGTCGCAGAGCGTGACCAGCCCATCTCCCCGGGGGTCTTCCGTATTGCCCGCTTGAAGGAAGGAAAGCCGCTGCCGCGCTTTCTGACCGAGGAAGCCTACCTGCGCTTGGAAGCCTCTCTCCTGCAGGAGACCGAATCTAGCACCCGGGATGACTGTCTTGATCGAGCCTGGTTCTACACGTTGGCGCACGGAGGGCTGCGTCTGGGAGAGCTGTGCGACCTGCGGGTGGGCGATGTGGATCTGAGAGGGAAGCGATTGGTGATCCGAGAGGGCAAGGGGAAGAGAGATCGGGTCATTCCCCTTTCGGAGGCCACCATCACTACGCTGGGTGCCTACCTGACCGTCCGAGGAACAGCAGAGACGGATCACGTGTTCACCTTTCGGCAGCGACAGATCCAGCCAGGGCTGGTGCGCTATCGTTTGCGTCGCTACGGAGAGGGAGTACAGGTCGAGGTCTCGCCGCATCGGCTCCGGCACACACTGGCCACACGCTTGGTGAACGTGGGCATGGATATCGTCTCGATCCAGCGCCTCTTGGGACACGAAAAACTCGAGACCACGATGGTCTACGCCCGTGTCCACGACGCCACCGTTGAACGAGACTTCCGGGAAGCGATGGCCCACCTTGAGCCTAGTCGTCAGCCGTTGTCCACTAGGATCCCGTTGGAGCAAGACTTGTTCTCTCCTGTTCGCGTATCCGTACCTGACCGCGAGTCGAACTGCGTGTAACGTCTCGGGGACGTAGGTGGCAGGCTTCGAGAAGGTGCT
>Ga0207796_1000952_pt1 | contig 10323 bp, 9 predicted proteins | sample Pon1CUnioCityCA_6_FD_187274 | JGI IMG/M metagenome (GOLD analysis project Ga0207796, IMG submission 187274) | Marine sediment microbial community from Union City, CA, USA - Pond 1C Sediment 1 (SPAdes) | ecosystem: Environmental > Aquatic > Marine > Intertidal zone > Salt pond sediment ...
GAATGTGGTGCAGGATGTCGACCAGGTCCTCCGGGGGCATCAGCAGGCTGTTGGCATCCTGGAGAAAGACCGATTCCATGTTTCCCAGCGACCAGTGCACGGCAGCCTGAAAGGCGGCCAATTCGCTTGCATCCGACGTCCGCGGCTTCTCGACTGCGGCTGCGGGAATGTTTCCGCCATTCTCGCTGCTGCCGCGGAGAGCCTCGACATGGGCATGAACGGCGTCGATGTCCCGGATCACGTGTTCCTTGGGTCGAAAAGAAAATCGCGTTCCCTTGTAAACCGGACAAAAGGCGCACCGATTCCAAGGACAGTTTCTGGTCACTCGGATCAGCAAGCTTCTGGCTTCGCTCGGCGGCCGGATCGGCCCCTGCTCAAAACCCCTGTATTCGGTGTCTTTTTTCGCCATGGTGTCTTATTGCGTTTCCCCGGCAGGTGAGCGGAATGCCGCCCGGTGCCGGTTTTGGTTGAGTAAGTAACAATGCGGGTATCGTAAGCAGCGGCCGGCGGAAAATCAACCGCCTGAGCGGCCTTGAACGCAGGCGGAAACTGGGGTAAGGTCGGCCCGAAACCGGTGGCGCGGCGCATTCGGCACCGGCAAACCAAGCGGCGGCCGGGCAGCGGCGCCGAACGTCGTGCCCGCTGTCCCCGCACCGGAACAACAATGCGGCTGTGAAGATGAAGCGCATCGTCACTCTTATCGTGTTTTTTGTTTTGGTTGTGGCCGCCGCGGCCGCCGCCGTGGTGCTGGACTTGCTGGCCTACGCCGGCACGCCGGCAAAAGCGGAGGCGGAGGTGCAGATCGTCACCGTCTCTCCGGGCGATTCGTTTTCGGCCGTCGCACAGCGGCTTGCCGATCAGGAGCTGATCTCGGCGCCGATCAAGTTCCGGCGCTATGCGCGGCTTCGGGGGTTCGACAAGGCGGTCAAGGCCGGCGAATACACGCTTTCCGCTGCCATGCCCCCCCGCCGGATCCTTTCCGACCTCGTCCAGGGCAATGTAATGCTTCGCCGGGTCACCATCCCCGAGGGCTATGACCTGGTGCAGATTGCCGCCGCCGTGGCCGACGCCGGCCTGGGAGACGAGAAAACTTTTTTGGCAGCGGCACGCGACGCCGGATTTGTTCGGGAAATGGGGATCGAGGCCGACACATTCGAGGGATACCTCTTTCCGGACACCTACTTTTTTCCCAAAAACGAGTCGGCCCGGCGGATGATCGCCGCCATGGTGGAGCACTTCCGCTCGGTGATGACGCCCCAATGGCGGCAGCGAGCCGAACAGATCGGCTTTTCGGTTCACCAGGCGGTGACCCTGGCCTCCATCATCGAAAAGGAGACCGGTGCCGCCTTCGAGCGGCCGCTGATCGCCTCGGTCTTCCACAACCGGCTTGCCAAAAAGATGCGCCTGGAAAGCGATCCGACCGTCATCTACGGTGTGGACGCCTTCGACGGCAACTTGACGCGCAGACACCTTCGCACCCCCACCGCCTACAACACTTACAAGCGCCGGGGGCTGCCGCCGGGTCCGATCGCCAGCCCCGGACGGGCTTCGCTGAAGGCCGCACTGTATCCCGCCAAATCCGATTTTCTCTATTTCGTGTCCAAAAAGGACGGCACACACCATTTTTCGACCACCTTTCGGGAGCATCGTGCGGCGGTTCGCAAATACCAGCTGGGCCGCTGACCCTTCGTTTTCTCTGGCTCGATTGGTGCGGTCTATTTCATCAAACGCCGAACGTCGAACGTCCAACTTCCAACGTCCAATGCGGCCCGTCGCCCAGGCGGGGCTCCTGATGGGTGCCGACAGCGTTGGACGTTCTTTTTTAGAGCGCTCGGGCCCGGCAATTTCAGAGGTGACGGAAGACCCCATTAGCCCCGAAAGGACCATTGCAATCGGAACGTTGTTCGGACAGGTGCTCTATCAGCGGCAGGGGCGGTTCTGGCCGGACTTTCTACAGGGCGGTTCCGATCCGAAGCGGGGCAGGCGGCTCGATTCGGTGTAGGGAACCCGTTGAAGGATCTTTCCGGCCTTCAGTTCGGACTGGACATTTCGCCAGAAATCGACGCTGAACAACTCGCCGTGCTCCTTTTCAAAGACCGCCATCAGGTCCTGGGGAAGGCCGAGAAACGAGGGGAATTCTTCGGGGAAAACGTCGTTTTCATCCACGAAAAACCAGGGTGTGGGGGCCAATTCGCTTTCCGGCTCACGGGCCTCGGGGATGCGGCGGAATCGGCATTCGGTGAGCAGGCACAATTCATCGTAGTCGTAGAAGACCACCCGGCCGTGCCGGGTCACCCCGAAGTTCTTCTTGAACAGGTCGCCGGCAAAGATGTTGGTCAAGGCCAGCTCCTTGATGGCGCGGCCGTAGTCGCGGACCGCCTCGCGCGCCGCGCCGGCGTCGGCCTGGTGCAGGTAGACGTCCAGCGGGAGGATTTGGCGCTCGGTGTAGACGTGACGCAGCACCACCCACCGGTCGTCGACCCGCACGTTGCGCCGGGCGTGGCGGGTGAGATAGGCCAACAGGTTGTCCGTGAACCGCCGCCGGTCGATTTGAAGGGACTCGAACTCCTGCGCCTCCACCAGGCGGCCGGCCCGGTCGTGGCGGAAAACGAGGCCGTACTTGTCCATGACCTTGCGGGCGTTGGTGCTCTTCGGATAGTCGAAGCGGTCCCGAATGACCTTGAAGACCACGTCGAATGACGGCATGGTAAAAACCGCCATGACCATGCCCCTTTCACCGGGCGCTACGTGAAACCTTTCCGTGGTCTGTCCCAGGTGCCGCTGGAACTCTCGAAAAAGCGCGGCCTTTCCGTGCTTGTAAAAACCGATGACGGTGTACAGCTCGGAGATCGGCTTTGCCGGCAGCAGCCCCTTTAAGAATCGGACGATGCGGCGGGGGTCGTCTGCCAGCACCCGGAAGTAGGACCGGGTGAAACTGAACAGGATACTGACCTCCGCTTCGTTCATGAGCACGGCGTCGACAAAGACCCCGCGCTCGTCGTGGACGACGGCAAGCACCAGCGGGATCGATCCGACATCGAGCAGAATCGAACCGACGATGTAGGCCGCCTGATTCTGGTAGAAAACCGGCTTCAGCGCCTCGATCCCCAGAAACCGGCAGCGCCCGGCCATGGTCGAAATTCGGGTGTTGACGGCCGCAGAGGTCAGTTCGACGTCGCAGTCGAGGTCGGAAAATCGAAGCTCTTTCCGGTAGCTTTCGAGCAGGTTTCGAAGCGTTTCTCCGATGGTGCCATAGACCGGAAAGCTGTTGCAGACCTCGCAGCCATCACGGTTGCCGGTGAGAATGCCGAAGTCGGCATCGACGAATTCGGCGGTGGGATTGACGCCGACGGTGGCAAGCACGCGGCGGATGACCGAATTGAAGAAGGTTTTGGCCAGTTCGGCGTCGGGGCGATTTTCTACGGCGGCCAAGTAGGTGCGTTTGATCGAGGGGTCGGGTGCAGGGCCATTTCCGTCCGCCGCCATCTTGTCGGTCAGATCGGAAACGGCGCGGTCCACGTGGTGTTTGTAGATTTCGATCCGTTCGACCACATCGCCGTGGGCACCCGACCAGTCCTTGTGGTCGAATCGATCTGCTGCGCGACGGGTGATGTCGTCAAACGCATCGCGGAAGGAGCCGTATTCTTCGAGGACCCGGTCAGCCAGTTCCCAAGTTTTTTTTTTCGACCGGTGCATCCAATGAGCCCCTCCTTTTCTGTCATATCCAACCACAAATATAGGAAAGGCCCGGCAGCGCGTCAAGCAGCCCCGGCTGCGATGGCCTGTCTGGACAAGCCCGAAGACGGTTCTTGGCGTCGGAAATCCGCATCGAGTTTCCGGACTTTCTTTTCGGCTGAGCCTCGCTTCGAAAGCGGCGTGGACGCGGCCATTACCCGCGGCGTGGCCCACGCGCCATATGCCGACATGGTCTGGTGCGAGACGTCAAAGCCGGACATGAAACAGGCGAGCAAGTTTCAGTTCGTCACCCTGGCCGGGTTCCACGCCCTGAACCTGGGGATGTTCAACCTGGCCCGCAGCTACCGGGACCAGGGGATGCTCGCCTACGCCGAGTTTCAGCAGGAAGAGTTTGCCGGCGGCAAGGAGAAGGGGTACATGGCCACCACCCACCAGAAATTTGTCGGGGCGGGCTATTTCGACCGTCTCATGGAGTCGATCACCGCCGGCAAGAGCTCGACTGCGGCGATGAAAGGCTCCACGGAAGAATCCCAATTTACATGGGGCTGCGTCGCAGCCCCATGTAAATTGGGATTGGTTGAATGGTTAAATCGTTGATTGGTCAAGTGGATTGTGTAAAAAAGGGACGGCGCCGGTGGCGCCGCCCCTTTTTGTTATACGTTTATCGAATTCTAAACGGGTTTGTCGGGTTTGGCCGAGCTATGGAGGGACGCTGTTTTCAACCATGGAACAGCCAAGGAAAAGTGCAGGGAAAGCGGTTTTCCAGTACACTGAAAAGAATACCAACCGATCGAAGACCGACAAAAATGACCCATCGACCAATCATCCCATCGACCAATCAACCAATCAGCCTGACAGACCGCCAGCTCGCCGGCCAGCGGCTCTTGGTCGGATTCGACGGGACCCGGTTCGACGATGATCTGGCTCGCCTGATCGGCGAGATTGGCGTCGGCGGTATCGTCATTTTCTCCCGCAATGTCGAATCCCCTGAACAGATCCGCCGGTTGACCGACGCCTGCCAGAGCCATGCCCGCGGCTGCGGCCAGCCGCCGCTGATCATCGCCGTTGACCAGGAGGGAGGGACGGTGGCGCGACTGCGGGCGCCGTTTACCGAATTTGCCGGCAATGCGAAGATGGCCGGCGAAGCGGATGCGGCCCGCTTTGCGAAGATCACCGCAGCAGAGCTGCTCTCGGTGGGGATCAACATGAATCTGGCGCCGGTGCTGGATCTGGCACCGACAGAGATCGACAGCATCATGGCCGAGCGCTCTTTCGGCGCAGATCCGGAAACGGTGGCGAGGTTGGGCTGCATCGTCATCCGCCGGCTCCAGGCGGCCGGCATCATGGCCGTAGCCAAGCACTTTCCTGGCATCGGGCGCACGACCCTCGACTCGCACATCGACATGCCGGTGCTCGACGCCCCCGCGGCGCTGCTGGAGGCGACCGATCTGGTTCCTTTCAAAGCGGCCGCCGATTGCGGGGTCGCCGGCGTGATGTTCTCCCACGCCCGGTATCCGGCCCTCGATCCGGACTGGCCGGCGAGTCTGTCTTCGGCCATCGCAGACGGACTGCTTCGCCGCCGGCTGGGCTACACCGGCGTCACCATGACCGACGACCTTGACATGGGCGCCATCGGGCGGCACATCGATCTTTCCGAGGCGGTCTCCCGGATCGTGGCGGCGGGAATCGATCTGCTGCTGATTTGCCACCGCAGCCCAAAGATCGAGGCCGCCCTCGGCCAGATGCTCGGCGCGATTCAGGGCACCAGAAAATTGAGGCGGGTCTTCGAAGAGAGTGTCGGCCGGGTCCTGGCGCTGAAAACCCGATACATCGGCCGGCGGCAGCAGGCGACGGGCGCCTGATCCTTTCCGAAGATTCCGACCATCACGGGGCCGGCGCCGTCAGGCCGGTGAGACCTTCACCCGGGAGAACACATCCGCCTCCAGTGCTTCGCGCTGGCCGGCGCAAATTCGGGGGTAAGCGGCAGCGGCGATCATTGCCGCATTGTCACCGCAAAGCGATACCGGCGGTATGTGCACCCGGAGCCCCAGGGTCTCGGCTTCCTGTTGCAGGCGCTGCCGCAGGCCCCGGTTGGCGGCCACCCCGCCGACCAGGGCCACCTGGGCGCATTGCCGGGATTGGGCCGCTTTCAGCAGCTTTTCCACCAGCACGTCAACCACCGCCTCCTGGAACCCGGCGGCAATGTGGGGGATCTCTTCTTCGAGGTTTTCCGGATGCGCTTCGATATACCGCTTGACTGCCGTCTTGATGCCGCTGAAGGAAAAATCGAACCGGTCGCGGTCCAGGTAGGTTCTCGGAAACCGGATTCGATGCGGGTCGCCGCCGGCGGCCAGTCGATCGACGATCTGGCCGCCCGGATAGCCGAGGCCGAGCATCTTGGAAACCTTGTCGTAGGCCTCACCGGCGGCGTCGTCCAGCGTCTGGCCCATCTGCATCATCCGGCGGTGACCTGAGACCATGTAAATGCTGGTGTGGCCGCCGGAAGCGAGCAGGGCGACGAAGGGAAAAGGTGGCGAATCCTCGCTGAGAAACACCGAGTTGACGTGGCCCTCCAGGTGGTTGATGCCGGCCAGGGGCAGTCCCATGCTGTAGGCAAACGCCTTGGCAAAAGAGAATCCGATCAGCAGCGAGCCGACCAGCCCCGGGCCCTGGGTGGCTGCAACGCCGCCGAGCTCCCGCTTGTCGATGCCCGCCTGCCGGAGGGCGGCTTGCACGACCGGCACCACCTTTTCGATGTGCCGCCGCGACGCCAGTTCCGGCACCACGCCGCCGTAGGGGTGGTGGACCTCCACCTGGGAGGCGACCACCGAAGACAGGATGCGTTTTCCGTCTTCGACAACGGCTGCGGCGGTTTCGTCGCAGGACGATTCGATGCCCAAAATGAGCATGGCTTTTCATGTTCTCCTGATTTTCTTTGCTGCGCAAAGAAAATGAAAAGAGAAAATGAGAAAAAGAAAAGCCCTTTCTTTCCCATTTTCTCTCTTTTTTGCTTCCGGAAAACTTGCAACTCGATCGCTTGGAAGGGGTTTTAAAACCGTTTCCAGTGCCGTGTCCCGGAAGTTTACGAAACTTCACCCGAATCCGGGGGGCGTAGGGCGGGGCACTTTACCCGCCCCAAAGACCGGATACTTTAAAATTCAGTCCTATTTGGCCTTTCTATTGACGGGCCGGTACAGTGCCCGGCCCTACCGCACCCGCCGGGTGCGGCCCGGCTTTGCTCAGTGGCCGCAGGTCGGGACCCGCTCCCGTCCCCGGGCGATCCAGCACAGCAGTTTGTTCCACATCCGTTTCACGGGTTTGAACACAGCTACACCCATCTGATCCGCTGCTTGGATTTTTTCTTTTCGGCGATTTTGCCGATGACAAAGGCCTTTTCTTCCAACCCGGCCAGTCGCTCCAGCACGTCTGCCACGGCCATTTCGGGCACCACCGCGACCATCCCGATCCCGTTGTTGAAAGTGCGCATCATCTCTTTCTGGGTGACCTTGCCGGCTGCCTGAAGGAAGGTGAAGATCGGCTGCGGCTCCCAACTGCCCTTTTTCAGCACCACCTGGCATGCCTTGGGGATGATTCGGACGATGTTTTCGGCGATGCCGCCGCCGGTGATGTGGGCCAGCCCCAGAATCGGCATGTCCTTGATGAGGCGCTGAATCGTCTCCGAATAAATACGGGTCGGCTTCAGCAGTTCTTCGCCGAGGGCGGTGCCGAAGTCTTCCACGTAGCTGTCGACGTCGAGCCCGAGCAGTTCAAAGCAGATCTTGCGCACCAGCGAGTAGCCGTTGCTGTGAAGTCCGTTGGAGGCGATGCCGATGACCTGGTTGCCGACGTGGATCTCCGAGCCGTCGACGATCCGGCTGTTGTCGACGATGCCGACGGAAAATCCGGCCAGGTCGTATTCTCCTTGCTGGTAGAAGCCCGGCAGCTCGGCGGTCTCGCCGCCGATCAGGGCGCAGCGCGCCTGGTTGCAGCCTTCGCTGATGCCTTCGATGATTGCCGTGGCCACCTTGTTGTCGAGCCGGCCCATCGCAAGATAGTCGAGAAAAAAAAGCGGCTTTGCGCCCTGCACGGCGATATCGTTGACGCACATCGCCACCAGGTCGATCCCGACGGTGTCGTGGTTTCCGGTGGCGAATGCGATCTTCAATTTCGTTCCGACCCCGTCGGTGGAGCTGACCAGCACCGGCCGCTCTATATGGGACAGGTTCAAAGAGTAGAGGCCCCCGAAGCCGCCGATATCCCCCATGACGCCGGAGCGCGGGGTCGACTTGGCGATTTCCTTGATCCGCTCCACCAGTTCGTTGGCCTTGTCGATGTCGACTCCGGAGTCGGCATAAGTCAGCCGGTTCGCCATTTGCTTCTCCCGTCGAAAGTCTTTAAATGACTTAAAAAAAATAGGACGGTTCCCCCGAAAAGTCAAAACAAAATTTTTGACATCCATCGCATCGTATTGTAACGATACGAAAAGTCGATTGGCCGGCAAAGCCCTGTTCAGCCGCGGCGCAAGGCTGCGGGCGAAACCCACTGGCGCCCCGAGAGGTCACCCATGAGATCCTTTTCCCGGTTGGATAGACTCCCGCCCTACGTATTTGCCACCGTGAACGAACTCAAAATGAAGGAGAGAAGGGCGGGAAAAGACATCGTCGACCTGGGGATGGGCAACCCGGATCTGCCGACCCCGGACCACATTGTCGACAAGCTGGTCGAAGCTGCCCGCAAGGCCCAGAACCACCGGTATTCGGCATCCATGGGAATCACCAAGCTGAGAAGGGCCATTTCGAGCTGGTACCGCCGGCGGTTCGAAGTGGACATCGACCCGGACACCGAGGCCATCGTCACCATCGGCGTCAAAGAAGGACTCTCCCACCTTGTGCTGGTGACCATCCGCCCCGGAGACGTGGTCTTCACGCCCACGCCCACCTATCCGATTCACCCCTACTCGGCGATCATCTCCGGCGGAGACGTTCGAGGTATTCCGATGGGGCCCGGACAGGATTTCTTCGAAAACCTGCTCAACGCCACGCGGCAGACCTGGCCAAAGCCCAAGGTGCTGATTATCTGTTTTCCCCACAACCCGACCACCGAAGTGGTGAACCTGGAATTTTTCGAAAAGATCGTCGATTTTGCCCGGGAGCACGACATCCTGGTCGTGCACGATTTTGCATACGCCGACCTGGTCTTCGATGGGTACCGGGCGCCGAGTTTTCTGCAGGCCAAGGGGGCAAAGGAAGTCGGCGTCGAATTCTTTTCACTTTCCAAAAGTTACAGCATGGCCGGATGGCGGGTCGGATTCTGCGTGGGAAACCAGGAGGTGGTCGCGGCCCTGCGGCGGATCAAGAGCTATTTGGACTACGGCATCTTTCAGCCGATTCAGATCGCCTCGATCATTGCACTGAGCGGGATCGAGGAGACCGACGACAAGAACAACCTGGCCGAGCCGCAGGAGTGCGTCAAGGAGATCGTGGAGATCTATCGCTCCCGCAGGGACACCCTGATCACGGGGCTCGAGCGGGTCGGATGGGAAATTCCACCGCCCAAGGCGACCATGTTCGTCTGGGGGCGGATCCCGGAAAAGTACGCGCACATGGGATCGGTGGAATTTTCCAAATTCATGATCCGCGAGGCGCAGGTGGCGGTCTCTCCCGGAAAGGGCTTTGGCGAGTACGGAGACGAATTCGTTCGATTTGCCCTGATCGAAAACCAGATGCGGATCAACCAGGCGGTGCGCGGCATCCGGAAGATCATGGGATAAAAATAAAATCGCTGCCGCGATTTTATGAAGGCTGCACGTTTCGTGCAGCATCAACAGTCCCATAGACCGCTCCATACCCGGGTTGTCGGACCGGTATCTCGAAATGGTGCAGGGCGGGGTTCGCCCCCCACCCGTTTTCGCGCCGGGCAGCGGAGGAGCCGATGAACCGAATCCATATCCAGGTGGGCAGAAGATGAAACAGATTCATGTCGGGATGCTCGGATGCGGCACGGTCGGAACCGGTGTCGCCCGCATTATGCTGGAGAAAAAAGACCTGATTCGCTCCCGGCTCGGCGCCGAACTGGTACTGAAAAGGGTGGCGGACATCGACCTGGCGCGGGATCGCGGGATCGCTTTCGAAGACGGGGTTCTGGTCGACGACGCCGCCGTCGTGGTCGACGACCCGGAAATCCGGATCGTGGTGGAGACCATCGGCGGCGAGACGGTGGCCAAGGAACTGATGCTCCGCTGCCTGGCCTGCGGAAAGCACGTGGTCACCGCCAACAAGGCGCTTTTGGCGGCGCAGGGAAACGAAATTTTCCATGCGGCGATGGAAAACGGGGCCGAGGTGGCGTTCGAGGCCAGCACCGGCGGGTGCATGCCGGTGATCAAAACCTTGCGCGAGTCGCTGGTCGGCAACCGAATCGAAGCGATGATCGGCATTTTAAACGGCACCTGCAACTACATCCTCACCAAGATCACCGAAGACGGCAGCCTCTTTGAAACCGCCCTGGCCGACGCGCAGCAAAAAGGTTATGCCGAGGCCGACCCGACGCTGGATGTGGAAGGGCTCGACACCGCCCACAAGCTGGCGATTTTGACGGCACTGGCCTACGGAATGCAGATCAACCTGGCCG
>Ga0207796_1000953_pt1 | contig 10314 bp, 8 predicted proteins | sample Pon1CUnioCityCA_6_FD_187274 | JGI IMG/M metagenome (GOLD analysis project Ga0207796, IMG submission 187274) | Marine sediment microbial community from Union City, CA, USA - Pond 1C Sediment 1 (SPAdes) | ecosystem: Environmental > Aquatic > Marine > Intertidal zone > Salt pond sediment ...
GCTGTCGGTCACCTCGGAGTTCCTTTCGGGTGAGATATCCGTCCTGGTAAGCACCACGGTGGTGGAGGTAGGCCTGGACGTGCCCGAGGCCACGGTGATGGTGGTGGCCCATTCGGACAGGTTCGGTCTCAGCCAGCTTCATCAGCTCAGAGGCAGGATCGGCCGCGGGGGAAGGGACGCATGGTGCTTCCTGATGAGGGATCCCGACTGCGGTCCCGACGGCAGCAGGAGGCTCGAGATACTGGCTTCCACGAACGACGGATTCAGAATTGCGGAGGAGGACATGGCCCTGCGGGGACCGGGCGAGGTCGCCGGTACCAGGCAGCACGGCCTGCCCGGTTTCAGAGTTGCCTCCCTGGCCGTGGACACGGACCTTCTGTCTGAAGCCGCAGCCCTGGCGGCCAGGAACCGTCCCTGGCATGGACTTCAGAAGGAGTACGCCAGGCGGTTTGGTTCTCCCGACGTCCCTGAGCTATAATCCCGCTCCGGCGGCCGCACCCGATGTGAGATGAGACGACGTGCGACGTCCAGCTTTGCGGAGGTTGCCACGGACGGTGTCCTGGCTCTATCTTTGGTAAGAGTGGAGAATACCGTACTCGCGGGGTACTTGACACCGGTTATTCAGTTAATAGCATTAAGAATCTTGTATCATGGCTCGCATTAGCAACCAGAGGGAGCAGGTTGAGATGAGCGCAGGATCTGAAAAAGTCAAGAAACTGTTGCAGACCGCCAGAAAACAGATTCAGCAGGGAGAGCGTGAAGAAGCCCTGCTGACCTACCGCAAGGCTCTTGAACTCGATCCGGACAACCAGCAGATAATGGAGCGGATCAATATAGTCGAGCGTGAGATAGCCGCCATGGAGAAATTCAATAAGAGCAGGTCCAGCAGGGCACATACCGCCGGGCGCAACATCTCGTCATCGGGGTTCGTCGATGACTGCATAAAGAGGTCCGACGAAGCGCTGGAGGCGGGGGATTCCGTAAGGGCCCTGCAGGAACTCGAGAGGGCGAAGCGTCACGACCCGGACAACACCATGGTAAAGAAGAAGATCGGCTATGTAAGGACACGCATCAAGATCGACGGTCTCGCCGACATGGTCCGCAACCGTCTGAAGACCGGGGACCCTGGTTTCGCCGTAGAGAACATCAGGAGGATATTCGAACTCTGGCCATCCGCTCCCGTGCTGGACGAACTGCTGGAGCTGGCCGAGGATTATTCTCCACCCACCGGGGAGAAGGAAGCGGCCGCCGCCGCTGCGGGAGCTGCAGCCGCGGCAGAAAAGGCCGCCGGAAAGCCGGAGGCCGCTGCAGGGAAGAAACCGGCAAAGGAGAAGCCGGAGCCGGAAAAGCCGGCTCCCAGGAAGCGCAAACCCGTTGCCGCAGTAAGCAGGGAAGACCGGGACAAGGGCCAGAAGAGGCTTTACATGATAATCGCCGCTGCCGTGGTCCTGGTGATAGTGGTCTTCGGTGCGCTGAAGCTCTTCGGCAGCAAGGAGCCCGAACCTGTCGAGGTAGCTCCCGCAACCGAGCCCTTCACCCAGACCATAGTCGTGCCGGAGGTGGAGAACGTTTCCGTGTCGGTGGACGGAGAGCCCCTGGAGGAGGGTGACAATGGCGTGTTCGTACTCAGCGACACACTTTTCACCCGGAGGACCGTCAGGGTTTCCGCACCAGGTTACGAGACCCTTGTCTGGACCCCCACCTTCGAGGAGGGAGCTGTAGGTTCGGATACTCTCTCCCTGGATACTCTCGGGACCTCAGCCGTTCAGGTGACCTTCGGCTACCAGATGCCCGAGGGTGAGGAGGACCCGGGTGAGGAAGCCGTCAGCTTCATGGTTGACGGCGAGATCATCGAGGGCAACGTCGATACCGTAGGTACCGGCGAGCATGTGTTCCAGGCGATGGTCGAAGGTTACAGGACCATGCCGGAATCGGTCCTTGTCGCAACCCCCGAGGATTTCAGCCAGACCCTGAACGTACTGGCTTCAGAACAGTCGCAGGTTACCCTCCAGCTCGCCGGAGATACCCCGGGCAACGCCATCTTCTACATCGATGGCGAACGTGTGGCCACAGGCAGGCGCATGAGCCAGGTGCTACCGTTCGGAAACTACTATCTCCAGGTTACAATGGCCGACAGGGAGGACTTCGCCGTGACCATAGACCTCGGTGAGGAAGGCTACAGCCGGACCGTCACCCTCGAGGCGATAGAGGAAACCGGCCAGCTCATGGTCGGGCCCGAGCCCTGGTCGGACGTCTACGTCGACGGCACAATGGTGGGTACTACCCCATTCGGCGGGGTCGAGCTGGACCCCGGAACGTACACGGTAAGGCTGTCGAACCCCGATTTCCAGGATGACGTTAAGACGGTGGAGATAACAGCGGGGGAGACGACTTCCATCCAGTACAACGCCGTTGCCGTCGAACAGCCGGATGAAACGGTGGAGGACACCGTTGCGGTGATAGAACCGGTGGAGGACCTGCCTATCTCACAGCCGTTCCCCATCTCCCAGACCACTCCCGCCGTGCCTTCACAGGCCAGGGCCAGGGGTGACATTCACGGGTACGTCACACTGTCCGTCCTGGTCGGGACCGACGGAACCGTGCAGGACGTGACCGTAGTGAGCGATCCTCTGGGTCTCGGGTGCGGTCAGGCGGCCGAGGACGCCGTCAGGAACTGGGTGTTCAGCCCCGCCATGCAGGGAGATCAGCCCGTAGAGGTCAGCACCACTGTCTCGGTACGGTTCGACATTGAGTAGTTCGCCAGGCCATGTTTCTGCTGCGACAGGGTGAGATCGACTGGACCCCGGCCGTAGATATATACGAGTCCGAGGACCGATGGCTGGTATTCGTCGAGCTGCCGGGTCTCACATCGAAGGACATCGAACTCACAGTCTTTCCCGAGAGCATCGTCATCAGGGGTGTCAAGAAACCTCCTGTAAGGGAGTTCCTGGCCCAGAAACTGGAGATCTATACCGGGTGGTTCCAGAGGGAGATATCCATACCGGGCAGGATAGTGGTGCAGGATGTGTCGGCCTCGATGGAGAACGGGGTGCTCACCGTGGTACTCCCGGCGGACAGACGGAAGAGCGTCAGGATACCGGTGGAAGGACCGGAGATCGTTGAAACGGAGAAGGGATAGGATGATCCAATGTCCAGGACCAGCAGTATAGAGCTTCCGGAGATCATTCCCGTCCTTCCTGGTGCCGATGGTGTCGTATACCCATACACCATAGTTCCCAGGACCGTGGCCAGCCAGGAGATAGCCGAGATGGTGGACGACGCGGTAAGGGGCAACAAGCTCATCGGGATCCTCAGCCTCAGGGAAGATAACGAGGGACAGGCCGGTCCTCAGGACCTGTACACGGTAGGCACCGTAACTGGAATAGACAGGCTCTACAGGTTCCCGGGCAACATAATCCGGCTGCATCTCAGAGGGCTGGTCAGGTTCAGGGTGGTCGAGTTCATCGACTCGGACAAACCCTACATGCAGGCCAGGGTCCAGAGACTCGACTCCGTCTTCCCCAGGGAAGAGGTGGAGCTGGAAGCCTGGCAGAACACCGTGGCCATACAGCTGAAACAGATATTCGAGCTCACCAGGACCATACCCGACGACACACAGTTCATCGAGCTCTCCGACGATCCGGAAAAGCTCAGTTTCCTCGCTGCCAGCAGGATCGAGGCGAGCAACGAGGAGAAGCAGAGGATCCTGGAGATAGACGACGTCCTTGAAAGGCTCTGGCACCTGTCGGGGATCATGGAGAAGGAGATTCGTATTCTCAAGCTCCGCAACAAGATACAGGGTCAGGTCAGGGGCGAGATAGAGAAGGACCAGAAGGAGTACATCCTCAAGGAACAGATGAAGGCCATTCAGAAGGAGCTCGGAGGCGAGAGCGAGAACCCCGAGGCCAGGGAACTCAGGGAGAGGATCGAAGAGAAGAAGCTCCCCGAGCAGGTCCGCACCGCAGCATCGGAAGAGCTGGAGAGACTGGAACGCATGAACCCCGGTCTTCCCGAAGTGGCGGTCATCAGGAACTACATCGAATGGATACTCAGCCTGCCCTGGCTGGATAGCACCAGGGACAGACTGGACATAAGGCGTGCAGGCAAGGTGCTGGAAGATGACCATTACGACCTGAAGGACGTGAAGGAGCGAATACTGGAATTCCTGGCGGTGCGCAAGCTGAACCCCGGGGGCAAGGCGCCGATCCTGTGCTTCGTCGGTCCTCCCGGCGTGGGAAAGACATCCATGGGCAAGAGCATAGCCAGGGCGGTGGGGAGGAAGTTCGTGAGGCTCTCACTCGGTGGCGTTCATGACGAGGCCGAGATAAGGGGCCATCGAAGGACATACATCGGCGCCATGCCGGGCAAGATAATTCAGGGCCTGAAGGAGGCCGGAAGCAACAACCCCGTGTTCATGCTCGATGAAGTGGACAAGATAGGCAGCGATTTCAGGGGCGACCCCACGTCGGCCCTTCTTGAGGTCCTTGACCCGGAACAGAACTACTCGTTCAGGGACAACTACATGAACGTGCCCTTCGACCTGAGCGGAGTGCAGTTCATCACCACCGCCAACAGGCTCGATACGATCCCCTCCCCCCTTCGGGACAGAATGGAGATAATCAGGATCCCGGGCTATACCGCCGCCGAGAAGCTGGAGATAGCCAGGAGGTACCTTGTGGGGCGCCAGATGAGGAACGCCGGGCTCACGGGGAGGAACCTCAGGTTCAGGAGCAAGGGCATCAGCGCCATGATCGACGATTACACCAGGGAGGCCGGTGTCAGGGAGCTGGAGAGGACCATTGGCAAGATATGCAGGAAGGTGGCCATGAAGGTGGCCGCCGGAGAGGACCAGCTGGTGATAGTGACGCCCTCGCGGCTTCACGAGTTCCTCGGTGCCCGGAGGTTCGCGCGTGAGAGGGTGTCTGACAGGCCCATGGTTGGTGTATGCACCGGTCTGGCCTGGACCCCCTCGGGAGGTGAGATACTTCTGATAGAGAGTACGATAATGAACGGGAAGGGCGAGCTGATCCTCACCGGCCAGCTTGGAGAAGTGATGCAGGAATCCGCAAGGGCCGCTCTTTCATGGATACGCTCCCACGCCGGGGATTATGGCCTGGAAAGGGATTTCAAGCACCTGGACATCCATCTTCACGTTCCGGCGGGGGCTACTCCGAAGGACGGCCCGTCCGCAGGCGTCGCCATCCTGATCTCGTTGCTGTCGGCACTTACGGAAGAACCCGTCATGCCGGACCTGGCGGTGACCGGGGAGATCAGCCTTCAGGGAAGGGTGATGCCGGTGGGGGGTATCAAGGAGAAGACCCTGGGGGCGCTGGCTGCCGGTATCACGAAGGTGTTCATACCATCGGAGAACAGCAGGAGCCTGGAGGAGATACCGGAGGAGACCAGGGGCCTGATGGAATTCCATCTGGTGGATAAGGTCAGCGACGTCATAGACATCTTCATACCGGAATTGAAAGAGGTCCATTCACGATGATCGACAGAGCAGGGGCGGCATTCCTGGTCCTTATTACAGTGATGCTGCTGGCATCATGCGAGAGGAAGCCGGACAGACTGGTTACTTCGGACGGGCGTGTGCTGGCAGGCCGGCTGGAGCATGTAAGCGGGGCCTCGGTGCGCATAAGCGGTGAAGAGATGACGCTGGAGCACGACAGCGCAAGACTCTTCATGCATGACCGGGAAGCCACATGCAGGGGTTACATCGAGTATTCCGACGGTGTGTTCACCGTAACGGAAGGCGGAAGGAGCGTGGAGGTTCCCGGCGACAGGACCTCCAGCATAATATGGAGCGGTCCCTCGAGCGAAGAGGCGGCCACCGTGGAGGTACCGGCCGTGGCAGGATGGGTGGAAACGGGGATCGACCTGGAACACGGTGACAGGCTGGTGGTGGAGGCATCGGGCAGGGTATCCATCGAGACGGGCACCTGCGGTCCCTCCGGCATAGACTACTTCTCCACCGCCATGGCGCTGGTGCCGGGAGCCACCAACGGCCAGCTGGTGATGAAGGTCGGCGATAACGCCCCCGTGGCCGGAGGTGACCTCTGGTACGGGGATTCGCCGGGGGAGGGAGAGCTGATGGTGGCGGTGAACAGACCAAACAGGGAATCGGTGGCGGGAGTGGGCGGAGCGTATACCGTAACTGTCACCAGGACCCCGGGAGTACTTGGTCACTCGGTGCTCTTCCCCTCGCCGGACTGATATGGTCACAGGGGCCATTTGACTTGAGTAAAATGTGAACTTAGAATATTATGAAGTTATGAAGTTCGCTAAATAATGTGATCATCCGGGAGGTCAGTCTGTCATGAAACGCATGATGAAGGTTCTGCCGGTCCTGGTACTTCTGGTAACCGGGGCCGTGACCGTCGCTTCAAGCGCTCGCACCCATTACATAAGGTACGGGGACACTCTCTGGGAACTCTCCATCCATTACTACGACACACCCTTCTACTGGGACGAGATACTCAGGGCAAATCCAACCGTGAGGGGAGTGGAATACCTCATACCCGGGGAAGAGCTCATCATTCCTGACATCTACGGAGAGACGATGACAGGCCTGGAACAGGAAGTGGTGCATGCCGGCGGCATATACACGACTTCCGGCTCCAGCAGCAGGCCCATGATCAGCAGGCTGGTGCTGGAGACGGCGGGCATGGTCACCGAAACACCTCCGGACCCATCAGGATTCGTCATCGAGACGGACCTGGAGGAGGAGGACCCCTTCGATGACCTCAACTCATATCCCGGGGACATGCTGGCCATAGACATCGGCCGGGATGACGGTGTCCAGCCGGGGATGGTCTACAAGATCTACAAGACCGGCGAGGAGATAAGGCATCCTGTCACCGGCGCTCTGCTGGGCAACGTGATCCGGGCCTCGGGAGTGTGCAGGGTCATAGACACGGACCCCTCGGCCAGCACAGTGCTGGTTGAGCACGCATATCTTCCCGTCAGAGACGGTGACTTCCTGGTCCCGTACAGGGCCGAATCGCCCATCCCGGTAGCCAGTTCCGAGACTGTGGACCAGCTTGATGCCTACGTACTGGCGTTCCAGGACCCGGACATGGAAAGGGTCTACTCCTACGACGTCATCTACATCGACAGGGGTTCCGCCGACGGTCTCAACCCGGGGGACATCTATACCATGTACAAGTACGGACACCAGGTCCTCAGTCCCACAGGTCAGACCGAAGAGCTTCCCGACGTTCCGGTTTCCCAAATGATAGTCCTCGACACAACGGAAGATACGGCGGCTGCCATGATATTCTCCGTATCCACATCGGACCTCATCAGGGCAGGGGACAGGATCGAGCTTACAGGACGCGGTCTGTAGCCAGCGCGGTCCGGAAGACAGCATGAAGTGGAAGGTCGAGATAATCGGCGACAGCCTCGCAGAGGCTTCCGTGCAGCTCCTGACCGACAAGACCGACCTTTCACTGGACAGCATACTGCTTTCCTTCAGCCGCGATGAGAAGGTCGTCTGCGGAGGCCTTTCGGAGGCTGAAGCTCAGGAGATAGCCGACAGGCTGAAGAGGGACGGCGGAATAACCTGCAGGGTGCTTCCGGACAGCGACAGAAAAATCGAGCCCGTCCCGATGTTCCGCGTTCTGCTGGTCAATTACCGTCCCGGTTACAGGACCAGGCTCAGAAGAAGACTTCAGGAGCTGACGCGACTTCCCCAGGAGCAGATAATCCACTGGCTTTCCAGAATGCCCTTCGCCCTGAGCAAGGGCGTTGACAGCGATACCGCCCGCAGGATAAAGAAGTCCGTCATGGAAGCAGGCGGCATAGTCAGGATAGAGGCGGAGACACCGATACAGGAGAACCTCTCCGCCAGGCGCCGGTCCAACGCGGTCTTCAGGCCCAGGAGGGTGGAAGAGGAGAAGGACGCCAGCGACGCTCTCTTCAGGAAGGAGCCCGCCGGGACCGACGCGTGCGAGTCAGGGGAACCGCCTCTCGCAACAGTTCCGGAGGGGTACCTGCTGGAACCGCCTCCACTGGACAGGATAGACACTTCCCAGGGACTCATCGTAATGCATCCGCCAGCCGCATTCTCTCCGGGGACACCATCCGTCACGTCCTCCGGGGGACTGTCGGTGCTGCCGCCTGTACTGCCCCTTCTCATGGCCAACACCCTGCCGAACGTCCTGGAGTTCAGGCCTCCGCCAACGCCCTCGGACGACCCTCCCCCGGTGGTGGGCAGCAGGGAGCATTCCCCCTGGGCGGATGAACCATCTCCCGAGAAGGTCGGGCTTCACCCTCCACCCTCCTCCGCAGCCCCCGGTACTCTGCTGCCTCCGGTGCTCGAAGCGGTTGGAGATAGGGATGTACAGGACGTCGTTGGTCCTTATATCTCCGGCACAGAGAACGATGATAATGGGGAGTCAGGAGGGAATGGATCCCTCAAGCTGTTCCTCTGTCAGCCGGCCCCGGAGGACGAGGACACCGTGGCGGAGGCGCTCAGGGATATCATGGGCGTATCCCTGAGGGAGTCATGGGACCTCCTTCGAAAGGCCCCGGCCCTTCTGCGGGAGTACCTTGACCATACCAGCGCCGTGCTCACGGTCCATGAGCTGGAGTCGAGGGGAGTGACCGTCAGCCTCAGCAGGCGCAGACCCGACGGTTCCCCAGTTGTGACGGAAGCGCGTCAGGGATTCAGGGCATGGCTGAAGACGAATGGATGATACCTTCGACGCCTACCTGGAGTACACGGCCCTGGAGAAGAAACTGGCCGCCTCCACAGTGGCCGCCTACCAGCGGGACCTGGCAAACTTCGGTGAATGGCTTTCCGTTGCCTCGACTTCTCCCGTTGACGCTGCCGCATCGGATATAGCCGAATACGTCAGCTTCCTGTCATCCTCCGGCTACTCCTCCGCCAGCGTCAGGCGGATGCTGTCCACCGTCAGGGGATACTTCAGGTTCCTGCAGGTTTCAGGCCTGAGGGAGGACAACCCCGCGGAACTCATACCTTCCCCCAGGAAATCCCTGAAGCTCCCCCACGCCATAAGCGTCGAGAAGGTAAAGGAGCTCATCGAGTCATGGAAGGGCGATTCTCCTCTCTCCACAAGGAACAGGGCACTTCTGGAGCTGGCCTACGGAGCCGGGCTGCGGGAGAGCGAGCTGACAGGGATGACGGTGGCCAGGCTGCACCTTGACCAGGCCATGGTCAGACCGCTGGGGAAGGGTTCCAGGGAGCGGCTTGTGCCCATAGGCGGCCAGGCGGTCAGATGGCTGTCTGAGTATCTAGATCGGGCCAGACCGTTCCTTGCCGGCGGCTCCTCGACTCCCGTGCTCTTCCTTACATACAGGGGCAATCCCCTGTCGCGCATGACAGTATGGAACATAGTCAGGAGGTCCGCGGAAATGGCGGGACTCAAGGAGGACATACACCCCCATACCCTCAGGCACTCCTTCGCCACTCATCTCCTTCAGGGCGGCGCGGACCTGAGGGTGGTGCAGGAACTGCTGGGTCACTCGGATATCAGGACGACGGAGATATACACCAGCGTGGACAGGACATGGCTTCGGTCGGTTATGGACAGGTACCATCCGAGGTCCAGGGAGCCATGACCCTCTTTCCGGCGGGATTCCGGGGGCCTGAGGAGATATCCAGGCTGCTCTACTACGCGGCCATCTGGAGCGGAGGAAGGACGTCCGAGGTGAGGATGCAGGGCTTCGATACCCTGCGGACCCACGTCAGCGAGATAGCCAGGAGCCCTTCCAGCGGAAGGGTGGGGAAGCTCTCGAAGTACATGAACCTCCTCTCGGGAACGTCCAGGAGCAACGTGTTCCTTCCTCCGGACATCGCATCGGGCTTCTTCGAAGCCTGCCTTCGGGAGGCCTCCACACTCCTGGAGCTGGGCTATCCCAGGGACGAACCCGCCGTCTTCGTCACGCGCCTCCCCTCACCCTCGAGCAACTCCATCAGGACACGCCACCAGATAAGGTCCGCCCTGCACCATCTGGGAGGAGACTTCGAGCTGCTGAAGACCCTCCTGAGAACGGCGGGGTCCACTGATGCATCCCTGGAGGTTTCCTTCTCCGTATGGCCCCCCAGGCGCTTCCGGGATGGATGCTTCGTGCTGAGGCTCGGTTATCCTGGGCAGACGGTGCCGGCGGTTATGATGCTCGACAGGAGACTCCTCGGATACGTACTGCTCTGCTGCTGGGACCTGGCCCTCCGTCTCCGCGACGCCGAGAAGATACCGGTCTCCCAGCCGGATTTCAGCTCTTTCGCCGGCGGTCTCCTGTCAGACCTCGATAACGGCTGAAACATCATAGCTTCGGCTGAGGCGTCCA
>Ga0207796_1000954_pt1 | contig 10313 bp, 10 predicted proteins | sample Pon1CUnioCityCA_6_FD_187274 | JGI IMG/M metagenome (GOLD analysis project Ga0207796, IMG submission 187274) | Marine sediment microbial community from Union City, CA, USA - Pond 1C Sediment 1 (SPAdes) | ecosystem: Environmental > Aquatic > Marine > Intertidal zone > Salt pond sediment ...
CCCGTTACAGCAGCCAGCCCGTCGAGGAGGAACAGGCCACCGCCGTCAAGCCCCTCTGGGAGCGCGTCAGGGCCGCCCTCCGCCGCCGTCGCCTCTAGCTACCCTGTCATCGTGAGTTCTGCCATGGCGTGTCCCGCCACTCCAAGGGAAAAGACACAACGGCTTCTGTCATCGCGAGCCGCGTCGTTTGGCGGCAGCCTCTCGCGAGCGAGAGGCGCGATCTCCGACTGCCAAGTGGAGACTGCTTCGGCGCCCCAAGGCAGGGCGCCTCGCAGTGACAGGCGCGATCCCCAACTGACCAACTGTGACCAAGGAGACCGCCTCGCTGGCACACACGCTGACAGAACCGGTGTCATCAGTAGCGCGAGACGCGATCCCCAACTATCTGTGGGTCCTGCTTAATCCCGTCCCAGATCACTTGCACCTCCCGCCTCTTTTTGCTATACTTGGCCCGTGTTCAGATCACGCTACCGCGTGCGATGAGCTGAGGGCTCTTTCTCGCAACTCACCGCACCCTTTGCGCAGGGATACATGGTCAACCTGGACGAAAAACTCGATCGTGCCTGGCAGGTGCGCCGCTCGCACTTCCCGGACGAGATCACCTGGTCCTACCCACTCGACACGGCTGTGCTCAGCCTGACTGGGCAGCAGTGCGCCCTCGACTGCGCCCACTGTGGCGGCCACTATCTGTCCGGCATGCGTCCCATTTGGGAGACCGAGCCAGACGGCTCCACCAGTTGCCTTATCTCCGGTGGCTGCGATCCCTCGGGCCGTGTCCCCGTCCTGGCTCATCTCGACGCGGTCCGCCGCTGGCGAGCGGGCCGGACGATGAACTGGCACGTCGGCTTTGTCACCGAAGATGAGATGGACACTATTGCCCCGCTGGTGGACACAGTCTCCTTTGACTTTGTTGGCGACGACGCGACCATTCGCGAGGTCTATGGCACGGAGCGCACGGTGCAGGACTACATCGACACCTATCGGTTGCTGAGACGCTACGCGCGCACCCTCCCCCACGTCACTGTCGGCCTGCGAGGCGGGGAGCTGGGCCACGAGCTGCCCGCGCTCGAGCTGCTGCACGGGCTGGGCGCCGATGGGCTGGTGTTGCTCGTCTTTATGCCCACGCCTGGCACCCGCTACGCTGAGCGCCTCCCTCCGGAACCGGACCTCGTCGCGGATCTCATAGCCGAGGCGCGGATGCGTTTTGCCCGGGTCCCGCTCTATCTGGGTTGCATGAGGCCCAAGGGTAGCTATCGCGACCAGCTCGACCCCCTTGCCGTTCGGGCAGGCATCAACGTAATAGTCAGCCCTTCGCGCCCGGCCCGCCAGACTGCTTCCCAGCTCGGCCTCTCGGCCCGTAAGATGCGCGAGTGCTGTGTCCTGTAAGCTGATTCGGATGAATGAGACGGGATATGCGCCCTCATTCATCCGTACGAGCTCGCAGGCGCCTGCCTGCATCTGCCCGCACCCCGGGCAATTGCCTTTGGATTCGAATAGCGAGCGGAGGCATCCTGAGCCCGTCGAAGGAGCCTCCCCGGGTGCCCTTCGAAAGGTCTGGGTGCTCGCTCCGGCTGGCAAGCTCGCGCAGGCTGGTTACTGAGGCCAAATGCGTTCACCCTGGCCCGCACCAATCGCTGCTTGTCATCAGCGGCGATTAATGCTAGAATGTGCGAAAGCATAGTACTACCAATCCCTATCACCATGGAGAAGGAGGTTCAAGGAGGAACATGAAAGTCGAGCCCAATCTCAAGTATGATGAAGAACACGAGTGGATCCGTGTAGAGGGCGAAGAGGGCGTGATCGGCATCAGCGATTACGCCCAGGACCAGCTATCTGATGTCGTCTACGTCGAATTGCCCGAGATCGGCGATTCCTTCGAACGGGGCGATATCCTGGCCGTCGTCGAGTCTGTCAAGGCTGCCTCAGACGTTTATATGCCTGTCTCGGGTGAGGTTCTGGAGATCAACGACGCCCTGGAGGATTCGCCCGAGCTAGTCAACCAGGACCCGTACGGTGAGGCCTGGTTTGTCCGTATCGCCATCGCCGATCCGTCCGAATTGGATGACCTGCTCGACGCTGACGCTTACGAGTCATTCCTGGAGTCGCTGGACGAGTAGGGATCATTTCAACCCCGGCATCCGCGCCCGCGGAGACCCAGTCTCGCGGAGATAGCCGCTTGGAGGCACCCCATCCTGATTCAAGGTGCCGGTGCCGGGAACGCCCACAGAGGAGATGCATATGAGCTACGTTCCGCACACAGACGCGGATCGGGCCGAGATGCTGGCTGCCATTGGTGTCGAGGCCGTGGAGGATCTCTTCCACGACGTACCGGCGGCCCAGCGCTTCCCGGACCTGGACTTGCCCGATCCGCTCTCCGAGATGGAGATCATGGCCGAGCTCCAGGCCATCAGCGAGGAAAACCTGGACCTGGGTCACTTTACCAGTTTTCTGGGGGCCGGTGCCTATCAGCACTACGTGCCCCGCATCGTCGACCACGTGATCAGCCGTTCCGAGTTCTACACTGCCTATACGCCCTACCAGCCCGAGATCAGCCAGGGTACCTTGCAGAGCATCTTTGAGTACCAGAGCATGATCTGCGCCCTCACCGGTGTGGAGGTAGCCAACGCCTCGCATTATGATGGCGCGACCTCCACTGCCGAAGCTGTGGTCATGGCCCTGAATGTGGCCCGCGGCAAGCGCAAGCGCGTGATCCTCTCCCCAGGGGTTCATCCAGAATATCGCGCCGTCATCCGCACCTATGTCCAGGGCATGGATCTCGACATCGTCGGTGATGACGACCTGACGGCGGACCTGAATGACCTCGCCGCCCTGCTGGACAAGGACACTGCCTGCCTCGTCGTCCAGAGCCCCAACTTTTTCGGGGAGATCGAGGACCTGGCAGGGCTGGCCGAAAAGGTCCAGGCTGCCCGTGCGCTCCTCATCGTCGTGACCGATCCCATCAGCCTGGGGATGCTCAAGCCACCGGGCGAATATGGGGCCGATATTGTCGTGGGCGAGGGCCAGGCCCTGGGCAACGGCCTGAACTACGGCGGTCCCTACCTGGGCCTCTTTGCCTGCCGCGAGAAGCACGTTCGCAAGATGGCCGGGCGCTTGGTCGGCGAGACGGTGGATACTGAGGGACGGCGTGGTTTTGTGCTCACCCTCTCTACCCGCGAGCAGCACATCCGCCGCGAGCGAGCCACCTCCAACATCTGCACCAACCAGGCCCTATGCGCTCTGGCCACGTCAGTGCACCTGGCCGCTCTGGGACCTGCAGGCATGCGCAAACTGGCCGAGCTTTGCTATCACAAGGCCCACTATGCCGCCAGCCGCATTGCTGCCCTGGATCGGTTCCAGGTAGTGGGTCAGAAACCCTTTTTCAAAGAATTCGTGGTTCGCTGCCCCGCGCCGGTCAAGGCGATCAACGACTACCTGCTTGCCGAGTGGGGCATCATCGGCGGCTACGATCTGGGCAAGGACTATCCTCACCTGGAGGATCATATGCTCATCTGCGTGACCGAGGTTATCAGCAAGGAGGAGATCGAAGCCCTGGCTGATGCTTTGTCCGAGGCCGTTGAGGAGGTGGCGTCATGAAGGCTGATTTTGGCGTGCGCTGTGCTGGTGCAGAGCCTGTGATCTACGAGCTGAGCAAGCCGGGTCGTAACGCTACCACCCTTCCTGCCCTCGATGTGCCGCAAGCCGAGTTGCCCCCTGCTTCCATGCTCCGTGACGGGATCGATCTGCCCGAGGTGGATGAGCTGACCCTCATGCGCCACTACGTCCGGCTCAGCCAGCTCAACTGGGCCATCGACATCGGCTTCTACCCTTTGGGCTCGTGCACCATGAAGTACAACCCCAAAGTAAACGAGGCCGCCGCTCGGCTGCCAGGTTTTGCCCACACCCATCCCTACCAGGATGTGCATACTGTCCAGGGCAACTTGCTGCTCCTGTATGAGCTCCAGGAGATGTTGGCCGAGATTGCCGGCTTCTCTGCCGTTACCCTGCAGCCTTCGGCCGGCGCCCATGGCGAGCTGACTGGCGTGCTCATGATGCGCGCCTACCATCTGGACCGGGGCGAGCCACAGCGCGTTCGCATCATCGTCCCCGACAGCGCCCACGGCACCAACCCCGCAACCACCGGCATGGCTGGCCTGGAGGTCGTCGAGGTCCCGTCCGACGATCGTGGCAACGTGGACCTGGAGGCATTGCGCACCGTCTGCGGAGACACCGTCTGCGGTCTCATGCTCACCAATCCGAACACCTTGGGCCTCTTTGAGGAGCATCTACAGGACGTGATCGACCTGATCCACGACTGTGGCGGCCTGGTGTACGGTGACGGGGCCAATTTCAACGCGCTCTTGGGCATAGCCAAGCCTGGCGAGCTGGGCTTTGACGTCATGCACTATAACCTGCACAAGACCTTCTCCACCCCCCACGGTGGCGGAGGTCCTGGTGTCGGTGCCGTCGGCGTATCTGAGGCGCTGGCTCCCTTCCTGCCAGGTCCCCTGGCGGTGATGTGTCGCTGCGACGAAGATGACTGTGGCTGCGGCTGTGACTGCGGCGACGATGAGATCGCCGCCGATGCCGTCTGCTTCCACCTTGCCATGCCCGAGAAGAGCATCGGCCGGGTCAAGGCCTTCTACGGCAACTTTGGCGTGCTCGTGCGGGCCTATACCTACATCCGCATGCTCGGCGCCGCCGGGCTGCGCGAGGTGAGCGAGATGGCCGTGCTCAACGCCAACTACCTCAAGAGCCAGGTGCAGGGCCTCTATCCCATCTCCCATGACCGCATACACATGCACGAGTTCGTGGCCAAGGGCATCATACCCGATGCGCCAGATGTGCACGCCCTCGACATCGCCAAGCGCCTCATCGACTATGGCTTCCACCCGCCGACCAACTACTTCCCCCTGATCGTGCCCGAGGCGCTGATGATCGAGCCCACCGAGACCGAGAGCAAGGAGACGCTGGATGCCTTTGCCGCAGCCCTCCGCGCCATCCGAGGCGAGGCCGTGACCGATCCGGAGGTGCTGCACGAGGCGCCGCACAGCGCCCCCGTCCGCCGTCTGGACGAAGTCCGCGCTGCCCGGCAGCCGGTCCTCCGCTGGCAAGGAGACTGAGGAACTGATCGACCTTTAGGGTTTCGATCCCTGCGCAGGGGAGCCGGACAGCGAGTACATGGGCCATGCCTTTGCGGGTGCCTCGCAGATGGCAACCCTAAAGGTCTGGCCCATGATCTGCGGGCGGAGGCGTTCTGAGCTTGTCGAAGAAGCCTCCGCCCGCAGATCAATAATGATGCCTCGACCTTGGGCCCGCCTGTCATTTCGACCGCAGGGAGAAATCTCTGCTAGACACCAGCCCGCTTTTCCGCTATAATATCCCCAACCTGAACGGAGGTTTGCTCATGGACTGTCCAAACTGCGGAGTCTACAACCCGGAGGACCGCACCGTCTGCTGGAGGTGCGATCAGGAGCTGCCCAAGCCCAAGCCTCCAAAGGAGAAAAAGGATCCAGCCGCCCTGCAGCGCCGTATGTGGATCATCGTCGCCATCGCCATCGCCCTCTGGATCGTCCTCACCTGGCTGCTCCCCGTCCTCCTCGGAGGCGGAGCCACGCCCTAGCACATCACCTTTCATTTCGAGTAGCGTAGCGACGAGAAATCTCGGACGAAAGGAGAAATCCTAGCCTAAACACCGACGGCTACGTCGAGTAACGCCAGCGGCCAGAAAGCTCCGGGGTGGGGGAACCACATAGGCCAATAATACTGTGACACTATGACACTGTGACATCGTTCTGTGGGTGCTATCCGGGGCGTTCGTAGATTCAAAGGTGGGAGATGGGCTGGGCTGGCGTTCTTCCTGGATAGTGCAGACCGGGAGTACTTTGGCGGGATCGAGGTTCGACACTTTTCCACGCAGCGAGGGTGGCTCGTGACCAACGCTCTCCGGTTCGTGGTGTGGCCCTAGCTTCTGGCCATGTACCGTACGCCCGTGAGCCCGTCAAAATCTGCATCTTGCGTCCACAAGATCGCCTCATGGGCTCGTGCCGTTGCCAGCATCACGCTGCCCGCCATCGGCAGCTTGAATTCAGCCGATACCTTCGCTGCACTCAGTGCCAGATCCGCATCCAGGTCAATGACCTGTCCCTGGATCATGACCGCCACCGCTTGCAGCGCATCGCCTTCTCCCCGCTGTTGGAGTACTCTCTTAATACCTCATATAGGCTCAGCGTGGGAACTATAAGATCGCTCACGGCTTCTATCGCCGGGGCAAAGAAATCTGCATTCGGCGCATCCGCAAAATACTCAAGCCAGCCGCTGGAATCGACGATGTTCATACTCTATCGGGCTCCCGTTCCACTTCAGTATCGATGCCTTTCAGAAACCCTCTCATCTCTTGGGCAGGCTTGACTGGTATCATTTCTATGCGGTTGTCATACATGATGACCTTGACCTTCTGTCCAGGCTCTACGCCGAGACTCTTGCGAATCCTGCTGGGGATAACTACCTGGTATTTGGGCGATACAGTCACTGTTTCCATACTTCCTCCTGGATCGATAGGCGTATCGTAATACGCAAGGGAAGTATACCATACCAAAGAGGGATGGTTAAAGGCAGCAGCGGGAGTGATCAGGGTGGCCCAACCAGCCGTACAGTCGTTCAGATTGCAGAAGCCGGATGGGTACCATACGACTGCTTGCCGGGTACAGGCTTCTGGAGTACAATGCACTGAGCTCGGCACGCAGGTTCAGGGCTGCCCGATCGGTTGACCCATCTTCTCCGGGCGAAAGGGAGGTTGATGCTCGACTTTGGACCTGATCTCTGTAGCGATCTAGGCTTCTCAATGGAGCGTGAGTGGTTGGTGAGCAATGGCCTGGGCGCCTACGCCTCTGGCACTGTTGCCGGCGCGCTCACCCGGCGCTACCACGGCCTGCTGATCGCCGCCCTGCAACCTCCTGTGGGGCGAACCCTGCTCCTCACCAAGCTGGACGAGGCCGCCACCTGCAACGGCGTGGTCTACCATCTATACACTGACTGCTGGGAGGATGGCTGGGTCGAGCCCCAAGGCTACAAGCGCCTGGCGCGCTTTCATCTGGAGGGCGCCACACCGATATGGACGTTTGCCCTGTCTGGTAGTATCCTCGAAAAGCGTATCTGGATGGAGCAGGGGGCCAACACCACCTACATCCGCTACGATCACAGCGGCGGGCGTGATGCCATCGAGTTGACCATCAGGGCCATCGTCAACAACCGCGACCACCACGCCCACACACGAGCGGGCGATTGGCAGGCGCGCATCGAGTCCGTGGCCCACGGTCTGCAAATCACTGCAGGCGAGGAGGCGGCTCCCCTCTACCTGCTCAGCGACCGTGCCAGTGCCATACCGCAGCACCAGTGGCTCGCAGGCTACTACCTCAGCATAGAGGACTATCGCGGGCAGGAGGCCATCGATGACAACCTGTATGCTGGCCTATTCACTGCCACCCTGCAGCCCGGCCAATCGCTGACCCTGGTCACCAGCACCAGCCCCGATCCGGACCTGGACGGTGTCGCGGCCTATGCCCGGCAGCTGGCACACGAGCGCCAGCTGCTCGCCGATGCCAGGCAGCACCTGAAGCCCATGCCGCCCGAGGTCGAACAAGTAGTCCTCGCTGCCGACCAGTTCATCGTGCGCCGGGGCCTACCCAGCGAGCCCGAGGGCCGCTCGGTCATCGCTGGCTATCCCTGGTTCAACGACTGGGGCCGGGATACCATGATCAGCCTGCCGGGCCTGGCCCTTGCTACCGGGCGCCACCAGTTGGCTGCCCGCATCCTGCGCACCTTTGCCCGCTTTGTCTCCCGGGGCATGCTGCCCAACCGCTTTCCCGACGAGGGCCAGGCGCCCGAGTACAACACCGTCGACGCCACCTTGTGGTATTTTGAGGCCATCCGCGCCTACACCGAGGCCACCGGTGACGATCTCCTATTCCACGACCTCTTCCCTGTGCTTAGGGAGATCGTCGACTGGCACCTGCGCGGCACCCGCTACCAGATCCACGCCGATCCTGCCGACGGCCTCCTCTGTGCCGGCGAGCCCGGGGTGCAGCTCACCTGGATGGACGCCAAGGTGGACGACTGGGTGGTCACCCCACGGATCGGCAAGCCGGTGGAGATCAACGCCTTGTGGTACAACGCCCTGCGCATCATGGCCGATTTCGCACGCATTTGGGGCGACACCGCCCCCGTCATTCCCGCGAAAGCGGGAATCCAGGGTCTGGCGGTGCTGGTCGAGCACTACACAGCCCTCGCTGACCAGGTTCGCGCCAGCTTCTCCCGCTTCTGGAACGACGAAACCGGCCACTGCCACGACGTCATCGACGGCCCGGGAGGCGACGACCCCTCCCTCCGGCCCAACCAGCTCATAGCCGTCTCACTGCCCCACAGCCCCCTGAACCCGCAGCAGCAAAAAGCAGTCGTCGATGCCTGCGCCCATCACCTGCTGACCCCCCACGGACTGCGCAGCCTCGCCCCCAACGATCCGGCCTACATCGGCCACTATGGCGGCGACCGGCGCACGCGCGACGCGGCCTACCATCAGGGCACCGTCTGGGGCTGGCTGATCGGCCCCTTTGCGAGCGCCCACCTGCGCGCGTACGATGACCCGACGGCTGTCAGGTCCTTCCTCGAGCCTCTGTTGGGGCAATTGGCTTCTCACGGCCTGGGCAGCCTCAGCGAGATCTTTGACGGCGACCCTCCCCACACCCCGCGCGGCTGCATCGCCCAGGCGTGGACCGTGGCCGAGGTCCTGCGGCTGTGGCAGGAGACAACGGGAAGGTGATCTTCTTCTTAATGGAAAAATCGGCGCCAGCTTGGCACATCAACTTGCTTTTTCATTATCCAAGGGAGGTGAGCTCTTGAATCTACTGGACATTGTCGACCGGACGGGTAGCCCCGCACCCTGGGCCGAAGGGGAAAAGATCCCGTGGAACGATCCGGGCTTTAGCGCGCGGATGCTCAAGGAGCACTTGACCCAGGAACACGATGCGGCCAGTCGCCGTTTCGAGATCGTCGACGCCCACGTGCGGTGGATTCATGAGAAGGTTCTCAAGGAACAACCCTCGCGGATTCTCGATCTCGGCTGCGGCCCTGGGTTGTATGCGAATCGACTTGCGGCGCTCGGGCACACCTGCGTCGGCATCGACTTTTCGCCGGCCTCGATTGCCTATGCACGGGAGCAGGCCGCTAGAGATGGGCTGGACGTCACCTACATCGAGGGCGATATCCGCACGGCGGACTGTGGGGGCGGCCATGACCTCGTCATGCAGATCTTTGGCGAGTTCAACGTCTTCCGCCGCGCGGAGGCCAGGGGCATCCTCGAGAAAGCCCATCGCGCCCTGGTGCCTGGTGGACGCCTGCTCCTCGAGCCGCATACCTTTGCAGCAGTCCGCGGCATAGGTCTGCAGCCATCCTCCTGGTATTCCGCCCAAACAGGCCTCTTCTCTGAGGAGCCGCACCTCTGTCTTCAGGAGAACTTTTGGGATGCGGGGAGCCACGTCGCCATCGAACGCTACTACATCGTCGATGCCGCGACGGGCGAGGTGACGCGCCATTCTTCGAGCATGCAGGCCTATACGGAACGGGAGTATCGAGCCCTGCTGGCCGAGTGCGGTTTTCTCGAGGTAGAGTTCGGTCTGCCGGCACAGTGGAGCACGGGCGGCGCCGGGTCGGCTCTGACACTGATCCTGTCCCGGAAGAGATCCGAAACCTAGTTTTCTCCGTGTCAACGGACTGCGTTTCCATCGCTTGGTACGGAGCCTGTGTGCAGAAAGGAGCGGGACGATGACAACAATCGTGCACAGAGAAGCTCGATGCTGTCTGTGTGCAATGCAGAGCGAATTCCTGGTGCTCGCCAGTACCAACCGTATGGGATCGCCCGACCTGGACACACGTCCCCCGGAAATGGAGCGATCGACGATGCGCACCTGGGTTCAGCAGTGTCCCAACTGTGGCTATTGCGCATCTGAAGTGGCTGCGCCGCGACCGGAGGCGCGGGCAGTCGTGGGGACCCTTGAATACAAGAGGCAGCTGGACGATCCAGCATTTCCACCGCTGGCCAACTCTTTCCTGTGCAAGGCGCTAATCGAGTCCGCCTGTGGAGAGTATTCGGCCGAAGCCTGGGCGTTCATTCACGCAGCATGGGTCTGCGATGACTCCGATCATCTCGAACAGGCCATAGCGTGCCGGCAGAGAGCCGTAGAGGCGATTGCCCGTGCCGAAGAGCATGGGCAGCGCCTCACGGAGCAGGAAGGGGCAGGTACAGCGATTCTCGTTGACCT
>Ga0207796_1000955_pt1 | contig 10311 bp, 7 predicted proteins | sample Pon1CUnioCityCA_6_FD_187274 | JGI IMG/M metagenome (GOLD analysis project Ga0207796, IMG submission 187274) | Marine sediment microbial community from Union City, CA, USA - Pond 1C Sediment 1 (SPAdes) | ecosystem: Environmental > Aquatic > Marine > Intertidal zone > Salt pond sediment ...
CTGATCAGTCCGATTGCGATGGAGGACGGTCTGCGCTTTGCGATTCGCGAAGGCGGCCGCACCGTCGGGGCCGGCGTCGTCGCCAAAGTCATCGAGTGATAGACTGACAGGACCGAGGTCACCGCGGGAGGCGGCTTTTTGCCGTCTCCCGCGTTTTTTCGGAAGTAGCCAGGCAACAGGCCAGTAGCTCAATTGGCAGAGCAGCGGTCTCCAAAACCGCAGGTTGGGGGTTCGAGTCCCTCCTGGCCTGCCATCCTTCGGGTGGCGACGGACCTCAGGTGATGATTGGATGAGTGAGCAGACGGAACAGACTGGAGGCGGTCTCGATACCGCGAAACTATCGCTTGCGATCGCGCTTCTGGTCGCCGGAGTGATGGGTTTCTATTATTTCGCGGCCGAGTCGACCCTGCTCCGGGTCCTGGGCCTGCTCGCGGTCACCGGGTTGGCGGTGTTCATCGCGATGACGACCGCAAAGGGTCGACAGTTGGCCGCGTTCATGGGCAACTCCCGCACTGAGGTGCGCAAGATGGTCTGGCCGACGCGGGTCGAGACCACTCAGACCACCCTGATCGTGATGGGTGTCGTGATCCTCGTCGGTATCTTCCTCTGGCTTCTGGATACGCTGCTCGGATGGATCATCCGGTCGTTCATTGGTTAGCCACGGGAAGCAAGCATGGCATTACGCTGGTACGTAGTTCAGGCCTTTTCGGGTTTTGAGGGCCAGGTGAAACGGTCCCTCGAGGAGCGCATTGCCCGGTACGAGATGCAGGACCATTTCGGCCAGATCCTCGTGCCGACGGAAGAGGTCGTCGAGATGAAAGACGGCCAGAAGCGCAAGAGCGAGCGGAAGTTCTTTCCCGGCTACGTTCTGGTGCAGATGGATCTCAACGACGAGGCCTGGCACCTGGTGAAGTCGGTGCCGAGGGTGCTCGGATTCATTGGCGGTTCCGCGGACAAGCCGGCGCCGATCAGTGACAAGGAAGCTGACACGATCCTGCAGCGGATGCAGGAGGGCGCGGAAAAGCCGCGGCCCAAGGTGCTGTTCGAAGTGGGCGAAATGGTGCGCGTCGTCGACGGGCCCTTCAACGACTTCAACGGTGTGGTGGAAGAGGTCAACTACGACAAGAGTCGCCTGCTTGTCGCGGTGCAGATATTTGGGCGCTCGACGCCAGTGGAACTCGAGTTCCACCAGGTCGAGAAATCCTGACGCGGGCTGTTCCGCGCATTGAAACGGTTCGGGGAGCCGCGAGGCGTTTGCACCCGAAGGAGAAAAGATGGCCAAGAAAATTTCGGCATACATCAAGCTGCAGGTTCCGGCCGGCAAGGCGAACCCCAGCCCGCCGGTCGGTCCGGCGCTGGGTCAGCGTGGCGTGAACATCATGGAGTTCTGCAAGGCGTTCAACGCCGCGACCCAGGGCATCGAACCTGGACTCCCGATTCCGGTCGTGATCACGGTCTATTCCGATCGCAGTTTCACCTATGTCACCAAGACGCCTCCGGCGGCGGTGCTTCTGAAGAAGGCGGCTGGAATCGCCAGCGGGTCGGGGACCCCGAACACCAAGAAGGTGGGCACCGTCACACGCGCCCAGCTCGAGGACATCGCCCGCGCCAAGGAACCGGATCTCACCGCGTCCGATCTGGACGCGGCCGTCCGCACGATCGCCGGCAGTGCCCGCAGCATGGGCCTCGAAGTGGAGGGTGTCTGACATGGCCAAGCTTTCAAAGCGTGTGCGTGCGATCCGTGAAAAAGTCCGTCCCGGTCACGCCTATCCGGTCGGGGAGGCCTTCGATCTGCTGCGCGAGTTCTCCGGGGTCAAGTTCCGCGAGTCCGTGGATGTCTCGGTGAACCTGGGCGTCGATCCGCGCAAATCCGACCAGGTGGTGCGTGGCTCGACCGTGTTGCCCAACGGCAACGGCAAGACCGTGCGCGTCGCCGTCTTCACCCAGGGTGCCAATGCCGACGCCGCCCGCGAGGCGGGAGCGGACATCGTCGGCATGGACGACCTCGCCGAACAGGTTCGTGCCGGCGAGTTGAATTTCGACGTGGTGATCGCGACGCCCGACGCCATGCGCGTGGTCGGGCAACTGGGCCAGATTCTCGGCCCGCGTGGCCTGATGCCGAATCCCAAGGTGGGTACGGTGACGCCGGACGTGGTGACCGCGGTCAAGAACGCCAAGGGTGGTCAGGTTCGGTATCGGACCGACAAGGCCGGCATCATCCACTGCGCCATCGGTGCCGTGGACTTCGAAAGCCAGGCGCTGACCGAGAACCTGAATGCCCTGCTGGCCGATCTGATGAAACTGAAGCCGTCGACCGCGAAGGGGATCTATGTGCGGCGCGTGACCGTGTCCTCGACGATGGGCCCCGGGCTCCAGGTCGATCCGGCAACGCTGAACCTGTAACGAGAGAAGTTTGGGTCGGACGTCTCCCTTCGGGGGGACGGACCATCCAAGACCGCAGGCGCGGGGTTCCGCTCAAAAGATACAGCCTGCGCAGATGGTGTCAGCCCGATTCAGGAATGTCCTGCGGCGGGAAGCACCAAAGCCCCGGGGGTGATGGATCCCCGGTTTGCAACGGTCACCGGAAGTTCGGTGATCCCAGTGGAGGAAAGTCAAACGTGGCTATGAATCTCGACGACAAGAAAGTGGTTGTCTCGGAACTGGCCGCGGTTGCTGCCTCGGCGCATTCCGCCATTGCAGCGGAATATCGTGGTCTGTCGGTGGCCCAGATGACTGAACTGCGCAAGCAGGCGCGGTCGTCCGGGGTCTACCTCCGGGTGGTGAAGAACACCCTGGCGCGGCGCGCGGTGGAAGGGACTGATTTCGAATGCATGCAGAAGGGGCTGGTTGGCCCGCTGGTGCTGGCATTCAGTCAGGAAGATCCAGGCGCGGCGGCCCGTTTGTTGAAGGGCTTCGCCAAGACCAACGAAATGCTGCAGGTCAAGCTGGTGTCCTTTGGTGGGCAGATGCTGGCGGCGAACGATATCGATCGTCTCGCCAGCATGCCGACCCGCGATCAAGCCATCAGTCTGCTGATGGCGGTGATGAAGGCGCCGCTCGACAAGTTTGCCCGCACCCTCAACGAGGTCCCGGGCAAGCTGGTGCGCACCGTGGCAGCGGTCCGTGATCAAAAGCAGGCAGCCGCCTGACTCATTTCTGAATAGCAGGGCGGTAGCCCATTAGGAGAATCAACATGGCAGTTTCGAAAGAGGAAATCCTGGAAACCATCGGCAGCATGACGGTGCTCGAGATCGTCGACCTGATCAGCGCGATGGAAGAGAAGTTCGGCGTCTCCGCCGCTGCGGCGGTGGCTGCTGCGCCGGCCGCTGCCGCGGGTGGCGAAGCCGCCGCAGAAGAGGTCAAGGACGAATTCAACGTCGTCATGACCAGCTTCGGCGCCAACAAGGTCGGCGTCATCAAGGTCGTGCGTGCGCTGACCGGCCTGGGCCTGAAGGAAGCCAAGGATCTGGTCGAAGGTGCGCCCGCCACCGTGAAGGAAGCGGTTGGCAAGGACGAGGCCGAGAAGATGAAGAAGGAACTGGAAGAGGCCGGTGCTTCGGTCGAGCTGAAGTAATTGCTTCCAGTCGTTTGTTTCGTGATCTGACACGGAACCCGGGGCTGGCGGCCGGAAGGTCGTCAGCCCTGACCCGTGGCGGCCGCAGCCACGCCGCCCGATGACCCCAGTTGCTGCCGAGGTATCCCATGGCACTCAGTTATACCGATAAAAAGCGCATCCGCAAGGATTTCGGCAAACGTCCTCAGATTCTCGAGGTCCCTTACCTGCTGGAAACCCAGCTCGCCTCGTACCGGGGTTTCCTGCAGGCCGAGGTGCCGACCGATGGTCGCGAGGCCATGGGCCTGCACGCGGCGTTCCAGTCGGTGTTTCCGATCGTCAGCTATTCGGGACACGTGCAGCTTGAGTACGTCAGCTACCGGCTGGGCGAGCCCCTGTTCGACGTCAAGGAATGCCAGATCCGCGGCGTGACCTATGCCGCACCGCTGCGGGTCATGCTCCGGCTGGTGATTCACGACCGGGAAGCGCCGGCCGGCACCACGGTGGTCAAGGAAGTGAAGGAGCAGGAGGTCTACATGGGCGAGTTGCCCCTGATGACCGAGAACGGCACCTTCGTGATCAACGGCACCGAGCGGGTGATCGTATCGCAGCTGCACCGTTCGCCCGGGGTCTTCTTCGATCACGACAAGGGCAAGACGCACAGCTCGCAGAAGCTCCTGTTCAATGCCCGGATCATTCCCTACCGCGGGTCCTGGCTGGATTTCGAGTTCGACGCGAAGGACGGTGTCTTCGTCCGGATCGATCGGCGCCGGAAGCTGCCCGCAACCGTTCTTCTGCGTGCGCTGGGAATGGATACCGAGACCATCCTCGGCACGTTCTTCGAATTCAACACGGTCAAGCTGCTGGAGCAGGGTGGCGAGCTGGAGCTGATCGCCGAGCGTCTGCGCGGCGAGAACGCCGTGGTCGACATCATGGATGGCGACAAGGTGATCGTCGAAGCGGGTCGCCGCATCACGCCGCGGCATATCCGGGAGATCGAGAAGGCGGGCATCTCGACGCTGAGCGTGCCCGACGACTACCTGGTCGGCAAGGTGCTCGCGCGCAGTGTCGTCGACGCGGAAACCGGTGAAGTGCTGGCCGATGCCAACGACGTGCTGACCGATGCGCTGCTGGAGAAGCTGCGCGAGGCCGGGATCGACGCCTTCGAGATCATCTACACCAACGATTACGATCGCGGTCCGTTCATTTCCGACACGCTGCGCCTGGATTCGACCCGCACCCAGCTCGAGGCGCAGGTGGAAATCTACCGGGTGATGCGCCCGGGTGAGCCGCCCACCAAGGATGCCGCGGAAAACCTGTTCGGCAACCTGTTCTTCTCCGAGGACCGCTACGATCTCTCCGCCGTGGGGCGGATGAAGTTCAATCGCCGCGTCGGCCGCGACACCGACGAGGGTCCGGGTGTGCTTTCGCCCGAGGACATCCTCGAAGTCCTCAAGGTGCTGATCGATCTGCGCAACGGCATCGGCAGTACCGACGACATCGACCACCTCGGCAACCGGCGCATCCGCAGCGTGGGCGAGATGGCCGAGAACCAGTTCCGCCTGGGACTCGTGCGTGTGGAACGCGCCGTCAAGGAGCGCCTGACCGTCGCCGAGAGCGAGGGTCTGATGCCTCAGGAGCTGATCAACGCCAAGCCGGTGGCGGCGGCGGTGAAGGAGTTCTTCGGTTCCTCCCAGTTGTCCCAGTTCATGGACCAGAACAACCCGCTTTCCGAGGTCACGCACAAGCGGCGTATTTCGGCCCTGGGCCCGGGCGGCCTCACCCGCGAACGCGCGGGCTTCGAAGTCCGCGACGTGCATGCGACCCATTATGGCCGCGTCTGCCCGATCGAGACGCCGGAAGGCCCGAACATCGGCCTGATCAACTCGCTGGCCGTGTACGCCCGCACCAATCGCTATGGTTTCCTGGAGACGCCCTACCGTCGGGTGAGCGACACCAAGGTCACCGATGAGGTCGTGTACCTGTCGGCCATCGAGGAAAGCCAGTACGTGATCGCCCAGGCGAACGCCTCGATGGACGAGGAAGGACGCCTGACCGACGACCTCGTGTCCTGCCGGTACCAGAACGAGTTCACGATCTCGACGCCGGACAAGATCGAGTTCATGGACGTTTCGCCGAAGCAGATCGTGTCGGTGGCTGCGGCGCTGGTGCCGTTCCTCGAGCACGACGACGCCAACCGCGCGCTGATGGGCTCCAACATGCAGCGCCAGGCGGTGCCGTGCCTGCGCGCCGAAAAGCCACTGGTCGGCACCGGCATCGAGCGCACCGTAGCCATCGACTCGGGATCCGCCATCGTGGCGCTGCGCGGGGGAGTCGTGGATTCGGTCGACGCCGCGCGCATGGTCGTTCGCGTGAACGACGACGAAACCGTTCCCGGCGAACCCGGGGTCGACATCTACAACCTCACCAAGTATTCGCGCTCCAACCAGAATACCTGCATCAATCAGCGCCCCCTGGTGAACGTCGGGGACGTGATCGCGCGCGGCGACGTGCTGGCGGACGGGTCGTCCACCGACCTGGGCGAACTCGCGCTGGGCCAGAACATGATGGTCGCGTTCATGCCCTGGAACGGGTACAACTTCGAGGACTCGATCCTGATCTCCGAGCGCGTGGTGCAGGAGGACCGGTTCACCACGATCCACATCGAGGAACTGAACTGCGTCGCCCGCGACACCAAGCTCGGCCAGGAAGAGATCACGGCGGATATTCCGAACGTCTCCGAATCCCTGCTGGCGAAGCTGGACGAGTCCGGCATCGTGTATGTCGGAGCGGAAGTGCGCCCGGGCGACATCCTGGTCGGCAAGGTCACGCCCAAGGGCGAAACCCAGCTGACGCCGGAAGAAAAGCTGCTGCGCGCCATCTTCGGCGAGAAGGCCTCGGACGTGAAGGACACGTCCCTGCGCGTGCCCTCCGGAATCGAGGGTACGGTGATCGACGTGCGCGTGTTCACCCGCGACGGCGTGGAGAAGGACGCGCGCGCGCGTTCCATCGAGGAGTCCGACCTGGCCGGGGTTCGCAAGGACCTGCGCGACCAGCAGCGTATCTACGACGAGGACATCTACGCCCGCGTCGAGCGGCTGCTGACCAACAAGGTGGCCGCCGGAGGTCCCGAAGGCCTTTCCGACGGCGCCAAGGTGACCAAGAAGTACCTCTCCGGGGTCTCCCGCGATCACTGGTTCGAGATCCGCCTGCGGGATGACGACGTCAACGCGCAGCTCGAGGAACTGGGGCGCCAGCTCCAGGAGCAGGCGGAGGCCTTCGAGAAGCGTTTCGAGCACCAGAAGCGCAAGCTCGCGGCCGGCGACGACCTGCCTCCGGGCGTGCAGAAGATGGTCAAGGTCTACGTGGCGGTGAAGCGGCGCATGCAGCCGGGCGACAAGATGGCGGGCCGTCACGGCAACAAGGGCGTGATCTCGATGATCGTTCCCGAAGAGGACATGCCGTTCCTCGAGGACGGCACCCCGGTCGACATCGTGCTGAACCCGCTCGGCGTGCCTTCGCGGATGAACGTCGGCCAGGTGCTGGAAGTGCATCTGGGTTGGGCGGCGAAGGGTCTGGGCCAGAAGATCGGGCGGATGCTCGAGGCCCAGGCGGAGATCGCCCGTCTGCGCGGGTTCCTGGCCGAAATCTACGGGCAGGGCGAGCGGAAGGTGGAGCTCGATGCGCTGACCGACGCCGAAATCCTCGCGCTGTGCCGGAATCTGCAGAAGGGCGTGCCGATGGCGACACCGGTCTTCGACGGTGCCGACGAACAGGAGATCAAGGCGATGCTCCGCCTCGCGGATCTTCCCGAAACCGGTCAGGCCGAGCTGTTCGACGGCCGTACCGGGGATTCCTTCGATCGCCCGGTGACGGTTGGTTTCATGCACATGCTGAAGCTCAACCACCTGGTCGACGACAAGATGCACGCGCGCTCCACCGGTCCGTACTCGCTGGTGACCCAGCAGCCGCTGGGAGGCAAGGCCCAGTTCGGCGGCCAGCGCTTCGGGGAAATGGAGGTCTGGGCCCTGGAAGCCTATGGCGCCGCGTACACGCTGCAGGAAATGCTCACGGTCAAGGCCGACGACGTTCAGGGCCGGAACAAGATGTACAAGAACATCGTGGACGGCGAGCACTTCATGGAAGCCAACGTGCCCGAGTCCTTCAACGTGCTGATGAAGGAGATCCGGGCGCTGGGCATCAACATCGAGCTGGAACAGGACTGATCCAGACCGAATCGATGCCCTTTCCGGGGCTGTCCTCCGGGGCAGCCCCCAGAATTCAAGTTACGAGGCAAGCGAATGAAAGACCTGCTCAATCTGTTCAAGCAACAGACGCAACCGGAAGAATTCGACGTGATCCGCATCGGGCTCGCGTCGCCGGACCAGATCCGGTCCTGGTCTTTCGGTGAGGTGAAGAAGCCGGAAACGATCAACTACCGGACCTTCAAGCCGGAGCGGGACGGCCTGTTCTGCGCGAAGATCTTCGGGCCCGTGAAGGATTACGAGTGCCTGTGCGGCAAGTACAAGCGGCTCAAGCACCGCGGCGTCGTCTGCGAGAAATGCGGTGTCGAAGTGACCCAGACCAAGGTGCGACGGGAGCGCATGGGCCACATCGATCTGGCCTCGCCGGTTGCGCACATCTGGTTCCTCAAGAGCCTGCCGTCGCGGATCGGCCTGCTGCTCGACATGACCCTGAAGGACATCGAGAAGGTGCTGTACTTCGAGTCCTTCATCGTCGTCGATCCCGGCTTCACCACCCTGGAACGCGGCAAGCTGCTGTCCGACGAGGAATACCTCGAGGCCATCGAAGAGCACGGCGACGAGTTCGTCGCGATGATGGGTGCCGAGGCCGTGCTCGAGTTGCTGAAGGGCATCGACCTGCAGGCCGAGGCCGTGCGGCTGCGCGCGGAGCTTTCCGAGACGGGCTCCGAGACCAAGATCAAGCGCCTGGGCAAGCGGCTGAAGCTGATCGAGTCGTTCCTCGACTCCGGCAACCGTCCCGAGTGGATGATCATGTCCGTCCTGCCCGTGCTGCCGCCGGACCTGCGCCCGCTGGTGCCGCTGGATGGCGGCCGGTTTGCGACTTCGGACCTGAACGACCTGTACCGTCGCGTGATCAACCGCAACAACCGCCTGCGCCGACTGCTGGAGCTCAACGCGCCGGACATCATCGTGCGCAACGAGAAGCGGATGCTGCAGGAGTCGGTGGACGCGCTGCTCGACAACGGTCGCCGCGGCCGAGCGATTACCGGCAGCAACAAGCGTCCGCTGAAGTCGCTCGCCGACATGATCAAGGGCAAGCAGGGGCGTTTCCGCCAGAACCTGCTCGGCAAGCGCGTGGATTACTCGGGTCGTTCGGTCATCGTCGTGGGTCCGACCCTGCGCCTGCACCAGTGCGGCCTGCCCAAGCGCATGGCCCTCGAGCTGTTCAAGCCGTTCATCTTCGGCAAGCTGCAGCGCCGCGGGTTGGCCACCACCATCAAGGCGGCCAAGAAGGCCGTCGAGAAGGAAGGACCCGAGGTCTGGGACATTCTCGAGGAAGTGATCCGGGAGCATCCGGTGATGCTGAACCGCGCGCCGACCCTGCACCGCCTCGGGATCCAGGCTTTCGAACCGGTGTTGATCGAAGGCAAGGCGATCCAGCTGCACCCGCTGGTCTGCGCCGCGTTCAACGCCGACTTCGACGGCGACCAGATGGCGGTGCACGTGCCGCTGTCGCTGGAGGCGCAGCTCGAGGCACGGACGCTGATGATGTCCTCCAACAACGTGCTGTCGCCCGCCAACGGCGAACCGATCATCGTGCCGTCCCAGGACATCGTGCTGGGGCTGTATTACCTCTCGCGCGAGAAAGTGAACGCGCGCGGCGAGGGCATGATGTTCGCCGACGTCGACGAGGTCCATCGCGCGTACGAAAGCGGCGTGGTGGACCTGCACGCTCGGGTCAGCGTCCGGATTCTGGATACCGGGGACGAGGACGGCGAAGGCGAAGTGCGTTTCCGCCGCCGGGAGACCACGGTCGGGCGCGCGATTCTGTCGGGCATCCTGCCGAAGGGCATGCCGTTCCGCCTGATCGATCGCGAGCTGAGCAAGAAGGCGATTTCGCAGCTGATCAACTCCTGCTATCGCCGGCTCGGGCTGAAGGATACCGTCGTCTTCGCGGACCAGCTGATGTACATGGGCTTCCGTTTCTCGACGCGCGCCGGGGTTTCCTTCTGCGCCGACGACATGGTGATTCCCGAGGAGAAGGCTTCGATCCTCGGTCGTGCCGAGGACCAGGTGAAGGAGATCGAGGAGCAGTACTCGTCGGGTCTGGTGACCAAGGGCGAGCGTTACAACAAGGTCGTGGACATCTGGTCGCACTGCAACGATCAGGTCGCCAAGGCCATGATGGATCACCTGGGCAAGGAGGATGTCGTGAACCGGGAGGGCGAGACCGTCTCCCAGTCCTCGTTCAACTCGATCTTCATGATGGCCGACTCCGGCGCGCGCGGTTCGGCCGCGCAGATCCGCCAGCTGGCCGGCATGCGCGGGCTGATGGCGAAGCCCGACGGCTCCATTATCGAGACGCCGATCACCGCGAACTTCCGCGAGGGGCTGAACGTCCTCCAGTACTTCATTTCCACGCACGGTGCGCGCAAGGGTCTGGCGGATACGGCGCTGAAGACCGCGAACTCGGGTTACCTGACCCGCCGCCTGGTCGACGTCTCCCAGGACGTGGTGGTGACCGAGGAAGACTGCGGCACCTCCCACGGTCTG
>Ga0207796_1000957_pt1 | contig 10307 bp, 9 predicted proteins | sample Pon1CUnioCityCA_6_FD_187274 | JGI IMG/M metagenome (GOLD analysis project Ga0207796, IMG submission 187274) | Marine sediment microbial community from Union City, CA, USA - Pond 1C Sediment 1 (SPAdes) | ecosystem: Environmental > Aquatic > Marine > Intertidal zone > Salt pond sediment ...
GGGTCCGGCAGGCCCCCAGTATATCGGACCCGCCGCCAGGCTCGGTGGTGGCAATGCCCAGGAAGGCTTCACCACGCGTCACCCTGGGGAGGTACTCTTCCTTTAGCTCCAGCGTGCCGTACTGGTCAAAGATAAAGCCCCACGCGGCCTCCACAAGATAGAGCACCGGGATGGCCAGGCTGATGTCGGCGCGACCGAGCTCTTCGGCGGCGATGGTAGCCATCATCCAATCAGCCCCTGCGCCGCCATACTCCTCCCTCACCAGGGGGGCCAGCAGTCCCATCTCGGCCATCCCCTGGATGATCTCGGGCGGGATACGCTCCGTCTGGTCGATCTCGCGCACGCGGGGTGCGATCTCCTTCTGGGCAAAGTCGCGCACTGCCCGCTGCCACATTCGCTGTTCTTCTGTCAGCCGAAAGTCCACGGTACTCTCCCTTTCCTATGCGGTGATCTGCCCCATGCCAGCGCGGTCGACGGCTTGCCTGATGACTGGCGCAGCCAGAGCAGATGTCGTTTGAACCCGAGAATCAAGAGGGGGAAGATCATGTCTGGCGAACAAGACATCGGTGACCTTTCAGCAGGGAGCATGGGCCCCTTTTCGATATGGCTTGCCCCTTTGGAAGCGATCACAACCTGTCACCTATACGCTACCCTGAGGGCTCGGAACGCAATCCCGAACCGAAAACCATCGCATCCGAGCCCGGACGCCCTCTACGGCACCATCGCAGAACCAATGTCATCAACGAGGAATAACAACCACATTGTAGCCTGTATCAGCGCCAGTGTCAAACACGCATCTTCAGGCTAACCGCGCAAGCGGCATGCACTTGCCGGTAACGCCGCTACCTGATACAATTGGCTTTGGAGAACAGCATTGGTGCCTAACCAGGTCAGGTCAACGCCAGCAGCCTCGGGAGGAGGATTCATGAAGAGCTACCGGAAGGAGCTGTGGTTCAACGTACCATCGAGGCGCGCATTCATCAACATCACCCCGCAGGTTCAGGAGTGTCTGCGCGAGAGTGGCATCCAGGAGGGGTTGTGCCTTGTAAATTCGATGCACATTACGGCCAGCGTGTTCATCAACGACGACGAGAGCGGCCTGCACCATGATTACGAGGTGTGGCTGGAAGAACTGGCTCCACACGCACCGATCGACCAGTATTGGCACAACCGCACCGGCGAGGACAATGCGGACGCGCATCTCAAACGCCAGGTGATGGGCCGCGAGGTGGTGGTCGCCGTGACCGAGGGCCGGCTCGACTTTGGCACGTGGGAACGGATCTTCTACGGCGAGTTTGACGGCCGGCGGAGGAAGCGGGTGTTGGTCAAGATCATAGGTGAATAGGTGTGCTCAGAGCTATCGTGCGCGCAATGGTTGTGGCTCTGGTATGCCACAACAAAGAGATGGTCCGCACAACAAAATGCCCGGGGCTGAGAGTTTGACCCTCAGCCCCGGCCTAGAGATTGGTCTCGAGCTTGGCGGCCCCAATGAGACGGAATAGACAGAAAGACTGAGTGCAAGACTCGGCCTTTCTAGTAGGACTGCGATCTGATTCTCGTTGCCGTGTTCCTTCCCTCAGTTCACGGTTGGGACATATCCGCCATCTATGCGAATATTGGCTCCATGGATATAGCTGGCCAGGGGACTGGCCAGAAAGACTACCACGGCGGCAACCTCTTCGACGCGTCCCATCCTGCCAAAAGGCGTTGACTCCATCATCCCGTTCAGGGCAGCCTCGATCTCTTCGCGGGTGTTGCCCATGCCATGCAACTTGCCCATCTCGATCTGCTTTTCCGTGATGATGGCGCCAGGGCTAACGGTATTGATGGTCACCCCGTCGTTCTTCATCCCCTGAGCCAAAGAGACGGTGAGGGCATTCATGGCCGCTTTTGTCGTGGCGTAGACACCCATGCCGGGCGAAGGCTTCACCGCAGCGCCGCTGGAAATGCTGATAATCCGTCCCCAGCCCTGTTCTTGCATCGACGGAAGCAGATGCTGGATCAGACGCACCATGGAGAGCAGGTTGGTGTTGTAGCTGTCCAACCACCCAGAAGGTGCTGTTTCCATGTCGTTCTGGTGCTCGGCCTTGGCAGCGTTGTTCACCAGGATATCAACTCCCCCCAGCTCTGCCTGGACGGTTTCGACAATACGCGCTACCTCTTCATCCTGGGACAGATCGCCCAGGGCAATGATGGCTTTACCGCCGTCACGGCGTATCTCTGCCGCCACGCGTTCGGCAGCCTCACTGCGGCGACCATGGATAATAACAGCAGCTCCCTCCTGGGCAAAGCGCCTGGCAATGCCTTCGCCAACACCGCTGGTACTGCCCGTCACAAGGACGCGCCTGTTCTCAAGTTCTAGATTCATCGTGATGCTCCTTTTTGTCTTGATAATCTATTTGATTCTAACAGATTTCATACCATTAGCTGGAAGTTGCGAGATATCGTTCGTGAGATACCCCTACCATTTGTCGAAATGGACCGTTTCGCTTAGTGGTTTCTTGGCTGGCTGACTTGGGTTTTCGTCGGGTATTCCAAACGCGACCGCACCTACTATCCTGGAATCCGCTGGAAGGTTCAGGGTGTCCTTGAGTTTTCCTTCATCGAAAGCACCCATCCAGCAAGACCCTACGCCTTGAACCCATCCCGCAACCACCATGTTCTGAAGGGCTATCGTCACATCCATCAAGCTAATCTTCTCAATGATCACCTCAGACTGTCTGTACAAGCCCACGACAACGAAAGGCGCCTCGGTGGCAAACCTGTTGAAGCCTCCGTACGTACAAGCTTCCTTTTCAGCGTAGTCTCTTGCTACCACAAAGTGCCAAGGTTGCTGGTTCGTTGCAGTGGGAGCGCGACTACCGGCCTCCAGAATGTTGCTTATGACTTTCTCACCCACTGGTTCATCCTTGAACCTTCTAATACTTCTTCGGCTCAGGACCTTTTCGATACAGTTCATCGTACCACCTCCTATTTGATAGACTTCCTGAATGCGGCATAGGCCAGCCCCATGCCGACGGCAGCAAAGGCCAGGACAACCACCCAGCACAGCCACAGGGGCAGGGGGTCACCACCGGCCAGCGCCGCGGGATCCCGAAACATCATCTGCCGCAGACCATCGATCGTATAGGTGGTGGGGTTGATCAATGACCCTATCCTCATCCAGGTCGGCATTGTGGCCAGAGGATAGAGTGCGTTGCTGAGAAAGAGCAGGGGCAGGTTAAAGACCATGATCATGGCGTGATAGGCGCCTGGGTTGTCCGTTTGAGAAGCTATGGACAGCGCAATGCCCGAAAACCCCAGCCCAAACCCGGCAACGAGCACCAGTCCGCCCAGCCAGCCCAGGGGATATGTGCTGAGCTTGGCGCCCAGGACCAGGCCTACGATCAGGATGATGATCGCCTGAAACATGCTTTTGGTCATGGTGCTCAGGGCATTGCCCATCAGGATGCTGAGGCGGGGGATGGGCGCGACCAGGTATTCCTTCACAATGCCGCGCAGGCGCTCGGTCAGCCACACGGAACCCCCGCCGATGGCGCCACCCAGGGCGCTCAGGACCACGATGCCGGGCAGCATAAAGGTGACATATGGCTCTCCGCTGCCGGGCATGTCCGCCGACAGCATACTCTTCATACCCACGCCAAACAGCACCACCCACAGGATGGGCTGGATCAGTAGGCCAAACATCTCTTCGGGATTGGCCAAAAACTTGCGCATCTGTTTATTCCATAGCGTAGCGGTCGCAGCCATTGATTGCTCTCCTTTGTCTTCCGTCCATTCAGCTCATCAGGAGCATTCGGTGTTGAGTCTGGGTGCTGTCCGTGTCGCGCAGCCGGCGGCCCGTATACTTCAAGAAGACGTCGCCCAGGCTGGGCTTGGCGACCGTGATGTCTTGGATGGCAAAGGCGCTGTCCGTCGCTTGAGCGATGATCTCTACCAGGCGCTTGCTACCCGAATCGACACCGACCTGGATCACCCTCCGGCCCACGTCCACGGCCTGCACAAAGGGCAGCGCGCTGACATTCTCAACAAAGGCCTCTCGGTCACCCTCACCAATGACGTGGATCGTGTCAGCCCCCATCTCTTCGATCAGCGCCTGCGGCGTCCCTTCGGCCACCAACTTGCCCCGGTCGATGATGCCCACGGTGTCAGCCAGCTCCTCGGCCTCATCCATATAGTGGGTCGTCAGCAGCAGTGTCATGCCGCCCTCTTCTTTCAGAGCACGGAGATAGTCCCAGATCCGGGCGCGGGTCTGCGGGTCGAGACCCAGGGTCGGCTCATCCAGGAAAAGTACCTCGGGGGTGGTCATCAGCGCCCGGGCCAGCTCCAAACGGCGCTTCATGCCGCCAGAGTAGGTCTTGGCCTTGCGCTCAGCCGCTTCTTCCAGCTCGACCAGAGCCAGCAACTCCTTCGTCTTGGCTTTGCGCTCTGCCTTGTCCATGCGATAGAGGCGGCCGTGGTAGTCCAGCACCTGGCGTCCGGTCAATTCGTCGTCCAGCACCATCTCTTGAAAGGTCACCCCGACGCGCTGGCGGACGTCGCCCGCCTGTTTCACCACATCCAAGCCCAGGACCCTGGCCTCACCGGCTGTCGGCTCGAGCAGGGTGGTCAGGATCGAAATCGTCGTCGTCTTGCCCGCCCCGTTGGGCCCCAGCAAGCCGTAGATTCGGTTGGCCGGGATCGATAGGTCCACCCCATCCACTGCCACAACCTCGTCACCGTACCGTTTCACCAGTCCCCTGGCTTCGATGGCAGGGCCATTGTCAGATCTCGCGTTCATGGCTTATTGCCTCCTTACACGCTTGTTTCGTGTTGGGCATTTCGCAGCCGCCCAATGACAGTGTCCAACCACTCCAATTCGGCGGCGAGTAAGTGCACCTGACGCTCCAGCATCAGTTGCAGACTCCCGGGATGCTCCCCGTGCGCCCGTGTGGACTCGAGCAATTCCTCCATGCCAGTGTGCCGCCTGTGCAACAAGGGCAGTGCTTCTTCGGGCGCCAGCTCGTCCAGAAAGGCCAACCCGATATGGCAGGTAAAGTCCGACGGCTGGTAGTTGGCCAAGTTCTCGCGCAGTAGTCGTTGGAAGGCGACCTCCCCTTGCGGCGTGATGGCATACACGCGACGAGGTGGACGGTTCCCTTCCTGTTCCTCCCGGAAGGTCACCCACCCATCCTCAGCCATATTGCTGAGCAGGCGGTACGCGGTCGGCTTTGTGAGTTGAACGCCCATCCCTAGATGGCTGTCAATCGCTTCATGGAGCTGATATCCATGCATGTCCTGGCTGCGCAGCAGTCCGAGTAGAAGCAGTTCCCTTTCCATAGTCGCACCTCACTCAGTGACAATAAACCATTCAGACTATTCCGAATGGACTAATCTGCATGTACTATATCACGGACTGGAGACCTTGTCAAGTCCGATCTTCATAGTGGCATGATTGCTCGAACAAGATTCTATATCACCGGTTACTTTTTCCGTTCAAGATGATCCGTTCACCACGCCTTGCTGTCTGCTCGCTTTGCCAGTACAATACTGGCGAGCAGAGCCGCAGCGGTATTCGTTTTCGACCGTAGAAGCCGGGTTCAGTTGTGATTGCTCAGGGCGCGGCCTATTGCCGCCAAGGCCTCGACTGGCAGGGGAACGAAAGCGGTATACGACAAAGAGGGGATTGACCCTTGTAAATGCGCAACACATTACGGCCAGCGTATTCATCAACGACGACGAGAGTGGCCTGCACCACGATTACGAGGTGTGGCTTGAAAGGCTGGCGCCGCATGCACCGATCGACCAGTATTGGCACAACCGGACGGGCGAGGACAATGCAGACGCCCACCTGAAGCGGCAGGTGATGGGGCGCGAGGTGGTGATCGCTGTGACAAACGGTCGTCTTGATTTTGGCACCTGGGAGCAGATTTTCTACGGGGAGTTCGACGGCCGGCGGCGGAAGCGGGTGCTGGTCAAGATTATCGGAGAGTAGGGGTGCTCAGAGCTATCTTGAGCGTAATCGCTTATGGCTCTGGTATGCCACAACTATGAGATGGTCTGTACGACAAAACGGCCGGGGCTGAGAGTCAAACTCTCAGCCCTGGCCTGTATTTTGGTCTCGAGCTAGGCGGCCCTATACAGGTGGGCTAGCAGACAATTGATGTTGATGAAGCACGCTCACCAATAGACGCCGGTCGCCATATCTGCTTTCCACAGTCGACAGCAGCGGACATCGCTGCTGCGCCCCACAAGCGGCTCCAGCAAGTATGGATCTTTAGGTCGGGACTGATCCAGACGAGACCCCATTCCGGTCAGAGAGTTTTCCTAGCCATCTCCCTTATGATATAATCTGATCCAAGGGAATCGGCGATGACAGTCGAGACGAGCGCACTGACACTCATCCGCACCAAGCTGCAGCCGCCCAGGATGCCGGCGGACCTCGTCGACCGGCGGCGGCTGCTGGACCGGCTGCAGGCAGGCTTGGACCGGAAACTGACGCTGATCTGCGCTCAGGCTGGAGCCGGCAAGACCACGCTGCTGGCCCAATGGCTCGCGGACGCGGAGTGCACCCACCCCAGCGCTTGGCTCTCGCTGGACGAGCACGACAACGACCTGATCGCCTTTGTCAGCTACCTGGTCGGCGCGATTCGGACCGTGATTCCGGACGCCTGTGAGAAGACACTCAGCCTGCTGGGTGCAGCCCAACCTCCACCGCTGCGCGTGATCGCCACCTCGCTGGTCAACGAGCTGGATGAGCTCACGGTGGTCCTTTCGAGCAACGAAGATGATTCCACGGACTCTTTGAAGGAAGGAGACCGCTCGCAGACCTGCGCCCGCTCTATGTGCGGGTTGGTCCTCGCCCTCGATGACTATCAGGCCATCACCGATCCGGCGATCCACGAGCTGATGTCGATTCTGATCCAGCACTTGCCCCGGAGCGTGCATCTGGCCCTGACCACCAGGAGCGACCCGCCGCTGCCGTTGCCCCAACTGCGAGCGCGGGGGGAAATGACAGAGTTCCGCTTCGTCGATCTGCGCTTCACTCCGCAGGAGACCGACGCGTTTCTTCAAGGAGCGGTTGGCAGGGAAGTGAGCGACGAGACGGCCAGCCTGTTGGCGGAGAAGGCCGAGGGCTGGATCGTCGGCCTGCGGCTGGCGGCCCTCTCCATGCGCGTGCTGTCCGACGACAGGGCGTTTGCCCAGCGATTCAGAGGGACGAGCAGCGCCCTCATCGTAGAGTATCTGCTGAATGAGGTGCTGGCCCGACAGTCGCCCGAGATCCAGGACTTTGTCCTGCGCACCTCGGTTCTGGATCGCTTCTGTGCTCCTCTATGTCAGGTATTGACCGAGATTCCTGCCGAGAGAAGCCAACAGATCATTGACCGGATGGCTGGGGCCAACCTATTCGTGGTACCGCTCGACGAAGAGGGCAAATGGTACCGCTACCATCACCTATTCCGGGACCTCCTGCGGCCCAGGTTGGCAAAGCAATACGGCACACCGATCGTTCCCGAGTTGCACGCCCGGGCCGGCGCCTGGTACGCCAAGAATGGATTGGTCGACGAAGCCCTGGACCACCTCTTGGCGGCCAACCATCGGACCGCGGCTGCGGACCTGGTGGCTCGACACCGGACCGAAATGCTGAACCAGGCCCGCTGGTCCCGTCTTGAACGGTGGCTGCGCCGGTTCTCGCCCGATGTGATTGACCAATACCCCGACCTGCTCATCTTGAAAACATGGCTACTATATCATCAGACCAGGTATGCAGAACTCCCTGCTTCCTTGGAGCGCCTGGAAGCGAGTCTCGCTCGGGTAGCACTGGCGCCGGATACGCTCGATCACCTCCAGGGGGAAATGGATGCGGTGCGCAGCTTGCTGGCCTATCTCGCAGTGGACGCGCAAGCTACCATAGTCCACGCGCAGGGCTCGCTGGAAAAGACCCGGCCCGACCTTTGGATCGTCCGCTCGCTGGCCCGCTTGACGCTGGCTTTGGCCCTGCAAATGGAGGGGGATTTGCAGGGTGCGTACGCGGCCATCTACGATGGATTTGCGCAAGAGAAGGGCTCTAGCCCTGCATTCAAAGCGACCCTGCTGGTGACGGCCTGTAACGTCCATTGGATGGCCGGCGACCTACAAGGGTTGACGCAGGCCGCCGGTCAATGTATCGAACTGAGTCAGGGCGCCGAGTCGCCGGAGATGGGGAATTGGGGCCACTATCACCTGGCCTGTGCCCGCCATCAGCACAATGATCTGCCCGCTGCCGAACGACACTTCTCGACGGTCTGGAAACAGCCCTATGTGAGCTACGGCGATTGCTTTCTTTATGGCGCCTGTGGCCTCGCTTTGACCCATCAGGCCCAGGGTCGTGCACAGGAAGCGCGGGCAGCGGCCCAGTCGGCCGTCGACTTTGTGCTGGAAACAGGCAACACCACGCTACTGCCGCAGGCGCAGGCTTTCCAGGTGGAGCTTGCGCTGATGCAGGGCCGAGTCGCCACCGCCGGCCAGTGGGCGGCGCAGCTCGACCCGGTTCCCCCCCTGTCGCCGGTGTACGGCATTTTCTCTCCGCACTTGACCCTGGTCAAGGTCTGGCTGGCCCAAAACACGCCGGCCAGCCGGGAACAGGCGGGCGACCTGCTAGGCCGCTTGCAAGATTTCTTTGCGTCCATCCACAACAGCCGCTTCTTGATCGAGACCCTGGCCCTGCAAGCACGGCTCAGCTCTATAGAAGGCGACGAACCGGCTGCCCGGAGTGCTTTGAAGCAGGCCATCGCCTTGGCCGAGTCCGGCGGGTTCATCCGGCTGTTTGTCGACTTTGGTCCATCCATGGCGCGCCTGTTGGATCAGCTGCGCGACCAGGGTGTGGCACCTGTCTACATTGCCCGGATCCTGGCTGCCTTTGAGACGAGGGACGCCCCCCTGGCGGCTGAAGGCGGACGAGCCAGTAGAGCCCAGGATGGGTCCTTGGTTGATCCGCTGACCCCCCGCGAACTGGAAGTCCTGGCCCTCCTGGCCAGGCATTTGACCAACAGGCAGATCGCCGAGGAACTGGTGATTTCCCCCGGTACGGTCAAGACGCATACACTCCGGATCTACCGCAAGCTCGACGTCCGCGGCCGGCAGCAGGCCGTTGCCCGGGCACAAGAGCTGGACATCCTCTAGAATCTACCATCATATCCACCATTTGGTAGACGCATTCCCCAGCCAAATCTGCTATACTGTCCATATGGAGGGTCGAGCGACGCCAGTTGAGCGCCGTTTTGGTTCCGATCTCGGTGTAGGGCAGGCAGAGAAACGCGCACATGACTGGATGTTATTCTGTTGACGCTGGGTCCGATCGGCCTGGCGCTTATGGCGCTGGCGACCAGAGCGAGCGTGCCATGAAAAGCAGGCTCAAGAGCAGGTAGGTGGAGGTTGATGGGACAATACCCAGGAAAACTCAACATGTATGACCCCGCGGTTTTTGCCATCCGCATCCAGGGAGAGATCGCTGAGGATCGGGTCGAGTGCTTTGGCGCCCGGACGATCTCCGTGGAGCAGGGTGAGGCCGGCTTCCCCGTGACCGTACTGACGACCGCGCCCATGGACCAGGCCGGCCTGGTCGGCTTGATAAACCACGTGAATATGCTGGGATTGCCCTTGGTGTCGGTGGAGTGCGTGTCAGCACCCGAGGAGGATGGGCCTTCGATTGGGACGATGCTTGAAGCAAATCGCCCGGGCCTTTGAGTCAACCATACTTTAGCAAGAAAGGTCGTACAAATGAGTAATTAGCCCGCAAGAAGCCAAGCAAATCACCGAAGAGGCTCATATCTTTGCCTTCTCCATGCTGGAGAACCATAAGACGATGAACGGGAGATAGCCATAATGTTTCACGAAAGGGAGGGAAGCAAACCATGAAGGAGAAAACCAACAGGGTCAAAAAGGCGCGGCCTGGATTGAAAGGAGGAAAACGATGAAAAAATACAAAATGACCACGGAAATCCCCGACTTTATCACTACACCCGATAAGGTTGAAACCCGCCTGGGTACGCTGGAATTCTTCGACGGCTTTCCCAGCCAGGATACCGTAGAAAAATGCTACGATAATCTGCTATTCATGCGTGGCGTCGAAGTCTTCCTCAACTGGATACCGGCGGCTTCTCTGTGGGCGGCGCGGGAGGGCTTCCGGGAAGCCGGAATCACCCGCAACGGCATCATTGGTATTGACGCAGATTTGAAGGATTCAAAAGGTTTATTCCTGACCGCCAATATGGACAGCATCTATGCTCAAACCTGGATAGACTTACGGGATGGGCCAATTGTGGTGGAAAGCCCGCCCAACACCCTGG
>Ga0207796_1000958_pt1 | contig 10299 bp, 9 predicted proteins | sample Pon1CUnioCityCA_6_FD_187274 | JGI IMG/M metagenome (GOLD analysis project Ga0207796, IMG submission 187274) | Marine sediment microbial community from Union City, CA, USA - Pond 1C Sediment 1 (SPAdes) | ecosystem: Environmental > Aquatic > Marine > Intertidal zone > Salt pond sediment ...
GCGCTGCGCATCGTCGAGAACGGCAAGCGCAAGGTCCTGCGCGGCGACTATAGCGGCGTAATCGAACGGGTGAATGTGACGCTACTAAAGACACTGATTCAGGCTGGCTATGTGCCGGTCGTGGCGCCGCTGGCTATCAGCTACGAGGGCGAAGCGCTGAACGTGGACGGCGACCGGGTAGCGGCAGCCATCAGCGCGGCGCTGAAAGCACAGACGCTGGTCATCCTGTCCAACGTCCCGGGCCTGCTGGAGCAGTTCCCGGACGAGAACACGGTCATCCCCCACGTCCTGCCCGAGCATGCCCCCGTTCTGCTGGACCGGGTCGCGCAGGGGCGGATGAAGAAGAAGATGCTGGGCGTGGTCGAAGCGGTGAACGAGGGCGTTCAGAAGGCAGTAATCGCCGACGGACGGGTGGAGCAGCCTCTGCAGCGCGCGCTGGCAGGCCAGGGAACTGTGATTGGATGAACAGGTAGAGAGGGAGAACCATGATCCCAACCGCAGAGATCATCGCACTGGAAGACCAGTACGGCAGCGGCATTGAGTCGAAGCAGCCGCTCGTCCTGGTGCGCGGGCAGGGCGCTCGCATCTGGGACGCGGAGGGCAAGGAATATATCGACTGCAGTACCGGGCCCGCCGTTGCCAGCGTGGGTCACGCCAATCCCGCCGTAGCGGAGGCCATCGCCGAACAGGCGAAGCGGTTGCTGGTGTGCTCCACCGGCTACTATAACGACAAGCGGGCCGAGCTTCTGAGCACGCTGGTGCGCATCGCGCCGGAAGGGATGGAGCGAGCCTTTCTGGTGAACTCGGGTACCGAGGCCGTCGAGGCTGCGCTCAAATTCGCGCGCGCCGCCACGGGCCGGACAAAGGTGGTAGCCGCGATGCGCTCCTTCCACGGGAGGACGATGGGCGCGCTGTCGGCGACATGGCGCAAGGAATACCGCAAGCCGTTCGAGCCGCTGGTGCCCGGGTTCGGGTTTGTGCCCTACAATCGCCTGGAGCGGATGGAGCAGGCCGTAGACGAGGAGACGGCAGTCGTAATCCTGGAAGTAGTTCAGGGGGAGGGAGGGGTCATCCCCGCTGCCCCCGGCTATCTGGAGGGCGTGCAGGCGCTGTGCCAGGAGCGTGGAGCGCTGCTGATCCTGGACGAGGTGCAGACGGGATTCGGGCGCACGGGGCGGATGTTCGCCTGCGAGCACCACAACGTGCAGCCGGATCTGCTCTGCACGGCCAAGGCGATGGCTGGCGGAGTACCTATGGGCGCGGTGCTGATCGGCAAGAGGGTTGGGCCACTCCCGAAAAAGTCGCACGGCACCACCTTTGGCGGCAACCCGTTGGCCTGCGCAGCCTCCCTGGCAGCGATCCGCTTTGTCGAGTCGGAGAACCTGCCGCAACGGGCAGCCGAGTTGGGAGAGCGGCTGAGACAGGGTCTGAGCGCCATACCCTCGCCGCTGATCCGCGAGGTGCGCGGCCTGGGATTGATGATCGCTGTGGAGCTCAAGACTCAGTCTGGACCGTATCTGGCGGCGCTGGCTGAGCGGGGCGTGCTGGCGCTCTCGGCAGGGAGCAATGCCATCCGCTTTCTGCCCCCGCTGGTGATCACCGAGGAGGAGATCGATCAGGTCGTGGAGCAGGCAGCCACGGTTCTGGCAGGCTAGGATGGACGAGGTCGCATTCCTGGAGGAGTTGGTCGCCATCCCCAGCCCGACAGGCGAGGAAGATGCTGTGGCTGCCTACCTGGTGGAGCAGATGGCAGCCCTCGGCTTTGAGGCCCATCGCGACGAGGCAGGGAACGCCGTGGGCGCGATCGGGAATCGGGCAGCAGAGCGCCAGATCGTGCTGCTGGGCCACATGGACACGGTGCCCGGTAAGATCCCTGTGCGGATAGAGGGCGGCAAGCTACATGGGCGCGGGGCGGTGGATGCCAAAGGGCCGCTAGCGACCTTTGTGCTGGCGGCAGCCCGCGCTGCTAGCATGATGGAGACCGCCCGGGTGGTGGTGATCGGCGCGGTAGAGGAAGAGGGGGACGCGCGAGGCGCGAGATACCTGGCGCACACCATGCCGTCGCCGTGGTGCGCCATCATCGGAGAGCCCAGCGGTTGGGATAGTATCACGCTTGGCTACAAAGGCGTGCTGAGCCTGGAATTCCGGCTCGTCCAGGCAGCCAGTCACAGCGCAGGGCCGCGACCGACAGCAGCCGAAAGGGCGGTGCAGTTCTGGAACGAGCTCGCGGCCCACGCCAGGGCAGTGAATGAAGGGGAATCGGGCCGCTTTCACACGCTGGATCCGGCGTTGAGGACGCTGAACACTTTCAGCGATGGCCTGAGCGACGGCGTTACCATGCGCATCGTCACACGGATCCCGCCGGGGGCAAATGCGACGGATCTCAAAGAGAGGCTGGAGGGATGGCGCGGTGAGGCTGAACTTTTCATCCACGCCGACGACCCGCCCATCCGTTCAGAGAAGAACAGCCCCCTCGTGCGGGCCATGCTGCGCGCGATCCGCGAGGCAGATGGCAAGCCGCGTTTCAAGCTCAAGACCGGGACCTCGGACATGAACGTGGTGGGTCCGGCCTGGGGCTGCCCCATCGTCGCCTACGGCCCGGGCGATTCCTCGCTGGATCACACGCCAGAGGAGCATATCGAGATTGAGGAGTACCTCAAAGGGATCGAGGTACTGGCCCGGACGCTGGAGAAGCTGGCCTGAGACTAGAGTCCCCTCACCTATCCCAGAGGAGCGAGCGGAGGCTCCTTCGACATGCTCAGGATGCCTCCGCGAGAGCCCTTCGACCACGCCCCTCGACACGCTCGGCGGGCGCCTATGTGTGCCCACCACGGCACATGGCGATGGCGACAGCCGCCCGCTAAATCGAGATGAGGTGGTCCAGGACGCGGAGGCCCTGACCGGCCTAGCCGATGGCGCTGTCGATGGCGCGGTTTACCGCCACCATGGTGGCAGGCAGGTCCACTGGCGGGTTGGCAAGGCGGGCATTCACATTGGCCAGCGTGCCATCGTGATAGCCCACCTTGAAGCCGGTAAACTTGAGCCCGTGGGCCGTCGAAATGACGACGACGCGGTGCTCGGGCAGGACCCGGCCCCGCTCCACCAGCTTGAACAAGGCCGCCAGCGCGACACCGGTCTGGGGGCAGCTATAGAGGCCGGCCCGATCGGCGCGGGCAGCGGCGTGGGCAAGCTCATCCTCTGTAGCCTGCTCGACGACACCGTCAAAGTCGCGAAGAACCTTGACCGCCCGCTCGTAGCTGACCGGCGCACCGATCTGGATGGCGCTGGCAAGGGTCTTTTGCGCCGGCACAGGGCGATACTCCTCAAACCCTGTCTGGTAGCTCAAGTACAGGGGATTGGCGTGCGCCGCCTGTGCACAGGCGATGCGCGGCAAGCGGTCGATGAGGCCCAGATCGCGCATGAGCAGCAGGCCCTTGCCCAGGGAACTGACGTTGCCCAGATTCCCAGCCGGTATGATGATCCAGTCCGGTACCTCCCAGTCGAACTGCTGGACGATCTCGACGCCCACGGTTTTTTGCCCCTCCATGCGCAGCGAGTTCATCGAGTTGGCCAGGTAGATGGTCCTGTCGGCAGTGACCTGCTGCACGATCTGCATGCAGCCGTCAAAGTCGGTGTCCAGGGCCAGTACATGGGCGCCATTGGCCAGCGGCTGGACGAGTTGCGCCGTGGAGACCTTGCCGCGCGGCAAGAAGACGATGGCCGGAATGCCAGCGGCTGCGGCGTACGTGGCCAGCGCCGCCGACGTGTCGCCGGTAGAGGCACAGGCGACGGCCCGGATCGGTTTGCCGTCGGCCATCATCTGCCGGACCACCGACACGAGTACCGTCATGCCCAGGTCCTTGAAAGACCCGGTGTGGCTGCTGCCGCTCAGCTTGACCCACAGGTCCGGCACCCCGATCTCTTTGCCCAGACGCTCGGCCCAGAAGCAGTTGGTGTGCCCCTCGTACATGGAGACGACGTTCTCGTCATCCAGCTGCGGGCAGACCCACTCCTTCTTGCCCCACACTCCGCTGCCATAGGGCCATTCGGTCGTCCGCGTTCGCTGGTCGAAGAGCTGCTTCCAACCCACCGCCGACCGGTCCTGAAGCGCCTGGATGTCGTGCTCTACATCCAGCAGGCCGCCACAGTCCTCGCAACGATAGATTACGTCGTAGATCGAGTACTGGCGACCGCAGCCCCTGATACACTCCAACCAACTGTGATAGGTCGTCATTGCAACCTCCGCTCACGTGCCAACTGCATGGGTCTCCAGTCTGTGAATAGGCAGGCATCCCCGGGCCGCCTGCTCCCGGCTGGGAATAGAAGCCTCGTCCGGCTTGTCCGACAGGCCAAAGAGCAAGGCCCCTCGCCCTGCCAAACTTTGCGCTATCTGGCGCACCTCCTGCGTGATAACGATCTCGCCGGCCAGCAGGTCGCGCACAGAAGCCCCATCAGCCATGTGCCCCATGCGCGCGGTGGTGGTCAGATACTCGTTGTAACGAAACTCCTTGAAGGGAGTGGGATCGCCCTGCTGCACACTGGCATAGATGCCGGCGTGAATCTCCCGCAGGCTGGGCGGAAGCTCTGCGGCGCGGGCATCCACCCCGGCGATAAACTGCGGGAAGCCTGCGATCCTACCGGCCTGCACCTCGCCCGCCAGCCATTCCAGCGCATACAGACCGCTGCCCAGGACCAGGCAGATATAGGCCAAATAGTCCTGGTTGTCCGAGGTAAAGGGATGGAATTGGGGCTGGTTGAGGCGGTCGTACGCTGCCTGAAAGCTGCCAGGATCGAAACTGTCGCCGAGCAGGTCGCTCACCGTGAGGCGCACTGCATCCACCCGCGCCGCATCGATGACCCGATCGTTGCGCCCGCGAGCCCCCAAAGCTGTCTTGTCCAGATCCACGATCACAGCCGCTCGCTCGTCGGCTGGATGGTGCCTCTCCTGACAGAAGCGATCAAAGTCGTGCAGGGCCGACCAGCGATTGGCCAGGAACAGGGCGCCGCCCGCCTGTTCCACAACCTCGACCTGAGGCAGAGCATCACGCTCCGAGCCGATGAAGGCGAGACCAGGCCAGCCCCCTGACCGGCAGATGTTGGCGAAGGCGCTGCCGTCATTGAGGCGTGTATCGCCCACGTAGATCAGCCGCTCGAGGGGGATTCCGGGTCGATCCAGCGCCCGCGCCTGCTGCAGGAGATAGACAATGACACGGGCGTACGACTCTTCGCTCTTGCGCGGTACCAGACCCTCGGCCAGACCGACGTGGGGCCGGATCTGGGCCAGCGCCGGGAGACGCTGATCGGCCGGTACCAGGTTGCGATACACGATCCGGTCATCGAGGAACTCACTTAACCTTGCCCGTCCATAGTTCTGCATTCAGCTACTCCTCCATGAGGCTACTCTGATCGCTGCTGTGGCGACTGGTTCTTTTCGAGAAAGATCAGAGTCAGGGCATCGCTGACCCGCTCCTGCTTGCAGGGCCGGTAGCCCAGCTTGTGGTAGAGATAAAGATTGCGCTCACTCCGGTGGCCCGTGAACAGCTCGAACCTGGCGGCACCGGGGAATGCCCGCTCGATCTCGGCCATGAGCCTTGTGCCGATACCGCGGTTCTGATGACCAGGATGCACGATCAGCCTGCCCACAAAGCAGGTACCCTCCCTAAGACGGGCGCGCACTGAGCCGACGATGCAACCATCCACGGTAGCCTTGAGACAGGTCTGGCGCTCAAGATCGGCGCGCATCTGGTCGAGCGTCTGGGTGAGGGGCGGGATGGTCAAGTCGCCGTAGATGGCCGCCTCGCTTTGGTACGCCAGCTTCTGAAGCGCCAGGATCTCGGCAGCGTCCTGTGGTTGGGCCGGCTGAATGAGCACGGTCGATCCCCTTTCCTCCATGGGCCCTGGCTAGCGTTCAACGTAGCCCGTGGCGACGAGCAACTCTGCGTTGAGGATCGACCCACTGGCTGCCCCCCGCAGCGTGTTGTGCGAGACGCTCACCATCCGCAGGTCCTGTAGCGGGCAGGGGCGCACCCGGCCCACCGATACGGACATCCCGCCAGCAGCATCGCGATCCCGACGGGGCTGGGGCCGGTCTGGTTCGGAGCGAACGAGGATGGGGTGCTCGGGGGCGCTGGGCAGCTGGCGAACAACCTTGGGGCCGCGAAACTCACACAGGACCTCAATGGCCTGCTCCACCGCAGGCGGACGCTCGAATCCCAGCGACAGGCAGACCGTGTGCCCATCCAGCACCGGCACCCGGTTGGCCTGAACGCTTATGATCAGGTCAGCAGCGACACGGCGTCCATCCTGGCTCGCTCCCAGGAGCAGCCGCGCCTCCTGCTCGATCTTTTCCTCCTCGCCGCCAATATAGGGCACTACGTTGCCCAGGATGTCCAGCGAGGCGACTCCGGGGTAGCCTGCCCCCGATATAGCCTGCATGGACACAGCAAAGACACGCTCAAGTCCGAACGCATCGTGCAGGGGCCGGAGTGGCATGACCATGCCCGTGCAGGTGCAATTGGGGCTGGCAACGATGAGCCCGGGCCAGCCCTTGGCCTCGCGCTGGCGCGGGATCATGTCGATGTGCGCAGCATTGACCTCCGGGATCAGCAGCGGCACGTCCGGCGCCTGGCGGAATGCCGAGGCGTTTGAGCATACCGCGTAGCCTGCCCGCGCAAAGGCCGGCTCAACCTCCCGGGCAACCGGCGAAGGCAGGGCCGAAAAGACGATGCGCGCCGGGAGGTCCGGTTCCAGGGACCTTACGACCATCTCACCAACCCAGGGCGGCGGGTCGCCGGGGATCACCCAGTTGACCCTCTCGGCAAAGGGCCGGCCCGCGCTCTGCTCCGACGCCGCGAGCGCGGAAAGCTCGAACCAGGGATGATCAACCAGGAGCTGCACAAAGCGCTGCCCGACGGCGCCGGTTGCGCCCAGCACGGCTACCGGAATCTTGTTCGGGTCACGAGGTCTATCCGCCATCGACGATCACCTCCCTATGGATCTGATGCACAGCCTCGGCACAGGCTTCTGCTGCGACCACGAATGAGACACTGCAGTCTGAGGAGCCCTGAGCAATGGCTATGACATTGATGTCGCCCTGGCCCAGCGCGCCGAACACACGGGCGGCAACTCCTGGGGTGGTTCGCATGCCGGCGCCGACAGCGGTGACGATCACGACATCGTCCATAGACCAAACGCGGTCGACGTCGTTGCGGGCCAACTCCAGGGCCAGTTCCGCCTCGATGGCGGCGATGACAGGCGGCACCGCCGCCGTAGGGATGACAAAGGAGATGGACTGCTCCGATGATGATTGGGAGATCATCAGCACGCTGGCCCCCTGGCTGGCAACGGCAGAGAAGGTCCGTGCGGCAATGCCAGGCACGCCCATCATGCCGCGCCCCTCGACCGTTACGAGGCTCAACCCCTCGATGGCCGTGATGGCCTTGACGGTGGCGGGGGTGTTCTTTGCCTCCCTGTCGATCCGCGTCCCTGGAAAAGCCGGATTGAAGGTGTTCTTGACCCACAGCGGGATGCCACGCTCTACTACGGGCCGGATGGTACGGGGATGCAGCACCTTGGCGCCAAAGTAGGCAAGCTCGCCGACCTCACCGTAGCTCAGAGATGGAATGACCCGGGCGTCAGGCACGATGCGCGGATCGGCAGTCATCACACCGTCCACGTCGGTCCAGATCCAGACCTCATCGGCATCCAGGCAATCACCGAGGATGGCGGCGCTATAGTCACTGCCGCCACGTCCCAATGTGGTAGTGACGCCGCTTTCTGCGGCCCCGATGAAGCCGGTGACGATAGGGATCACACCGCTTTCGAGCATGGGCACGAGCCGGGTAGCACAGGCGGCGCGGCTGGCCTCTATCAGCGGCACCGCATTCTGAAAGGTCTCGTCGGTGACGATCAGCTCTGTTGAATCGACCGCCTCGCTTTGCGCCCCGGATTGGCGGAGCAACGCGGCCAGAACCCGGGCATTGATCCGCTCGCCGAGCGAGGTGATCGCATCCATAGCGCGTGGGGTCACCTCACCGAGGACGTGGATGGAGCGGCAAAAGGAGGCAAACTCGTCGAGATACTCGTCAACGGTCGCCAGCAACCTGGCACGCCCCCCATCTGCCTCCAGGAGCTCGTCCACGACGCGGTAATGACGGACGCGAAGGTCGGCGACGACGGAACGGTATGCCCGCTCGTCGCCGGAGGCAGCACCAAGGGCCCCCCGGGTCATCGCGTCGGTCACGCCGCTCATGGCCGAGACGGTTACGACTTGCCGCTCCCAGGTCTGTTGCTGTTCCAGGATAATGGTAGCAGCCTGCCGTATCGCGTCGGCGCTGCCGACGGACGTGCCGCCGAATTTCATCACCAGTATCGCCATCTATGCCCTCCTTCAGTCACCGAGCCCGTACCCGGGACAGGGTTTAGGTCACGACAGACCAGGCCCCGCCGGGATATACGAAAGGAGCGTGTCGCCTGTGGCTCCACGCTCCCCTGGTTCCCCTGGTACCCGGCTGTTCCAGCTCGGGCTACATGATTCAGTCCGGGTCACCTCCGCGCAGAGCAAAAGGCGCAGGCCAACGCATGCTAGTAGTGGTAATCGAAGTGAGGGTACAGCTGGCGCCGAGGGAGGTAGGCAGTACAAGAAGGCCACCGGGGACGATGCCCAAGAGTCCGACCTGCGCTGAGTTGTAGGATGGCCTCACGCCCACCATCGCCTGACTCCTGCGGAAAAGATGCGCCATAGTAGCATAGAACCTGGGATCTGTCAACTGCGGTCAAAAATCGATTGGGGTGCCAGCGGTGCTCCTGTCCCCGAATAGGTGAAGGCGGCTAAACAGCCGTGCCCGGGCTGTATCGCTGCCGGATCAGCTCCTCGACCTTGTCGATGCTCCTTCGGAACGGGCCTTCCGCCTCAAGCTTGAGACTGGTCATAGCCGCGGCCCAGATCGTTGCTTCGGCGGGCGGGGCGTCGAGCCTGCGTGCGGTATAGGCTGCCAGGCAGGTATCACCGCGCCCGCTGCGGCCGACCAGGCAGTCTGGGTAGAAGCCTGCCTCGTGGTACTGGCCTTTGGCATAGACCAGCAGCCCGTGGCGATGGGTGAGCACAATCTCACCCGGCCCCAGTTCGGCCAGCATGCGCGCCGCGGTACGGATGTCGCGCTCGCCGGTCAGCATCTCGGCCTCCACAGCATCGGTCTTGAGGATATCCACCAAGGCCAGCAGCTCCTCCTTCTGGGGCCAGGGTGCGTAATGCAGCGTACCCTGCCGGTTGGTGCGGACAAATCCCTGCACGTCGACGGCGAGCCGCGCGCCCTTTTGTGCCACTGCCTCGATCAGATCCAGGCCCACCTCGCCACGCATAGAGGCGCCCACAACAAAGGCCCGCGCATCCACGGCGGTGACCTCGCCCGGGGTAAAGGCGCCGGCAGTGCTGGTCACATAGATTACCCGTTCATCCAGGTTCGAGCTGGGATACTCCAGCCGCAAGCAGGTGGACTGGGGAGAGGTCCGGGCGAACACAGTCACCCCGAGGCGCTCGAGCTGTTCTACAAGGTGCCAGTCCTCCACAGCAAGGCGCGTGACTGCGGCTGCACGAAGACCCATGGCAGCGGCAACGTGGGCGCCATAGTTAAAGGCGCCACCATCTACGATGCGCCGGCCTGCGTCAGAGACGATAGTGTCCTTGGTATAGTGGCCCACAAATGCGAGATCGTACGGTTGCGCCATCGGTTCGCTCCTGAAAGATAGTGCCGGCCCTTCCCAGCCGGTCAAGGCACGGCCTTGAAGTTGGTCTCCAGAGTTGGCAGATTCACCTTGCGCAGCACGAGGGCCACCTGGCTATTCAGAGGCAAATCAGCGCGCAGGTGCACTCGGGGGTCCAGGTCCAACTCGGGTATGACCACCGTCGCGCGCCGCCTGCGTCTCTCCACCAGAACCCCATCCCCGCGCCAGCCGGGGCGTTGCGCCAGATACACCAGCGTCCAGTGCCTGCGGGCGAGCCGCTCGGCACGGCGGACGCTCCCCGCGCTGGCGGAGGCCGCGCCGATGCGTTCCACCAGTTCCTGCGTATCCAGCAACTCGTCGCCCCTGAGATGCGCACGCAATTGCTGATGCGTCACCAGATCCAGGTAACGCCGCAGCGGACTCGTGGCCTGCACATAGACCTCCATGCCCAGTCCGGCATGGGGGCCAGGCATGGCGCTCTGCTGGCTGGGTCTGAGCTCGCGGCGCAAGCTGTACATCCCGGCAAGGTCCCGCGGCCGTTCCTCCGTCTCCGGCGGGTCCTGCGTGGTAAAAGGG
>Ga0207796_1000959_pt1 | contig 10292 bp, 14 predicted proteins | sample Pon1CUnioCityCA_6_FD_187274 | JGI IMG/M metagenome (GOLD analysis project Ga0207796, IMG submission 187274) | Marine sediment microbial community from Union City, CA, USA - Pond 1C Sediment 1 (SPAdes) | ecosystem: Environmental > Aquatic > Marine > Intertidal zone > Salt pond sediment ...
TGGGAACCATCTTCAGGCGGCCAGCAAGAGCATCACGGTGACCAACGTGGCGCCCACCATCGCGCTCGAAGGTGCGGACACCGTGGACGAGGGTACCACCTATACGCTCACCCTGGGCACGATCACCGACCCGGGGACTGACACGGTGAGCGCGTGGATCGTCCACTGGGGCGACGGCGGCTCGAACACCTACAGCGCCGGCGGCCAGGTGACGCACGTCTACGACGACGGCCCCGCGAATCCCACCATCACGGTGGAACTCACCGATGAGGATGGGACCCATCTTCAGGCGGGCAGCAAGAGCATCACGGTCACCAACGTGGCGCCGGTCGTCGTCGCGGCCGAACCGACGAGCCAGACGGTCCAGTACAGCGAGGCGGTCACCGAGGTGGTCTTCACCGCCACCGACGTGGCGGTGGACACGATGTCGGCCGCGCTGGGCTGGAGCGCGGATGGGTCCAGCTTCCAGAGCGACTCGTTCCCCTTCCTCACGCTGGACGATGGGGCCTGTGCCGCCAGCGCGGGCACCAACACCTGTACCTGGATAGTCTCGGGGACGGTGGGCATGCCGGAGGGCACCTACACCCTGCGGGTGACCGTCGACGATGACGACCAGGAGGGGACGGACCGGGACGTGACGCTCGTGGTCGAGCCCGAAGAGGCGACCATCGAGTTCGGCGGCGACAACCCAGTCGCCGAGCAGGTGGCGGAGCCGGGAGGCAACAGTGCCCCGTTCACCCTCAGCGTCTGCGTGAGCGAGCCGGACGTGCCGGTCGCCGGGGACATCGGCCGGGCCGAGGTGAGCATGAATCTCGTACCGGTAGGCCCGGGCAGCATGGTGAGTGGGACCGTGGTCTCGTCCACGGTGGACGGGGAGAAGTGCGTCACCTTCAGCTTCGACGAGGTGGAGGTGAATGCCTACGCAGTCCAGGTGACGGTGAACGGCGGCTACTACGTCGGGACTGGCGAGGACGTGCTGGTGGTCTACGACCCCAGCCTGGGCTTCACCACCGGCGGCGGCTGGTTCATCTGGCCCGACACGGCCAACGAGGAGAGCGGCTATCCTGGCGATCGGACCAACTTCGGCTACACCATGAAATACAACAAGAAGGCGACCAACATCCAGGGCAACCTGCTCCTGATCCGCCATCGGGAGGATGGCACGATCTATCGCGTCAAGAGCAACGCGCTCTACGGGCTGGCGCTGGGCGAGGATCCCCGGGTGCCGATGGGCTGGGCCTCCTTCAGTGGCAAGAGCACGTACCAGGAGCCGGGCTGGACGGAGCCGATCGGCAACTATGAGTTCCTGGTCTACGTCGAGGATCTGAACGAGCCGGGCACGGGCGTGGATCGCTTCTGGATCGAGGTCACCGACGGCCTGGCCCTGCCGCGCGAAGCAGTGGAGCACGCGGTCGAGATCCGGGGCGGCAACTTGGTGGTGCCGCATCACGGGGATAATGATGATGACGGTCCGGTGGTGACGATCACTGATCCGGCTGACGGGGCAACGGTCACCGGGGACTCGGTGAGCATCACGGCGGATGTCACCTCTTCGGTCGCCGTGACCAAGGTGGAGTTCTTCGTCGGCGGCTCGTCGATCGGCGTGGATTCTGACGGCACCGACGGTTGGTCGGCGGACTGGGATCTGACCAACGTGGCGGACGGGGCGTACACCCTCAGCGCCACGGCCACCACCGCCGAGGGAGGGACCGCCACCGACAGCATCAGCGTAACCGTTGACAATGTGGACGATGTCCAGGTAGTCTATAGCCTGAGCGGCAGCAGCGCCTGGACCAAGCCCAACGTTACCTGGGCAGCGACCGTGACTGTCACGCTCGACGCTGTGCTCGAAAGCGCCGTCGTCACGGGCGAGTGGAGCAGCGGCGACATCGTTCAGTGCACAACGGAGGAGTCGGGCGAGTGCTCGGTCACGCTGGACAAGATCAGCAAGAAGACCGCCTCGATCACCTTCACCGTGACCGACGTTAGCCTAGATGGTTACGACTTCGTCCCAACTCACTCCGACAGCCTAGCGGTGGCAAGGCCGGAGTAGTGCCCGTGTGGGGACCGGCTGGAACCGGTCCCTCGGGCCAGCTTGAACAGCTCTCGCGGTCCTCAGTGAGTCGAACGGTGGCGGGCACGCCCCGCCACCGGTTCTATCTTCCTAATCCCGCCTTGATCGTTGTGCGCCCATCGGGGTGACCCCGCGCCGGGCAGAACAAGCTCTCACTGGCTGTGCTGAAGCAAGAAGAAGCCCACCCGCTATGGGGTGGATTTCTGGTCCGGAACCTCAATGCGTGCCAGCTCCACAAGCCTGCAGTATTCCATCAAGTGGAGGAATACTGCCAAGGCCAGCGGAGCTACGCCCTTAATGCATGCCAGGAGGTTCGCGGACAAGAACCGGCTCAGGGGCAGCGAGCTTGGCCGGGTCACCGTGGTAGACCTGCATCAGCGGTCAGGTGCAGCGGGGTTAGCCCTCGTCCCTGTTTGCTTCATACCATTCTGCACTCGACAGCGAGAACTCGATACGCTCCAAAGGTTCACCTCGGACTGAAACTGAAGAGCGGTGGGGCATGGTCTTCTGGTCGGTGAAACCCGCTTTCTGCGCACACCGAACCATGCGTTTGTTCCCTGTCCAGGTCGCGGTTCGTATGGTTTCTAGACCGAAAGAGTCAAACAAAAAGTCTAGAAACAGGCTCACTGCCTCGGTGCCATACCCTCTTCCCCAGTTCTCTTCTTCAGGGATACAGATACCGATGAACGCAGAGTGTTCCTCTTCATCCCAATCGTAGGAATTGACCCACCCTATGTGCCGGCCATCGACAGTATCAATGTGCCAAGCGCGCCCACGGCGAGAAGAGGAAGAACCTGCAGATTGTCTCTTCTCGGCGCGCTTGTCAAACTCCTCTCGGCTGACAGGTTGGAAAGGCCGGTCCGGCTGATCATAGTACGTCCACTCTTCCATGTTGAACCATCTGAAGAAGTCATCGGAATCCGAATCACATTGGTCATCCCGGAGTATGACCCGTTGCCCTTCAATCTTCATCTCAGATTACTCCTTCCTTTTGTGGTGGCTAACGACTGCCAGTTGACCCGCACGCGGGTTTGGCGACCCATCCAACAATCCAAGACATGATCGAAAACCAAGATCGGCACCAAGTGGAGCAGATCGATAGACTGCAAGGCGCGGCGCATCCCCAGTCGCCACCAGCGAGTTGGCATGTACCCAGGTCCGCATTTGTTCCTCACCAATATGCTGGATTGTCCAGCGCCTTCACGCATGCACAATTGCCAGGTATCATCTCTATTGCGTCATCTGTAAGTGATTGCCCCAGCCATCCCTCAGGCTGCGAGAGCTCGAGAGGCGGTGCGATCACATCCTGCGAGACTGGGTGGAACCCAACTTTGGCGTAGAAGGATGGATCTCCATAGGTGGTCACGAGACTTACACCTCTTCTCTGCATGTCCCGCAAGCCATGGGTGATCAACGCCTGGCCTATCCCCATACCTTGATGATCAGAATGGACGGCAACGGGGGCCAAGATGAACACGTCAATATCTTCCTCGAAGGACAGTCGGCTGAAGAATATGGCACCAACAAGCTGTCTCCCATCAACAGCCACAAAACCGTATAGATCCCCACTGTCGGTGCTGGCAATCATGTCCTTCACCAAGTTACCGATCAGCGCCCCCTCCTGTTCGCCTTCGGATTCGGAGAACACCGAAACAAAGAGTTCTTCAATGGCTGGCGAATCGCCTGGTTCGTGAGCTCTGAAGTCCATCTCTCCTCCTTAAAGGTTCCTGAGAAAGACGAGGCTTACGACGGCGCCTGACTGGGTCGTTGTCCTTGGACATCATCTCTCCTATCGGCCTCGCATGTTGGCAGATTCAACCAAGTACCCGCAAGACGGCTTTGAGCTGAGCGTCTGTGATTCAGTTGGGCCGCCATCCTGTGGTCCCAGGGTGCGCCATTCATTAGAATAGGTTGTCTCCGGGCAGATCCGATGCCTGCCTAATCCAGTTGGTTAGGGTTACTTGGTCAAGTTCGTCGTTCTCATAGATGTGGAAGTAGCGAACTTCTTCCTGCTTGGACGCGACCGGCGGCATAGGACTGAGCGATGTGCCACGGAAGAACGTCGCTTTGATGTATTTCGTGAAGCAGTGATAGCTGAGAAACCAGCCCTTGCCCTCGACACCGTAGAACGGTGAGTTCCATCGTACGGCTTTCCTGACGTTTGGGACCGTTTGTTCGACGAGCGCGTCGAGTCGCCGCCCCACGTCGCGCTTCCACCCCGGCATAGCCGCGATGTAGGCCTGGACCGGCGCGTCGCCATCACCCTTGGGAATCTGCGGATTGCCTCCGGAGAGAAGTTTCGGCTTCGTATCCTTGCCCTTTTTCATGCCCTGCATTCTCCTTGGGTACCTAGCTGCCCAAAGACACCGGCAGACCTTGACAGTGGTCCTTGCCTCGGTTGCGTCTCAGACCGCGACCGAGTCAGCCGGGTAAGAGGATTCGCCGGACACAAGCGCTCAGCGGCACGGTCGCCGGCGTTCGCCGCAGTAAGGAGTACATTTTGTGGCAGCATGTAGGTTGCAGAGGATGCGGCCATCGTCTACCCATCGCCGAGGTTTGACACAGCCTCTAGGATTGGAAGGGTTGCCGCGATGATCTGCTGGTGTTGCGATTCGCGACTGGTGGTGGCCAGATGGTCTGCGGGGTTGATCTCGTAGGATCCGAACTGATGGTGGTCGCCGCCCTCAATGCGGACGTATCGGGTATCGTCGGGGAGCAGACGCTTGCGCTCTCCAACGCTGGTATCGTTTACCCTCTGTTCACGACTCCCGTAGATCGAGACAACCGGGATATCAAGGCCGGAAAGATCGGTGCCATTGGGCGGGTAAGACGCCCATATCACCAATCCCTCAATGGTATCTGCATGGTTACCAGTGTATCGTGCCGCCATTGCGCCTCCAACAGAGTGACCCCCCATCGCCCAATGGTCTATCTCCGGATAGGAGGCGATGATGTCACTGGCGATACCCGGATTGAAGGCCGCCATATTGATCGGCATCCCTGGAACGACAACCAGATATCCGTTCGATGCGATCTCGCGCATCAATGGTGCATACCCTCGCGGATCGACCCTCCCCCCCGGATAGAAGACAAAGGCTGTGGTTGGAGCGGTGTGGCCGGGCGTGAACGTCAGCCAAGGTTCATCCGTGATGCGAACGAGCTCATCGCTCTCGAGCGCTTCGATGGCCTCCGGCATTGGCGGCCTGGCATACGTTGCCCATTCGATTCCCCAAAGAATCGCGGCGACGAGCACTACGCCCAGAATGGCGAGCAGCCACTTCAAAGACCGTTTTCGTGACTTCTCCATGTGTGAATCCTTATCGTACTACGTTTGACAGGGCTTTGAACCTACGGCTCAGGACAACTGGGCGACCGATAGCCTGCTGCCAATCATGGTGGCGGCATCGGCCATCAGACGTCCTACCGCGGAAAGCGACCGCAGATCTCGGTCAACTGCGCCTCGTGGGCAGGCGAAAGCGCTCATGCGGAGGCCAAGACTTCCTTCAGGGCTGGTGAGCTGTCCACGGCCAACCCCTTCTATCGATCTTGTTCCAGATAGCGTATTCTACTTCTGTCCGAAAGGTGGGCAAGTCGTGTCTCAGAATCTGGAGCATCTAGGTCGACAGACAAGAAGCCAGACGCCCCCGATCCTCTCGCCCCAAAGACCGGAGGGCGCCTGGCTTCCGCCGCCTCGCCTAGGCTACGTGGCACCCTTCACAGGGCTTGCACGTACAACCCTTGTCTGCCGGCTCTGGCACGCCGAGCAGCGCGAGAAGCTCAGGTTCGGACTGCCTGAGGACCCTCATCTCCTTCGCATCCGCGGCACTTGGCAAGGATCATCGGTTGGTCGGTACTCAAAGGGCCTGTCACTCCCCCAATGGGCAGCATCACGAATAAGATCGTGCCTACGGCAGCGGGCACCAATACCCAGACGGAACCAGTCGCGAACGGAAGAACCAAGTGGGAGAGAAGCACGCCGGCGTGGCCCGGATGCCGAACAAGAGCCTACGCGCCTGATGGGACTAGCGAGTGATCACGATCCTCCTGAATTCGCACGAAGGTGGAGAAGGAAGGATTGGGAAGCACTGCCCAGAAAGCAAAGCCATTGCCTAGCGCAAAGACTGAGAATCCAACGACTTGGATAGCCTGCCGAATGGGTATGGGAGGGCCGAAGCGAACTGCATCAAGCGCAGCGACCGCCAGTGAACCGGGGTACAGTCCCAGATATCCCAAGGCTGCGAGTAAGACGTCGCCGAAGTCGACACCTTGCCCGGGAGAGAATCGATCCGACATATAGATCCTATTCGATGGAGTTCTCGATCAGGCGGTCAGCTGCATGCGCGGGTTAGCCCGCCTCAGGCTCTAGCCTCACTTAGCCTCGGTCGTCTGGGTTCTTCCGACGCCATTCCATTCGACACAGACCAGTCCCTCTGGACGCCACTCCGCGACCATGATCGTCTGATAGTCAAATCCCTGCTGTCTGGAGATAAGCTCATGGTCAACGTTTCTCAGCACCAGCGGCAGCATCATCCAGTAGAGGCCGCCGTGTCCAACGCACAACAGATTCGCCTCTGCATCCTGATACTGCCTAATTAGATCGTCGATGAAGGGGACGAAGCGACCTCGCACGTCGTAGAAGCTCTCCCCGCCCTCAATGCGCCGCTCCCACTGTTTGTGTTTCACCCACCCATCCCACAACGCTTGCCACTTCTGCCAGCCGGCTTCGTAAGAGCGACTCTCCAAGATGCCGCAATCGTATTCGCGCGGGGCTTCCACCACCTCATAGTCCGCATCCAATTGATAAGCCATAATCACGCAGGTTTCGATAGCCCGCAGTAGAGGACTGGAATAGATGCGCGTGATAGGTAGACCTTGAAGTTGATGGGCCAGTGTGGCGGCTTGCTCTCGCCCTTTGTGTGGCAACCCATGCCGCAGCCCACGGTTGGAGACCTCGTGCAGAAGATTGGCTTGACTTTCTCCATGGCGCGTGAAGCAGATTCTCATTATCTACGCCCTTCTCCAGGTCCGAAAGCCCACAGCTATTGGGCGAGCTGACAGTCGGAGCCAAGCTGTGCGGCGGGTCTGCCTGAGACCCTCCGACGGCCGCCTCTGCCCAGCCGTTCCGATGCATCCGCGGCGATAGCTGCGTCAGCTCACGCGGTTTGTTGGCCGCCGCTCCTCGCAGACCAACCAGGATCTGCACGAAACGCTTCCGTCATCTGCCGCTTCCTATCCTCCGACATCCACGACATCTCGATGCTTCCCAGCACCAATTCCCTTATCTCATCCAGCGTGAACCCCTGCTTCTCCACCAGCAACGCATATTCCTGCGCCAGTGAGGTGCCGAACATCTTCGGATCATCCGTATTGATGCTCAGGGCCACTCCCCGCTCGAAGTACCGTCGCACCGGATGTTTCTCATACGACTCTACCACGCCTGTTCTGACGTTCGATAGCGGGCACATCTCCAGGGGAATCTCCTGCTCAACCAGGTATTCCACCAATCTCGGATCCTCTTCCGCCCGGGTCCCATGACCGATTCGATCCACCTTGAGGCTGCGGATGGCTCCCCAAATACTCTCCGGCCCCGCTGCCTCGCCGGCATGCGCACTCGTACGAAACCCAAGCTGACGCGCCTGGGCGAAGACCTGCTCAAATGCCTCCGGCGGAAAATCCTGTTCTGATCCCCCTATCCCAACTCCAACCACGCCCAGTTGCTTCACTTCGCTGACCTCTGCCAGCGTGACAGCTGCCCTTGCCGGCCCAAAATCACGCACCAGATCCGCCACCAACGTGATCTCGATTTCCTCGACCGCCTCAAGCCCTTGACGAATGGCCTCGGTGATGCGTTGGGTCTCCAATCCTTGGCGGATGAAATCAGGAGGCGAGTAGAACGCTTCCGCATACCGGATGTTCTGACTGACCAGATCCCGCGCCAACGCCTCGGCGATGAAGGTGAAATCCTCATACTCGCGCAGCAACTGATTCTTCCATACCCAGGTCTCGATGAAGTGGGGGAAATCCCTATACTCAAATCGGCGTCGGAGCATCTTCTTGCTCGATACCAAGGCGTCGCCACCGTACTTCTGCACAAGATGCCACAATGCGGCGTGTGGGATCGCGCCTTCCAGGTGCAGATGGAGTTCGACCTTGGGCAATCTCGCGAACCGGGCCTGTTTCAACTCAAGCTTCATTGGAAGGAGTTTTCTGTCAATTCATAGAAGGCGGTTAACGAATAGGATTCGTGCGGCGCGACGCCTCCGCATGATGGGCGTTTCACGCCTTGGCTTGAACCAAGCCCACGTCTGCTAGTGTAGCCTTGTTTGGGATTTGGGACAAGCGCCGTCGGGGGAAATCTTCCACCGTCGAGGTATTGAGGAGAACCCTACGCGAAGGAGAGAAAGTGAGGTGACCTGGGTGGGGTATGCGTCCGCCCGCAGTACACCGTGTCGCTTGTCTCGCTGCGACAAAGGCGCGAGTCCCTTCAGCAGATACGGAATCTGCAACCGTCTGGTCCGCAACTCTAGTCCTATTCGGGCACCTACAGCGAATAATATGAGAACGTTAAGGATGCGCCGGTGGCATGCTATTCGCTCTGCGGTTGAGCAAGTCTAGCCGCTTCGACGGTGCCAGCATACTGGTCGTAGCAACTCAAGGCTGCCGATTGTTGAGCGCTGAGTATCGGACCCGCCGAGATCCGAGAAACGTCGGGACGGCCTGCTACCAAACCGTCCGTATAGCCGACGGACGTATCGCCCGATCTCTACTGATCAAGCGTAGACCCAGATTCAGAGCCGTGGCCGCGATAATGCGGTCGGGGATATCAGGGACATCGGACCGCGGCACTTCAGCCACGGCGTTCGCTACCTCTGCCGTGAAGGTACCAGATCAGCCCATGAGTATCGGTGACGGCATCGGCCATTAGATATCCTCGCTGGGGAAGCTGCCCCATATCTCCCGTCGCGGCTCGGCGATATCTTCTTCGGTTATCTCGAGCCGCCGCAGCCCGCGCAGGGACCTGCGCTCGGTCGGTCGGGCGCTCTCCAGTTCCCGCTCGATATCCAGAACGATGCGCTCGATCAGACGCGCCTTGTCCACTGGCGAGAGCTCCCGCACAGACGCCAGCACCTCCTCCAAGGTTACCGAGTGATCCATCATCCGTCTCCTCCTGCCGGTCCTCTGACTCCAGTGTTCGTCTTGGACCATCGCCACGTCATCATCCAGATCGGGCAAGTCGCAGGAAGTACTATACTTCCGTCAGGCACATCGACAAACCGCCTGTATCATCCACTGGATCTGTGTCAAGAGACAGGTCGACTGACCACACCAATGGCTGGAGGATCGCTTCGCACTTCTGGATACGGAGACCCAAGGGGCTTCCGGTCATGACAGACCTTGAAGCAGCGCTGTCGCCTCCATCAGATCCGGCGTCTCGAACCCCTCGGTGAACCATCCGTAGATGTCGCTCAGGCGCTGCCGGGCGTGTTCCCGTTTCCCCTGCTGCTGCCAGAGCCTACACAGGCAATCATGGGACGAGTAACCTAGAAAGACCGAGACGTGCACTCGGCCTTTCCAGAGGGACTGAGACGTCAGCGAGCCCTACCATTTGTCGAAATGCACAATGTCGCTCAATGGCTTCTTGGTTGGTTGACTTGGCTTCTCAGCGGGTATTCCAAACGCGACTGCACCTACTATCCTGGCATCCTCTGGCAGGCTCAGGGTGTCCCTGAGTTTGCCTTCATCGAAGGCGCCCATCCAGCACGACCCCACGCCTTGAACCCAAGCTGCAACTACCATGTTCTGAAGCGCTATCGTCACATCCATTAAGCTAAGCTTCTCGATTATTGCCTCAGACCTTCTGTACAAAGCTACTACAACGAAAGGTGCCTCGACGGCAAAGCTATTGAACCCTTGAAACGTACAAGCTTCCTTTTCCGTGTAGTCTCTTGCTACTACGAAGTGCCACGGTTGCTGATTTGTCGCAGAGGGAGCGCGTCTGCCAGCCTCCAGAATGCTGTTCATGAGTTCCTCACTCACTGGTTCATTCTTGAACCTTCTGATACTCCTTCGGTTTAGAACTTCCTCAATGCAAAACGTCAGAGGTATTATCAGAAGTTGTGGATTGCCAGTATGAGAAAAGCGGCGTATCCTCGGGGTAGAACATACACCCATAGAGGCGGCAGTGGAACCGCCGAAAGGATACGCCATGTTCAAGCTT
>Ga0207796_1000960_pt1 | contig 10286 bp, 7 predicted proteins | sample Pon1CUnioCityCA_6_FD_187274 | JGI IMG/M metagenome (GOLD analysis project Ga0207796, IMG submission 187274) | Marine sediment microbial community from Union City, CA, USA - Pond 1C Sediment 1 (SPAdes) | ecosystem: Environmental > Aquatic > Marine > Intertidal zone > Salt pond sediment ...
TCGTTAGCCATTCATCGTCTCCTTCGTCTGCCTCCCGTGCGTCGGCAGCGGCACCAGCGTCAAGCGTTCCCCGGACGCGGTAACCGCCTACCGAAGCTCAGCCCGGTGGTTCCCGAAGTTGGCGTGACGCGGGTGGGACGTGCTCGAGGCCCAGGTACTGCTCCAGCACATCCTCGATGTCCCCCATCCCCCAGTTGGGGTTCGGGCTGGGCTTAGCGATCGAGCTGCGCGTGTCGAGCCTTGTCCCCGCGCCATTGACGTCGACGCCGCCCCCCCTCCAGCGTGATCGAGGCCGTGAACACCGGCACGGAGAGCATCTCGCCGACCGCCACCGGCATCTTGGTCTCCTTGTCGTAGGGGAACCGCTCGCCCGACCGTTGAAATTCCAGTCGGTGGCGGCTAGCTCCCCCTGGTCGTTCACCACGAAGATGGGGCCGTTGTCCCGCGCCCACACGGCGTTGGTGGGGAAAAGGCGCACGTCGATGGCGCCCTCGCGCCCGTCATCGTGGAGCCTCCACCCAGCCGGCATCCTGAAGCCGCCCTCGGCTGGCGTGCGTGTCATCGCTGGCTCCTCACGTCGTCTGACATAGAGCCTACCTGTCCCCCAGCTCCCTCTCGGCCGCGTCCAGGATGCGCGCGAACTCGGCCCGCTGCGCGTCGTCCAGGGGTTTTGGCTGGTGATTCTCCAGGATCCAGTCCGTCCTCTCGCGCGCCACCTCGATGGGATCCCGGTAAGAGCCGTCGGGCTGCGGCTGGGCCGCGAGATCGGAGAACTCCCGCTTACGCACGTGGTCACGGGTATGGCTCTCACGAAGGAAGTGCCCCCTAGGTCCCACGTGCTTGATCACGTCCAACGCTAGTTCCTCGGAGCCCGTCTCCAGCCCGGCCAGGTCGATGCGCACCCGGTGGTAGATATCCGTGTCCAGCACCAGGCACTCTGGATAGAGGAGCGTGCAGGACTCGACCAGTCCCATCCCGCTCCCGGTGTCCGCACCGCAGAGCGCAGTGAGGAGGAACGAAGAGCCGGCCTCCGCCGCCTGCTGCCAACCCGGCACCTGGGCATCGGTCCCGAAGATGCCCGCCAGCGTTGGAACGCCCCAGGCATGGGCGAGCTCAACGCCGACCGCATACATCAGCTCTCCCTCCCACGCAGTGCCCAGGTAGCCTCCCGTCCGGGGGTGCATGATCCCCGGCATCATGGAGTGGTAGACCGGCGCCCCTGGATACGCCATCTGGATGAGCACCATCGCGGCCACGATCTCCGCGTCCGCGGCGACCAGGGTCCCGGCGAGCGTCCCTGGAGCGGTGGAGCCCGCGTTGGCCATCGACATGAAGCCGACCGGCAGTCCGGCCTCGGCAAACACCAGGGCGGATTCCATCCCCCCTTTGTCCTGGGCCAGCGGTGCGATGGTACACACTAGCGACGAGAGGGGCGGCCGCTCTTGCATCGTCTCCTCGTCACCCGCGATCACCTTCGCCATCTCCACCGCGTAGCGGGCCATCGGCTCATCCATCACCGTTTCGGTCTGCACGTGCTTGACCGTGTTGTTGAAGGAGGCGTCCAGTTCGTGCAGGGGTGCCGTGGCGGCATGATCCTGCGCGCTCACGATGGGCCAGTAAAATCCGATGGAGGACAGGTAGTCCGCCACGCGCGCCATCTTGCCCACGTCGTCCTTTATCGAGGACCGGCGCTCTCGGGTGGCGAAGTCGATGGTCTCGACACCGCACCCGTCAGTGGCACAGTAGAACGCAGAACCGTCAAGTTTCAGATCGAACCTCGTGAGTCGCGCCCCCATCGTGTAGAAGCGTGGCGCGTGAGACATCGCCTCCTGCACCACGTCCGGCGGCAGCTTCACCCTCTTCGTCTCCCGGTTCACGTATGCCCCGTGCTGCGCGTAGATCGAGAGGGCCTTCGGCGACGGACAGTGAATCCCGGTCTCCTCCAGGATCTCCAGCGTGGCCCCTTTGAGTCGCTCCAGCTCCTCCATGCTCAGGATCTGGACGCGGTAGCTCGGTACGACGGGCTCTAGGTCAGGTGTTTCACTATAGGGCATTCAAGACTCCCTTTTCTCACTCTCAAAGACCAATGTCTCACGTCTCCGCTCCCGGGCCGGCTGCGACCGGCGGCGGACTCCGAACCGGAGACTACCGATTCCCGCCGGCGGCTGCCTCTCGCTCGGCGGCCTCCAGAATGCGGTCTAGCTCTCTCAGCACGTCGTCGGGCAGGGGTTCCGGCTCGTGCGTGTCGTAGATCCGTCGGAACTCCTCGAGGGCAACCTCGCACGGATCGCGCCGCTTCCCCTCGGGCGTGTGCTCGTGGAGCAACTTCGATAGACGGAAGTCCCGGATGTGCTCACGCGTGTGCGGCTGGGCCAGGAAATGGTTCCGCGGTCCCACGTCTCTGATGACGTCCAGGGCCATCTGGCTCTCGTCGAACTCGAGCCCGTGGGCAAGATCGTACGCGCTGCGGCAGAGCTCGTGATCCAACAGCACTTTTTCCGGATAGAGCACCATGGACCCTTCGACCAGGCCCATGTACCCGCAGACTTCTCCGCCGTAGATTGGGAGCAGCGCCGCCCCCCACCCCGTGTCCATGCCCGTCTGCCAGCCCAGCCCGGGGGCATCTGTGCTGACGCCGCTTCCGCCCAGGCTGGGAACACCCCACGCGTGGGCCAGCTCAACGGCCACCATGCTGAGAGGTAGTGGCAGCCCGGCAATGTATCCACCGGTGCGGGGGTGCATCAGCGACGTCTCGATGGAGTGGAACACCGGACAGCCAGGATGGGCCAGCTGAAGGAGTACCATACCACTGACCACCTCGGCGTCACCGACAACGATGGCACCCAGAGGCGTGGCCGGTGCCGTCGACCCCATGGTCGGCATGGCCATGAAGCTCGTCGGTATTCCAGCCTCGGCATACGTAAGCGCCGTCGCCAGGCCATCGTCGTCGTGCGCCAGCGGGGCGATGGTGCAGATGTTGGTGCAGATGGGCGGCCGGCGGCGGCGCTCCTCATCGCTGCCCGCCACCACGGTCGCCATCTCCACAGCGTACTCGGCCAGCGGCGTCGCGATGGTCATCCCGCCGCGTACGTGTTTGAGCGTGTTCGTCAACCCCGCGTGGCACTGATGGAGCGGCGCCGTGGGGCCGTAGTCCTGGGCGCTGACGGGCGGCCAGTAGAAGCTGAGCATCGGCAGCGCGTCGCACACGCGCGCCATCATGACCACGTCCTCCTTGCACGAAGCGCGCCGCTCCCGGGTCGTCAGGTCCACGACCTCGACCCCCGTGCCGTCGGTGCACAGGTACGTGTTCTTCCCGTCGAGCGTCAGGTCGAAGCGCTCCTCCCGACCACCCAGAACGAAGGACCGCGGCGCCGTCGCCATGGCCTCCTGGACCAGGTCTGGCGCGATCTGCACGATCTGCTCATCCCAGTTCACGCGAGCGCCGTGGTCGGCGAAGATCTCGAGCGCGCGACGGAGCGGGACGTGGACGCCCACCTCATCGAGGAGGCGCAGCGTCCCCTGCTTCAGCGTCTCAAGCTCGGACGGCTCCAGGAGCTGGCCGCGAAGGCGTGATCCGATCGGTACGATGTCCGGCGTTCGGGTAGGCATAGGATCTCCAGTCACTGTTGCTGCCCGGCAGCGCGATGGCCGCAGCGGCCGCTCACGCTTCGTCCGGGCCGCGGGCTGATGTCGAGCAAGGGGCGGCCTGCGCGGCGGGCACGTCCTGGATCGGAGATCCCTCCCGCCGCGCGGGCCCGCTCCTCAAGGGAGAAGAATCACTCTCTGACCCCATTGGGCCCTCGCGTCATACAAGCCCGGCGTCCGCTTCACGCACAATATCCTCGATCTGCGCCTCGGCGCCATCGGGCAACGGTGGTGGTTGATGATTGCGCAGGATGTCGAGCGCTTTGGCACGCGCGGCCTCCAGCATCGACGTCCCCGCGGGCGGCCACTTGGGTACGTACTCCCGCCTGGTGAACGCCCGGGTCTCGGGCTGGCTCAGGTAGTGGCCTCCGATGCCGACGTGCTCGATCAGCTTGGCCTGAAGATGCTCATCGTCCACTTGGAGCGGCGCCACCATGGCGTCGATCTCCGTGATCAGGTAGTTGTCGAGCACCATCTTGTCCAGGGACAGGATTTGGGCGCTGCCCAGCAGGCCTGCGCTGTAGATCTCGTCGGCCCGGGCCAGCACAGCCAGGAGCGCCGAGGCGGTCGCCTCGTGACCATACTGCTCATCGATGGCCTCCGAAGCGGTCGAGACCCCAGCCAGGTTGACCGGCACCTGGTAAGTGCGAGCCATCTCCAGGAGGAGCAGCTCCATGCCATACGCACTGGGCCCGCCCCCGTAAGCCCCCGTCTGCATGTCGAGCTGGGAGGCCCCGGTGCCGTATATAATGGGCGTGCCTGGATTGACAGATTGGAACAGGGTCAGCCCGCTCAGGAACTCCACGTTGTGGAGCAGGCATGTCCCTGCCCGCGTGATTGGTGACGTACCGCCGGCCAGGGGCATCGGGTAGACCATGATCGGAACCCGCAGCCTGGCCAGCTCGATGCACGCCTCGGTCATCGGGCCGTCATGCATCAGGGGCGAGATGGTGCAGTCGACGACGGAGAAGACCAAGCCATCGTCATCGCGCCCGCTCCCCGCCGCCGCTCTCGCCATGTCGACGATGAAGGGCACCTGCGCCGCGTTGAGCACGCCGGTGCGCACGTGCTTGCTCGTCTGTGTGAAGGCCAGGGCAAAGTGACGAATGGTGCGCAGATGTGACGGCACGTCTCCGGCCGCGACCATAACGTTGACGATTTCTATCCGGTCCAGCGCGTCGGCGACCAGGAGGCCACGCCGCAGGTCCTCCGCCGTCGAGTCGTGGCGCTCGCCGGTATCCAGATCGATGGCCTCCGTGCCCTGGCTATCGGTGGTGTGGTGCGATCCGCGACCGTCGAGCACCACGTCGCGCGCGGGGTCGCGTGCGCAGAGCCGCACCCTCCGCGGCGCATGCTCGATGGCCCATTCCACCAGCTCGCGCGGCAGGCTGGCCCAGGTGCGCTCGTAGTCGACGGTCGCCCCCTTCTCCTCCAGAATCTCGAGGGCCCGGGGCGTGTTGTAGACCACACCCACCTTCTCCAGCAGGTCGAGGCTCCGCTCGTGGATGCGCTCCACGTCGCGCGGCGCCAGCGCGGGCCTCAGCGACAGACGCCTGGCGTCCTTGTGAGCTTCAAGCCCGGACTTCTTCATGCACCCAGTTCCCGATCTGCAGCGTCCAGAATGCGCGCCAGCTCCGCTTGCTTGGCCTCCTCCAGGGGCTGCGGCTGGTAGTTCTCCAGAATCCAGCGCACCTTCTCCCGGGCCACCTCGTCCGGATCGCGATATTGTCCATCCGGCCCGAGTTGTTGGGCCAGCCCGCGTTCCATGGCGTGACGCATGTGCTTGCGCGTGTGGGGCTGGGCCAGGAAGTGTCCCCCTGGCCCGACAGTCTTGATCACATCGAGGGCGAGCGTCTCCTCGTTCAACTCCAGGTCCATCAGGGCGTGGCGCGCCCTATGATACAGCTCGTCATCGTAAATGATGGCCTCCGGGTACAGCAGGGTAAACGCTTCGTTGAGGCCGATCCCGGTGACCCATTCGGCCCCGGCCAGAGCCACCAGCAGGGGATCGAGGGCCACCTCGGAGGCGGCCTGCCAAGTGCCCGGCCTGTCGCTCCCGGTGCCGAAGGCCCCCGCAAAGGAGGGCAAGCCCCAGTGGTGCGCCATATCCACGGCCGCCGCCCCGGCGGTGCGGCCGAGTGGATAGGGCACGTAGGCGCCGGTGCGGGGATCGACATAGCCGTGCATGATCGAGTGGAAGACCGGGCAGCCGGGCTTCATGAGCTGAAGCAGCACGGCCCCGCTGATGACCTCCGCATCGCCCACAGCCAGAGATCCGGCCAGCGTGGCCGGCCCCGTCGTCCCCAGGTTTGGCATGGCCAGGAAGCCGACCGGGATGCCAGCCTCGGCCAGCACCATGGCCCCTTCTATCCCCTCCTTGTCCTGCTTGAGGGGGGCAATGGTGCACAGAACCAACGATAGCGGCGGTCGCTTGCGCACCTCTTCGGCGCTGCCGGCGATCACCGTCGCCATCTCCAAAGCGTAGTTCGCAGGCCGCGGCCCCATCAGTGTCTCGCTCTGCACGTGCTTCACCGTGTTGTTCCAGGCCGCATCCAGCTCGTGCAGCGGGGCCGTCTTGCCGTAGTCCTGGGCGCTGACCATGGGCCAGTAGAAGCCCATGGACGACAAATAGTCGGCAACGTGAGCCATGCGCCCGACGTCATCCTTGCAGGACGATCGGCGTTCGCGCGTCTCAAAGTCGATCGTCTCCACACCGCAGCCATCGGTGGTAAAATAGGTAACGCCCTCCTCAAGATCGAACTCGCATTCTGGATCTCGAGCCCCGACATGGAATGTGCGCGGGGCGTCACTCAACGTCTCGCGCACCAGATCGGCCGACAACTTCACAATCTGGGCGTCGTGATCGACCTCAGCGCCGTGGTCATCGAAGATGGCCAGGGCTTTCTCCGATGGGAACTGGATCCCGACCTCCTCCAGGATCTCCAGCGTCGCCATCTGCATCTTGTCGAGCTGATCGTCGCCAAGGAACTGGTAAGGACGCTGGGTGCGTATAGGTTCAATAGACGGGCGTTCAACGGTCATGCCAAACGTTCTCCTTGAGTTCTGTACTGGGTGAGCCGGCCGACTAGTAGACCGGCTGCGAATGCGGCTGACGGATCAGACCTCTCCCACCTGCTTCAGCACCTTGAACGGATCCAGGGCATCTCGGAGTCCGTCTCCGATGTAGTTCACTGAGATGATCGAGAAAAAGATCATGAGTCCGGGGAAGATGGCCAGCCAAGGATGCGGCGCCAGGTGGGCCTGCGCATTCCCGAGCAGGTTCCCCCAGCTTGGTGTCGGGGGCTGAATGCCCATCCCCAGGAAACTCAATCCTGACTCCTGCATGATGGCATAGCCCATTTCCAGAGTGGCCTCCACGATGACGGGGCCAGCCGCGTTGGGCAGGATATGTTTCCTCATGATGCGAAAGTCGGACGCGCCAATGGAGCGGGCGCTCATGACGAAGTCCTTCTCCCGAATAGAAAGAAAGCTGGCTCGCACGAGACGCGCCGTCGTCATCCACGACAACAGGCCGATAACGAGGGCGATGGTCAGGACGCTGTTCCGCTGGAGCAAGGGTATTTCTACCTCACGAAGGATGGCGCTCAACAGGATCAGCACCAGCAGCGCTGGTAGCGTGAGTGCCGCGTCAGTGATCCTCATGAGGACGTTGTCGATCCAGCCTCCGAAATAGCCGGCGATAGCCCCCAGCGGCACGCCGATCAACAGGACAATGCCCACCACCGCCACCCCCACCAGCAGCGAGATGCGACCACCGTAGAGCACCCGCGTCAATAGATCCCGCCCCAGTGGGTCGGTGCCCATGGGGTGCTTGGCTGAGGGCGGCTCCAGCCGACTGGCAAGCTCAGACTTCGTCGGATCGTAGGGCGAGAGCGGCGCCGCCAGGACGACGAGAATCAGAATGACGAACAGGATCGAGCCACCTACCGCGCCGGGATGTCTGCAGAAGCGATTCCAGATCTCCCCCATCATTGTGCGTGATTGAGGCATGCACGCAGTCTTACGGTCCGAGGATACCATAGGCCTCTCTCTATCTAGTACGTGTGCTCAGACGAGTCCAGCCTCCCAGGGCCAGTATGGCGCTCCCACGGCGACGACGGGCCGGGCTGCCCAAGGGTCCGATCCCACCGCCAGATCGCACGCCGAAGCGCCAGAGAGGAGATGCGAGACACGATCAGTCATAGCGAATCCGGGGATCGAGCATCCCATACACGATATCCGCACACAGATTGGAGACCAGCATGATGCCTGCTGAGATGATCAGAACGCCTAGCAGGGTAGGATAGTCGCGCTGCAGGGCAGCCTGGTAATAGAGCCTCCCCATGCCGGGCCAGGCGAAGATCATCTCGATGAACACGGACCCAGCAAACAGATAGGGCAGGTCCACGGCAGCCATCGTCACCAGGGGAATCAGCGCGTTCTTGAGGGCGTGGCGCCCCAGCACCACGCGCTCGGCCAGGCCCTTGGCCCGCGCCGTGTCCAGGTACGGCTGGTGGAGCACGTCGAGCATGCTGGAGCGCAGGAAACGCGAGTACCAGGCGACCCACCCCACGGCCTGTGTCGTGACGGGCAGGATCAGGTGCCTCACGCGGTCGACGAGGGAAAACCCGGCCTCCAGGGTGTACATGCCCCCCGACGGGAGCAAAGGTTCCCCCGTGACCGGATTGTCCAGCCAGGCGTAGAAGACCAGCACCATGATCAAGCCCAACCAGAACTCCGGGATGGCCTGCCCGGCAAATGACAGCGTCGTCACGGCAATGTCGAAGATCGAGTACTGCTTGACGGCGGAGAGCACGCCAACGGGTATCGCCAGGGCGAAGACCACGACCAGCGTGATCCCCATAAGGTAGACTGTGTTGGGGAGGCGGGCGAAGACTTCCTCCGTGACGGGTCGACGGGTGCGAAACGAGAACCCGAAATCGCCCCGCAGAATACCCCGGCGTTCTCCGCGAGTGTCCGCGACGCCGTCCCCGTCAACGTCGATGCTCATCCAGTCATTCCCGATCAGCCAGATCACGTACTGCACGGGCAGCGGCTTGTCAAGACCGAACTGCCGCTCGAGCTGCTCACGCTTCTCCGGATTCATGCGCCGTGAGCGGCTCAGGGCCGCCATAGGGCCGCCCGGTGCGAGATTGACGAGCCCGAAGAGCACGATACTGATCAAGAACATGAGCGGTATCGACTGCGTCAGACGTCGCAGGATGTACTGTCCCATGCCTCCTCCCCGCTTGATCGGTCGACTGGCAGATCAGACAAATAGGGATTGGCAGCTGGTCGGTTTCAGGAATCCACCGACCAGCTGTCCAATCCGTGTCGTTTCTACCGGTCGCCTACTCCGTCAACGTCCAGTCGGCGATGTTCCACGTGTGGATGTCGTTCACCGTCGCCTGCACACCCTCAAGGCGCGTCGAGTACGCGCTGGCGTCTATGTTGGTGAAGAGCAGGATCTGCGGCAACTCCTCGTAACGCAGCTGGGCGAAGTCGCAGAAAAGCTCCTGGCGGTATTCCTCGTCCAGGGTGTAGGAGTTGTCGATGAGCGTGTCAGCCTCCTCATTGATCCAGCGCATAACGTTCCACCCGTAGTCGGGCTCTGCGGCGGCGGAGTGATAGAAGTACCACAGGTGGTCGCTGGGGTCGACGCCTGGATAGCCATCATCCCACATGTTGAGGTCGAAGTCGCCCGTCTGTTCCGTCCCGCCGTTGTCGTACGTGTCCCACATGATGGAGCCCTGGATCTTCTCCAGCTGGAGCTCGAAGCCGACCTCGCTGAGCATCTCTGCGATCAGCTGCTGCGTCAGCTCCAGCTCCTCGCCGTACTCGGCGTAGATGGCGAACTCCATGGACATCTTGTAGCCCTCTTCGGCGTTGGGGCAGCCATGACACTCGCGAACCCCGTCTCCGTCCTCGTCCGTCCAGCCCGCCTCCGTCAGAAGCGCCTTCGCCTCCTCGGGATCATACTCGGGCTGGGGCACGTCGCAGTCGTCATATGGGGCGCGGAACTCCATCCAACGCTGCTCGGGGAAGCCGTACCAGATCTCCTCGATCATCGTCTGGACGTCGATGGCCTTGCGCATCGCCTGGCGCACCCTCACGTCGGCCAGAATCGGATGCGGGTTCGATGGATCGACCGATCCCCGCTCCGCCAGGTTGGGGATGAGCCTCATGATCCATCGTCCGGAGGGGCTGAAGCTGACCTCCACGTTGCTCGCTTCCTCCATGGTCGAGATGTGCATCTCTCCTATCCACATCCTGAAGTCCGCGTCGCCCTGGATCATCATCTCGTTGGCGACAGAATTATCGGGCACGACCCGTACGATGACCTGGTCGATGTCGGGCTTCCCTGCGAAGTAGTCCGGGTTGGCTGAGAAGGTGAGGTGATCGCCGCGGACCCACTCCTCGAGGATGTACGGGCCGTCGCTGAGCGGCTCCTGGTTGCAGTCCCACGAGGTGAAGCCTTGCTCGGCGTCGCAGTAGTGCTCGGGCCAGATGTGCGGCGGGCTCTCGCCGCCGAACTGGGTCAAATAGCCTGGATAGACGCCCGCGTAGTGGACGATGACGGTATAGTCGTCGACCTTCTCGGCGCTGTCCAGGTAGTCGGCGCCGGGGAACCAGATGCCAGT
>Ga0207796_1000961_pt1 | contig 10283 bp, 10 predicted proteins | sample Pon1CUnioCityCA_6_FD_187274 | JGI IMG/M metagenome (GOLD analysis project Ga0207796, IMG submission 187274) | Marine sediment microbial community from Union City, CA, USA - Pond 1C Sediment 1 (SPAdes) | ecosystem: Environmental > Aquatic > Marine > Intertidal zone > Salt pond sediment ...
CGGACTCGATGCGTCCCGGCCGCCCGTGATCGATTTCCCAGGGCTGTTCGAACCCCGGGATCCGCAGGTTGGAGACGCTGAAACCGGTTAGCCCGGCCTTCGGCTTCGAGCCCCGGCCGGTCGCACCCTCGTCCCGGATCTCGCCGCCCGAGCCGGTGGCCGCCCCGGGAAAGGGCGAAATGGCGGTGGGGTGATTGTGGGTCTCCACCTTCATCAGGATCGGCAGGTCCAGCTCGGCACGGTGGTATTCCCCCGTGGCAGCGTCGGGCAGCAGCCGTACGCCCCGATGCCCCTCGATCACCGATGCATTGTCGCAGTACGCGGAGAGCACGCCGTCCGGGCTCTGGTTGTAGGTATGGCGGATCATGCCGAAGAGCGTCTGCCCCTGCGGCTCGTCGTCGAGGGTCCAGCCGGCATTGAAGATCTTGTGCCGGCAGTGCTCCGAGTTCGCCTGCGCGAACATCATCAGCTCCGCGTCGGTCGGTGCCCGACCGAGTTCCGCGTACGCATCCGCGAGGTACTCGATCTCGTCCTGGGACAGCGCGAGCCCGAGCTCGGCATTCGCGGCTTCCAGCGCCGCAACCGCGTCCGGCGCCAGGTCGATCATTCGCAGGGGCCGCGGGGACTCATCGCGGAACAGGGCCTCGGCTTCGGTCGCGTCGGCGAGCACCGACTCGGTCATGCGATCATGCAACGCCTCCCCGAGTTCGGCCAGGCCAAGCCCCTGAAGACCGCCGCCCTCCAGGAACCAGTGCACCCCGCGCTCGATACGGCGTACGCCGTCTTCCAGTCCGGCGTGGAACGCGATCTCGGTCGCCTTCGAGGACCAGGGGCTGATCGTTCCGGGTCGAGGGACCACGAAGAGCTCGCGCGCCGGTTCAAAACCAGGGCCGGCCCAGGGCTCCCCCTCGCCCAGCAGCAGATCCTCCAGCCGAGCGGTCTCCTCGGTCCCCAGTTCGCGCCGGGTATCGACGAAATAGACCAGCCGGGCCGCGATGCGGCCGGTGCCCGGATGCTCCGAGCGCAGACGCGTCTCGCGTTGGCGAATTCGGAACGGCGAAAACGCCCTGCCACCTTCGAATACCCGCATCGGGCTCTCCCTGGATCGGACCGAGGCTTCATTGTACCCAAGGCGGGCCGATTTCCGGTGTCAGGGAACCGGAAATCGATTAGACTGTCACATCAGTACCAAGGGGACGACATGGCTTCGACGTGGGTCACAAAACCCGAGGTGCATGCCGAGGCTGTAGATGACCTCGTAAAAACATCTGCAAACTTATAGTTGCCAACGACGACAACTACGCACTCGCCGCCTAAAAACCGGTAGGAGTGCCGTCCGACTGAAGCCGCGCCTGCGCGTTCAGGTCCGGGCGTCGATCTCGCAGGATCGTGGTGAAGCTCTCCCGGGGCGGACCCACTAAAACTTCACCGGGATCGCTGTTGGTTGTCCCTGCCCGTCGGGTAGCCACCAGTCAAAACAAAGACGCGGATAAGCATGTAGAGCCGAAGGCGGAGGTCTTGCGGACGCGGGTTCGATTCCCGCCGTCTCCACCAATATTGCAGCAAAAACAGGCGCCTCCGGGCGCCTTTTCTTTTGGTTGATCACGTTCTGGGGCGGGCTTGTCCAACCCCTTTCGCTTGCGGGCCCGGACCGTGCAGCGTCGCGCACCTTCGAGGCCCCGTTTGCCCTGGCCCACGCTCTCTCACCCTCTACGTTGCGCGGAAGCCGGCAGCGAGGAAGGAATCAAAAACACGTTGCGCCAGTCCGATACTGTGAGAGCCTCGAAAAGGAGACGGCACGATGGACTTGTCCGATCACCAGGAGGCGCTGTGCGCCGAGAACAGCATCGACTTCGGACGGCTGTCCGCGCTTTTCGTGAACACTTCCCTCAAGCGACAGGCCAAGGATAGCCACACCCGGCTGCTCCTGGGGGTCTCGGCGACGATCATGGAGCGCGCCGGCGTCACCGTCGACCACCTGCACATGCTCGACCACACCGTCCCGCCGGGCGTCTATCCCGACATGACCGAGCATGGCTTCGACCGCGACGACTGGCCCACGCTGTGGCAAAGGGTTCTTTCGGCCGACATTCTCGTCATCGGCACGCCGATCTGGCTGGGTGAGGAAAGCAGCGTTTGCCGCGTGCTGATCGAGCGGCTGTACGGGATGTCGGGGCTGCTGAACGCGTCGGGGCAGTCGATCTTTTACGGCAAGGTCGGGGGCTGCGTGATGACCGGCAACGAAGACGGCATCAAGCACACCGCCATGACGCTCGTTTACGCACTGTCGCATCTCGGCTACAGCATCCCGCCGCAGGCCGATTGCGGTTGGGTCGGCGAGGCCGGGCCGGGGCCGTCCTACGGTGACGCGCTCGATGACGGTACCCGCGCGGGCTTCGGCAACGAGTTCACCCAGCGCAACACGACCATCATGACCTGGAACCTGATGCATCTGGCGAAGATGCTGAGGGACGCCGGAGGCTATCCGGGTCACGGCAACGATCGCAGGGCCTGGCAGGCCGGATGCCGGTTCGAACATGCCAACCCCGACTACCGAGCCTGAGCGAGCCGTGCTTGAGCCCAGCCAAGCTCCGGTGACCGCATGCGGGCAGGCTTCACAGCTGTCACCGGGGCCTGATACGCTCACACCGCCGCCCGGCTTACCCCGTCTGGCCAAAGGCCGTGCGGTGTCGGGATGCGAAGTCGACTCGACCGCGAACGAGCGATTCGTGCCGGGATTCCCTGCATGACCGGAGCGCAGATGACGCAAACCCTGAACATGGATCTGGCCCGCTCGGTGGTCGTGGAGACGGCAGCACTGCCCTGGAGTGGCAGCCGCGCCGACGGCGTGGTGCGCAAGCCTCTGGAGCGGGAGCGGGCCGAATCCGGGCGCGCGACCAGCATCGTCCAGTTCGAGCCCGGCGCCCGTTTCCCACCCCACACACACAGGCTGGGCGAGGAGATCCTGGTGCTCGACGGCGTGTTCTCCGATGAAACCGGCGACTATCCTGCCGGAACCTACCTGCGCAATCCGCCCGGTTCCCGCCACGCGCCGCATTCGGATCCTGGTTGCACGTTGTTCGTGAAGCTCGAACAGTTCGACCCCGAGGATCGCGAGCAGGTGGTGGTCAATACGCACTCCGCGCCATTCCAGCCAGGCATCGGAGGGCTGCGCGTGCTCCATCTGCACAGCTTCGGGAGCGAACATACGGCGCTGGTGCATTGGCCGGCCGGCGAGCATTTCCAGCCCCACCGGCACTGGGGCGGCGAGGAGATCCTGGTGTTGTCGGGCGAGTTCATCGACGAGCACGGGCGCTATCCTGCCGGGACCTGGATACGCAGTCCACACCATAGCCAGCACAACCCCTGGGTGGAGCGGGAGACCCTGATCTACGTGAAGACCGGTCACCTGTGATTCAGCGTGCCTCGATCTGCTGCGTGCAGCGCAGGTCGGTGCGGAAACCGCCCTCGTCGCCTTTTTGGCGAAATGCATCCGTCCGGGCCCGGCGACGGTTAACGGACTGGCCCCGGGTTCGCCGGGTCCGGCAGCCACACACCCCGGAATCCTCGAGTTGCGCGTGGTGATGATCCAGGGACGGAGAAACGGCGCACTTTCCACCATGGCCGGGGTACCGTTCCGGCAGACCCGGCCCTCACGGAGACACTGAAGAGCGTGCGCCATACTGGAATCCGGTCGGGGGTTCTGGCCAGCCTCTGCGCACTGGGCGTCGCCGGGCTCCTGATTGGTTGCCCGCAGGGCGGCGATAACGCGACCCCGACGCTGGAAGCGCAGGTCGGGCAAATGCTGATGATCGGCTTCCGGGGCACCGAGATCGGGCCCGCGGACACGGTTTGGCGACAGATCGAGAAACGCAATCTGGCGGGAGTGGTCCTGTTCAGGCGCGATGTGCCCTTCGGTAACGTCGCATCACCGCAACAGGTCGCCCGTCTCAACGACACCCTGCAATCGATCCGGTCGGACACCCTGCTGATCGCAGTGGACCGGGAAGGCGGCATCGTCCGCCGTCTGACATCCGCGGACGGGTTCCCGGACAGCCCGTCACACGCCACGCTCGGGGAACAGGACGACGTGGAGACCACCCGCGCCGCCGCGCGCGGGATCGCCGACCCGCTGGCGACCCATGACTTGAAAATGAGCTTCGCACCGGTGGCGGGTGTGAACACCGCGGATGCCTACGACCCGCTCGTCGCCGACCGCGCGATCGACCACATCGTGCGCCTGGTCGAGGAAGGCCGGATCGAGCCCGGGCGCATCCACCGATCCTGGCAACGCATCCAGGAACTGAAGCAGCGTCTGTCCAGCCTGGGGAACCCCTGACCCGCCTTCGGGCCGGTAGCGGCAGCCGCGGCAAAGCCGTGCCGATGGGCCATGGCGGAATTGCATGGGAGCTCGGGTGGCAAGCGTCACTCGTTGCGATTTCCATCGCCGGACGAGCCGCCGCCCGTCCCTGAAACGGGCGTTTGCCCTTCCTATCGTCGAGGTTGATTTTCAGCCTGCTGCCGAGAGAGCAGCATGAAGGACGGTTGCTCCGGCGGCGTCGGCCCGCCATGAACACACTGGCAGGAATTGCACAGCGCATGAAAACCGAAACGCTGCACCGCCGAGAGATCTGGAGTACGTGGCTGCGCCTGTCGCATTGGACGCTGGCGCTGTCGACCCTCGCGCTGATGGCCACCGGCTGGCTGGTACACCACACCCCGAGCGTGGCTCAGGCGGCTGCCGACTGGCACTACATCGCCGGCAGTGTTTTCACAATCGGGCTCGCGCTGCGTATCTGGGTATTGTTCAGCGACAAACTCATGGGCCACTGGCGTTTTCTGCTTGCGGATCTGGAGCCGAGGAAAATGCTGCAAATGCTGAAGTTTTACCTCTCCTTCGGCAGATCAACGCTGCCCCGCTGGTACGCCCACAATCCCTTCTGGCTGCCCATTTACCTGGTTCTGTTGGTGCTGATGGTCCTGGTTGCCTTCACCGGTCATCTGCAAGGCTCCCGTCCGGTCATCGCCGGCATCTATCTGCCGTCGCTGCATGCCGGCATTGCCACCCTCATTTCACTGTTCGTCCTGGGACACGTCATCGCCGTGTTCATGCATGATCTCAAGGGCGGCAGCGACGACGTGTCGGCGATGATCCATGGCAAACGCCTGTTCGAAGTCAAACCGATCCCGATCCAGGAAATCGGCGGCGTGCACGAGGTTTCCCTCGACAGCCTCAAGTCCGGCCTGAAAAGACCTGCCGCACCGGGTCCCCGGAAAAGCGATCAGGACACCTGAAACGAGCGCCTCGGGGGTACCCTCTGAAGGCGGGCAGCATCTCGCACGCGCACTGTCCTGTGCTGTCGCCATAGGCGTTCGGGTGGCCCCGTGGGATCCCCGTGTGTCCTTCAGCAGCGAGGCTTTGGGTGAACACCCTGTTCATCTGCGGTCTGGTCACGGTTTTCTCATGCCACCGGATCCGTGCTGGCTTCAGCGGCAAAATCATGGGAGGGCGACATGACAGACATCATCCAACTGCTCGGCGACGAGGCGGAAAGTCTGCTCGGCCACACCTGCACTACCATCGCGCAGGACGCGCTGCATCTGCCGGGTCCGGACTACGTGGATCGGGTGGTGGCATCCAAGGATGCTGCGCACCGGGGTGCTGCGCTCGATGCAGACACCGTTCAACACCGGCCGTCTCGACAATACCGGGTACCTGTCGCTGCTGCCGGTGGACCAGGGCGGGTAACACTCGGCCGGCGCCTCGTTTGCCCCCAACCCGACCTGCTTCGACCCGGCGAGCATCTGCGAACTGGCCATCGAGGGGGCTGCAACGCGGTGGCCTCGGCCGTCGGCGTAGTGCACGCGGTAGTGCGCAAGTACGCGCACAGGATTCCGTTCCTGGTGAAGATCAATCACAACGAGATTCTCAGCTACCCCAATTTCCACGACCAGACCCGGTTCGCCTCGGTCGACCAGGTCTTCGAGATGGGGGTCGTGGCGGTGGGTGCGACCGTGTACTGCGGCTCGCAGGAATCACGACGCCAGATCCAGGAGATCGGCGAGGCATTCGAATATGCGCACGAGCCGGGCATGGCCACGGTGTTGTGGGCCTACCTGCGCAACTCGGCCTTCAAGCACGAGGGCACCGATTACCACACCGCCGCGGACCTGACCGGGCAGGCCAACCACCTCGCCGCTACGATCGGTGCCGACATCATCAAGCAGAAGCAGGCGGCAGGTAACGAGGGCGTGGAGCTGCTCAACGCGATCCAGGATGTCTACCTGAGCGATGCGGTCACCATCGCCTGAACCGGGATCGCCCTGCCTCGCGCGGGCTCCAGATGGCCGCGTGGTAGGCTTGGGGAATGACAACCACCACGTGGCAGACCGGGATGGTCCGGCACACTCGCCGCGGCTCGCCGAGACGATGATCCTGAGTCTGTTCCAACGCGAACCGCTGCTGGATGAGACGACCGCAGACTGGATCCACGCGGTCTTCGCGTGGGCCCTGCGCGAGCAGGGCCGCGAAATGTTCTTCGACGGCACAGACCTGGTGCTACCCACGCCCGAGTTCTTCCCGGGACGGGCCGACAACCCGCATGCAATGGCCCAGATGATCTTCGAATCCGTGCGGCGGCACGCCGGGCTGAGCCATTGGCCCTGCCGACTGCTGGCCCCAGGTGAATTCGCGCCCCGGAACTACCCACTGCAGGCGCCACCCCACGCCCGGCGATCGATCGGTAACACCGGGATGCCAGCCGCCCTTGACGGAACACCGGCGCTCTTCCGCTTCATCCCGGAGCTGGTGGGCAACCCGGAAGCACTGATCGCGAGCTACGCCCAGGAGTTCGGTCACCATCTCGCAGCCTCGGCCTCGCAACCCGCGCCGGCCGGCGAGGAGAACTGGGGCCACGTGACCGAACTGCTCGGAGTTTTCATGGGATTCGGGATCATGCTCGCGAACACGGCGTTCAATGTACGGGTGAATTCCTGCGGCTCCTGCCAGGGCCCGGCCGCGGAGCGCCCGGGATTCCTCGGGCGCGCCGAGATCGCCTATGCACTGGCGCTGTTCTGCCGATTGAAGGACATCCCGGCAAGGCACGCGAAGACGCACCTGAGCAGCACGCTGCGACCGTATTTCCGTCGGGCGTTGCACGACCTTGAGCCCAGTCAGCTGGACCGCTTGTGACGGCTACGGACAACGATTCGTTGGATCGCCACAACGTTGTGGCGCACGAACAGACGATCCCGATCCAGCGGCTCGCCGCCGCCGGGCTCCGTGCCCTCGCACTGATGATCGTCGTGGGGGGCCTCCTGGTATCGGCGATCTACTGGATCGTCGAATGGCAGACGCCACCCCTTCCCTGGCCGCTCGCCGCCGTCGTCCTGCTGCAGATCCTCTTCGCAGTGGCGATCGCTTCCTGGTTCTGGCTGCTCTGGCGTCGCGCGCGTGTCCTGGGGACTCTGGTTGGACGGGACTATCCTGCGATGACCTGTACGGCTCTATGCACGCGCCTGCTGGGCGAACTGATCGCGATCCTCTTCGTGCTGGGTTCCCTGGCCTTTTCGATCACGACCCTGTTCGCGGCCGATCTTGCCGCGGAGACCGCCCTGGCCTGGCTGGACCTTCGAGCGGAGATCGTCGAGCCCACCACCTACGGGCTCGCCACGGTCACCGCGCTGTTGTGGCCCATCGCCGGCCTGGCGGCGGGTGGCTTCGTCCTCTTCGGCGCCTACCTCTTCGCTGAAGTGCTCATTGCGAAAGTCGAGTACTGGCGTGACATACGGCGTATCCGGGAGCAACTGGAATCCGGGACCCCCTTTTCCAACGGGAAGGGTGTATCGACACGCACCGAAGAGGATGGTTGAGCAGCGAAACAATGGGCGGAAGCACCGCGTTCAGGATCAAGCCTTCTTCACCCAGCGCTCCCCGTGCTTCTCGTAGGACTCCTTGACCGCCGCCCAGGCCACGCGATGCGCCGTTTCCTCGCGGGACGCATCGCCTCTGCGATCCTCGGGATCCGCATACTGATCCCAGGCGTTGTTGAAGGCGTTCCGATAGATCTCCTGCGCCTTCTCCGGCAGGCTGTCCCGAACCTGTTGCGGGAGATTTGCATTGCGTTCATACGGCATCGTGGGCTCTCCGCTCGCTCTTCATTCGTTGATCCTGGCGACCCGGTACTGATACGGCATCGGCGATCTACTCGTTGGCAATGCGACGCACCCCACAGCGATCGGCTCGGTGATTTCCAGTTGATATGCCATCTCAGCACTCCGTCTTCCTGAAGTATAGGATGGTGAAAACCAGCGAATGGCTCCGGGTGATCGGCCATTCCAGGACGCCGTGCGCGTTCGCAATGAAACCCCGACGACACCTTCGGTATGTAGGCTTTTTGTTGTGCCCGCAATCAACTATCAAGCGCATGGGTGAGATCGTTTTGCATCTTGACCCTTCCATGGATCCACGGAGTGGCCGGCTCCGGAAAATCTGGCCGGCCTTGCCGCTCATGTTTTCGCTGGCTTCGGCTCAAGCCGGTGCGACAGCAGCCGAGAGGGGCAACCCGGAACGGCCGCTGCCCGAGCCCGAACTCGGCATTCTGGTGCTGGAACACGAAAACGACCTGGTGGCAGGTGACGACCGGCACTACACCAGCGGCGTACAGGTCAGCTGGATCACCCCGAGCGCCGGCGTACCCGATCTGCTGCGACAGGCAGGGGAACAGATTCCGTTCTTCCCGGCACAGGGTGACATCAGGGCGTCCTGGTCGATCGGCCAGAACATGTACACCCCCAAGAACATCGAGGCGACCGTGCCCGACCCCGATGAGCGTCCCTATGCGGGCTGGTTGTACGTCAGCAGTGGTCTGGCGGAGGAAACCGGTGCCCGCCTGGACCGCCTGCAGCTCACCTTGGGCATCGTGGGCCCAGCCTCGCTCGCGGAACAGACCCAGACCGCCATCCACCAATTCATGGGTTCCCCCATCGCTCAGGGCTGGGATCATCAACTGGAAAACGAACTGACCCTGATGGTCAGCTACGAGCGCCAGTGGCGCGCGCGGATACGTACGGCGGACCACGGTTGGCGCATGGACGTCACGCCTCACTGGGGCGGTGCTTTCGGCACTCCGTTCACCTTCGTCAACGCGGGACTGACGCTACGCGCCGGTCGGGATCTGCCCCGCGACTACGGTCCCCCGCGAATCCAGCCGGCCCTGCCCGGATCCGCGCTGTTCACGCCACGAAGTGACCGTGGCTGGTATCTGTTCGCCGGCCTGGATGGGCGGCTGGTGGGCTGGAACGTGTTCCTCGATGGCAACACCTGGCGGGACAGCCCGAGCGTCGATCGCCGGCCGCTCGTGGCGGATGCCCAGATAGGCGGTGTCCTGAGCCTGGGACGCGTGCGCCTGACGTACACCCACGTATTCCGCACAGCCGAATTCGAGCAGCAGGTCGAACGCGATGAATTCGGCGCGGTCAGCGCTTCGTGGATCTTCTGAAACCCCAACGACCCGAGACACGGCCGTGGCACGTATTCGAATCGGAACGTCCGGATGGCACTACGATCACTGGAAAGGCCCGTTCTACCCTACCGACCTCAAAGACGAGGCGCTCCTGCCCTACTACGTGCAGCGCCTCGTTACCACGGAAATCAACAACACGTTCTACCACCTCCCGGAGCGCAGCACCCTGGTCGATTGGCGGGATGCCGCTCCAAAGGATTTCGTCTTCGCGTGCAAGGCCAGCCGCTACATCACGCACATGAAGAAGCTGAACGATCCTCGCGAAAGCATTCGGCGCTTCTTCGAGGTGGTGGAGGCGCTGGACGACAAGCTCGGCCCGATCCTGTTCCAGCTACCGCCCCGCTGGCATGTCGACAGTGGCCGTCTCGAGGCCTTTCTGAAAGCATTGCCCCGGGATCACCGCTACGCATTCGAGTTTCGCGACCAGACCTGGTTGGCTTCCGAGGTCTACGATGCGCTGGCACGCCATGATGCAGCGGTCTGCCTTTACCACCTCGCGGGGACGCAATCGCCGATCGAGTTGACCACCGATCTCGTCTATGTCCGCCTGCACGGCCCGGGCGCGGCCTACCAGGGCCGTTACGACGGCCGGACACTGTTCGGCTGGGTACGCCGCTTCCTGCAGTGGCGGGACGAAGGCCGGGACGTCTATTGCTTCTTCGACAACGACGAGAAAGGCTATGCGGCGCTCGACGCGATGCGGATGCGCGACATGGTCGCCGCTCGCTGAGCGATTCGGCTGCAGCCCTGCGCCAGGCC
>Ga0207796_1000962_pt1 | contig 10280 bp, 4 predicted proteins | sample Pon1CUnioCityCA_6_FD_187274 | JGI IMG/M metagenome (GOLD analysis project Ga0207796, IMG submission 187274) | Marine sediment microbial community from Union City, CA, USA - Pond 1C Sediment 1 (SPAdes) | ecosystem: Environmental > Aquatic > Marine > Intertidal zone > Salt pond sediment ...
CGCTTCGCCCCGCTGAACTCCTGGCCGGACAACGGCAACCTCGACAAGGCCCGCCGACTGCTCTGGCCGATCAAGAAGAAGTACGGCAACAAGATCAGCTGGGCCGACCTGATCATTCTCGCGGGCAACATGGCCTACGAGTCGATGGGTCTGAAGACCTTCGGCTTCGGGTTCGGCCGCGAAGACATCTGGGCTCCCGAAAAGGACGTCTACTGGGGTTCCGAGAAGGAGTGGCTGGCCGAAAGCATCCTGCGGTACGCCGACGAGGAGGATCCGGAGTCCCTGGAAGAGCCGCTCGGCGCGGTCCACATGGGCCTGATCTACGTGAACCCCGAAGGCCGCGACGGCAGGCCGGACCCGTTGAAATCGGCGCACGACGTGCGGGTCACCTTCGCGCGCATGGCGATGAACGACGAGGAGACCGCGGCGCTCACCGCCGGTGGCCACACCGTCGGCAAGACCCACGGCAACGGGGTCGAGTCGAGACTGGGTCCCCCACCCGAAGGGGCCGATGTCGAGAACCAGGGTCTGGGCTGGATGAACCCCGATATGGGCGGCCTCGCCAGCAACGCCGTGACCTCCGGCATCGAAGGCGCCTGGACCAAGGAGCCGACGAAGTTCGACATGGGCTACTTCGACATGCTGCTCGACCACGAGTGGGAGTTGAAGAAGAGCCCCGCCGGGCACTGGCAGTGGGAGCCGGTCGACATCGAGGAAGAGGACAAGCCGATCGACGCCAGCGACCCCTCGGTCCGGCACAATCCGATCATGACCGATGCCGACATGGCGATGAAGATGGATCCGGTCTACCGCGAATACATGGAGCGGTTCCGCAGCGATCCGGAATACTTCAAGGACACGTTCGCCCGGGCCTGGTTCAAGCTGATCCACCGCGACATGGGTCCGAAGGTGCGCTACGTCGGACCCGACGTGCCGGAGGAAGACCTGATCTGGCAGGATCCGGTTCCGGCCGGTCGCACAGACTACGACGTCGAGGCGGTCAAGGCCAGGATCGCCGACAGCGGGCTCTCGATCGCCGAAATGGTATCGACCGCCTGGGACAGCGCCCGCACCTACCGCGGTTCGGACATGCGCGGTGGCGCCAATGGTGCCCGCATCCGCCTTGCGCCGCAGAAGGACTGGGACGGCAACGAGCCGGCGCGCCTGAAGAAGGTCCTCGACGTGCTCGGGCCGATCGCCGAGGACACCGGCGCCAGCGTCGCGGACGTGATCGTGCTGGCCGGCAACGTCGGCATCGAGACGGCAATCAAGGCCGCGGGGATCGACGTCGCCGTCCCCTTCGCCCCCGGCCGCGGCGACGCGACGGACGAGATGACCGACGCGGACTCCTTCCGCGTCCTCGAGCCGATCGCGGACGGCTACCGCAACTGGTTCAGCTCGGCCTACGACGTTCCGCCAGAGGAGCTGATGCTCGACCGCACGCAGCTGATGGGTCTGACGGCGCCCGAAATGACGGTGCTCGTCGGCGGCATGCGGGTGCTCGGGACCAACCACGGCGGAACCAGGCACGGTGTGCTCACCGACCGCGAGGGGGTGCTGACCAACGACTTCTTCGTGAACCTGACCGACATGGCCTATGCGTGGAAGCCGGCCGGCGACAACCTCTACGAGATCCGCGACCGCAAGACGGACGTGGTGAAATGGACCGCGACGCGCATCGATCTGGTGTTCGGTTCCAACTCCATCCTGCGCGCCTATTCGGAGGTCTACGCCCAGGACGACAACGAGGAGAAGTTCGTCAAGGACTTCGTGGCAGCCTGGACCAAGGTGATGAACGCGGACCGCTTCGATCTGGCGTGAGACCTGGCTGCTCCTGCCAGGCCGCAAGGAACAGCGGCGTGGCGGGGGTGGATGGGCCTAGGCAAACCCGGTCCGCAGCATGACCGATGGCCAGGTTTGTCTCTCGATCGTTCTTCATCGATGGATACACCGTTGCCGGTTCCTGAAAAGGGCGTTTATTCTCCCTATACTCAAATCGGATCAAATGTGTTTGTCCATAGCCTTTAATCATGCGCGCGCGACCCGCTCCCGGGTCTCGCCAGGCGCACGGGGACAGCGGAGAGCGGGCGATGGGGGCGAGCTTCTCGGATCGGCCTTGGCTAACTGGATCGACCACGAGCAGAACGGGGCCACGGGGCCTGACAGCTTTCATTAGAGCGTGCATGGCACCGCTTGTCTGCGCGATCCCCGTGACCCTTGCCGCGCAGCCCGGGGATCCGGCGCTTACGGAAATGGACTTTTTCGCTGAGCTTCCCGTGGTATTGCATGCGACCCGATTGAGGCAACCGGTGGCGGACACGCCCGCATCCATCACGATCATCGACCAGGCCTTCATCCGGGCATCGACGGCTACGACCATACCCGAGCTGCTGCGGTTCGTCGCCGGTTTTCAGGTGGCCTACCCGAGTGGCAACGAGACTACGGCAACCTACCGCGGTCTCGGAGATCAGCATGCGCGACGCATGCAGGTACTGGTCGACGGACGCTCCGTCTACAACCAGATGTACGGCGGCATTCTCTGGGACATCTTCCCTGTCACGATCGAAGACGTCGATCGCATCGAGGTCATCCGCGGACCCAATGCCGCGGCCTACGGGGCCAACTCGTTTCTCGGTGTGATCAACATCGTGACCAAGGATCCTGCCAAGTTTCCTGGCACCTCGACGCGGCTGGATGCGGGCAGCAGAGATACGGTGCGGACCCACGTACGTCACGCCGGGCGATCCGGGGACTTCGATTACGGCATCTCCGCGTTCTACGAGCAGCAGGACGGGTTCGACTCACAGTTTGACGACCTCGACGCGGCACACGTGGATTTCCACGGTGGCCTGCAACTGAACAATCACGACAGGCTTGAATTCGGTCTAAGCTACCGGGACGCCGATACCGAGCGGGGACTCATCGCTGAGCCGGAGTTCCGTATCGATCGTGATGCCGACTCCCAGCGCCAGCTGCTGCGCTGGCGGCGAGCCCGCTCGCCGGATGATGAATACAAGCTCACCTTCTTCCACAACAATCAGCGTTCCGGGGCCGAGTTGTTCGCCCTGACGATGTCCGAATACCTGTCGTTGCTTGCCCGCAGGCCGGTCTCACCAGAGCAGGCCGCTACGGTCACCGGGCGACCCGATCAGATCTTGGGGGTCGACTACAGCTACGACATCGATCGCTATGAACTGGAGTTCGAACGAACGCAGCGTGCGACACCCGATCTGCGGTTCGTCTGGGGCGGCACGTACCGGCAGGACCGGGCCTCCTCCCGGGGTCAGCTGCAGAACGGCGGTGAAAGTCGCGACCTCTGGAAGGCCTTTGCCCATGGTGAATGGGAACCGCGCCCGGACTGGCTGCTGAACATCGGCGGCATGTACGAAGACCACCAGACTCTGGGCGGATTCTTCTCCCCGCGCCTGGGCGTCACCTACCGCCTCAACGCTCGGGACAGCATCCGGCTGGTCGGTTCGCGCGCCTATCGCATGCCGACGTTTTTCGATTCCCGGGCCGAGGAGAACGTTTTCTACAGGGATGGCAGCCCAGCGAGTCTGGTCACCGACCCGCGGGGGTTGGTGCGTTTCGACAGCCTGGACCCGGATCCGGAACGGATCGATGCCTATGAGCTCGGCTATTTCGGGCAGTTCGCCGACGGCCGGCTCAGCGCAGACTTCAAGCTCTTCTACGAGGATATCCGGGACCTGATCCGGGACCTGCGGCTTGATCCCGACCGGCCCAGCACGTTTCTCTTCGTCAATGCCTATGACGCACGCGTGAAGGGGGCGGAGACGCAGATCGGCTACCAGTCGGCGAACGACTTCGCGAGCGTGGCCTACAGCTTTGCCGATACCACGCTGAGGGGCAATGCCTGGAGCGTCACGCCGATCCCAAGGCATACGCTAAGCGCGCTCTATGGCCGGAAATTGACCGACTCGATCCAACTCAGCGTTGCGGCGTTCTACGTGGACGAGATGCGCTGGCTTGGGAACGGCGACCCGATCCCCTCGCAGCACTGGATGGACGTGAAGCTGGAGAAGCGGTTCAGGATGGACCCTGGGGAGGTCACCCTTGCATTCGCCGTCCACAACTTGTTCGATCGCGACAACATCACCTTCCGAAGGGAGAACCGTGACGAACGCCAGTACCTTGCCACTTTCCGGTACGAGTTCTGAGGCGTTCGGGGTCAGACCGGAGCGCGGGGCACAACGGGCGGCTGGCGCCGGGTCGAAGCCCGGCTAGACCCAGTGGTTAGGCGTGCACGCCTGCTGGGTTTAGCAGTGGCGCTGATGCACGCGTCGTTGGGGTGGCTGAGCCCGGTACCCGCCGGGGCCGACGTCGTCACCCTGATCGCACCGTCGGACTCCGGCATCTATCGCGAATTCACGCAGGCCTTCCAGCGCAAGGTCGCCGCCCTGTGCGGACGGCGCAAAGACCTGGAAATCTGCGTGAGCGACGACTCGATTGTGTTCTCGACCATCGGCGATGATCGGGCCGCCCCTGCCACCGGCAACGGGGGACTGTTGATCCCGTTAGGCACCATCGCCGCCGAACACATCGCCAGCCAGTCCGACGTCGGCCCGACCCTTTTCGCACTGATCCCGGCCGACACCTTCCAGCGTCTGCGTGAATGCTGCCTGGGCCTGGATGATGGCCCCGGCACAGCGATCTTCGTGGGCCAGCCCGTCGACCAGCAGCTTCGGCTGATCAGGGCGCTGCTGCCGGACGCGCTCCGGGTCGGGGTGCTGCTGGGACCGACCTCCGGCCAGCACACCGACGAGATCCGGCGCAGTGGAGAGCGGATTGGCCTGGAGGTCCGGATCGAGAATGTCGTCGACCCCGAGACGATCGGGCTGGTACTGCGGCGCATGGCACCTGACATCGATGCCCTGCTGGCCGTTCCCGATCCGCTGATCTTCAACAGGGCCACGATCGCGAACATTCTGCTGGCGAGCTATCGGTATGAACTTCCGGTGATCGGCTACTCGGAGGCCCTGGTGCGTTCCGGCGCAACCGCCGCGGTGTTCTCGGACGTCGACCAGTTGGCCGAGACGACTGCCCTGACCGTCCTCGACTATTGCGAGAACGGTGTGCTGCGCCCGCCCGGGTTCCCGCTCGACTTCTCCGTGGGCGTGAACCGTGAGGTGCTTCGCTCGCTCGGACTGCAGGCAGAGTCCGAGGACGCACTCAAGAAAACTCTCTCCGAGGGAAGCCGGTGAGACGGGAACTGACCACGCGCAGGCGCATCCTGCTTGCGGGACTGTTGCCGCTGGTACTCTTCACCGCGGTACTCGCGCACGTCTTCGTCTGGGACCGCCTGCAGGCGCAGCAGCGCAGTTTCGAGCAGCTGGGAGAATCCTATGCGCGGGAACTGGCGGCTGCCGCACGCTACGGACTGTTCATCCTCGACGAAGCCGAGCTGCGGGAGCTCGCAAACAGCTTCATCCATCGCAAACACGTTCACGGCGTGGAGATCCGGGGCAGCGGGAACCGGCTGACCATCATCGAGGGCCCCTTCGACCCGAACGGCCGGGAGGATCGATTCCTGCGTTCGTACACCGAGAAGGTTCTTCCGCAACCGGTCGTCGCGATTGAAGACGATCCCGCCTTCGGTGTGGTGGCGTCTGGGGAAATGGCGGCACTGCCGGGCCTGGGCGCGGTTACGGTGACACTCACCTCACGCGAAGCGAGGCTCGAGGCCTGGGATCTGATCCTGAAAAGCCTCGGACTCATGCTGGGCGGACTCCTGCTGGCAGCCGGTTTGCTCTGGCGCGCGAGCCTAAGGATCGCCAGACCGATCGAGTCCATCACCGGCGTGGTTCGGCTGGCGGCCGACGGGCAGTTCGATCAACGCGCACACACTGGCGCCACGGACGAGCTGGCACGCCTCGAGCAAGGCGTGAATGCAATGCTCGATGCGCTGCAGCAGCACCATCAGGAACTGCAGCAGCGTATCGCGGACGCTACCGCCGAACTCCAGACGCGCAACCTTCAGCTGGAGCAGGCCCGGCATGAAGCCCTGCACGCGAGCCGGGCGAAGTCCGAGTTCCTCGCCCACATGAGCCATGAGATCCGCACACCGATGAACGGGATTCTTGGCTTCGTGGAGTTGCTGGGCCAGGAATCCCTGCAGGAGTCCCAGAGAACCAAGGTCGCGTTCATCCACGATTCGGCGCGGGAGCTGATGACCGTGATCGACCAGGTCCTGGACTTCTCGCGCATCGAGGCCGGGCACATTGACCTCTCGCACGAACCGCTGGACATCCGCGGGATCGCGGCTTCGGTCTGCCGTCTGCTGTCACCCGAGGCCGCCGACAGAGGGATCGAGTGTCGGCTCGAGATCGCCGAGAGCGTGCCCGCACTGTTGATCGGCGATCGAACAAGACTGCGGCAGATCCTGTCCAATCTCGTCTCCAACGCGATCAAGTACACGCCCGGTGGATCGGTAGACATTTCGATCGATGCCGAGGTGCTGCCCGAGGCACTCTGCGGCCTGACACTTTCAGTCGAGGACACCGGAATCGGCATCGCGGAGCAGGATCTGGAGAACATCTTCAAACCCTTCACCCAGGTCGACATTGGCGACCGCCGCCATTACCAGGGCACGGGCCTCGGGCTCGCAATCGTCCGGAGGCTCGCCGAAGCGATGAACGCCGACATCCGGGTGGACAGCAAACCGGGCAAGGGCTCCCGCTTCGAGGTCCGGATCCGCCTGCCGGTGGCGGCGACCACGCAGCCGTTGCCGGTGCAGGCGGAGCACCGCCCCGGAGACGACCGTCTGGCGGGCATCCGCGTGCTGGCGGTCGACGACAACCGGGTCAACCGCCACCTGCTCGAGGCGATGCTCGGGGTGCACGGCGCGGAGGTACGGCAGGCCTCCAGCGGGATGGAGGCCATCGCGGCAGCCACGCGTGAACGCTTTGACGTGGTCCTGATGGACGTGCACATGCCCGGCATGGGCGGAATCGAGGCGAGCCGGGAGATCAGGGCCCTGGAGGGATATGCCCGCGTCCCGATCCTCGCGGTCAGTGCCGACGCGTTCTCGAAAACCCTGATCGAGCGGGAGATGCCGGATCTTGCCGGTTTCCTGATCAAGCCGGTGGAAGAGCCGGTGCTCGTGCAGGCGATCGAGGACTGCGTGGGCCCTCGCGGCCAGGGAGCCGACCGTCCGTCGAGCACAGAAACCGTCGAATCAGCCACCCTGGGCCCTGCGATGCAGGTGCAGGAACCGTCGATTCTGGCGATGTTTCTGGAGGATCTGCCGGCCGAAATCGCGGCGATCGATGCCGCGTTTTCCGCCCACGACTGGCGCCGGCTTCGGGAGGCGCTGCACAGGCTCAAGGGCGCTGCGGCCGTATGTTCAGTGGAACGGATCTATGCGTCCATTCACGCGATGCAGGAGGCGATCCAAGCGGACGATGTTGCCGCAGCACAGGCGTGCCTTGCACGCCTGCACGAGGCTGCGCACGAGATGACCGGGAAGACCCGCGAATGACAATTCACACCCCGCGCCCGTGAAGGAACAGGCAACACGGCGATGAAGCCGAAAGCGAAACACACAACACCCGGATGAATCCCGCAAACCAACACACAACAGCGTCCGGCTGAATGGCGGGTACCGGGCGGTACCGGAATGTGCCGTCCAACGCCTCCCTGAGGTCTTCCGCGAGAAATGCGCCGTTCCGTATCACGGCGCGGATATTGCGATCAGAATTGCAATGCTGGCTGCCACGCCGGCAAGCCTGATCGTTGATGATGACATTGACGAATCCTCCGATCTCACTGGGTGGCTCTAGCCGCGATCGCCGCCATCCTCACCGCCCTCCTCTGGATTGGCGCCGCCCTCATCATCGGTGGCGAAACTGGTCGTCCCCCGGGGCTTGGACCTGTCGCCCGCCCCTAGTGACGCCAGCACCCTGGGACCCGCCGCCTTGCTGTCGCCCGGCAGGTGGAGGTGCATGTCCGTCTGCGGGAACGGAATGGAGATCCCGTTGGCATCGAAGGCCTCCTTCACCGCACGTTGCAGATCCCAGTAGATGGTCCAGTAATCATTGGTCTTGGCCCACGGGCGCACGATGAAATTGACCGAGCTGTCCGCCAGTGCGTTCACGCGGATCACCGGGGCTGGATCCTTCAAGACGAGCGGGTGGCTTGCGACGACCTCTTCCAGCACCTGCTGCGCCCGCTCGATGGAGTCGCCATAGCTGATGCCAAAAACGAGATCGATGCGACGGGTCTCCGAGGCGGTGACATTGGTAATCACGTCGCCCCAGACCTTGGAGTTCGGGATCACGATGACCTGGTTGTCCGGGGTGGTCACCGTCGTCGAGACAATGGAGACGCGCTTGACGGTGCCGCCGAGTCCGGCGACCGTGACGTAGTCGCCTTCATCGAAGGGGCGGTTGATCATGATCATCAGGCCCGCGGCGAGGTTGCTGAGCGTCTCCTGCATGGCAAAGGCGATGATGAAGGAGGCGCCGCCGACCAGCGCAAAGAGGGGCGTAATGTTCACCCCAAGGGCGGCGAGCACCACCATCAAGCCGAAGGCGATGGTCAGCCAGTAGACCACCATGACGAGAAAACCGCTGAGAAGATTCGACAGGTTCGGCACCCGCTTCACGGCGCGTCGCGTCCAGGCACGCACGATGCGGGCGACAATCAAGAGTCCGAACCAGGAGCCGACGATCACAGCGATTTGGAAGCCCAGCTTGACGCCCCCCTCGGGAGATGAGATCCACTGGATCAGGCTGTCGGCAAATTCCTGCAGTGTGAGCTGCGAACGCTCCTCGCGCGTGATTGCAGAGACGTAGTTGCGCAGCGCTGCCACCTGCGCTGGATCAGCGCCCTTCGCTTCGAAGCCGGAGACCACGGCCGAAAACTTTTCGAAGACTTGGTCGCGCTCTTCCAGAAGCGCGAGCCGCTGCTCGCGCAGCCCCTCTGTCTCGGCCTCTTCCGCGGCGCGGATCTCGAGCACCTTGTCGACGATCGCCTGCATGGCCGAGCGTGCGTGCTCCTGCCAGGCCGCAGCGAGCTGGGCGAGCTCATCGGCGGTCAGCGGAATGAGCCGCAATTCCAGCACTTCGAGCGCGATGGACGGATCATCCAGGCCCGCGGGATAGGCCGGCGCCGTCTCCTGTGCGTCACCGGCGGCCGCAGGTTCTTGGGCCGTGGTGTTGTCCTGCGCCCAGCCGACGCTCATCGCGATCGTGCACACCAGCACGACGACAGCGAGGCCTGCGCCAATCACGGAAATTTTCCCAAGCTCAAGACGTTTCATCATATCTGAAGTACCCGTAGTACAAGGAACCATTTCGAAGTCCGACGCCCGCCTGGCAGAAGCGGTTGTGAAAGGTCGTCGCATCGTCACCAAAGGAGTGTTTTTCCCGGAAACCCTTCCCGGGGCGCGCGTGACCGCCGGCGCCGGCGGGATCCACGCAACCAGAGGCGTCGGGCGCAGCAGGATGTGGTTCACGACCGGAATCGACTTGCATCCGATCGTGGCTTGTGGCTTGGCGTCGCTGCAAGCGGCCGAGCGGGCTCAAGGGTCGTGGGATCCCCTGCCCGTCGACACGAGCAGGGGGCGCCTCGCTCGCTGCGGCCTTTCGGGGTCCTGACAAGGTTGTCGTCCGGCTCAAACCGTGCATGAAGTCGGGCCCAAGACCCAGGGACGTCGGGGAGTCCGGCAAGGATGCTCAAAAGAATACCGGTCCGTCGATATCGAGCCCAGATTGTCGCTCGCCTTCAACATCACCTTCCACTCTGCCCTGTTGTCCACCGTCAGTCCAGGCTTTTGCCGCCGATTGTGGGCACGACAGGCTATCCGATCCGATCAAGGAGAGGGCAGTCGGTGCGGTATCGATTGAGGATTGCGGAACACCGCACGTCACCAAGATGGTCATAGCGCTGGCCGCCTCGTCAAACACTCGTATGCGAGGACCATCTCCGGGGCGGTTCCGGGGTAATCAGACGCATTAGTCGTCGCGGCGGATCTGCAAGCCTTCCCGGGTCAGAACTTCGCGCAGTCGCTGCGGGTAATTGGCCGGAATTGCCCACAGCAGATCCAGGTCTGTGGCCTCGAGACCGCGCTCGCTTGCGTCAAGGTCACTGCGCACGGCGAGGACCATGTCGGTGCTCGCCCATGGATGATCGAACCAGTAGCGGTGCCCGGTGATGTCGAAGCCGCGACCCTCCCAGCCGCGCGAGACATCCACCACCTCGAGGCGATCCGCGCCCATGACCACATCCAGTTGCTCGGGTGTGAGATTGACATTCTGTTG
>Ga0207796_1000963_pt1 | contig 10273 bp, 6 predicted proteins | sample Pon1CUnioCityCA_6_FD_187274 | JGI IMG/M metagenome (GOLD analysis project Ga0207796, IMG submission 187274) | Marine sediment microbial community from Union City, CA, USA - Pond 1C Sediment 1 (SPAdes) | ecosystem: Environmental > Aquatic > Marine > Intertidal zone > Salt pond sediment ...
GGCCGGCCTGCCGTGGTCTCCCTGGGACTGAATGGAGAGGACCAGCCGGGTCACTTTGTGACCGTGACCGGGATGGCTGCTGACGGGAGCTGGGTGACTTACAACGACCCGGTCCTGGGTGAGCAGACCCTCTCCGGTGAGGAGTTCCTGGCCGCCTGGGGTTCCCAGGGCTACAGCGGGTTGACGGTGCAGAAAGGCGCCCTGGCGGCGGCCTCCGATCTCCTGCTGCCCTGGTTGGGATTGCTCGGCGCGGTGAGCACCCTGGCGGGCGTGGCCAAACAGCATCCCCAGGGAAATCATTTAAAGCAGCTGCTTTCCGTCATACAAACAGCCCTGGGAAGGCCAAGCCGGCAAGGACTGGGCGGGAAACTGGAGCCAATCTACGAGTGGAAACAGGTTCAGGACGGGACCAAGCTGGTCACGGATACCAGTAAGAAAATCCTTAAATACGGTACCCGCTGGGTACAGCGAGGCTGGAAAAGGGTCACGGACACCAGCCAGAAGATCATCGAGTACGGCACCCGCTGGGTGCAGAGGGGCTGGAAGACCGTCAAGGACTGCACCAGGAAGATCTATCAATACGGCACCCGCTGGGTGCAGCAAGGCTGGAAGAAGGTCACTTCCTGGGCCAGGGGCTTGTGGGGCTGGTTCAAGAAAACCAAATGGGTCCCCAAGATGGTCAAGGAAAAATTTATCACGGGTTGGAAGTTTGCCACCAAGAAGGTACCCAATATGGTCAGGGAAAAATACGTCATGGGCTGGCATTACGCCACCAAAGTGGTGCCAAATATGGTCTGCGAAAGATACGTTCAGGGCTGGCATTACGCCACTAAAGTGGTGCCCAACTACGTCTGGAAGAAGGTGCAGGTAGGTTGGAAAGAAGTCGAGCCTGTGTTAAATAAAAACACGCCAACCCCGCAACCTGCTCCAACGCCAGTTGTGAACCCAACGCCAACACCTCCCCTACCTTCCCAAGATCCAGCCTCAAATCCCGTTCTGCCCGCTGACCAGGAAACGAATGACCCAACTCTCAGACAGAAGATCTCCGATCCCCTCTGGTGGCAGTCCCTGATCAAGAAGATCGCCAATAACATCAATGATCAGCATGTTTACAGTCTCTCCGCCAGTGATAAATGGGAGATCGACATCTATTCCCAGGCGGGAGCGCTTACGCAAACAAGGCCGTATAATGTACTTTACCTCAGCCAGAAACTGCAGCTGGAAAATAAGCTCAAAGTAACCGGAAACCCTGGAAGTGTATTCGATTTTGATCTTACCTCACAAACAATAACCATGAAGATTTCAGATAATGTACGCTTATCTGGTTCAAAGCTTGGTGGGACGGTTGGACTTAGCCAGAAGCGAACAGGCGAAATGGGCCACGATTATGTTCTAGAAACAGTTTCGATCGGGTGGGGTCCGTATGGTCCCACCCTGACCTATCGTCAAGAAGGTGTCGACCTGCTGCTGGTCAATGAGGAAGAGAACTTCAACGTAAAGAATATCTCCTATTTAACCTGCGAGACAAATACATTTCGGACGGAAGGGCTCCTGCTGATCGGGGGATTGGTTGTCCTGGGAGTATTAATTGGTCCTGAGATCATCGCTCTGGGAGGGTTGCCGGAGGCAGCAAGATTGATCCCGGTTTTTGGACATTGACCTCAGGTGTATTGACAGCACGCACTATAAACTATAAACTCAAGAAAACACTGACCAATGAACAAATTAAACACCCAACTAATTTTTTTCCTGCTGGCTGCTTTCTTATTTTCCCTCTCTGGCTGTGTGGGTACGGACAGCCAAGTCAGGTTGCCGGATCAGATAATCAATTCTCCAGACGACCTGCCTGGAAATCTAGCATCACTGCAAGTATTCTTGATAAGAAAGCAGGGCAATCAATACAGCGGAATACTAACTACCCTGGATAGAGAGACCCAAACGGAAATCGAACTTGAGAAGAATGGCAGGGACTTGAGGCTATCCGACGATAAAACCCTGCTCGTCTACAGCAAATTGGAAACTGTTGAGGAAGAATTTCGGAGCAGCATCCGCCTGCTGGATTTGGAGACCGGCAGGGACCGCCAGGTGATCTTGTGGCCGGAAATATTATCGGATAGCTTAATAGATTCCCCAAGCTTCATACCAGGAATAGACCGCCTGGTATTCTCGATCACTTATTATGATTCTGACACGGAAACGCTGGGAACGATCGATCTGGATGGGAATAATCTCCAAATTCTTGAGACACCTCCTAATACTTTCAATACAGCTCCCCTTGTGTCCCCGGATGGTGAAAAGATTCTGGTCATCTGCGAAGGCATCGATCAGGATTCCGGGCAGCCGGGCTTTATGCTCTGTATCATGGACAGAGATGGGTCTGGCAGGATCAGGCTCACTAAGGATGGGGATATGCACGGTACCTATCTGTTCACCCCGGACAGCCAAGCGATCATCTTCTCCGAGTCCGAGTGGGGTGGATTATTAGGCTTGGTCAATCAACCCCGGTATGAAATCAAAGGGATGGATGTTGACGGCAAGAACCTGCACACCATCCTCGATTGGCACCGGGCGGTTATCATCCTGGCTCTGAGCGATGACGGAAGGGAGATTGTCTTCCTGGACGTACCTGAAGAGCGAAAACTTCCCCACCTTTACATCATCGATATTGAGGGGGAAAACCTCCGCCACCTGGCTTATTTTGACCAGTTTCTGGCTGAGTGGTATGGGGAGAACTGAATCAAGAAAAGAAGACACCAGGACACTTGATGAGATCTGCTGTCAAAAAAAAACAACCCGGGATGTTGAGTCCCGGGTTTTTTGGTGCGTCGGGACACCAGGCAGCGGTGCTGAAGTGATGCTTTGATGGGCAGCGCATACACCTCATCGTTCTAGAACGCCCACCTCTCAGACCGTTTGTCCGGTACCGGGTAAACCCCCCAACTCCCTCCTCCTGATACCCGATGCAGGTCCAAACCGTCCTTCCGACGTCAATAAAGTATCTCCACTGTAGCACGATAAATAGGGGATGTCAATGAATTTTTAAGGTAGGAAAGAGAATCAATCTGATAAGGTTGGCAACCATCCTCATTCTAGAAACCAACAAGCATACATCTGCAATAATTTACGGAGCAGGGATCCCCCAAATGGCATTACAATTAAGGGACCAACACAATCAGAAAAGCAGAGAGGTTCCTGATTATGAATAGAAAAATCAGTTTATTGGTGATCATCTTCCTCATGGCTTTACCCGCCTGCAGCAGCCCCACCCAGGTAGAGCCTGCCCGGATCTCCCCCGCTACATCCCCCACAGCTGAACCTCTCCCACCCATTGAGATCCCCCCTTCCCCAACTATCCAGGCTGTCCAGACTCACCGACCTTTCGCCCCTCCTCTGGGCGGCGTCTTGGTTACAGACAAGAACGCCTATTTCACCGCCGCCGGCAACTGCGCGGTCTGCCATAAGGATAATATTGACCAGGCTGGAAATGATGTCTCATTGGGCGAGGACTGGCGGGGGTCGATGATGGCCCAGGCTGCGGTTGATCCCTACTACCAGGCCGGGGTGAGCATGAACCTGGCCCGTTTTCCAGCCTACGACCGGGCTATCCAATCCAAGTGCAGCTCCTGCCACCTGCCCATGGCCCACACCAGCGCTTCCTTTACCGGCGAGGAAAGCCTTCTCTTCGGCTCCGATGGCTTCCTGAACCCGGATAACCCCCTTCACACCCTGGGCCGGGATGGGGTCTCCTGCACCGCCTGCCACCAGATCAAGGATCAGGGACTGGGAGAATTCGAAAGCTTCAGCGGCGGGTTCGTCATCGATCAGGAGACGCCTATTGGGGAGAGAATACTCTACGGCAGTTATACCCCCAATATGGGCAGCCAGCGGATGATGGCCATGTTCACTGGCTTCATCTCCCAACCCAGCGACCACTTGCTGGAGTCAGAACTATGTGCCACCTGCCATGACCTCTACACCCAGTACATCAATCCAGATGGATCCCTCAGTGAGGAGTACTTCCCGGAGCAAACTCCCTACTCGGAGTGGTTGGCCTCTGATTTCGCCACCCGCGCTTCCTGTCAGGATTGCCACCTGCCCCCAGCAGAAGGAAGTGTAGTGCTTTCCAATCTGGGGCCTGCCGGCCCCCGCAGCCCGTTTGGGATCCACACTTTCACGGGTGGCAACGCCTATATGCTGGGCCTGTTTGAGAATTACGGAGGGGAGATCGGGGTCCAGGCCGGCCCTGAAAACCTGGCGGAGGCAATCGATCTCACGCTCACACAATTGGGGACTGAAACCGCACAACTGGCACTCTCCCCTCTTGAGGTGGAAGGATCAAAGCTCAGTTTTCAAGTCACTACCACCGTACTCACCGGACATAAATTCCCCACCGGCTATCCTTCCCGCCGGGCCTGGCTGCAGGTACTGGTCAAGGATGGGGAGGGCAAAGTGGTCTTTGAATCTGGTGGGGTGGGAACGGACGGCGCTATCCTGGGCAATGCTAATGATCAGCAGGACCAGGCGTTTGAACCCCATTATGACCTGATCACAAATCCTGATCAGGTTCAGATCTACGAGACCATTCTAACCGAACCGGACGGGACCCTTACCACCGTGCTGCTGGCGGCTTCCGACTATCACAAAGACAACCGCCTATTACCCAGCGGCTTTCAGAAAACCGCTGTCAGCGAGGATATCCGGCCCCGAGGGGCAGCCTTTACGGATGAGAACTTCAGCGCCGGGGGAGATGTGGTCAGCTACCAGATCGATCTAGGATCCGCGGAAGGGCCTTTCACAGTAGAGGCAGCACTGCTCTACCAATCCATCTCCTACCGCTGGGCAATGGACCTCAGGAAGTATGATTCTGAACAGATCCATTTATTTAACGAATACTACGATGGAACACCCAATCTGCCTGTGCGGATCGCAGTCCAGATTGATACGAGCAATTAGGTAATCAGGAGACGAATTCTTCCTGATTCCTTCCTCTCTATTCTGTATCAAACAAAGGGACGAAACCTTTTATTAGGCTTCGTCCCTTTGAGTTATTTTTTCCCTCTTGACATACTGTTCACTTTATTGTAGTATTAACCTCATACTAGTAATAAGTAAATAGCATAGGGGAGTAAATAATACAGGGACCGGGTCCCTTAAAGGGACCCGGTCCTAAGAAAGGAAGGAGGAAACAAATTGGTCGATCTACAGGAAACCCACAAGAAATTCCAGAAGGAGCTCAGCTCTGGTACGGTCAGCCTGGCCCTGCTGAGCATCCTGGCTCAATCCTCTGAGCCGTTGTACGGCTACCAGATCGGAAAATTGGTCGGCGCAGGGGAGGATGAAGGCCCCGGGGTGATGGTGAAGCAGGGCGCGATCTACCCTGTCCTGCGTTCCCTGGAAAGCCAGGGATTACTCTCCAGTGAACGGGAACTGTCCGATTCCGGGCCGCCCCGGCGCTACTATCGCGCCACAGAAGCCGGACAGGAAGCTCTCCAAACCTGGATCACGATCTGGAAAGAAACCAAAAAATTTATTGATAATGTACTGGGAGGTGATTACCAGTGAAAACTGCAGACGAACTGATCAAAACTTATTTAGTAGACCTTAAGGCTGCCCTGCGCGGAGCAGATAAAGCCACAGTCCAGGATGCACTGGCTGATGCGGAGGAACACCTGCGCACAGCCCTCGAAAACGAAAGCCTTGAAAAGGAAGCTGAAACTGAAGCGATTCAGACAATCATTCAAGAATACGGCGAGGCAGAAGAGATCGCCCAGGCTTATCTGTCCTGGGAATCTGCCCTGCCCCCTGCCCTGGCTGCCACTCCTGCTGCCAGGCGGTCCTCCGGCGTGAGCGCTGATGAGACCAGCCCCGCTGGCAGGTCCTACTCAGGATTATTTGGTGTTTACGCTGATCCCAAGGCCTGGGGCGGTCTGGTTTACATGCTGATCTCGATCATCACCGGCACTCTGTACTTCTCCTGGGCTGTGACCGGCTTATCGACCTCGTTGGGCGTGATGATCTTGATCATCGGCATCCCGATCACCATCCTTTTCCTGCTTTCCTTCCGGGGAATAGCCTTCCTGGAAGGCCGGCTGGTGGAAGCTTTATTGGGCGAGCGCATGCCCCGCCGTCCTTCCTTCACCGACAGCAGCCTGTCCTGGGGCGAGCGCCTTAAAGCCTTGCTGCTGGGCAAAGCCACCTGGCTCTCCTGGCTGTATATGCTACTCATGCTGCCGATCGGCGTGATCTACTTTTCTTTTATGGTGACCTTCCTGGCTCTCTCCCTCGGCTTGATTGTAACCCCCGTTGCCACACTAGTTATGATCGCTTTGGACATTCCCTTCACAGTGATCCAAAGTGGAGACTTGGTCTGGCAGCTTTCTGACCCACTCGGCCTTCTGCTCTCCGTGGTCTTTGCCAGCCTGGGTGTGTTGATCGCCACCGGGTGCATGCACCTGGCCCGTTTTGTAGGCAGAATCCACGGCAAGTTTGCCAAAGCCTTGCTGGTAAGTGATTGAGGCCAAACAGGGACCGGGTCCCTTAAAGGGACCCGGTCCCTCGCAGCTCGTACCTATGATTCCTAAAAGGAGGAACAAATGAAAGCAGATAGTGAAAATCAACAAGTGAATGATCAGCCCAGTTTGACCTGGGCAGGAATCCTTGGAGTAGCAGCCCTTTTGTTAGTTAGCCTTGGTTCGCTGATCTACTTTTTTGTGGTCTCTAACTAAGGTGCCAGAATAAAGGGACGAAGTCCTTTGAAAGGACTTCGTCCCTGACTGATTTCGTCTCTCACCCCAAATTTTAGTGTTAAGATTAAAACACAGGTATAGCTGTGTTTTTTTGCTATACTGAACACCAGACAGCATTCAAAGGAGAAGAGCATGAAACGCCTGACCCCTTATTTGATCCTGGTATTGATCCTGGCCATCCTGGGAACCGGCTGCGGTGCAGCTGGAAGCGAGGAAATCACCCCGGATGTACTGCTGGCCAATGGGGTGACCCACATGGCTGCCCTGCCGGGTTTTCAGTTCCAAATCACCCAAGAAGGACCGATTGTCTATCTGGACGCTGAACAGTCCGTCCAATTCAATGACGCGGCAGGCCATTATGTCTCACCCGACAAAGCCCTGACCACAGTGACCATCACCGCCCTGGGCATGTTGACAGAGATCGATGTCATCAGCCTGCAAGATATCCAGTGGGCCACTAATCCCCTCACTGGTGTCTACCAGGAGCTTCCGGATGACTACCTCCTTAAACCTACTCAATACCTCGACCCAGAATCGGGGTTTTTCCCCAGCCTGGGCGACGGCCTGGCGGATCTGGTTTTGGTTGGAGAGGAAGAGCTATCAGATCTGCCTGGCTTAACCCTGACCCACCTCAGGGGCACCCTGCCTGGTGAGGTCATTATTGAAGTCAGCAAAGGCTTGATCAGTGTCGATTCCATGCAGGGCGACCTGTGGATGGACCCGGATACCAATGAGGTCCACCGGGTAGTGTTGACCGACACCTCTGGCGGTGAAGCTGCCTCCTCGGTATGGACCTTCGACTTCTGGAGCTTCGGCTCAACGATCCCCATCTCCGCACCCTGAGGTTCCCATGCGAAAATGGACCTCATCGCCGGGATTTAAAGTCGCATTAATTTCAATCCCTATCTTCATCGGTGCCCTGGACCTGACGGTCGTTTCTGCGGTCCTCCCCCATGTCCTGGTTGACCTGGAAATTCCCTTTCAGACTGGCATGGACAATGCTGCCTGGATTGTGACCGGCTATTTGCTGGCTTACAGTGTTTCCATGACCTTTATGGGCCGACTCTCGGACATCCACGGGCGCCGTAAAGTATATCTGACTGCCCTGGTCATCTTCGCAATCGGTTCCTACCTGGCAGCTGTGGCCCACACCTGGCCTACACGCCTGGTCCTGCGGGCTTACTACCTGGTTGCCAGCGGGCGGCCGGATATCTCTTTCCTCTCCCTATATGTCCTGATTGCAGCTCGTATGATCCAAGCTTTTGGCGCCGGCACGATGGTCCCGGTAGGCATGGCTATGGTTGGTGACCTTTATCCAACTGGAAAGCGGGCCAAACCGCTGGGCGTGATCGCTGCCGTGGATACCGCCGGCTGGGTAGTCGGTCACCTTTATGGCGGGATCATTGTCCGCTTCTGGCCCTGGCAGACCATCTTCTGGATCAACCTGCCGATTTGCCTTATTGCCTGGATCCTGATCCGCAGCCTGATGGACGAAGGCGCACCGGAAGATGAGCGGGGAGGGATGGACTGGCTGGGCGCTGTACTGATCGCCATCGCGCTGTCCATCCTCAATATCGCTCTCGGCTCTGGAGCTGAGACCTCAAGCGCAGCCAGCTTGGAAGAGCTTTCCAGCCTGCCTCCCACCGCTTTACCAGCTGTTGGCGTTGCGGTGATCTTTTTACTGCTCTTCATCTGGCGCCAATCCCGCGCCCGGGATCCCCTGATCGAGCTCTCGCTCTTCAAGGAGAGTAACTATAAACCAGCCAGCCTGGCCAATTTCCTGATCGGAGTGGCCCTTTTCATCGCCATTGCCAATGTACCGCTGTTCATCAATTCCTTGATCGCAGCTACACCTGAGCAGGGGGCCTGGGATAGCGGCTGGATGCTATCTGGCCTGACCGTGCCCATGGCCCTGGCTGCTGTTCCCGGGGGCTGGATCTCCGACCGGCGAGGTTACCGATTCCCTTCCTTACTTGGGCTGGTGATAGCAACAGGGGGTTTCATCCTCATGTCAAGCTGGACCCAGGAGGTGACCTACCTGGTGATGGGGGTTCACCTGGCTCTCACCGGGATCGGACTGGGCTTGACCATGGCACCAATTGCAGCAGCTGTGATCAATGCCTCTCCCTCTGAGCACCGCGGTACCAGCTCAGCACTGGTGATCATCTTCCGCCTGGTAGGCATGACTGTGGGTGTCTCCGGCATCACCACCATTGGTTTACGGCGGATGCAGATCCTCAGCGCTCAGCTCATGCCCCCTGACGCAGGATTTGAAGAGATCGGCCGGGTTGGGGCTCTGGTAGCAGAACGCGTGATCACTGATAATTTCTGGATCGCCGCCGGCGTCGCTGCCCTGGCTTTGTTGCCGGCTCTATTCTTGAGAAACCGCAAAACCAACGCTTCTCCTTGATCTTTCCTCCCCTTGATGATCAAAACCCGCCTTTTATTTGGGCGGGTTTTTCATTACTCTCTTCCAGCAGGAGCAGGATTTGACACCTGTCAGCTATTTCTTTATACTGAAAACATCATACTCTGGGCAACTGAACAAGGATTTTACGCAGATCGAGTGAAAACACAGTACAATAATTACAGGGCGCAATCAGGGGAGGAGGGCCATGTTCAAGGATATTCAGCAAGCTGAAGCAGCCATCAAGGCAGGAGACACCAAAACAGGTTTTGAGATTTTGAAATCCTACCTGTCAGAGAATCCAGAAAGCGAACGGGCCTGGTGGGTGATGTCAGGACTGGTTCAGCGAGAGGAAAGGGCAACCTGTCTGATGCAGGTGCTCCGCATCAACCCTGACAACCGCCTGGCTCAGGAAACCTTGGACAAACTGATTGCTAATCCAACGGAAACAGAAACAAAGCCGCCCCGGAATCTTCCCAGCCCACCCAAATTGGAATCCAGACCAAAACAAGACCATCCTGGCACCTCACCCCTGGAAAAGGAATTGGGTTACCCATTACAAGCCTTTCTCTATAAAAAAAGGTCTCGCATTTACCTAACGCTCCTGGAAGGGAAACACATCATCCGCGCCTACACAAAACAGGCTTTCCTCCCTAAGGTAAGGAATGCAGTTCAAAGAGGCGAACTCCCCACACAGTATCTTTCAGACTTAAAATATGTCTCTCTGGATTCTGTCCAGGCTGTCAATCACGCTGGTTCAACCTTGATCGTTCAGTATCTGGAAGGGTCAGGGGAGCGCTCCTGGCGAGTGCCTTTTGAGGATGAAGAAAAAGCCCGCGCCATCCTGGGAGTGCTTACCAAGCAGCTTGGGCCAGATTACATGATCCAGGCTAAACGAGTGAGTAATGCTTTCAACCTGGTGATTTCTACTTTACTCACCCTGGGATCAGCCGCTTTTGTTGCTACCATACTATGGACCTTGCCTCAGATCGATTCTGGCCTGGCCGGGGACAACATGCGGACCCGAATAGTTGGCCGCCTGTTGGAATCCCTGGGATACGGGGGCTCAATCCTGATCAGTTTGGTTTTGATCATGGCTGCCCTGGGGCTCAGTGCTTAT
>Ga0207796_1000964_pt1 | contig 10264 bp, 10 predicted proteins | sample Pon1CUnioCityCA_6_FD_187274 | JGI IMG/M metagenome (GOLD analysis project Ga0207796, IMG submission 187274) | Marine sediment microbial community from Union City, CA, USA - Pond 1C Sediment 1 (SPAdes) | ecosystem: Environmental > Aquatic > Marine > Intertidal zone > Salt pond sediment ...
GGGCCTGTGGGCCTGGTCCCGGCACCCCAACTACTTTGGTGAGATTGTCCTGTGGATCGGCGTAGCCATCATCGCCCTGCCTGTACTGCAGGGGTGGCAGTGGGTCACGCTGATCTCGCCGGTTTTCGTCACCTTGCTGATCACCCGTGTCAGTGGGCTTCCTATGCTGGAGAAACGAGCCGACGAGAAATGGGGCGGCCAGGAAGACTATGAGGCCTACAAGGAACGTACCCCGGTGCTGATTCCCTGGCCTCCAAGCTCATCTGGAGGATAGCAAAGCCGGAACGGGTGCGCGCTGTGATCTCCCCGCGCGCATCCCAGCGTTACAGTTCTCGACAAGGTTGCCACAAGGAGGAGAAGATGGACGAGTCCGAGAAGGATCAAATCTCAGGTCCGGTGCTTCGGCTGGGAGTCAGCACGTGCTTGTTGGGCGAGCGCGTGCGTTTTGACGGCGGGCACAAGCACGATCGCTATCTGACCGGGACGTTGGGGCAGTTCTTCGAGTGGGTGCCTGTCTGCCCCGAGGTCGAGATGGGGCTATCCACTCCTCGAGAGAGTATGAGACTGGTGGGCGACGCCGAGGACCCGCGTCTTGTTGCCCCCAAGTCTGGTACGGACCATACTGAGGCAATGGTCGCCTGGGCGCGGAAGCGTGTGGAAGAGCTGGCCTCCGTTGGTCTGCACGGGTTCATATTCAAGAAGGATTCCCCTTCGTCAGGGCTGTTTCGCGTCCGTGTGTACAACGAGCATGGGATGGCCCAGCGCAACGGCACCGGAATGTTCCCGCGAGAGGTGATGAACCGCTTCCCCCTACTGCCGCTTGAGGAGGAGGGCCGGCTTAACGACCTGCCGCTGCGCGAGAACTTTATCGAGCGGGTCTTTGCTTACTACCGCTGGACCCGAATGCTAGACGAGGAGCCCACGCCTGGAGGCCTGGTCACGTTCCACACCGCGCACAAGCTTACCCTCATGGCGCATAGCCCCAAGCACTACACCGAGATGGGCCGCCTCGTCGCCGACGCAGGCAATCGGGACTGGGAAGAACTGACGGCCGAGTATGGGGCTATGCTCATGGAGGGCCTGGGCGTGATGGGCACGCGGGGCAAGCATGTGAATGTGCTCCAGCACCTGATGGGCTATCTGAAGAACGATCTTTCCAGCGACGATAAGCAAGAGCTTCTGGGCCTCATCGAGGACTACCGGCAGGGGCTGGTGCCGCTGATCGTGCCGTTGACACTGCTCAAGCACCACTTGAACCGCTACCCGGTGCCCGACTGGGTGCACCAGCAGGTGTATCTGCATCCGTACCCCAAGGAGCTGATGCTGCGGAATCACGTGTAGGTGTAGACCTCGTGGCTCGCGCATCCACTCACGATCCCGCTCCAGCTCTGGCATGCCAGTCCCCGTAAACGTAGCCTAGCTCGAATTGATAGGCTACGGTACAGTTCGTTGCGAACCATGTGAGACTGCCTGGAGAACTCGACGTACTGGTACGCAAGAATACTGCATCGCTGCCCGCCAGGGATGTCGACCTGGGCGGGCATTTGTCTTCGGGCTCGGGACAATGTGTGAGCACAAGAGGAAGTGAACCAAACAGCTTTGGACTCTCCCGAGGGCATCCTCGACCCGCTAGATGCTCTGACGGATCATGGCTATCTGAGAGACTTCCAGCTACTTTGCGGCCACTTGAGACCGTGCTCAGATAGATGCTGGACTGCCGTCGATTGGAGCTTGTGGCTCAAGAGAAGCAAAGGTATCCACTGCAAGATGGTTGCACGGTGACTTGCAGAAAGGGGGGCGAGCAATGGTAAGGCTCTACACGGAAGAGCTGGTCTATACCGAAACGGAAGATGGGATCATCTTGGCAGGTCTGGTGATCTGGCCGGATGGCCGCCCTTCGAAGCCAATTGCCGTCGTCTGGGTTCCTGGCTTCTCCATCAACTTCTATCACCCATCCTTCGTTGCCATCGGCCGGGAGCTTGCCGGTCTTGGTTACGCCTTTGTCATCGGCAACAACCGTGGTCATGATATCGGCGCCCATTTGTGGAGGAAGAAAGAAGACGCAGACGGAATGACGCGAACCTATGGCGGCGCGTTTTGGGAACGGTTCGAGGACTCACCGCGCGACGTGGCAGCCTGGATCGGCTTTGCCCTGAGCTTGGGCTTCCAAGGAGTGGGATTGGTTGGACACAGCTTCGGTGCGAAGAAAGTAGTGTATTACCAAGCGCGGCGCCAAGACCCTCGCGTGTCCGGCCTTGTCGTCGCCTCTACCCCGATAGCGGCCCCTGCACTGGATCCGGAACTGGTCGCGTTGTCTGAGCAAATGATGGCCGGGGGCCGTGGCATGGAACTGCTGCCCTGGGGAAGCTTTATGACGTTCTTCGTAGGCACTCTCAGTGCACAAACGTACCTGAGTCGGGTACCCGACCTCTTTGGTGTGAGCTCGGCACATGCAGAGATTGGCAAGATCCGTTGTCCGCTGCTCGTGTGTTGTGGAACGAACGAAAGCGATGATCCTGCGCTGAGCCTTGAGACCATTCGAGCTCATCAGACGATTCGACACAAAGCCGCGGCTTCTCCAAAGGTGGACGTTGCGATGTTTGAAGGAGCGAACCACGGCTATGACAACCATGAGGGGGAGGTTGCGGAGGCACTGGCTCACTGGATTGATACACTACCATAGCTTCCAATCGAGTGGAACGTTTTTCGAAGACTCGCCTAGCCAGACAAGCCGCTCATGGGTGTGATGGGCACCCGGGGCAAGCATGTGAACGTGCTCTAGCACCTGATGGGTTATCTCAAGAATCACCTATCGAGCGAAGACAAGGCCTACCTGCGGTAGGTTGGAGCTTCTGGGCCTCATCGAGGACTACCGGCAGGGGCTGTTACCGCTGATCGTGCCCTTGACGCTGCTGAAGCACCACTTGAACCGCTATCCGGTTCCCGACTGGGTGCCTGTACCGAGCACAGCGTGGGTACCTCAGCAGGTGTATCTGCATCCTTACCCCAAGGAGCTGATGCTGCGCAATCACGTGTAGGTCCGACCTTTATGGAGTTCTAAACGTGATTTGGGACTCGCCAATGCTTTGTCGAGTCTTTTCCAGTGGTGGCACGTCAGTCCTCGGGCACGTGGCTTTGCCCAGGAGGGAGACTGTGATATAATGTCAGCGTCATCTGAAGGTGGTTGGTCCACCGAATGCAGCCCCAGGGAGACGTGCTAAGAGAATCTCTATATCTACCGCCCTGATTCCAGAATAGGAGTGCTTCATGAATCTTGAGAAGGAATACGATTACATTGTTGTGGGCACGGGTCCGGGTGGAGCTACTGTAGCAAGAGAATTGGCGCGAGAAAAGCGGAACATACTTATCGTGGAATACGGTCCCCGTCTCAATGAGACTGGCTTCTTCAAGGTCGCGCCGAAAGCGTTCTTGGACAAATCAAAGAAAGCTCTTCGTTCCGATGGCGATATCTGGTTCGGCAGGGCTCGCATTCTGGGCGGATCGTCCTATGTAGCCATGGGAAATGCAGCAACACCACCCAGGACGATACTTGACGAATGGGGGTTCGATCTATCAGAAGAACTTGAATGGTCACGGAGAGAACTTCGGGTGACGCCCATGCCAGAAGAATTCATGGGAGAAGCAACCAAAAGGATCAACAAGGCGGCACGTTCACTGGGTTGGGATATGAAACCCACTCCCAAATGCGTTGATTTTTCCAAGTGCAAGAGATGTAGTTTGTGCATGTTTGGCTGCCCCACCGGTGCCAAATGGTCGAGTCTGGAGTTCATTGATGAGGCGGTCGCAAATGGGGCCGATTGTCTGATTGAGACGGAAGTCACACAGGTTCTTCATGAACACGCCTCTGTGCGTGGAGTATTGGCAATCCACAATGGGGAGACACTGGCCATCAAAGGAAGACGTGTCGTCCTCGCTGCTGGCGGACTTGGCACACCCATCATACTTCAAAACTCCGGTATTAGCCAGGCGGGCAACGGACTGGCAGGTGATGTCTTTCAGACAACTTATGGCTACACGGACGATGTGGGCATGCAGGGAGAGATCATACTTGCCACCTATCTGGAGCAACTGATCGAAGAAAAGGAACTGTTTCCTGCGCCCTACATGTACATCCCCTTTTACGTCCAACTGCATATGGAGGGTGGGCTTCCGGAGAAACTGGGAGTATTCCAGCAAGCAAAGACGTTTCTGAAAGCACAAAGGATTAACAGCAAGCGACTGATCGGTATGATGAGCAAGATACGGGATGAGATGAACGGCACAGTGCATAATGATGGTACCGTTTCCAAGCAATTGACAGAAAAGGACAAAGCGAAACTGGGGGAGGCGCATGAGATAAACAAGAGAATACTCGTAGCTGCCGGCGCTAGATCTGAATCTATCTTTGCCGGTATATACGAGTCCGGCCACCCTTGTTGCACAGCGGCGATAGGGAAGATTGTCGACGAGCATCAGGAAACTGAAATAGAAAATCTCTTTGTGAGTGATGCCAGCGTGTTTCCCTCACCCTTGGGCATGCCGCCGATTCTTACGATTGTTGCTTTGTCAAAGCGGTTGTCCAACCATCTTTCGTCAGAGTGAACAAGCACCCTCCGATTCCCGACCGGCACCTCCATCGGGTTCAGCGTGGGTGCTTCAGCAGGTGTATCGGCATCCGTACCCTAGGGATCTGATGCTGCGGAATCACGTGTAAATCCAAGCTTCGCGGATGGCTGATTGTCGCTGCCTCCCCAGTCCCGTGCCTGACAAGAATCCAGGGATGTACCTGCCCTCAGCATCTGGGTGCAAGCTGATCCTCTTCATCAGAGGACCAATGCACTTCAAATTCCCCATCTGACACCTTGCGTAATTCAGCTCCCCCTGGGAAATCAGCCACATGGCTAGTAGGAAATCCCCCGACTAGGGGATGGCAAATCGTCCAGGGAGCGGTTATACTATAGTATGGGAGGCGTCGGCCCCAAGCGCGGAGTCGCCCGGACCGACCGACTGTGGTAAGTCTCATAGGGAGATAGGAACGTCAGCTCCCTGAGCAAGATGCAGGCGTCTAGCTGCTGGAGGAGGTCATTGAACTACACAAGAGGCAGGAATGTATTCAGGGCACTCTTTATCGTTTCCGTACTCGGATGGATCGTATATGCTGTGTTTTTCCTCCCCGAGGATTTCTGGGGTCCGGAACCGCCTATCGAACCAACGATGGTCAAGTTCGGTTTCTGCCCAGTCTTTCTCTTCCTGGGTGCAGTTCTTTTGCCCATCCTCTCCGCAGTGGGTTGGGTGACGACCACGCTGCTCAAGAATCGACAGGAAAGAGAAAGAATCGATCTAGAAGAGCACGGCGAGCTGTAGGGGAAAAGGGGGATCGATGGAGCTAATCATCGATAGTGTCAGCAAGCAATATGGTACTGGAATATGGGGGTTAAGGGATTTCAGCCTGTCCCTTCAGCCCGGGATTCTCGGGTTAGTTGGGCCCAACGGTGCAGGGAAGTCCACTCTAATGCGCATCTTGGCTACCATCACAAAGCCCACGAGCGGGAAGATCATCTTCAACGGGATTGACTTGCTTCAGGATCCAAACCGGGTCCGTGAACTACTCGGTTACGTGCCTCAGGATTTCGGTATCTATCCCAACCTGAACGCCGTAGAGTTCTTGGAATACCTGGCGGCCGTTAAGGGGCTAGATGGGCGTTCGGCCAGTCAGCGCATTGATGAGTTGCTGCAAGTGGTCAATCTAGACAACGTCCGGAAACATCTGTTGGGTGGCTATTCGGGCGGAATGAAGCAGCGCATTGGCATTGCTCAAGCCTTGCTCAACGACCCTCACTTGCTCATTGTTGATGAACCGACTGCTGGCTTGGATCCCGAGGAGCGGATCCGATTTCGAAACTTGCTTTCCGATCTATCCGGTGATCGAATCGTCATCCTTTCTACTCACATTGTCTCCGATGTCGAGGCTAGCGCGACGCGAATTGCGATCATTCGGGAAGGCCGGCTTCTTGTTGACGCTATGCCCGAAGAATTGCTGCAGGAGGTGGAAGGTAGGGTTTGGGAATGGATCGTTCCCAGCGAAGATCTGCCCTCAATCAAACAGCAATATGCTATCAGTGGCACGGTCCGTCATCGGGATGGAGTCGAAGTGCGCGTTATTTCCGCGAGCAGTCCTGATGGGAGCGCTCGCTTGACCCCACCCAGGTTGGAGGATGCCTACCTTCATCTTGTCGCTGAGAACGGGAAGGATAGAACCCCATGAAAGGCCTACGGGTTCTCTATCATATTGTCCGGGCAGATTTCTATGAACGGTTCCGAAGGTACAATGTCCTGATCATCATCGGCTTAGCGATCTTTCTAACCATTCTCTATTTGCCACCGCAAGGTGTGGGGCGGTTGTCTTTCAATGTCGGTGGGTATCGCGGTATCTATAACTCTGCCTGGGTTGGCGCAACGGTAACGGTTCTCATAGTGATCTTTATTTCCCTGCCAGGTTTCTACCTGGTCAAGAATGCGATCTCCCGAGACGAGCGCACGGGAGTGGGCCAGATCATCGCCTCGACTTCACTGAGCAAGTTTCAATACATCTTTGGCAAGGTGATCAGCAACTGGGCATTCTTGGGAGCAACAGCGGGCGTGGCAATGTTCGCCGCGATGGGAATTCAGCTAATTCGGGGCGAAGCCCTCAAGATCTCGGTGCTCGGATATCTGTTGCCGTATCTCTTGGTCACATTGCCCATGATGGCCCTTGTGGCGGCGGTTGCAGTGTTGTTCGAGTCGATCAGGTGGCTGCGTGGGGGCTTTGGCAATGTCGTCTTTTTCATTCTCTTTCTTGTGAGCTATTGGATGATGGCCGCATTGTCAGTCGCTGCCTTGCCAACGACAACGGGTGCAGGCAGCCCATCAATACCTTTGATTCCAGAGCCAACCGGCGCCCTGGAGATATTTCGAAGCATATCGGTCGCAGGAATGGAGCTGATCCCGGATTATCAGGGCGGATTGGACTTGGGTAATCCTTTTCAGGTGTACGGGCCCATCAACACTTTTGTATGGAATGGGGTTGCATGGACAGTTCCTTCGATTCTCAGACGCCTGTTGTGGGTTGGTATTGCGGTCGGTATCGCTTCGCTGGCCGCGACATTCTTTGATCGTTTTGATCCTTCTACCCCTGCAATCCGTGTTCGGAGGAAAAAAGCGCGTTCCCGTTTCGAATTGGGCAGCCAGCTTGCTCGGCCTTCTCCTGTGACGCTGACCAACATAGCACTATCCACAACCGCAAGTCGTGGAAGCCGAATGAGCATCTTCCTTCACCTTGTTGGATCTGAGGTCCGTCTCATGCTGAAAGGGCAGCGATGGTGGTGGTATCTGGTTGCTTTGGGGTTGATATTGGTTGCATTGATTCTTCCAGCCGCCGAGTCTCGTCAGATCGTGTTGCCCTTTGTTTTCATCTGGCCATTGCTCATTTGGTCGCAACTCGGGAACCGTGAGATTCAGAATCGTACAGACCAATTGGTCTTTTCGGCACCCTTTCCTCTCAGACGTCAACTCATGGCTTCCTGGACCGCGGGGTTTGTACTCGCGCTTGTAGCAAGCAGCGGTGTGATCGTTCGCCTAATCCTGGCGAGTGGCTGGAATGCAGTAGTGTCAGTGGTTGTTGCGGCGGCCTTCATCCCTGCAGCGGCTCTCGCGCTTGGGACTTGGAGTGGAGGTTCCAAGCTATTCGAAGTGGTGTACCTTTTCTTGTGGACCCTGGGGCCCATGAATCAGATGGTGACAGCCCTTGGCTTTCCTCTGGTCGCAGATCAATTCCTAGCCCTTGATTATGTAGGCTCAAGCGATGCTGCCATTTCTGCAGGAATGCCACTATATTACGCAGTCTTCACAATCCTACTGTTAGTATTAGCTCTGATAGGAAGGAAGCGACAGCCTCGGGTATAAAGCGGGAGCAAAACCTCCAGCCTAACTGAACCCTTGCCGGAAGGTGCTCGTGCTGCGCTATCACATGTAGACTTGAGGTGGGTCACCATGCGTCAGGAGGCCTCCAAATCAGGATACGGGTGGTTAGGCCTGGCAGTTTTTGCCGTTTGTGTCCAGTCTTATAAGACTGGACTTTGGCCATTTAGGTTGAGTAACATGCCACCTGAAGCAGGGAAACCATGGCGGCTCGTGGGATTAGAAGCAGGTTGGGGTGGTGGGGCGATGTGCTGCAATTCAGATGGCGCCACAGGTCACTCCGGACAGCAGCCAGGGCATCGATGAAGGTTGCTTCCTCCTTGACGTACCAGCAGGTTTGTCTTACCGGGATGGATGCAGGATGCAATACCTTGGCCATCAGCACCACGAGGCTGAACAGGCCAAAGAGACAGGGTGTGGTTCGCTCAATTGCTTTGTCTGACCATTGTCGCTGGGTCTCAAAGCCGAGATGGGCACGGACTTCGGCAAAGGTCACCTCGATATTCCAGCGGGCGACAAACCACCGAAGGATCTGGCGGGCCGGAACCTGGGGATCAGAGCAGAAGATGGCCTGTGGTTTGAAGCTTTCATCGGGGCAGCGGATGAGAACCCAACGGATCGGTACGGGATCCAGTCCGCGTCGATACCATAGGCACACTCCGGTCGCCGTCTCAACTTCCTTGTCAACGCTGCCGTACCAGGGGATGGTGAGGGTGCGCCAGTCGGTGGTGGGCGCAGCTAATCGCTGAGCGAGGTTGGGCAGTCGGGCTCCCTTCTTGGGCTTGCGGCCATGCTTGCCCTTGGGCTGAGGGCTAGGGAAGTCATGGAGACAGGCGTCAAGGCGCAATCGTGCGACCAGTTTCAGGGGGTTCTGTAGCTTTTGGCAACATTGAATCAGCGGCACAGCCGCAAAGCTGCCATCACCCACCAGAACGACTTCCCGATCTGGCTGCCAGCGCCGCACCTTGTCAACCATGAGCATTGCCCAGTCAATCAGCGTTCGATGTCGTTTCTGGAGCTTGGTACTCGTCTTCGGCCCCAGGGCAGGGACTGTCATAAACGGCAATGCCCACAGCCGTTGGCTCCAGGGAAGCGGCACCAAGGCGGCCAGACAAAGCCAGCGGATACCCAAGGACTTGCTCACATGAGTGAGCGTGGAGCGAATCGGATCCCGAAACCAGCCCTTATACTTGATCTTGGGCCCGCGCCGGCGCTCCAACGTATCATCGATGACAAGCAGTAGAGGTAGCCCAGGCGGCAGCAGTAGATAAATGATCAAACTCAACAGCAGCTTGCTGGAGACCCATGGCGACCAACAAGCACGGTTGAGGACGCGATGGTAGTTGGTAAAGTGCCGGATGTTAGCCAGTCCCATAGCGCGAAGTGCGGCAGCAACCGTACGGCGGCCGGGAGCTAGGATTGTTCCGTAGAGCAAAACCAATGCGTTGGCGAAAGTTGGCACTGTGAACGCCTTGGCAAATCCCGAAAGCAGTTGTATAATCTCCTGGGATGGGCTTGGCATGGGCTCTCCTGTGTCGATAGAGGTTTGGACACCTACTATCTTACCACAGGTCGCTCACATCGGCCCATCCCTTCTTCAGAAATGGCCAAAGTCCAGATAAGAAGGACTCGCCCTCATCGGGACTCTTCCGCGTCCGTGTGTACAACGCCGACAAAGGGACGTCGGCGCACGGCATGGCCCAGCGCAACGGCACGGGCATGTTCCCCCGCGAGGTCGTGCAGAGGCCGCCCCACCAGAGGGCGGCATCTGCCAAGCAAATGGGCTGCAGGCCCATTTGCCATGGACCGCATCCCCCTGCTGCCCCTGGAGGAGGAGGGCCGGCTCAACGACCTGCCGCTGCGCGAGAATTTCATCGAGCGAGTATTTGCCTACTATCGTTGGAACCGAATGCTAAACGAGGAGCCAACGCCTGGAGGCCTGGTCCCTGTCCCTGCGGTCAGGGCAGGCAAGTTCCATACCGCGCACAAGCTGACCCGTGAGACATGCTCCGTGTCCCGCGCCATGGCCCACAGCCCATCCTGACCTGCGGTCAGGCCACTACCCCGAGATGGCCCGGCGGGCCGCCGGGGCCGCCTCGTGGCCGACGCGGGCAACCGGGACTGGGATGAACTCACCGCCGAGTACGGGGCCATGCTCATGGAGGGCCTGGGCGTGATGGGCACGCGGGGCAAGCATGTGAATGTGCTCCAGCACCTGATGGGCTATCTCAAAAAGGACCTCTCGAGCGAGGACAAGGCGTACCGAAGGTACGTGGGAGCTCCTGGGCCTCATCGAGGACTATCGCCA
>Ga0207796_1000965_pt1 | contig 10258 bp, 9 predicted proteins | sample Pon1CUnioCityCA_6_FD_187274 | JGI IMG/M metagenome (GOLD analysis project Ga0207796, IMG submission 187274) | Marine sediment microbial community from Union City, CA, USA - Pond 1C Sediment 1 (SPAdes) | ecosystem: Environmental > Aquatic > Marine > Intertidal zone > Salt pond sediment ...
CATTTATCGTCAGCAGCCTATAAAAATGAAATTGAATATTTCGCTGATCGGTTTGAGGTGGTTGCATTCGATTACCCAACCAAAGGAAAATCCACACATGAGGTCAAATACCCTGATGAATGCGAGGTGGATTATTGGGGTTTTTGGGCAGATCTTGCATGCCACTTATTAATTGAACTTGAAATAAAGAACTGTTACGCCCTGGGGGTTGGTGGTGGTGCTCTTTCAGCACTCCATTTTGCAGGGAAACAAGCTGCACAACACAAAATCAATTTGCATGGTGTAATTCTGGACAGCTTTCTGGCAGATTGGGATATGAGAACCCTTCACCGATGGCTGGATGTCAGGGAGCATTTTTATGTCCGAAATGAAAAATCTTTACTGGAACAACATGGCGAGGATTGGCGACAGGTACTTGATGAAGACACTGCATTCCTGAGGTCCCTTGCCAGTCATGGAGGATACAGTGTCCCGGACAATATTTTAAATGCAATACCTTGTCCCAGCTTACTGACAGGTCATTTACAGGATCAAACATTGCCCAACCTGGCAGAAGAATATGCGAGAATAAGTAAAATCATTCCCGATTGCAGTATATTTTTATCTGCTAAGGGGAATCACCCATATATCGAACGCCCCTTCATGTGGACTGACTCAGAAAGTTTTAGAGTGGTTTCTGATTATTTTTTGGAACGGCTTTTGGAAAAGTCCTAAAGGGATCGCTGAAAATAAGAAATCCTCAATTTTCAAAAACAACCTGTTGATAACCAAGGGTATTAAAAAGCCGCTCCATGTAAATTTCAGCATTTTCCTGTGCTTGATTGAGAATATCGTCCTCAAGCGCTGCTTCGAGAATCTCAGCTTCAGCAACCTGTCGAGCATTTGTTTCCAAATCCTGGTCGCTTTTCCTTAAAATACCGGTTGTTCTGTCATAAACATACGACTCATCATTATTCAAAGTTGCCACAAAGACCTCGGAGCTTGGTAAATTCACATATAAAACCCCATCTTCAAGGCGTAAATCTTGTGTCTCAATAGCGGAAAGATCTATCCCTGCTATCACATAGCCGTGAGCCACAAACAAAAGTCGGTCACCGAACAAAGGTCCAAACACACCCTGATTGATTTCAGCTGTAATTACTTTTTCAACCGTGTATTGAATTGTTTCTAAGCGCGCTAATGATTGAACCTCGCGGATGATCGTCACAGGGTCTGGGATGACTGTTGGTGTGGGATTGAGTAATTTAGAAACCTGGGTACCGATCGTTTGATTGACATTTTGAATAGGAGAGACGGCTGCATTGATTGTTTGGTTGATGGTTAATACAAAAAAGATAACGGAACCAATCACAGTTATTAATAGAATGACTAACAAAACTGTCACCAAATTTATCGTTGGCTTTTTATTCTCCATGAAAATTCCTCCTGCTTACAAAATCGTTTTACAATGAAGTTTATAATCAGATCTGTGAAATACTAAATATCTTTCTGATAAACCCTGTGATTTTTATAAAATTTGACACCCAGGTTCTTTAAGTCTTTACGCATTTGTTCGGCGGTTTCAGCTACCTGGGTCAACTCAGCATGGATAAACTGCTCATTCGCGTGCATCGATTTTTCCAATTCCGCATACATTATTGCATTGCCGCCCAAACCCTGGTACGCCGGTAAAATTCCGACACCATTAAATGAAATCCAATTTGTTTTATTAATTTCCAATAAAAGTTTCAAAATCGCTATGGGACCAAGTTTACCCTTATTTTTTTGCATCGCATTCGACACATCAGGAAAAGGAAAAACAAAACCAACAACTTTATCATCTTTTGTAATAATCTTCATAAGATCAGGGTCAACAATCGTCATTACATTCTTCACAACAAAATCAATCTCATTGTCTGTGAGGGGATAATATTCCCAATTATCCACGAATGCCTGATTATATGCCTGACCAATCCGACCCGCCCACTTGCGTAATTCGCGCTTGTTTTCAAAATTTACAACCCTAAATGATCCTCTCTTTTTTGCAATTTTTGCTGCCTTCCTAACCTTCTCAGGTAATTGGAATTTCTGAGGTTGAATATAACTGGACACAAAATCGACCACTTTTGAAAAACCAAGATTTTCAACCAAATCACGATAATAAGGGTAGTTGTAATTCATCATGTTCATCATTTGACGATGTTCATACCCCTCAATCTGGATGCCGTAACCATCCAGTGGGCCAAAACCTTTGGGTCCAACCAGCTTATTCAATCCCCTTTCACGTGCCCAATTGATGACCGTGTCAAAAAGTGCCTCAGCAACTTCCTGGTCATTGATGCATTCAAAAAGGTAAAACTCGGCATCCTTCTTATCATGATACTGATTGAAGGGCTTGTTTTCCAGGGCAGCAATCCTTCCAACTAGTTCGCCCTCTCTTTCTGCAATAAAAAATTCAGCATCTGAGTGCTCATAATAGGGATGTTTTTGTGGATTCATCATCGTTTTTACATCGGTGATAAATGGCGGCACCCACTGTGGATGACCTTCGTACAGATCAAATGGAAATTGAACAAAACGATCAATTTCCGATCCTGACTCTAAATTTACTTTTTTAATTTGAATCATGAATAACTCCCATTATCAAGAAATTTTCTAATTTATAAAACAAATCCACATTGTTAAAGTTGCGAATAACTAGGATATCAATCTTACCGCAGATAAAACAATTTATTATCTTCTAAATTCGGTTTATGAATAAAGCCGATCAAATTAGAAAAGAATATTGCATTCCTCTGCAATTCTACTACAGAAAAATCCAACAAATACCTTGCGAAATCCATGCCATGTATTACGTTTATGAACGAACAGCCTGACTTGTAAAGCTGCACTGTGTGGGCTATAATCCATTTGCTATTTTTGAATTTATTTAGAAAAAAGGGAAATAAGAATATGATCGATGTAAATGAATTACGTAAAGGTGTAACCTTTGAGCAAGACGGTAATTTATACAAAGTGTTAGATTATGCCCATAACAAGCCGGGCAGAGGTCAAGCGACGATCCGAATCAAAGCTCGCGACCTGCGGAAAGGCACGACCCTGGATATGACCTTCAACTCAGGCAATAAAGTGCAGGACGTGCGCCTTGATTATCACAATGCACAATTTTTATATGAGGATGATAGATTTTTCTACTTCATGGATAACCAAACCTATGAACAATATCCGGTAAATAAAGACATTGTGGGAGGACAAGCAGAATTCCTCAAACCAAATATGGATGTCAAACTCATGTTCTACGGAACAGAGGCTCTAGATGTGGAATTACCAACTTCTGTGGATTTAGAAGTCACACGGGCGGAACCCTCAATTCGCGGCGATACAGCAACTGGCGTGACCAAAAAGGTCGTAACAGAAACCGGATTAGAAGTCCAGGTTCCTTCTTTTGTTGAAGAAGGGGACACCATTCGGGTTGACACCCGTAATGGTGAATACGTTACAAGGGTATAATTAATTTATCTCGAATAATAAGCAAAAATAACCGGGTCCCCTTTTCGGGGACCTGATTTTAAGACGGAGTAAGGTTATGAAAGTCCCGACCACTGGAAAAGAATGTCCCTATTTCTATGGCGATTACCATCGGGGTCGGCATCATGAAGAATGTCGATTGATCGTCGATTCAGATCCGCCATGGGAGATCAAACATTGTAAAACCTGTCCTGTACCGGATATTGTGATGGCAAATGCATGTCCGCATATGATTCTTTCCGGGGAGGTCAAATCGGGGTTTTTAGGCTTGGGACAAAAAGTGCGAATTACAGCTTATTGTACAAAAACCCACCAGGAGGTTGAAAATCCTTATGTTGGATGCAGTGAGTGTCATCCCATTATAAATAAATTCAAAGAACTACAATAACGGGGATAATTTTCAAACCCGACCGATTGATATAATAATTCTATAAAATTTATTAATTATTATACAGAATGTTGTTTAACCTTTATCCCGCTTGGTATAATACCTTAGTCATTATATAAGTTAGAAAAATTTAATCTGGAGGATTTAGTGAAATCTAGAAACCAATCGTTTATCATCTATGTATTGCTATTTATAGCAATTATTGCGATGGTATTCTTTACAGTTAATCAACAGGCTGCAGGTGCGGACGAAATCCCCTTCAACCAGGTAGCAACAGATCTAAAAGCTGGAAAAATTGAATCCATTATTGAAGATGACAGCTTTTTAGAAATTACATACAAAAACAGTGATGAAATAAAGACATCTACGAAAGATCCAAATTCACCGCTCATAGAACAATTGGTTGCACTCGGGGTTGAGCCGAGTGATTTATCTGCAGAAAATGTCTCAATTGACATCAAACTGCCCAGTCCCTTTTTAGGACTTGTATCAATAGCAAGTTACATTTTGCCTTTTATTGTCCTGATAGGTATGTTCTGGTTTATTTTCAGGCAAGCTCAAGGCAGCAACAATGCAGCGATGTCCTTTGGAAAATCCAAAGCACGTATGTTCTCTGGTGATCATCCCACAGTAACCTTTGAAGATGTTGCCGGCGTGGAAGAGGCAAAGGAAGAATTACAGGAAGTTGTAGAGTTCTTGAGAGAGCCTCAAAAATTCATTTCCCTCGGCGCTCGGATTCCCAAAGGTGTCCTTCTTGTTGGGGCACCAGGTACAGGCAAAACACTCATGGCGAAAGCTGTTTCTGGTGAGGCAGGGGTACCCTTCTTTTCCATTTCCGGCTCTGAATTTGTTGAAATGTTTGTGGGTGTTGGTGCCAGCCGTGTCCGCGATCTTTTTGACCAGGCAAAACGCCACTCACCCGCAATCGTATTTGTGGATGAGATTGACGCAGTGGGCCGCCACCGTGGTGCCGGCCTTGGCGGAAGCCATGACGAACGAGAGCAAACCCTGAACCAGCTCCTTGTTGAAATGGATGGATTTGATACTGATACCAATGTGATCATTATTGCTGCCACCAACCGTCCTGATATTCTTGACCCAGCCCTTCTGCGGCCCGGACGGTTTGACAGGCGTGTTGTCCTGGATCGGCCTGACATCAAAGGCCGTGAGGAAATTCTTAAAGTCCATGTCAAGGGAAAACCTGTTTCCCCCGATGTCGATTTGTATGATATCGCCAGGTCTACACCCGGTTTCGTCGGTGCGGATATTGAAAACCTTGTCAACGAAGCTGCAATCTTAGCAGCACGACGTGATAAGAAAATCATCGAACATCCAGAATTCATGGAAGCGATTGAACGTGTGATTGCTGGACCTGAACGCAAGAGCCGATTGATCAATGAAGACGAAAAGAAAATCATCGCCTACCATGAGGCTGGTCACGCCGTGGTTATCAATGCCCTCCCAGAAGCAGATACCGTTCAGAAGGTCTCGATTATTTCCAGGGGTGATGCGGGCGGATACACTATGGCATTCCCTGAAGAAGATCGGGTTCTAAAATCACGAAAACAACTGATGAGTGATATGGTGGGACTGCTGGGCGGACGTGCGGCAGAGGACATTGTTTTCAATGATATCACCTCCGGGGCATCAAACGACCTTGAGCGAGTCACAAAGTTAGCACGCACAATGGTGATGCGCCTCGGCATGAGCGATGAATTGGGTCAGATGGTTTACGGCAAAAAGGAAGAGCTTGTTTTCCTCGGTCGTGAAATTTCCGAACAGCGTGATTATTCTGAACACATCGCACAAAAAATTGACTCTGCGATTCAAAACATCGTTCAGGAAGCTTATCAAAAATCAAAAGATATCCTTACCCAATATCGGGAAGAATTGGATAAGATTGCTAATAAACTGCTCGAAGTTGAAACACTTAACGCTGATGAATTCTATGAAATTTTCCCAACACCGGTTGAGAAAACAGGCGGCATTCCAGAAATAGCCAGCGCATAATAAAACTGAGTAGTAAATGATTGAGGCTGCGATTTTCTCGCAGCCTTTTTATTTTCTTTTTTGAAATTCCTCTTCCACCAATACCCTCCGTAGAATTTTTCCAACCCGAGTTCGTGGCAAACTATCGCGAAACTCAAAATACCTCGGGATTTTATAACGTGTTAAATATGGATCACAAAACTCCAAAAGTTCCTGTGGCGTCGCGGTTTCTCCCTCTTTCATGACAATCCAGGCTTTTGGCACTTCTGAGCCGTCATCTTCTCTTATTCCTGCAGCTGCGACTTCTCGGACAGCAGGGTGTTGAAATAGTACAGCTTCAATCTCATTTGGCCAGACCTGAAAACCGCCGACTTTGATCACATCTTTTTTCCTGTCAACGATATAGAAATAGCCGTCCTTATCCATCCGAACAACATCCCCGGTATGCAGCCAACCATCTTCAAGAACCTGGGCGGTTTCTTCAGGCCTTTGGTAATAACCCGCCATAATTTGAGGTCCCCTGACCAACAATTCGCCTGATTCGCCCACATCACAATCTTTTTTACCAGTTTCAAGATCCACAACCCTGCAGTCAACGCTTGGGAGAGGCAGTCCAATCGAGCCTTCTCGATTTTCACCAAGGATGGGGTTGCAGTGGGTGGCTGTTGGTGCCTCAGATAATCCATAGCCTTCAACAAGATGACCATGAGTCAGCATCTCAAATTCCTGTTTAACACGCAGCGGCAGCGTGGCAGAGCCTGAAATGCAAGCTTTTATTGAGGATAGATCATACTCCCCTGCTACAACAGGTGGATAGTTGTTGATTGCAGCATAGAGATTCGGCACACCAGGGAAAATCGTAGCCTGATGACTCTCTATCGCCTTCAATAAGCTGTCCATGTCTCGCGCATCAGGGATCAAGATCATCCTGGCGCCCATTTTAATTGCCAGGTTCATCCCCAACACCATTCCATAGACATGGTAAATTGGTATCGCCACCAGGACCGTTTCCTCACCATCTTTTGTATTTACCAACCATTGATCAAATTGGTAAACATTTGCTACCAGGTTGCGGTGTAAACCAACAGCACACTTTGGTGTTCCGGTCGTTCCACCTGAATATTGAAAAATGGCCGGATCGTTGGCTAAAATTTCAACAGCAACCTCTTTTCCATAGCGAAATTCTTCCATCAACTGATCCCAAAGGATATCCTTTTTGGAAACAGGGACATCACCTGAACCGGTTAAAATAAATCGCTCAATTCTAGTGTTCTTTTGAATTATTTGATTTTCTTGATATAGGATCTCGGGGAGAACAAGGAACCTTATCCCCGATTCTAATGCCAGATTTTCAATCTCAGGTGGTCTGTAGGCGGGATTAAGTGCCATTACAATACCGCCAGCTTTTAGAATGCCGTAGTAACTGATAACAAATTCTGTCTTATTAGGGAGCAATATACCGACCCGATCCCCTTTTTGAAGGCCATTGGCAAGTAAATATCTGGCAAATCGGTCAGAAAGATCGTCTATTCGTTCATATGTGTAACATTCCGATCCACAAACAGTACAGACTTGATTCCCATATTCTTGAACTGCCGACCTAAAAAGGTCAACAAGAGAAATATTCGGGATATCAATATCCTTGGGAACCCCCTCATCATAATGTGCCAACCAGGGTTTATTTTTTGTCATTCAATTGACTCCTGATCCATAATTCCATTTCACCAACCATTTCCGGAGAGACACTAAACCACTTAATCCTGGGATCATCTGGTTTGAACCAATTTGCCTGCCGTCTGACAAAAGTTCTTGTATTTCGCTTAATCAAATTAACAGCTTCATCATAAGTGATTTCACCTTGTAAATACTTGAAAATCTCACCATATCCGATTGCGGACATTGTTGATAAATCTGGTGAATATCCTTTATTGAGCAAGTTACGAACCTCCTCCACCAAACCCTCCCCAAGCATTTTTTCAATTCGCTGATCCACTCTTTCATAGAGTTCCTCACGTGAACGTTCGATTCCCAAAATTATCGGATCATAAGGGCATTCCTGTTTTCTTCTTAAATCAGAGAACCTTTCGCCTGTCTTAAAAATTACTTCCAGAGCCCGGATTGTCCTTCGCAAATTACGGTAATCAATTTTTTCAGCCGCTTCTGGATCAATAAATTTAAGCCTTTCATACAGGCCTTTTGCACCAATCCGTTCTGCCCATTTCTCTAAAGCCTCTCGTAATTTGTAATCAGGACGCTGGGGAGGGATGTTCCACCCTTCAATGATTGCACGAATGTATTGGCCGGTCCCCCCCACCAAGAATGGGATTTTTTCCCTTTCAAGAATATCATTAATTATTTTATAAGCCTCACGCTGGTATATCGCTAAGTTCCACCGCTCATCAGGATCAGCGACATCTACCAGGTAGTGAGGGATACCTGACATTTCTTCTTCTGTCGGTTTAGCTGTTCCGATATCCATATGGCGATAAAGGAGTCGTGAATCGGCTGAAACAATTTCCCCATTCAGACGTGCTGCCAGTTCAATTGAGACACTTGTCTTTCCCACCGCAGTGGGTCCAACAATAACGATGAGGGGATCTTTTCTCTTTTCAGTCATTGGATCGCATTAATAAAGTGATAGATATTTAGAAGCTTCAGATTCTGATCCAGAAAAACACTGACGACATCAATTCGCCAATCATCTGGGGCTTCTATATGTTCCTGAAGCCATAATAAGGCTGCATTCTCAAGATGCTCAATTTTTGAGGATGTGACGCTTTCCTCAGGAAAACCATATGTTTCGGAGGTTCTTGTCTTCACTTCAACAAAGACAACAATATCCTTATCAAACATGACGAGGTCCAATTCGCCATAGCGGGTATGATAATTATTATCCAACAGTTGATATCCCTGATCTACAAGATAATCAGCTGCTATTTTTTCACCTGCATTCCCAATTTCTTGCTGGTAGGTCATTAGACGCCTTTGGATCGAATGGATTAATCCTACGATAAAGGCTGGTCACCGTCAAGAAAGGAATTTATAATTTACCAATCTTTGTCAAAATATCGGTTAAAATCTTAGTAGAGGAATTTATGCCAAATTTAGAAATCATTACAATTGGAACCGAACTCTTACTGGGTGAAATTAATGATACAAACTCAACCTATATTGCTCGAACTCTAAGAGATCATGGAATAGACATCTTTAGAATCACAACGATCGGTGATAACACCAAAAGGATATCACAAGCAATCCGAGAGTCCCTTGAACGGGCAGACATCGTTATCACAACTGGGGGACTTGGACCGACTGTCGACGATCCAACAAGACAAGCTGTTGCTGATGCAACAGACCGGGAACTCATATTCCAACCAACCCTGTGGGCAGATATCGAGAATCGCTTCAAAGATTATGGCCGGAAACCCACTGAAAATAACCGGCGGCAGGCATTTATACCAGAAGGCGCAGTACCCGTTAAAAATCCGGTTGGGACAGCACCATCCTTCATTGTTGACAAAGGAGACTCCTGTGTCATTTCCTTACCCGGTGTGCCGAGGGAAATGGAGTTCTTATTACATGAATCCATCATCCCTTTCCTCAGCCAAAAATTCAAATTAAACACGCAAATCATTAAAGCCACTGTACTCCATGCAGCTTCAATTGGAGAATCGGCTATTGATGAATTGATTGCGGATCTTGAAAAAATGTCCAATCCAACTGTCGGGCTTTTAGCCCATCCCGGGCAGGTGGATATCAGGGTTACATCAAAAGCTGAGTCTGAACTTGAGGCTCTGCAGTTGAGCAGGCCTGTGATCCAGGAAATTAAGAGGCGGCTGGGAGCTCATATTTATGGTCAAGACGAGGAGACCTTAGAATTGATAATCAGTAAAATCCTGAACCGATATCAATTACGTTTAGGCCTGGTTGAAATTGGTCTCAGGGGAAAATTAACGGAACGGTTGAAAGCAGCCCAATCTGAGGATATTTGTTCAAGGATAGAAGAGGGTTACATCGAGGATGCCTCCGGGTTGGAAAATAAAATCGAAAAAATCGAACAAAGCCATGGCTGTGATCTCTGGTATGGTGTTGCAGTAAACCAGAACGTAAAAAATTTGATTCATTTTTATTTCAAAAACTCAAACCATAAATCAGAATTAACAAGGAAATACGGGGGACCTAAGGAATATGTACCCCTCTGGGCGACGAATATCGGCCTTGATTTTTTAAGATATGAACTGCTAAATAGTATAAAAAAGAATGGGATTGGAGAATTATGAAAAAGGCGGATCGGATTCTTCACAATGCAATCGTACTGACAATGGATGGAGATTATAACATCTATGATCCCGGGGCGGTTGCAATCAATGACGA
>Ga0207796_1000966_pt1 | contig 10251 bp, 8 predicted proteins | sample Pon1CUnioCityCA_6_FD_187274 | JGI IMG/M metagenome (GOLD analysis project Ga0207796, IMG submission 187274) | Marine sediment microbial community from Union City, CA, USA - Pond 1C Sediment 1 (SPAdes) | ecosystem: Environmental > Aquatic > Marine > Intertidal zone > Salt pond sediment ...
AGCGCGGACGCTTTCTGGGGGTAATCAACAGAGAATAGTCCTGGCAAAGTGGATCAGTACCAATCCGAAGATTTTAATCCTGGATGGGCCGACCATCGGCATTGATGTGGCAGCAAAATTTGCGATTCATGAGATTATCCGGGATTTGGCTAAGAAGGGGATCAGCATCATTTTGATCTCAGAGGAAGTCCCCGAAGTTTATAACAATTGCAATCGAGTCCTGGTCATGCGGAAGGGACGTATCGTGGAAGAGTTTGATACCAGCCAGGTCAGCATGGACCACATCCAGGAATTTGTCAATGAGACGTATTAAAGAAAACGTGTTATGAAGAATTTATTGTATCGGCATGAAACCTATGTATTTTTAGCAATTATCATTTTTGTTACCGTTGTATCGGTGATTAACCCCGCTTTTTTCACCCTGGAAAACTTTTTTGATCTGTTGAAAAGCGCTTCCCTCATGGGGACCTTTGCGATTGGGATGCTGTTTGTTCTCATTTCTGGTGGGATTGACATTTCCTTTACGGCAATTGCCACTGTATCGGGCTATACCATTGCGGTTTTGCTTTTACGGATTGGGGAAAGCCTTAACATTTTTCTTGTTTTCCTGATTGCTTCGCTGATTGGCATCGCCCTGGGGATGATCAATGCGTTGATTATCCACAATTTTAAAATCCCAAGTATCATCACGACCATCGCCACACAAAATATTTTCTACGGGATCCTCACAGTGATCACGACCGGCACCTGGCTTTATGGGTTTCCCCAATGGTTTGGTGATTTTGCCACCATCCGCCTATTCACGTTTTATACCAAAGGGGGGGCTCCCTACGGGCTCTCGATTGTCACGTTGATCTGGATCGTGCTGATTTTGATCAGTTGGTTCATCCTGAGGTACACGGTTTTAGGTCGGGGCATCTATGCCATGGGGGGCAATACCCTGTCAGCGCAAAGGGCAGGTTTCAATCTTTTTGGTTTGACAATGTTTGTTTACAGCTGGATGGGCTTGATGGCTGGCATCGGCAGTGTGATCCAGGCCTTGCTGGTCCAGACGGTTGCCCCCAACTCATTGGTGGGCAAAGAGATGGATGTGATCGCGGCGGTTGTCTTAGGCGGTGCCAGCATGGCTGGCGGCAGCGGTTCGGTTTTGGGAATGATCCTGGGCGTGACGCTGATATCCATATTGGGGAATGGTATGACCATCATGCGCGTCCCGGCTGTCTGGTATAACGTCGTGATCGGCTTGGTGATCATCGTCAGCGTGGGCGCCAGTGCCTATCGACGCAAGATATTCACACGTCGCAAAGTCATTACGGAAACACCCCCATCTGGAGGTCAAAGTGCTGCGTAAAACATCCTATCTTGGCATTTTATTAATCGCTTTGGTGGTCGTTACCGTTTTAATGACACTTTTTAATGGCATTGGCTTTTTAAGCCTGCGCAATTTGCGGTCGATGTCCTTCCAATTGCCAGAACTCGGCATCCTGACCTTGGCGATGATGATCGCTATGCTCACTTCAGGCATCAACCTCTCAATAATTGCTACCTCCAATCTTTCCGGGATTATGATGGCATTGATCCTGACTCGTCTTGTTCCAGCGGAAAGCCCCCTGGCTGGAAGTATTTGGATCACCATTCTCGCAATCTTGGCTGGGCTTGCCATTGGTGCCATTGTGGGGATGCTCAACGGTTTCCTGGTAGCTGTTGTGGATATTTCCCCGATCCTTGCCACCCTGGGCACGATGATCATGATCAGCGGCATCTCGGTTGTGATCACGGAGGGCTATGTCATCTCCGGGTTCCCTCAAGCAATATTAACCATTGGTAACAAGTCCTTTTTGGGCATTCCAAACCCAATGATCATCTTTTTAATTTGCGCCGGTGTGATGGCAGTGATCTTGAATCGCACGCCTTTGGGTACGCGTATCTACATGATTGGATCAAACCCCACAGCCACTTTTTATTCCGGTGTGAACAATCGCAAGGTGCTTTTCAGGACTTACATCATTTCAGGTATTTATTCTGGTGTTGCGGCCATCATTATGATCTCACGTTTCAATTCTGCTAAGGCGGATTATGGAGAATCATATCTGTTGCAGACGGTTCTTGCTGCTGTCCTGGGAGGCATTAGCGCTTCAGGTGGATTTGGCAAGGTCAGCGGTCTGATCATCTCACTGATCATTATGCAGATGATCTCAAGCGGTTTGAATTTACTAGGTGTCAGCAATTTTCTGACCATTGCCTTGTGGGGAATCATCCTCATCTTAGTCATGGTATTGAAATATTTACTTGAGAAAGGTGTTTCGAAAAGGCGGGTTGCATGACGAAGTATTTATTAGGCATTGATTTGGGCACCACCAGCCTGAAGGTCAGTCTGTTTCAGGATGATGGCGTTCTTTTAGCGTCAAACTCAAGTGAATATCCCATTCTCACGCCGCATGTAGGCTATGCAGAACAGGACCCAGATGCCTGGTGGCAGGGATTTCTGGATGTGTGTCAATTTTTATCCCACTACTATCCAGAACCCTTCAAACAAATTTCTGGAATCGGCGTCTGCGGCCAGATGCACACGCAGGTGTGTTTAGATGAGAACCTTAGAGTCTTGCGCCCTGCGATTACATGGATGGATCAGCGTTCGGGTGAAATTGTGGAAAGGATTAACAAGGACCCTGAGGCAAAGCTGATGATTTTTCAAGAAACCAGTAATTATGCTTCAACGACCTACACCGCCCTTCATATTAAGTGGGTTATGGAAAACCAACCTGGAATCTGGCCCCGGGTGAAGCACATTCTTGTGGCTAAGGATTACCTGAAATTCCTGTTAACCGGCGTGATGGTGACAGATTATGCTGAAGCCAGCGGTACGCTCCTATTTGATGTAAAAAAGGAAATGTGGTCGCAAGCAGCTTTTGATTTTTTTGAAATTCCAAGAGAATATTTTCCCAAGGTCCTGCCTTCAGATGAAATTATTGGGCATATCACCGAAGAAGCTGCGGAAAAAACGGGTATACCGGTCGGTACACCAGTGGTCAATGGCAGTTCAGATAATTCTGCGGCAGCTCTCGGGAGCGGCATGGCGCAGTCTGGCCAGGTTACATTGATTTTGGGGACAGCCGGGGTGATCACGGTTTGCTCGGATGAACCCCTGGAGGACAGCTTGGGTCGCACCCTGTGCTGGCATTATTGTTTGAGAGATCATTGGGTCTCATTGGGGATTATGCAAACAGCAGGAGAATCGCTGGAATGGTTTAAAAATGCCTTCGACAGGCATGAAACAGAAGCTGCATCTTCAGAGGATATCTTCAAGGAATACAATGCACTGGTTAAAGAAGTCCCGGAAGGATGTCATGGTTTAACTTTTCTCCCCTATCTCAATGGGGAGCGTACCCCTTATTGGGATACCGATGCTCGGGGTGTCTTCTTTGGAATAAACCTGAAAACGACCAAGGCACATTTTATCCGGGCGATCATGGAAGGCGTCTCCTTTGCCTTTCGAAACAATATTGAAACGGTGGAGTCCCTGGGGATTCAAATTGATGAGGTTCGGGCGGTGGGGGGTGGCTTACGCAGTCAAACCTGGTTGGAGATTCTTGGAAAAGTTCTGCGCAAGCCCATCACGACGATTTCCGAACCCGATACAGCGAACCTGGGGAATATCATGTTGTGCGGTAAAGCCCTGGGTTATTATCCCTCCTACCAAGCAGCGGTCGAAAATATGGTCGCCATAGGGCGCAAGGTTAGCTTCCCGGAGGGGTCACCTGCCTATGAGGCAAAATATCCCTTATTTTTAGAGCTTTACCAATCATTAAAACCGAATTTTGATTACCTGGCAAAGTATTGTGAGAATTGAGTTCTAAATAGTGTCGTGATTTTCAGGAAAGTTTTTCGGAGCAAAAAAGCGCAATTAAGATGAACGAGACACAAAAGTTGATGGTGAAAATTGCTAAGATGTATTATGAGGAGGGTTTGACTCAAGCCGCCATCTCAAAACAGCTGGGTATTTCACGACCCAAGGTCTCCAGGCTGATGCAAGAAGCCATGGAACAAGGGCTGATACGCATTGAGATCGCCTCTATTCCGGGGGATTTTTCGGATGTTATGCAGAAGCTGCAGTCTAAATTCAATCTTTTAGAGGCAATTGTCGTTGAGGTTACCGGTCCGATGACCTATGAATGCGTCTCTCATTTCCTGGGGATTGCTGCAGCGAATTACTTCCAGCGAATTGTGAGGGACGGTGATGTGATTGGTCTTACCTGGGGATCTGCCCTGGCTTCGATGGTGGCACATCTTGACCAGGACAAGAAGCCTAATTGCCTTGTGGTCCAGATGTTAGGCGGGTTGGGAAGCCCGGACACCAACACCCACGCCACAGACCTGGTCATTCGCACAGCGATGACTTTGGGCGCAAAAATGTCCCTCATGCCGGCGCCTGGGCTGGTGGAAACCATTGATTCAGCGGAATTATTAATTGCCGACCGTCATGTAAGCCAGGCGCTGGATTTGGTCAAAAAAACGATGGTGGCTTTCGTCGGGATTGGAGCCACAAAACACAACCCATTCCTGATGCGCAACGAGGAGATTATTACCTGGGAAGAGATGGGAATGCTTCGGTCGCAAGGGGCTGTGGGCGATATCAGCCTGCATTTCTACGATCGCGATGGCATTGAGGTGGAAAGCGAATTTCAAAAGCGGGTAATTGGGGTTAGTTTCGAGGATATGAAAAAAATTCCCCGGATGGTGGGTGTTGCCGGCGGCCCAGAAAAATATGAAGCCATTTTGGGTGCCCTCCAAGGGGGGATCATTAACACCTTAATAACGGATAGCCAGACAGCACAGCGTCTTATTGAAGAATAAGATCAAAAAATGAATGCTAATTTCGTTGGCTGAAATTCCCATTATATCGATTCATATCAGGTGTGGTTGGCTAACAAATTGACTGGATTGCAGAACAAATCAAGCTGTTAACCTGGAGTTGTTTTGATATCAAGATTTGTGCAATCCCCAATTACTGGTAATTTTCCCAAATTTTCAAAACCAGGTCGGCATAACGGTAGCCCATATCGATTGGCCCATATCGGAAAAGGGCTTCGCGATAGGAACCATGCTTGGCATAAAACCCTGCAAGCATTTGACTGCCGTATTGAATGTTAAATTCAGGATCTTGCAGCTCTTCGATTGTAGGGCGGGAGGCAAAACAAGGTCCGTTGGCACACATAAATTCTGCTGCAAGGCCGTCGCGCGGCATCACCTGCATCAACCCCACGGCACCGCTGCCGGAGTAGCTGAGTGGGTCACCGCCGCTTTCCTGGAGGATAACCGCTGCAATCAGGTCTCTTGGTACGCCAGTTTTCTGAGCAGCGGCATCGATGAGATGGCACCATTGCTGGATGGTCTCCGGGTAACTGGCTGGCAAGGCGCATGCTGGGGTTTCGGCTGCAAGGCTTTTTTGCGTGTTTGCTCTTTGGCCATCAGAGTTGGCAGCCTGTTCGTTTTCAAGCTGTTTCGCGCTGGCGGTGAGGGTTGGTGCAAGCAATTCCTGGGATGGCATGTCTGCGGCAGCCACTGTGCCGACCCAGATCACAATTAAACAACCGATGAAGACTGCGGGGACCACGATGATTTTTCGCATTAGGACCTGCCTTGTAAACTAGAAAATATGTTCTACTATTATAAATCAATTATAGCACAATTGTTCTAAATTACAAGGTCTTTCAAGGAAATTGGAAAAAATTTTGAGATTGTACAACTTACCTCTCGGGGTTTTGCTTTTCTTCTGATCTCCGACCCTTCTTGCCTTGAAACACGGCTCTTGCGTTGATTTGGTAGAATGGAAGTATTCAAAGAGGATAGATTAAAATGGATTCGATTGCTTTTCCCATCGTTGTATTTATCAGCATGGCAGCCTGGGGGTTTCTCCACTCTTGGATGGCATCCTTTGCCAATAAAAAGCTTGCCCGAAGGTATTTTGGTGAAAAACTCTCACGTTATTACCGCCTGATCTTTATTGCTGTGGCTGGGTTGACCCTCTTTCCCATCCTGGCAATGCCCCTGTTCTTTCCTGCCAAAGTGCTTTGGAGGATCCCCCCTCCCTGGTTGATAGTAACGATTGCCCTTCAACTGCTGGCATTGGTCGCTATCTTAGTGACATTTTTGCAAATTGATTTGATGGCTTTTATCGGTTTCCGTCAGCTTACCAATCCAGATGCCGAGCGGGAGAATCGGTTGGTGATCAGGGGAATGTATCGCTTTGTGCGACACCCCCTCTATCTATTCAGCATCATTCTGCTGTGGCTGATCCCCTGGATGACTGATGTTTTGCTGGCTTTTGTGATCGCCAGTACCCTTTACTTTATTATCGGCACCATCCCCGAGGAACGAAAATTGCTGGATATCTATGGTGATCAGTATCGTCGATATCAAGAACAGGTGCCCCGGATCATCCCGGGCATAAATATCTAGTTGATTGTAAACTTTTAGAGAGGTTCTAGGTCGAAGGGTATCCCAGCTTCCTCACCGGCTTCTTTGAGTGACTTCACTACCTCAATCATTAACGGTACGCCCTGAGCAGCGTAGGTTTCAGCGCGTTCGAACTCTTTTTCCCCATGGATAAAAATTCGATCCTGCCCGGGCAGCTTGGGTAGGGCTTTCAATGCCCGTATGTAGATGTCCATGTCCTTTTTGAAAAGATCAACAGGCCGGAAATTTTCGATTTTAATGGCAGCAAAGAAGTGACCCACGTCGGAATTTCCCGGTCGGTCTGGACGGCCGACATCTTCACCGAAAGCGGCACCGGACAGCACACCGGATAGGATGTCCACTAATAGCGACAGCCCATAACCTTTATAACCCCGCATTTTGGCAGGACCACCCAGTGGGAGCAGCGACCCACCGTGGATGATCTCGGCTGGGTTTTCGGTTAATGTCCCATTCTGATCGATCCCCCACCCTTCAGGCACGCTTTGCCCGGTTTTTTCATAGACAGCTACGCGCCCCAAGGGGACAATGCTGGTTGCCATGTCAAGCACATAGGGCTTTTCCTCCCCTGCCGGCACAGCCACCGCGATCGGATTGGTGCCAATGGCTGATTTTTTTGCGAACGTGGGTGCTACCAGGGGACGTGAGTTGGTCAGGCTGATCCCGATCATATCTTCCGGGAGCGCCATCATGGCATAGTAGCCGGCAATCCCAAAGTGGTTGCTGTTGCGCACCGTGGTCACTGCCAGACCCGCTTTATCTGCCTTTTCAATACAGCGGGACATGGCGCGATAGGCGACGACCTGCCCCAGTCCGTTGGCACCGTCCAATGCCAGGGTGGCTGAACTTTCCTGGAGGGTTTTGATGGGTGAGAGCGGGTCGATGAGGTTCTTCCGGAGACGGTTGCCGTAATAACTGTGCAGGCGGATCACCCCATGGGAGTTGATCCCTCGCAGGTCAGCCGAGACAAGCACATCTGCCGCAATCCGGGCATCAATTTCGGGGACATCCAAGGCGGAGAAAAAACGGACAACATAGGCCTTGAGGGCGTCAAGGGGATAAGAGAGTGTTTCAGCCATCCAGGAACCTCCAGAGAGTGGATTAAGGATCGCCTTAATTATAATGCAGCGGTGAGGACCGTATTAAAAATGATGGATTCATGGAAGGCGCAGGGTAACCATCATCAAGGCTGCGTGCTATAATTACTGGCAGTTAGGAGAAGAGAAATGACCATACCCAAAATTATTGCCCACAAGGGTGCCAGCGCGCACGCACCTGAAAATACCCTGGCCGCTTTTCAATTAGCCTTAGAACAAAACGCAGATGGGATTGAACTCGATACCATGCTGTCCGTAGATGGCCAGGTTGTTGTCTTTCATGATAACACGGTCGATCGCATCACCAATGGTTCAGGTCGTGTGAAAGACATGTCACTGGCTCAACTCAAAGAGTTGGATATTGGTGATGGGCAGAAAATACCGACATTGGCTGAGGTATTAGAGCAGTTTGGGGGAAAATTCTTGATCAATATTGAATTAAAAAACTATACCTCTATCTTTGACAACCTGCCAATTGAAGTTGCGAAGTTGGTGAAAGACTATGGATTAGAGGAATCTGTATTGCTTTCATCCTACAATGCATTTAATATTAAACGGCTGCGTTCTGAACTCCCCAAAACCAAACTGGGCTTGATCACCGATGAGCAAAAGGCCAAACATTGGATTTGGCGATTTTTCAAATATGACAGCCTGCACCCTCATTTCAGTGATGTGGATAAGGTGCTGGTTTCTGCCCTGCATGCCCGTAACCGTGAAATAAACGTTTATACGGTAGATGAACCTGAAGAAATGACCCGTTTAGCTGGGTTAGACGTGGATGGCATTATCACAAATGTTCCCCAGCTTGCTCGGCAAGTCCTGGAGGCGTGATTGTGACGTTTCGGAAGGTTTTTTGGCGGGTTCTCCTGGCACTGGCACTGTTGCTGGTGAGCCTCCGCCTGACCAGGATTGAAGCCTCGAGTATATCCGATATTTCTGAGCTCCTTCAATCAATGAGCCCGGAAGAAAAGGTTGGTCAGCTTTTCCTGGTCACCTTTGACGGCGTGGATGTGAGTGAAGAGAGTGAAATCTACAACCTGATCACCGATTACAACATTGGCGGGGTTGTCCTTCTTTCAGAAAATCGCAATTTTGTCTCCCAGGACACACTGGATCAGACACGGCAAATGATCCGGGAACTGCAAGAACTGGAGTGGGAGACCTCTTCCTTGGAGGTTTCGGGTGAGATTACAGGGGATGATTCAATTTCGTCCTTTGTGCCGCTTTTTATTGGCTTGACACAGGTAGGCAACGGACACCCCGGGGACCAGGTCCTGGACGGTTTGACCACCTTACCTTCCCAGATGTCCATTGGTGCCAGTTGGGATACGGACCTGGCGGATCAGGTCGGGCAGGTTCTGGGTGATGAGCTGAGCCAATTGGGCATTAACCTTTATCTTGGACCAAATCTTGATGTCCTGGAAACGGCCAACAGTGAGGCGGCCAATGCTCTGGGCGTTAATGTCTTTGGTGGTGATCCCTTTTGGGTGGGAGAAATGGGGAAGGCGTTCATCAGTGGTATTCATACCGGTAGCGATAACCGGGTGATGGTGGTCGCCCAGAATTTTCCTGGTACGGGTAATTCGGATCGGTCACCGGAATTCGAAGTAGCGACCGTTCGTAAATCCCTCGAGCAGCTCAAACAAATTGAGCTGGCACCGTATTTCGCGGTTACAACTCCTGAGCCAGGAGATCCGGGTCGGGTAGATGCCGTGATGGTCTCTCACATCCGTTACCAGGGTTTCCAGGGGAACATACGCGCCACCACACGCCCCATCAGCTTTGATTCTAATGCCCTTCAGGAAGTCATGGCTTTGCCTGAATTTGCAACCTGGCGAGAAAATGGCGGGTTGCTGATCAGTGAAAATCTTGGCAGTGGTGGTATCAGGCGTTTTTTTGACCCAAACGACACCAATTTTGATGCCAAACAAGTTGCTCGTAATGCCTTTTTAGCCGGAAACGATCTGCTTTACCTGGATGGGATGATTGCCACGGGAGATCCTGATGAATTTACTACGCTAACGTCTACCATCGATTTTTTTATTCAAAAGTACCGTGAAGATTCTGCCTTTGCCAAAAGGGTGGATGCATCAGTCCAGCGTATCATGGCAGCCAAAATGGGCATTTATGGATCATTCAACTTGCAGAGTGTGATTTCAAACCCGATCAGCAACGAAACCTTTGAACAATCCCAGGATGTGACCTCAGAGGTTGCCCAAAATGCCGTTACGTTGATCAGCCCGTCCGCCCTGGAAGTTGATGCCGTTTTGCCTTCTGCGCCGCTCTGGTATGAAGATATCGTCGTTTTTACTGATGTACGCAGGCTTCAACAATGTGAGGACTGTCCACTATTCAACAATGTGGATACCAACGGGCTGGCGAATGCTTTGCTCAGGCTTTACGGCCCGGAAGTCGGGGGGCAGATTTTAGAAAACAGGATATCATCCTATACTTTCGACCAATTAACTGATCTACTTGATAATGTTGAGGATTTATCCAATGAATTTCTGCCTGGAAATCTAGATGCAGCGGATTGGGTCATTTTCAACTGCATAGATATTGACTCAGAATATCCTGCGTCAATCGCGCTTAAAAGAATACTAGAAGAGCGTCCTGATTTGTTGACGGATAAGAAAGTAATTGTGTTCGGCCTTGATTCCCCGACATATTTAGACGCGAC
>Ga0207796_1000967_pt1 | contig 10239 bp, 11 predicted proteins | sample Pon1CUnioCityCA_6_FD_187274 | JGI IMG/M metagenome (GOLD analysis project Ga0207796, IMG submission 187274) | Marine sediment microbial community from Union City, CA, USA - Pond 1C Sediment 1 (SPAdes) | ecosystem: Environmental > Aquatic > Marine > Intertidal zone > Salt pond sediment ...
CGGTTCGAACCGGGAGAGGAAGACGACGGCGTCACGGCGACCGTCCCCATCGCGGCCCTGAACGGGCTCCCCGACTGGCTCGGCGACTGGCTGGTCCCGGGCCTGCTGGAAGCGCGGGTCACGGGTCTCCTGCGCGGCCTGCCCAAGGCACTGCGTCGGCATTTCGTTCCCGCGCCGGATTTCGCGCAGGCGGCGCTGGGCCGCATTCCCTCCCGCGAGGGACCGCTGCTGCCGGCGCTGACCGACGCCCTCGAAGCCATCACCGGGACACGGGTGCCCCCGGACGCCTGGCAGCCGCAACGCCTCGAACCCCATCTTCTGATGCGCTTTCGGGTCGTGGATCCGGACGGCGCGACGCTGGCCAGCGGCCGGGACCTGCCCGCGCTGAAGCGACGGCTCGGCGACAGCGCCGGCGCCCATTTCGACGCGACCCGCCCGGACGACATCGCACGCGACGGCATCACCACCTGGGATTTCGGCACGCTGCCCGAATTCATCGAGTTCGAGCACCAGGGCGCGCAGCTGCGCGCCTGGCCGGCGCTGATGGATGCCGGGGATTCGGTGGCCCTGCGCCTCGAACCCGACGCCGGGAGCGCACACCGGCTGCACCGGGCCGGGCTGCGCCGGCTGTTCCTGCTCGGCGCGCGCCGCGTGGTGCGGGATCTGAAGCGGCAGCTGCCCGACATCGAACACGCCTGCCTGCACTACGCGGCGCTGGGCAGCTGCGACGCCCTGCGCGAACAGATCCTCGCGGCCGCAGCCGAACGCGTGTTCCTCGCCGAGACGCCCTGGCCACGCAGCCCGGACGACTTCATGGCCCGCCTCGAGGCCGGGACACCGGCGCTGACGTCCGCCGCGATGGAACTCGCGGGCCTCGCCGCCCGCATCCTCGGCGCCTGGCACCCGCTGCGGCGACAGCTGGCCGGCGACCTTCCACTGTCCTGGGTCGAGGCCGCGCGCGACATCCGCGACCAGCTCGAGCACCTGGTGCCGGCGGATTTCCTGCTCGCGACACCCGCCGCGATTCTTCCGGAACTCCCGCGCTACCTGCAGGCCGTCACGCGCCGCCTGCAACGCCTGGAACAAACGCCCGACAAGGACCGACGCCTGCGGGTCGACATCGAGCCGATCTGGAACGACGCGAAGCGGCTGCTGGCGGCGCGTCCCGACGATCCCGAGGTGCTGCGGTTCCGCTACCGCGTCGAGGAACTGCGCGTCTCGGTGTTCGCGCAGGAACTCGGTACCCGGGAGAAAGTGTCCATTCAGCGGCTGGCGCGTGACCTCGACCAACTGCGCCGGTGAACTGGGGTACATTGGGCCGAAGCCAGGAGGAATGAACGGAATGCACGTGATCGTGATCGGAGCCGGGGTCACCGGGACCACCACCGCCTGGTACCTGCGCGCGGCCGGGCTGGACGTGACCCTGCTGGATGCCGCCGATCTCCCCGCGAAAGGCGCCAGTGCCGCCAACGGCGGCATGCTTCACGCCAGTCACGCCGAACCCTGGAACGCGCCGGGCGTCGGCTGGGACCTGCTGCGCTACATCGGGCGCGACAGTTCGCCGCTGCTGCTGCGCCCGCGGGCCCTGCCCGGAATCCTCCCCTGGGGCATCGAGTTCCTGTGGAACAGCGGGCGCCGCCGCTTCGAGCGCAACACCCTCGTCAATGCCCGGCTCGCCGAGTACTCGCTGCGCCGGCTCCGGACCCTCCAGGACCAGCTGCGACTCGACTTCGGGTTCGTCGAGTCCGGCATCCTGAAAATCTTCCAGGATCCCGAAAGCCTGCGGAAGAATCGCGACGCCAGCCGGGCGATGACCGACGTCGGCGTGCACTTCGAGGAATGGGACCCGGCGCGCGTGAGCGCCGAGGAGCCGCTGCTGCAACCGATCGCGCACCGTCTCTGCGGGGCCCTGTTCTTCCCGGGCGACGCCATCGGCAACGCCGCGGCCTTCACCCGCGCGCTCGCCGAGGCGGCGCAGCACGCGGGCGTGCGCTGGCGCCCGAATACCCGGGTCACCGGCTGGCGCCTGTTCCGCGACCGCATCAACGGCGTGGACACCAGCGCCGGTCCGATCGCGGCCGACGCCGTGGTGCTGGCCAGCGGCTTCGCGGCTCCCGAGCTGCTCCGCCGCCTCGGGCTGCGCCTGCCCGTGGCACCGGTGAAGGGCTATTCGCTCACGCTCGATCTCCCCGAGGACGAGCTTCCGCGGCTGCCGATCATCGACGACGCCAACAAGGTCGTGCTGACGCCGCTCGGCGGCCGCCTGCGCCTCGCCGGAACCGCGGAGTTCACCGGCGCCGACCTGAACCTGAATGCGTCGCGCGCCGCCAACGTGCTGGCCCAGTGCCGGCGCACCCTGCCCCGTCTGCCCGACCGGCTCGACCCCGAGCGGATGGAGCCCTGGACCGGGCTGCGTCCGATGAGCGCGCGCGGCACCCCGATCCTGGGTCCGACACCCGTGCCCGGCCTGTTCCTGAACACCGGCGCCGGCCATCTGGGCTGGACCCTGAGCTGCGGCTCGGCCAGCCTCGTGGCCGACAGCGTGCGCGGGGCCGACACCGCCCTGCCCCTCGAACCGTTCCTGCTTTGAAGGGCTGATGCACCACGAAGGACGCGAAGGCACGAAGTCTTCTCGAGTGGAGACCTTCCCGCACCTTCCCAAAGACCAGCTTCGACGTTGAGGCATTGCGAACGGGAAAGAGCGCCCAAGGCCCGCTCATCGTCGGCGATTCCGGACACGCCCGAACGCCCGCACTTTCAAACCCTTCGTGCCTTCGCGTCCTTCGTGGTGAAAATCAAAAACCCTCAGCCCTGCCGAAACGACATGCGGATGCGGGCACCGCCGAGTTCCGGGGCCTGGCCGATGCTGAGTTCACCGCCGTGGTCCCGCACCAGGGTGTCGACGATGTGCAGCCCGAGCCCCTGCCCCCCGTCCCGCGTATCCCCGCGGACCCCGCGCTGCATGAACCGTTCGCGTTCCGCCGCAGGAATGCCGGGGCCATCGTCGTCGATGGTCAGCTCGAGCGCGCCGCCTGCACAGACCAGACCCACCCGAACCCGCGCGCGGGCGTGGCGCACCGCGTTGTCGAGCACGTTGCCCAGCAGTTCGAACAGCGCGCCGGGCTCGACGCGCAGCGTGCAGTCCGGCTGCAGCGCCGTTTCGAGGACGACGCCGTGGTGCTCGGCGACCCGGCGCAAGGCGGCACAGGTGCGTTCGATCACCGGCGCCAGCACCAGCGGCGCCTGGAACGGCGACGGCCCCAGGCGTCCGGCCCGGTTGAGCTCGTGCTGGATCAGGTCCTGCATGCGCCCGACCTGCAGCAGCAGGTCCTTGGGTTCGAGATCCGGACCCTCCAGCCCCAGACGCAGCGACGACAGCGGAGTCTTGAGGCTGTGCGCCAGGTCGGCCAGCGCGTGTTGCTGGCGCTCGAACCGGGCGTGCTCGAACTCGAGCAGCGCGTTGATGCCGTCGGTCAGGTCCTGGATCTCGCGCGGGTACGGACCCTCGAGGCGGCGGTTGGCACCCCGGCGCAGCGCTTCGAGGTCGGCACCGACCCGGCGCAGCGGGCGCAGCCCCCAGATCCCCAGCGCCAGTGCCTGCCCCGCGATCAGCAGCACCGTGAGCAGCGCCAGCGCTCCCCAGAGCGTACGCCGGTAACGCTCCATCTGCGCCTCGTACGCGGCACGGTCCTCGACCACCTGGAAAGTCAGCGGAAACGTGCGCTCCCGCCCTTCCCACTGCACCGTCATGCTTTGACGAAAACCCTGTGCATCGTCCCAGGGCTCCGGCGCCGCACCGAGCGTCGACACGGAGCGCCAGAGGGTTGTGCCTTCGCCATCCAGGATCCGCGCGTACAGCCCTCCCGCCGGCAGCGAAAGCCGCGCATCGGGCAGCGGTTCCGGCATCTGCACGCGATCCGGGCCAGCCACGTCGGCCACCCCCATCAGCAACAGCAACTGCGCTTCCAGCCGGGTCATCACCGCGTCTTCGGCGTTGTCGCGAAACGCCCGTTCGAGCAGGGTGGCCGTGACCGCGAAAAAAGCCGCAATGACAAGCGCCGCGACCAGGCTGATGCGCAGCGTCAGGCTCGAGGCCGGCTTCATTCGCTCTCGCGGGCCTCGCGCGGCGGCAGCGCGAACCGGTACCCCCGCCCGCGCAGGGTCTCGATCACCCCCAGGCTGCCGTCCGGGTCGAGCTTGCGCCGCAGCCGTCCGATCAGTACCTCGACGACGTTGCTCTCGCGGTCGGCGTCGTGTTCGTAGAGATAGTCGGACAGCAGATCCTTGCTCAGGGGCCGCCCGGCCTGGCGCACCAACTGCAGCAGCAGCCGGTACTCGAACGTGGTCAGGGTGACCGGCTCACCATGCAGGGATACCGAGTCGGTCGCGGTGTCGACCACCACCGCTCCGAAATCGAGCCGCTCCTGGCCATCCTGCAGGCTGCGCCGGACCAGGGCCTTCAGGCGCGCCTGCAGTTCCTCGATGTGAAACGGCTTGGTCAGGTAATCGTCGGCACCCGCTTCGAGCCCCTCCACCTTGTCCTGCCAGCGGTCCCGGGCGGTCAGAATCAGGATCGGCAGACGTGGCAGCGCCTTGCGCGCCCGGCGGATCAGATCGAGCCCGTCGAGACCGGGGAGCCCGAGATCGACGATCGCGACGTCACAGGCATACTCGGTGAGAAGGTACAGCCCGGTCTTGCCCTCCGCGGCGGTGTCCACGCGCCAGCCCGAGCGCCGCAACGCGTCCGCCACCCGCTCGCGCAGCGCGGTATCGTCCTCGACCAGCGCGACCCGAAGGTTCACGGCCGCGCACCCTCGGCGCCGACGAGTTCGAAATTGCGCACCTCGCGGTCGGGGGTCAGGATGCGGATGTGGTAGACGACGTTCGCTCCGCGCTGCTCGCCCCGGGCCGAAAGGATGCGACCGGGCTGCGTGCGCTCGATCTGGGCCACCGCCTCCTCCAGGCTCTGCGGCGCGGCCGCGTCCTGTGACTGAGCGCCGACCGGCACGGCCAGCAGCACGACGAGCCAGACCCCGAAACCGAGACAGCGAAGCCGCCCGACCGCTGCCTTCCAACCCTTCGCCATGGTTCTCTCCTCGTCCGGACCGCGCCTGCCGGAATGCTCCGGATGGCCGATGCGGGCATCGCGATCGCATCCATGCAGCGGCGGTGCCCGCGTATTACACTAGAAGCCTAGCCTGAACCTCGTCTGAAGACGACATCGACGGGCCGTGCGCGAGCATACGACTGCGACTCCGGAAACGCGCGACCTGCGTGCCGAACACGGGGAACTCGCGAATGCCCACCAAGGGGGAACGTTCCATGCTCCGCGTCAATCTCGAAACCGTCCTCTGGATCATCGCTTCCACGCGGGAGTTTCACGCCAAGGAAGAGGTGGTCTTCCCCGATGACTCCGTCGAGGGCAACGACGGCGACTGGGCCATGCAGATCCTCGCGGACCATGGCAGCGACAACACGCTGCGCGAACTGCGGATGGCCGTGCACAACCTCGAACCGGCCGAGCAGGCGGAACTGCTCGCGCTGAAATGGCTGGGACGGGGGGACTACGGACCGAGCGAGTGGGAGGTGGCCAAGCGCGACGCGGCGGACAACTGGTGCCCGGAGATCATGGACCGCCTGATTGCGACCCCGCTGATCTCCGAGTACCTGATCGAGGCCCTGGAAGCGCTCGGCATCGATCACGAGGAATGACCCGGAACAAAAAAACATCTTCGCTTCGCTGGAAATACCGCTTTCCAGGGTCTAGCCTCTCTCCGAGGCGGTAGGTGCGACGCGCCGATTCTCGTGCGCGTTCTGGCTTCCTGCCTTCACCCGATGTGCCTCCGGCACCGCAGTTCGTTGCGGCGTCCGGATTGAAAACAAGGGTCGGTGTTGTGCGACCGGCCCGATAAAAAGCGACCGCTCAACCCCGACGGAGGAGTCCCCACAATGAAACGCTCCAGAGTTCTTGGACCCGGCATCGCACTCGCGCTGGCCGCAATGGCCCTCGCACCGCAGGCTTCGGCCGAAGTCGAACGCGGCGCGCTGCTTTCCGCCTCGTGCTTCACGTGCCACAGCATCGATGCCACCGGTAACATGCCAAACCTCGTTGGTTACCCACGCGACCTCATGGTTTCCCAGATGAAGGCGTTCACGGACGGGTCCCGGCCCGCCACGATCATGAACCGCCACAGCAAGGGATACAGCGAAGCCGATATCGAGCTGATCGCCGACTACATCGCGACTTTGCAATAAGGGGAGCTGACACCAATGACCAACATCAAACGACGTAATTTCCTCAAGGCCGTCGGCATCGGTGGCGCCGCCACCGTGACCGGTTTCGGCTGTGCCGCCAACGGTTCCAACGGTTCCTCGATGGCTTCGCGCGGCGCCCACGTGATCGTGATCGGCGGCGGCTCCGGCGGCGCCACGGCGGCCAAGTACCTGAAGCGTTTCTCGCCCGATCTGCGGGTAACGCTGATCGAGCCGAGCGCGACGTACTACACCTGCTACGGCAGCAACTGGGTACTCGGCGGTCACGCCAGCATGGACGACATCGCCCAGACCTATGACGCGCTCGTCAGCCGGCATGGTGTGGTCGTGGTGCCGGACACCGTCACCGAGGTCGACCCTGCCCAGCGCATGGTGAAGACCGCCGGCGGCACCACCATGAACTACGACCACCTGATCATGTCCCCGGGCATCGACTTCCGCTATGACGCGGTCCCCGGCATCAGCGCAGCGGATGCCGGGCGCATCCCGCACGCGTGGAAGGCCGGCGAGCAGACCCGTATCCTGCGCACTCAGCTCGAGGCCATGCCCGATGGTGGCGTGTTCGTGATGGTCGCCCCCGGTAACCCGTTCCGCTGCCCGCCCGGGCCGTACGAGCGGGCGTCGATGGTCGCGCATTACTTCAAGCAGGCGAAGCCGCGCTCGAAGATCATCATCCTCGACAACAAGGAGCGGTTCTCCAAGCAGGGCCTGTTCCAAGCGGGCTGGGCCGAGCACTACGGCAACATGATCGAGTGGGTGCCGAGCTCCCGGGGCGGCCAGGTCGAGGAAATCGATGCGGCCAACCTTACCGCGATTTCCGACGGTGGCCTGAGCACGTTCAAGGCCGATGTGCTGAACTACATCCCGCCGCAGCAGGCAGGTGCCATCGCGATGCAGACCGGCCTGACCGGCGACGGCTTCTGGTGTCCGGTGAACCAGCAGACCTTCGAGTCGACCATCCACCCCGGCATCTACGTGATCGGGGACTCCAGCGTCGCCGGAGCGATGCCGAAGTCGGGGCACTCTGCCAACAACCAGGGCAAGATCGCGGCCGCGGCCATTGTCAACGCCCTGGCCGGAAAGGACCCGCTGTCCCCGTCGACGGCCAACACCTGCTACAGCCTGATCACGCCGGATCACGCGATCAGCGTGGCCGCCGTGTACGCGCTGAAGGAGGATGGAACGCTCGGTGGCGTGGAGGGTGCCGGTGGCGTCAGCCCGGCCGAAGCTCCCGCGTCGGTGCGGCAGATGGAGGCCATCTACACCAAGGGCTGGTATACCGGCATCACGGCCGACATCTGGGGCTGATCCCCCGGGGGGCGGCCTCCGCGCCGCTCTGAAGTCCCATGGTGCAACGCCCCGGAGCGATCCGGGGCGTTTTTCGTTCAGGCGTTCAGGTCCGGGATCAGGCGACTGCGCAACCGCGCGATGCTGTCCTTGAGCAGAAGCTTGCGCTTTTTCAGGCGCCGCAACGAGAACATGTCCGGAGCCGCGGCCTCCTGCAGCGCGTGAATCGCGGTTTCCAGCGCGTGGTGCTCGGCCTGCATCTCCGCGATCCGCGCGCGCATCTCACTCTCGTTTTCGGTCACGCAACCCCCAGCCTCGCTACTGGCTCGCGTATCATCGCAGAGCGGGCGCGGCGCCGCCATGGGTCGAGTGCGCCGGGAATTCCGATCCTCCACCGTCCACAGGCCGGCACATGGGTATACGCAACCAGACACTGGAAATCGCCACACCGCGCGGCATCCGCCTGAGTGGCGTCGTGGTGCAACCCGAGGGAACCCCCGTCGGGCAGGTCTGCATCGCGCACTGCTTCGCCTGCTCGAAGGATTTTCCCGCGACCGTGCGCCTGGCGCGCGCCCTGGCGCAGGAAGGCGTGATCACGCTGCGCTTCGACTTCATGGGGCTGGGCGACGCAGAAGGTCGCTTTTCGGACAGCAGTTTCCAGACCTATTGTGAGGATCTCGGCGCCGCGTTGGATGCATTCGATGCCTACACCGGCTACCCGACCGATCTGCTGGTCGGGCACAGCTTCGGGGGCGCGATGGCGCTGGCCCTGGCCGGACTGCGTTCGGAACTGCGCGGCGTGGTCACCATCGCGGCGCCCGCCGAACCGGGCCACGTGACACGATTGTTCGGGGCCCGCGCCCACGGCATCCGCGAACACGGCTACGGCCAGGTCGAAATCGGGGGCCGCACCGTCACGATCGGGAGGGAGTTTCTCGAGTCCGTGGAGGCCACGGACCTCGACGGCGCGCTCGAGCGCCTGGAACGTCCGCTGTTGATCCTGCACGCGCCGAAGGACAGCGTCGTTGGCGTCGACCACGCCCGGCGCATTTTCGAGCGCGCGCGCCATCCGAAGAGTTTCGTGGCCCTGCACCAGGCCGACCACCTGCTGACGCGCCCGGAACACACCGCCTATGTCGCGCGCCTGATCCACGCCTGGGCCTACGACCTGCTACGGCCTCACCAGTAGTTTTCCACCGTGATCTGGCCGGGATGCCCCCGCCGGCAGCGCTGCAGGCCGCGCTCGCGCAACCGTGCCTGGATGTCGCGGACCATCTCCGGGTTTCCGCAAAGCATCACCTGCGAGGAATCCGCGCCGATCTCCAGGCCCGCGGCGTGCTCGAGACGCCCGTCCGCGAGCGCCTCGGTGATCCGCCCGCGAAGCGCGTCCAGGGTATCCTCGCGGCTCACGATGGGCAGGTAGCGGAAGCGGTCGGCACGTTCCCGGGCCAGCTCCCGCAGGGTGTCCCGGTAACTCAGATCGTCGGCATGACGGACGCCGTGCACCAGCCGCACCGTTTCGAATCGCTCCCAGCATCCCCCGGAGCGCAGGATCGACAGGAATGGCCCAAGGCCGGTCCCGGTGGAGATGAGCCAGAGATCCCGTGCGTCGGGTACGTTTTCGAGGGTGAACAGGCCGCTGGCGCGCGGCATCAACTCGACGGTATCGCCGCGATGCAGCTGCACCAGCCGGTTCGTCAGCGGACCGCCGGGCACGGTGACCAGGTAGAACTCCAGCGGCCGCACGTCGGGCGCGTTGACGTAGGAATACGGGCGGGCCACCCATTCGCCGTCGATCCACAGGCGCAACCGGTTGTACTGCCCGGCCAGGAACGGCTCGACCTGCGCGTCGATCCTCAGGCTGAACAGGCGCTCGGTCCAGCGCCGGATTTCCCGCACCTCTCCCTGTACCCAGCCCGTCAACGCTTTCGGCTCCGCAAAATAGTCACCATGACCCCAGTACCCGGCGCTTTCAAGGCTTCCCCACCGATTGACCGCGTTTTCAAGAGGTGACCGGGCCCCTGTGCGCGGCTGCCCGTATAATCGGGCGTCTTCGAACATCGACCCGAGGAGCACTCATGGCGCGAACCCCTTCCCAGATGATCGATCTCGGCACCGAGGCCCCGGACTTCCAGCTGCCCGATGTCGTCTCGGGCAAGACCGTCGGCCTGGACGACTTCCCGAACGCCAAGGGCTTCATGATCGCATTCATCTGCAACCATTGCCCGTTCGTCCAGTTGATCCGGCACGAGTTCGCCCGCTATGGCCGCGAGTACACCGAGCGCGGCATCGCCGTGATCGCGATCAACTCGAACGACATCGACGCCCACCCGGAAGACGGCCCCGACCCGATGCGCGACGACGCCCGCCGCTTCGGCTATGCCTTCCCGTACTGCCTCGACGAAGACCAGTCCGTCGCCAAGGCCTACCAGGCCGCCTGCACCCCGGACCTGTACCTGTTCGACGCGGACCGCCGGCTCGTGTACCGCGGTCAGTTCGATGCCGCGCGCCCCGGCAACGACGTACCGGTCACCGGCAAGGATCTGCGCGCGGCCACCGAAGCGCTGCTCGCCGGGCAGCCCATCCCGACCGACCAGAAGGCCAGCCTCGGCTGCAACATCAAGTGGCGGCCAGGCAACGAACCCGCCTACTTCGGCTGAATGCGAACAGGCCGGCCCG
>Ga0207796_1000968_pt1 | contig 10230 bp, 5 predicted proteins | sample Pon1CUnioCityCA_6_FD_187274 | JGI IMG/M metagenome (GOLD analysis project Ga0207796, IMG submission 187274) | Marine sediment microbial community from Union City, CA, USA - Pond 1C Sediment 1 (SPAdes) | ecosystem: Environmental > Aquatic > Marine > Intertidal zone > Salt pond sediment ...
AACGCCAGGTACCCGGTGTTCAGCGCCGGGCGGGTCTCAACGTACAGGTTGGGATCCTCCTCAGCCGTCACCAGGTCCTCAACCACCGCCTGCTCCAGCCCGTGGATGTCACCCGCCTGAAGCGCCAGGAAGCGTGCTGAGTCGTCGGGGATCACGCGCCAGACGATCTCGTCGATGGTCGGCGCTCCACCCCAGTAGTCCTCGTTCGCCTCCACTGTGATGTGGTCACCCTCCACCCATTCCACGAACTTGAAGGGGCCCGTGCCCACACAACCCACGCCGGGCAGCCCGTAGTCCTCGCCCGCCTCCTCAATCGCCGCCGGGCTCGAGATGGCGAAGATGTCCATCGCCAGGTTCGCTAGGAAGGGCGCCAGCGGTTCCGCCAGCGTGAACTCGACGGTGTACTCGTCGACCGCCTCGACGCTGGCGATCATGCTGTCCTCGTCGAAGCCGTTCCACATGTACTCGTAGTACTCGAAGACCTGGCTGTCGAAGTGGTACGGATTATCCGTAAAACGCCAGCGCTCAAAGTTGAACACCACGGCGTCGGCGTTGAACGGCGTCCCGTCGTGGAACTCCACCCCCTCGCGGAGCTGGCAGGTCCACACCGTGCTGTCCTCGTTGGCCGTGCACTCCGTGGCCAGCGCGGGAATCGGCTTCGTCGAGCTGGGCTCGTACTGGTACAGAGGCTCCAGGCACTGCCCAGTCACGCGGAAGCTCTCACCGTCGGTGACGATCGCGGGGTCAAGCTGGACCGAGTCGCCGCCGCGGCCGAAGATGAAGGTGCCGCCCGCTGTCGCGGGTTCCTCTTCCTCTGGGGGGGCCTCGCCCTCAATGCCCAAGCCGGCACCCGTGTCGATGGTCCCATCGATGATGCCCTGGCGGACCTCGTCGAGCTGGTCCTTCAGGTCCTGCGGTACCTCATCCTCGAACTCGTGGAAGGGCGAGATACGCACACCATCGTTCGCCAGCGTGCCGACAAAGTTGGAGCCGCCCTGGAAGTTGTCGTTGTACGCCTGCTGGATCGAGGTGAAGACCGCCACGTCCATCTGCTTCTCCACGCTCGTCAGCACCACATCGCTGTATTCAGGCGCACTCACGTACCAGTCGGTGTCGACGCCGATCAACTTCGTGCCCGGGTTCGCCTGGACAGCAGCGCCGGTGCCCAGACCCACGGGGCCAGCGACCGGCATGATGATGTCAGCGCCCTCCGAGATCAGGTCCTCACCAACGCGGCGCCCATCCTCCGTCGACTCGAAGTTGCCGACGAAGAGGTCGGTGCCCAGCACCTGGACGTCTGTGCCGTTCTGCTCGTTGTAGTACTCCACGCCAGCGGCGTAGGCGTCCATGAAGATGGTCACCGTCGGGATCTCCAGGCCGCCGAAGGTGCCCACGGCACCCGTCTCCGTCATCCCCGCCGCCAGGTAGCCGGCCAGGAAAGCGGCCTGATCTGTGGAGAAGAGCAGGCCCTGGAGGTTGTCAATTCGCGGGTTCTCCTCCTCGTCCCAGAAACCGGGTCCCCAACCGAAGTCCACAATGGCGAACTTGGTGTCCGGATTCTCCGAGGCGAAGGTGTAGGTGTCCTGAGCCAGCAGGAAACCAACGGTGACGATCTCGTTGTAGTCCTGCTCCAGGAACTGGGTGATGTTCGGCGCATAGTCCGTCTGCTGCTGCGACTCGAGATAGTCGACGGTTACGCCCAACTCCTCCTCGGCCATTTGCATACCTGCCCAGGAGGTCTGGTTAAAGGACTTGTCGTCGATCCCGCCGACGTCCGTCACCATCCCGACCTGGAAGCCCTCTTCCTCTTCTGGAGGGGCCTCGGTCGGTTCCTCTGCTGCTGGCGGCTCTGTCGGCGCCTCGGTGGGCGCTTCCGTCGCCTGCGGGCCACAAGCTACTAACATACTGAGAACCGTCAGTAGGCTCAACGTCACTAGCACGAATTTGCGCATAAGATTGCTCCTCCTCTGTGTGAAACGGGACGTGTAGAACGAGCGTCTCTCGCTCAACGTGGGGAACGTCTAGGGACAACCTCCGATAGCCTCACCTCCTTTATGTTCAGCAAACCAGGTTTGACCCTAGCTCCCTATTATATCTCATTCAGAAACAGAGGGCAAGCTCCGGCCAAGTACGGGATGATGCAAATCCGCGTGCACCGCACCGGAGATACGTCAATCCTGCCCATCATTACCACCCACCGAACACTCCGGGCGCGATACGGCTTAATCATTCTCGCTCTTGAGGTGACCGGCACTTCCATCAAGGCCTCAAAAACCTGAATCCGTTGCTTTCTGAAGCTGATTCGGGCCATAATGCTGCGCTTGCAAGTGCCGGCCACCTGCGCCAGAAAGGAACGATAAACCCCTGCTGGGCGCGAGACGACCTCTTGACATGATTCGGTTTTCCCCTATACTTCCCAAGGCTGACGAAGGAGGTACGTGCAGACGAGAGCGCCTGTCATAGCAAGGAGGCAACCGTGCCCTCAACCCGAGACGCAGAGTCCCCGGTCCTGGAGCTACGGGGGATCACCAAGGCCTTTCCCGGCGTGCTGGCCAACGACCACATCGATTTGACCCTCCAAGAAGGCGAGATACACGCCCTCTTGGGCGAGAATGGGGCCGGCAAGACGACGCTGATGAACGTGCTCTATGGCCTCTACACGCAGGATGAGGGCGACATCTTCATCCGGGGAGAGCGAGTAGAGATCGAGGATCCCAACGACGCCATCGACCGGGGCATCGGCATGGTTCACCAGCACTTCATGCTGGTCCCGGTGCTCACCGTCACCGAGAACGTCATGCTCGGCATCGAGCCCACGAGACGTCGCATCTTCCTCGACCGTTCCACCGCCGCGAGGCAGGTGCGAGAGATTTCAGAGCAGTACAGCCTGGAGGTCGACCCTGGTGCGTACATTAAGAATCTACCCGTCGGCGTCCAACAACGGGTTGAGATCATCAAGCTTCTCTACCGCGAGGCGGATATCCTCATCCTGGACGAGCCAACGGCCGTGCTGACGCCTCAAGAGGTGACCGATCTCTTCAAGATCATTCAATCCCTCGTCGACCGGGGCAAGTCCGTGATCTTCATCACCCACAAGCTGAACGAGGTGATGGAGATCGCTGACCGCATCACGGTCCTCAGAAATGGGCGGGTGGTGGGGACGACGACGCCCGAGGAGACGGATCAGAGCGAGCTGGCCGCCATGATGGTCGGCCGCGAGGTCGTCCTGCGGGTTGAGAAGGAAGCCGCCCAGCCCAAGGAGGCCGTGCTCGACGTAGACGCTCTCCGCGTGATGGACGACCGTGGCAACGTCGCCGTGCGAGGCGTCTCCTTCCAGGTACGAGCCGGCGAGGTGCTGGGCGTGGCCGGTGTCCAGGGCAACGGGCAGACGGAGCTGGTGGAGGCGCTCACCGGATTGCGCAAGCCGGAAGGGGGGCGCGTCCAGATCCTGAGCGAGACCGTTACCGGCGCCTCCCCACGCCACATCCTGGAGCAGGGGGTGGCCCACGTGCCGGAGGACCGGCAGAAGGACGGGCTGGTCCTGAGCTTCCCCGTCGCCGATAACCTGGTCCTCAATACCTACTACGTGGAGCCCTTCGCTCGCTTCGTGGTGCTCGATCGTGACACAATCATGAACGAGGCGGAGAGGCGCGTGCGCGAGTTCGATGTGCGCACGCCCAGCGTGCTCACCCCCGTCTCTAACCTCTCCGGCGGCAATCAGCAGAAGGTGATCGTGGCCCGCGAGTTTTCCCGGCCCATCAAGCTGTTGATCGCCTCCCAACCGACCCGCGGGCTCGACGTCGGCTCCATCGAGTACATCCACGGCCGCATCATCGAGAAGCGCGACGAGGGCACGGCGGTCCTGCTGGTCTCGCCGGAGCTAGACGAGGTGATGAGCCTCTCCGACCGCATCGCCGTGATGTACGAGGGAGAGATCGTCGACATCCTGCCCGCGGAGGAGGCGACACGGGAGCAGATCGGCCTGCTGATGGCAGGCGTGAAGGAAGGTCGAAAGGAGGACGCCCGTGAAGCAGTCGCCTGATCAACTACGCGTTGGACTGGTCACCGATGTAGGCCATATCGATGACGGCTCCTTCAATCAATACGCCTACGAAGGGCTGATGCACGCGGCCGAGGAATACGGTCTCGACCCAAAGGTGGTCGAGACTGAATCGCGCGAGGCGTACGGGGAGAACCTGGAACGCGTCGTGGACCAGGGCTGCAACCTGGTGGTTACCATCGGATCACGGACAGGCGAGCGGGTGGAGCGGATCGCCGTCCGTCACCGGAACGTCCACTTCGTCGTCGTCGACTACGAGCCGCGGGAACAGATTAAGAACATCACTGGGCTGATCTTCGCTGAGGACCAAGCGGGCTACTTGGCCGGCGCCCTGGCCGGCCTTATCACTCAGAAGGATAACGTGGGTTTCGTCGGTGGGCAGGACGTGCCTCCGGTGCGCAAGTTCCACCGGGGCTTCGAGCACGGGCTGGCCCTCACGAGCCGGCGCGCGCAGATCCTGGATACTACCACCGAGTCGTTTACGGACGTGGAGGCCGGTGAGGAGGCCGGGCGGGAGCTGGTCGCCCACGGCGCCGACGTGGTGTTCGCGGCCGCCGGGCGGAGCGGTGGCGGCGCTATTCGGGCCGCTGCCCAGGAGGGCGCCTGGGCGATCGGCGTGGATCAGGATCAGTGGGTCACCACCTTCAACCAGGGCGCGGTCTCGGGCTCCGAGCGAGTGCTCACTAGCGCCGTTAAGCGGGTGGATCAAGCGGTGTACGACGCCGTCACCCGCGCCCTCGAGGGCAAACTCAAGAGCGGCGTGTTGCACTACGACTTGAGTAATGACGGCGTGGGGCTGGCACCGTACCACGAGGCCGACGTCGACGTCTCGTCCGAGGTCAAGGGAAAGATCACCGAGATCGCTAACGGCCTGCGCAGCGGCGAGATTCGCACCTACGTGGGTCCCGCGGGCGAGGATCTGCGCCAGGGGCTCATCACCCGCCTGACAGCCTGGAACTGGCGCGCCGCACTGATGCCCTTCTTGGCCGTCTTCAGCGCCCTGGTCATCGGGGCCGTCTTCATCGGCGCCTTCGACCCTGCCGTCTGGGAGGCCTTCGGCGAGGGCCTCGGAGCTGGGCTGCGCGCTGCGTGGCAAGCTATCGCCCGAGCGTACTCAGCCCTCTTCACCGGCGCGTTCGGCAACCCCACGGATGTCATCGGAGCCATACGCACCTATGTCCAGACGGGGGACGCAGCCCCTTTGATCACGGCCGCCCGACCGCTGACCGAGAGCATCCGCATCACCACGCCCTACATCTTCGCCGGCCTGGCGGTGGCGCTGGGCTTCCGCTGCGGCCTCTTCAACATCGGCGCCGAGGGACAGTACTTCATCGGCGGCCTGGCCACCGTCTTCGTGGGCTACGCCGTCACCGGGCTCCCCTGGTTCGTCCACCTGCCGCTGGCCATCCTGGCCGGGATCTTGGGTGGGGCCATCTGGGCCGGCATCCCCGGCTTCCTCAAGGCCCAGACCGGTGCGCACGAGGTGATCACCACCATTATGCTCAACTACGTCGCCTACCGCTTCGCCGACTTCATGCTCCAGGTTGGCGGTCCCATGGCCGCGCCCGGTTTTCGCCCTGTGAGCCCACAGATTGAGCCAAGCGCCTATCTGCCCCAGTTCTTCCCCAATAACCCATCGGTCAACTTCAACGCGGGCTTCTTCCTGGCGCTGGCCGCCGCGGCCTTTGTGTACTGGCTGTTGTTCAAGACCACCATCGGCTTTGAGATCCGCACCGTCGGGGCCAGCCCTCGCGCTGCTCGGACAGCGGGCATGAGCGTGACCAAGAACTTCATCCTGGCCATGGCCCTCAGCGGCGGGCTGGCCGGCCTGGCCAGCGTCCACGACATCCTGGGGGTGCTGCGCTTTATGCCCAACGCGTTCTTCTCGGGATACGGCTTCGACGCTATCGCCCTGGCCCTGCTGGGCCGAAGCCATCCGGTGGGGGTGGTGCTTTCTTCCCTCCTCTTTGGGTTCCTGAAGGCCGGGGCCCAGCGCATGCAAGCGCCGCCAGCCAGCGTGCCCATCGACATCATCCAGATCGTCCAGGCCCTGATCATCATCTTCATCGCCGCACCCGAGGTGATCCGCCTCATCTACCGCATCCGTGCGCCAGAGGAGGAAGGTGGAGCCGTCTTCACGCGAGGCTGGGGCCAGACGTAGGTCGGGTCTGCTACCCGACAACGTAGGTCGACTTTGCCACCCGACAACGTACGTCGGCTTTCCATACCCGACAACGTAGGTCGGGTTTCCAGACCCGACAACGTAGGTCGGGTTTGCTACCCGACACGCCCTATGCGACGAACCGGACGCCCGAGAGAGCTCTGAACAGGAGGCTGCTGTGACCGCGATCTCAGAACGCATCGAAACCAAGGAAGGCACATCCCAAGCCCGATCCACCACCTATGGCATCCTCTTCCTTCTCACCGGGCTGCTCGTCTTCCTTCTTTTCGCCCGATCCACGAGCCCTGGCCAGATCAGTGCCTTCGATCTGACGCCCAGAGGGGCGACGCCGGCTATCCCCGTGCCCCCGCTCCGGCTGCCCACCCGGGCGACGCTCTACGCATTCGCCGCCATCTGCGCCTTCGTGGGAGGGTGGCAGCTGGCCCGGGGCTTCCGACAGGCGAACTGGGCGTTAACCGGCGTGGCCATCGTCTTCATCCTGGCCTTCCTCACCTGGGCGGCCCGGGGGGGCTCCCTGAGCCTGGTCAGCCTCCTACGGAGCTCCCTGCTGCGCGCCGTCCCCATCGCCCTGGCCGCCCTCTCGGGCGTCCTCTGCGAGAGGAGCGCCGTGATCAACATCGCCATCGAGGGCATGATGCTCATCGGCGCCTTCACCGCAGCGCTGATGGGCAGCGTGGGCAAGAACGTCCTGGAGTGGCCCTTCGCCCTGTCGCAGGGCCTGGGGCTCCTCAGCGCCGTTGGGCTGGGCGGCCTCCTGGGCCTGTTCCTCGCCGTCCTGTCCGTCCGCTTCAAGGTCGACCAGATCATCTCCGGCACGGCCATCAACATCCTGGGGACCGGCGTGACCAGCTTCCTCAGCGCCCGCATCCTGTCCGAATTCACCTTCCTTAACAACCCGGGGATCCTGCCCCCCGTCGCCGTCCCCCTGCTCTCCCGCATCCCCGTCATCGGGCCCGTCGTCTTCAACCAGAACATGCTGGTCTACGCACTGTTCCTCCTGTTGCTCGTGGTCCACGTGGTCCTCTGGCACACCGTCTGGGGCCTGCGCACCCGATCCGTCGGGGAGCATCCGCGCGCGGCTGACACGTTGGGGATCGACGTCTTCAGGAACCGCTACATCAACGTCACCGCAGGGGGCATGGTGGCCGGCCTGGCGGGCGCTTTCCTCATCCTCGGCTCGGTGGGGCGCTTCGACGAGCTTATGACGGCTGGCAAGGGCTTCATCGGCCTGGCGGCGATGATCTTCGGCAACTGGACCCCGTTCGGGGCCCTGGGAGCCGCGACCATCTTCGGCTTCGCCGACGCCCTCCAGACTCGACTGGCCATCCTGGAGGTCAATATCCCCTCGCAGTTCCTGCTGATGACGCCGTACCTGGTGACCATCGTCGTCCTGGCCGGCGTGGTCGGCGAGGCCCAGCCTCCGGCGGCCGACGGCGAGCCGTATGAGAAGGAGTGACAGAGCGAGCTGGCGGGTAGCAAACCCGCCCTACATCCTCCCGCTGCAAACCGTAGGTCGGGTTCTATGCCCGACGTTGTTGCTACCACAATCTCGACTGCGGAGGGGAGGCGGGTAGCAAACCCGCCCACCATCTGTGCGTGCAAACCGTAGGTCGGGTTACGTGAGCGACGTCGTTGCCATCACGATCTCGATCGGGGCGGGCAGGCGGATAGCAAACCCGCCCACCATCATCCAGGGGGTCCGTGACCCGCGTCGACGGCCTAATCCGGCCCGAACTGGCTGGGGTCCGTCGGCTTCTGCCCCGGCTCGATGACGAAATACTCGCTCCAGGCATAATAGCGCAGAGGCACGATCAACCGTTGCGCCTGGTTGGCGATGTCGCCGTACCCGGGGCCTAGGTACCAGATCGCCGCTCCCCGCACCTGGGGATACGCCGCGTAGAGCTCGGAAGCCCAGGCGATGTCCTCCATCGCCTGTCCCACCGGGGGCACAAACTCCGACTCCCAACCCCACTCCGTGATCAGCACCGTGGGCCGCTCGAGCCCCAGCTGGTCACAGATCCGGAACAGCGTCTGAAAGCGACCCAGCAGCGAGGGGTACTGACGAGCGATGTCCCCGACGCTGTAGCTATACTCATGGAGAGCCACCGCGATGCGATCCGGATGCTGGGCGGCCAGGGAGAGGAACGCTCGCATGCCCGGCGTCTGCCAGTGATCCGGCTCAGGCTCCCCTGAGCTCCAGCCGAAGGCCGCCAGGCGATACCCGTCACGCAGCGCCAGCTCGGCCAGGCGGTGCGCGCAGCGGCCCAGCCAGTCCGCCCGCCCCTTATCTGGCTCGTTCATCACCTCGAGCCAGGTGCGCTGGTCAAACTCCGGCGGCAGAGCCGCCAGGATCCGTGTCCAGTGCTCCTCGGCGGCCACCTCGGGGGGGAGATCATAGTTGGGAAGCTCCAGGTCACCACCGGACAGGCGGAACACGGTGACGTGATCCGGGCTGGCCTGCAGCGCCTCAGCGAGCACGCCGTAGGCATCGACCGACTTGACCACCGCCGGGACCCCGGCATCGGCCAGCCCCCTGAGATACTCACCCAACCCCCGGGCGTTGCCGCCGGGGCCCAGGTGGAAACCAATCTTGACGTGGGCTAGATCCTTCCCCTCGGCCTGCAGCTCCCGACGCACGGCCTCGAAGTCCGTCGGCGGCGGGGTGGGCGTGGCGGTTGGGGGCGCGGGCGTGGCCGTGCCCGGCGGCTGAGAGGCGACCGACGCTGGAGACCCTGAGCGCATCACCAAGGGCAGGACCAGGCGCACCTCACCGGCGGACGGCTCAGCGCCGCGCGGCGAGGCGGCGCTGGGCGACGCGACAGCGGATGGTTCAGGGGAGACAGTCGGGAACGGCCCAGGAGAGGCCGTCAACGATGGCTGAGAGGGAGCGGCGGGCGGGCGGAACAGGTAGAAAGCACCCAGCCCGAGGGCAGCCACCACCGCCAAAGCCAGAGCGATGAGCAGATATTTAACGCTCGAGCTTGCAGAAAGGAAGCGGGTGAATCTGTTCCGAACGTTCATGGTCGAGCCCTCATCTTTCCCTCATCAACCAGCCAGATGGACAATGGTTGTGCGCTATCCCGTGGCCCAGACACACCCAGCGAGATAACGACCGACATTGTACCACAGGTGACGCAGCGAGAGAAGTAGCCGTCGCGCTACGGTCTGTCGATGCCAGGATACTGCTCCAGCAGTTCGGTTCGCCAACCGTCGAGCTGGGTCGCATACGGCGCGGTAGGCTCTTTCAGCCGACGAGGCCCTAGGTCCTGCGAGGCTGCACGTTCCAAGACAGGGATGGTTGTCCCTTCCCGGTGGTGCTCCTTCTGACGCTGGGCATAGGCGATGTAGTTCGGCAAGCGCTTGGCGTCAAAAGAGAACGCACCGTATTCATCTTGCCACTGGAAGCGAACACGACTCACACCAGACTTGTTGGACTTGGTCGACGCAACGCCCTTGATCTGCCCCACGAACTTGGCGACAGAGACAGCCGGCGGGATGGATACGACCATGTGAACGTGATCCAGCGTACCCCCGATGGCTTAGACGACGCCCTTGAGCCCGACGGCCTTGCTGGTCAGATGGCCGTAGATCTGTTTCTCGACGTCAGGGGTGAGCAGAGGCCGACGATGTTTGGTTGACCAGATCAGGTGGTAGAACAGTTGCCAGTATGGCATGGTCTTGCTCCTATGGTTTGTGGGGCGGAGTTCAGCAGTTCAGCGGAGACCGCACGGGCATGAAGTGCCCGTGCTACGCAGCAGCGCCCGATGAATCGGGCTTGTGGTATTCCTCCTGCGCCCGGCCTCTCGGCTGACCCTCGTGCCCGAAAGCTGCCTTGGCTCTGAGAACTTCACCGCCGGGCGATGCCTGACCACGCCGTCTACTTTGTCCTCCAGGCGGAGACCGCACGGGCATAAAGTGCCCGTGCTACGAAGCGGCGCCCGATGAATCGGGCTTGTGGTATGCCTCCTGCGCCCCGCCTCTCGGCTGA
>Ga0207796_1000969_pt1 | contig 10227 bp, 9 predicted proteins | sample Pon1CUnioCityCA_6_FD_187274 | JGI IMG/M metagenome (GOLD analysis project Ga0207796, IMG submission 187274) | Marine sediment microbial community from Union City, CA, USA - Pond 1C Sediment 1 (SPAdes) | ecosystem: Environmental > Aquatic > Marine > Intertidal zone > Salt pond sediment ...
GTCGTAGGGACCGGGCAGCAGGGCCGCCGACAGGCACTGGGGCACATAGTGCGTGGACAGGTCGGGCATGCACTTGACGGCGACAAAGTCGAGGCCCAGCTCGGCGATGATCTCCTTGGTGGCCAGATAACAGCGCGACTGGTAGCCCAGGCGCTCGGGAGTGAGACGTTGCCCGTCATAGTCGACAGTGGCAGCGTTTGCCTCCAGCCAGGCGACCATCTCACCGCTGGGCTCGTCGCCGATCTGTTCAGCCCGCCGGATGATCTCCAGTTGATCGATGTGCTCGACGTCCACGCCGAACTTCCTGCGCCACTGCATGGGGTCGATGCTGCCCGTATCGATGCCCAGAGAACGACCGCCAAATAGCCCGAACACCCGGCCCCGCAGCCGGGCTACCGCCGACGCCGCGCGGACAAGGGGCAGCAACTTTTCTGCCAGGGCTGGACTATCAAATCCCTCCCGGATGCGGAGGTGCGGGTATCCGATCTGATCCAGCGCGCCCCCAGCCCCGAGCAGGCCCACCGTGCCATGGGTGCCGGGATGCTTGTTAGAAACCAACACCGTCGGCAGGTTCATCCGCTGCACGCCGCGGACCACGAGGTTGGGTGCAGTCCAGCAGGGCAGGTGGACGACGAACGCCTCGACGCCGGCTGTTTTCAGCGCGTCCACCTGGGCATCGATCTGCTCTTTGGTGCGAGCCACCTCATCGGAGGAATGCAATTCGACAGGCAGCCCGCCCAGATATTCGGCCATCTTCTTGTGCCTGGGCTCGGTCAGGCCCCTGAATAGGTTCTCCCACTCGTGTTTTCTGGCATCTCCAAAGGTCATCAGACCGACCTTGGGCTCATTCATACTCGATGCTCCTCCAAGGCGAACAAGAACGGCTACAGAGAGGTTGTTCCCCGAGCCCGAGTCGCGGCATATCGCTACTTTTCCATGTGGCGGGGGAAGCCCTGGATGGAACGCCCGCCATCGGGATAGACAGTCTGGCCGACAAAGTAGGCGGCGTCGTCGCTGGCCATATAGAGGATGACACGGGCGATCTCCTGGCACGAGGCGATATAGCCGATGGGCAGCCGATCCATCAGCACCGCATGTTTTTCGGGGCTGTGCACCACACGTTCCATCAGCTCGGTCATGACCGGGCCGGGCGCAACCGCGTTGACGCGAATGCCGTGTTTGATCAGCGCCAGCCCCATCGCCTTGGTGAGTTGGTTCACACCGCCCTTGGCCGCGCAATAGGGGATCTGGTCGGCCAGCGCGAGCTGGGCCATTACAGAGGATACATTTACGATAGCGCCGCCCCGGCCCTGGTCTACCATCACCCGCGCCGCTGCCTGGCTCACCAGAAAGGTACCTTTCAGATCGACGCTAATGACCCAATCCCAATCCTCCTCGGTGGTGTCGAAGAAATTGGCGCTGTGGTTGACGCCGGCATTGTTGACGACGACATCGATCCGCCCAAAGTGGTCCACAGTAGCCTTAACCAGGGCATCCACCTCTGCCTTCTGGCTCACGTCGCAATGCACAAAGAGGGCCTTGCCGCCCGCCCCGCGGATCTCTTGGGCCGCCGCCTCACCCAGTGAGTCGGTGCGCCCGACCAGTACGACCTTGGCCCCTTCGCCGGCAAACTCTTGCGCGCAGGCCAGGCCGATCCCTTTGGTGGCGCCAGTGATGATGGCTACCTTGTCTTTTAGTCTCATTCTCTAGCATCCCCAGTGTGGAGCGGCAACATGGGGAATGCATTCCCCATGCTGCCGATCTGTCGACCTGCTACTGCACTGGCGGTTTGACGCCCACTGGCCAGCGAGCCTTGATGTCTTCGATGATCTCTACGGCATAATCGACAACGCGGGTGACCATGATCTCGCCTTTCTCACGCGTGGCGTTGGTGGCATCGCCGATGATGCCGTTATCCAGCTCTTTGTACTCGGGGCGTGCAAAGGTCCCCTCAAAATGGTACATCATGCCAGGTCGGGGCTGCTGACCAGGGGCGATGATGAAGCGGCTATCGATGAGGGGCGAGCCGCCACCCTTGTCAGCCTTGCTCATGTCCACGTACTGGGGATAGAGGTATAGCCCGACCGAAGTCTCGGCCTCTTCGGCATGCCACATATAGTCGTCCAGCACCTCCCTGTCGTCCCGCAGAAAGTCGTACCAGTGCATCGACAGGGTAAAGATGCCCTCCAGCCCCAGCTTGTGGACCGCCACGATCGTGGTACTGACCTGCCCGTGGGCCGAAAGGATCAGGAACTTGTTGTAGCCTGACACTGTAGCTCCCTTGATGATGTCGACCAGCAGGGCGGTGTGAGTGTCGTAGCTCAACGGGATGGTGCCTGGCATGTACCAGTGATGGTAGGGATGGGATCCGTACATCGGCGTGGGCAGGAGCATGACGTCGGTCTTTTTGGCAATCAGCTCGGCCATACCGGTGGCGTTCAGGGTGTCCACGCCACAGGGTGAATGGGGACCATGCTGCTCGACTGAGCCGATGGGCAGGATGGCAATGTCGCTCACTTCCTTGGCAAATCGCACGACCTCTGGCATGGGTAGTTCGTGCCACCACAGATAACGTTCTTCACTCATCTTCAGACTCCTTTTCTATAGGATAGTAATCGCACACGAATCATAAGCCACTCCACACGGGCAGCGGGGTCTTGGCCCCCAGTTCAGCGCCCAGGCTCAGCAATTCCTGGTACAGGTTGGCTGGCAGGGGGATGCCCTTTTCCCTGCGCAACAGCGCGGTCCAGTGCTCGATCTCGCCGGGCAAGAGCATCTCCCGGCCCTCGTCCCACATGGGTGAGGATTTGATCGTCTGCACAAACTCAGCCATACGGGCCTGCATCTCCTCGCGACCCAGGATGGCCTCGACATTGAGCGCGATCATAAAGTGGCCCGTCAGGCTCGGATCGTCTGGATACTTGTACATGCCCTTCATGCCTTGCAGGAATGCGCCGCCGGTGAGGACCCCGCACAGCAGGTCGACGGCGTAGGCCAGGCCGAGCCCCTTGTAGCCGCCCATTGGCAGCAGAAAGCCGGCAAAGGCTTCTTCCGGGTCATCGGTGGGGCGGCCCTCCCTGTCTGTAGCCCAATCCGGCGGGATCTTTTCGCCCTTCTTGCTAGCCAGCAGGAGCTTGCCACCGGCCACTGCTGAAAGCGAAATGTCGAGCACAAAGGGAAAGTCACCGTAGGTCGGAATGGCGATGGACAGTGGATTGTTGCCCACCACCGGGCGGCTGCCTCCAGGTGCAACGACGTTGGGCACGACATTGGTCATGGCGATGCCAACCATACCCCGCTCGGCAGCAAGCCGCGTGTAGATGGCCGTGGCCCCAAAGTGATTGCTGCGGATGGCGCCCACCGCGCCGACGTTGAACTGCTCTGCCAGCTCGACTGCGCGCTGCATGGCATCGCGTCCGACAATAAAGCCGGGACCATCGTCGCCATCCAGTACCTCCAGTCCCAGCGACCCGCGCACGGCCCGTATCTCGGGCCGCGGGTTCACCGCTCCAGAGCGCAGTCGCTTGATATAGACCGGCACGCGCAGCACGCCGTGCGAGTCCACGCCCCACAGGTTGGTGTCCACCAGGGCCTTGGCATGAAAGGCGGCGTCCGGCTGCTGAATGCCGGCAAGGGTGAACAGCTCTGTGACAAAAGCCTCCAGTGTCTGGCACTCGACCAGGACTTGATTCTCAGACATGCATTCGGTCTCCCTGCTAGTATCCGGCGGACTCAGCGACAGATCAGTACAGGCCACTGGCTGGTGCGCAACAGCTCATCAACCGTGCTGCCCAGGATGACCTCAGCCACGGGACCCCGCCCGTAGCCGCCCACGATGATCAAATCGCACTTGCGCTCTTGAGCTGTGTCGAGGATGGTCTCTGCAACCGGTCCCTGTTTGGCCACGAATTCGGCTTGAACGTTTCGTGACTGGAGATAGTCCCGGGCATTTTCCAAGCTCCTGGCAGCCTCCTTGCCACTAGAAACCACCACCAGCGGAATGTGCCATTGACCCGCCAGGTAGGTGGCCACGAACAGCGCCTCCCGAGCCTTGGCACTGCCGTCGTAGGCCAGCAAGGCCCGTTCCAGAGGAGAAACTTCCCCGGGAACCGCCAGGAGCGGCGTGCTGCAGCGCTGGATCAGGGTGTGAAAGCCCGATTGCAGGCGCGCTGATGGCTGAGGCCCCGGTGGGTGCGCCACGGTCACTACGATCAGGTCGCTCCACCAGGCCCGGTCACAGATGGTCCGCGCCACTTTGCCAACCGTGACTACCGGTTGTCCAGGAATGTCCGCTGCTTCGCAACGGCGGGCAAACTCGGCCTTGACGTTCTGCGCGACCTCACTCTCTACGTCAGCCTGGCTTGGCACTACGTAGAGCCCAAAAAGCCGTCCGCCTTCGCGCCGGGCAACTTCCAGCGCTTGACCAAGAGCCCGCCAGCCCACTTCCTGTCCGCTAACCGGGACCAGCAGATCGGTGAAGAGCCGATCCTGGCGCCCGTTGACCAGGTGCTCGCGGCGCCAATTTCCAGCTGGCGGGCCGGGTTCAAGGGGGTCAGGCACCAGTACGTCGAGAACCCTGCCAGCCAACCGGCGAGCCACCCGCTGGCCCTTGGGGCTAGCCTTGTAGGCCAGGTCAGCGGCTGCATCCTCGGGCCCTACCGCCCAAGCCAGCGCCTCCTGGAGGGCGGCCTGGTGTTTTGATATCCAGTGGTAGAGATCGGCCTCGGTTCGTCCCGGAAAGTCGCGCAGAGTTGCCCGGTTGCGTATCACCTGGACAATGGGCATGTAGACCTCGTCGTACCAGCCGGCGACCGCTTCCTCGTAGGGCACCGCCCGTTGCTCGCTCAACCCCAGGTAGTAGCGATAGACGTCGATGTGTTCCAGGAGGGACTGGTAGCGTCCAGGCAGCGACATGGTCAGATCTGCACCGGGCCGGAGTTGGTCCAGGTGGGTCTGCTCCAGGAATTCGGCGTACTCGGCCTTGACGATCAGATCGTCGGGTTGCACATCGGGCGTGAGTGGCACTTTGGTTTGGACTTCGGTCACGTAGGCCTCAATGTGGCTGGCTCCCAGCTCACGGGCAACTGATACCCGGTGATTTCCATCGCGCACAAAGTAGGCCTCGCCGATCTGGTAGACCTCGATGGGCGGCAGGCCCGACAGCTCCTCCATCTTGACCCGGACGCGGACCCAGCGTTCTTCATCGTCCCCGGAGCGCGGCAGGAAGCTACGGGTGAAGTCGGTGTAGCGGCCCACACTGCCCACGATGGCATCGAGCGGGATCTCTTTCAGGACGCGGGGTGCGGTCTCCGTTGCCTTGAGCTTGGTGCGGACGTCATCGTAGGCAAGAAGCTCTGCAGAGCGGCCGGTCAGTTGGGCCAGCATCTGTTCGAGAATGCCCTGCCAGCGAGCACTACGAAAATCCTGTATCGCCTGGAGCATGCGGCCTCAGCGCTCCTTGGGCCCATGGAGCTGCTTGAGCAGCGCCACTTCGTCGAAATAGGTCCACTCCTCGACAAATCTGCCATCCTTGACCGTGTGGTGGCTGATGCCCATCAGGTAGAACGGCCGGCCGGTTGGCTCGCCGTAGGGACCCGGCCCCTTGTGCGTGCCCTGCAGGTTCCAACGGGTCATGGTCCGGTACCCTGTCTCGTCGTTGCCCATGGCATAAAAGTGCTCGACCGTCATGGTCACATCGGGAAAGGTGCCCAATAAGGTCAGGACAAATGCCCTGAAGGATCCCCGCCCCATGAGATGCCGCCCACACGTGGTGTGGCAGAGATAGTCCCGGCCGTAGTAGTCATCGATCTTGTTCAGCAATCGCCAGTTCCAGACCTCGTGAAAGCTGCGCCGCACAAAATCCTCGACGTCGAATCCCTCGGTTTCCTTGGGCGCCATCACCTCCGGCGTGGTCTGGCCCGTGACCCGCTCAGGCAGGGCGTACTCTCGGGGCTTGATGCCCAGCAGCCGGTCCTGGCGGGCCAGACGTTCGATGACCTCCGGTAGATCAAAGCCGAGCTGCAGGAGGAGGCCCAGCTCGTCGCGCGCGATCCACTCCTCGACGATGAGGTTCTCCTTGACGAAGCAATTGGCGATGCCGGTACGGATCACCCGGCGACCGGTCGGCGGGCCGTAGGCGCTGTACCCGGTGTTGTGGGCCACCCAGGTGATGCGGTGCGAGGTGTGAAAGCCGGCCTCGTCGTCTCCGCTCCAAATCACCTCGTCACCGTAGAGGCGCAGGTCGGGGAACGCGGCTTGGGTGCGCAGCGTACCCTCCACGACAGCCTCGCGGCCGTAGGTCAACCCATCGGTGGTCCAGATGGAGACATTATGGCCATAGTGGCTGTAGATCAGGCCCACCCCGTGCTCCTCCCAGATCCTGTGGGTGCAGCGGATGATATAATCGACAATGTCGACGTAATCCTCGTCAAAGCCCTTCATGCTCTGGGTCCGCTCCTGGCCGGGAGCCAGGATCTTGCCGATATCGCCTTTGCCGTCGAGCGTGATTTCTTCCATTCTGGTCTCCAAGATGTGCAACGCACTGCACAAGCGCGTCGCACCTGAATAGTCGTTACTCTGGATTCAGTATCTTCTGGGTGCGCTCGAGGATGTCCAGCCCCTGCTGTCTCAGCCAGTAGGGCAGATCGATGAACACCCAGTTTTCAGCCAGCTTGTCACCTTGGCGCCGGTACACGTCCACCACTTGCATTGTGGCGCTCACCTTGCCACCAGGTAGCCCCAGAAAACCGCCCAGTGGTGTGTTGGACAGGTTGGGCCAGCCGAAGAAACAGGCATAGTTGCCTTCTGCCAAGCGGCAAACGTGACCGTGGAAAGTCTTGCCGGTCAGGTTGTTGCGGAAGGGGAGCTGGTGCTGCTCCTGGTAGCGAGGGATGGTATAGGTCGCCCCGATGCCGGCCGGCCCGTACCAGATCATGTCTTCGAGCCAGGTTCTCTCCAGCACCTCTGGCGGACAGCCCATGGAGCCACTCTTGTTGAGCTCGTCCAGATCCCCGATCATCTCATTGACGAGTGCTAACGTGGCAACGCCCTCTTCTTCCGGTGCGTCGTCAAACAGCAGTCCGTCATGGGTACGCGGCCCCGGGTAGTTGAAATACACGCCCGTGGATGGCGGCAGGGGATAGACGCCGGCCTGAACCATGAGGCCGATAAGGTCCACAAATAGGCCGGTCTGGGTGATCCTGCCGTCCTCGACACAGTTGAACTCGGCGTAGCGTAGATTGGCGATCTTGCGCGTGTGGGGGATGCCCAACCAGTCCGCATCGAACAACCCCATAAAGTTGCCCATGCTCATCACCCACTGCTCGCCGCCGATCTCGTTGGTACCGCCAATGAAGATATCCTGGCGGCGCTGCATGTGGCGGAGTGCGTTCATCAAGGGGATCCAGAACGTTTCGGCCACCGTCTCAGCGCCATGCAACCCACGGAATGGGTATACGCCACGCCAAACGTATCCTTCTCCAGTATGCGCACCCAGCACACTGGCCACGGTTTCGGGTGTTGCCTGTTCCATGGCCTCAAAGCAGTTGCGCACAGCAGCTTTTGCCGCTTGATAATTGCTCATTCTGATCCTATTCTTTCTGTGGCAGTTGCTCGAACAGATCGACGCCTGACTCGAGTGCCGCGCCGATCAGGTCGATCATGACCCAGTTTTCCAGAAGCAGGTGGCCGTCCCGCTTCCAGAAATCCATGATGTTCCAGCCGATCTTCTGACCGGTCGGCGGCCAACCCATAAAGTCGTATTGGTGGGTGCCGGCAAGGCTGGGCCAGCCGGTTGAGGCGGCAAACGCACCTTCAGCAATGCGGGCCTGGTGGCCGACGCCCTTGCGGTCGGGAAAGGCGCGGACGATGGGGCCCTGAGCGTTCCGTTTGAACTCGTCCAGGCCATAGGCCGAGCCGATGCCGACGGGGCCGTGCCAGACCATGTGCGGGTGCCAGAAGCGTTCCAGGCCCTGGCTGTCCTGGCTGCGGCCATCGTACCGGTTCAGGCCGCCAAAGATCATGGCCTCGACGAGCCCCAGCGACTTTTCGGATTCTGCGGCGTCCTGTTCCGCCAGGAGCAGGCCATCGCCGGCCAATGGTCCAGGGATCCAGAGGTCGCGTCCATAGTTGGGTGGCAGCAGCTCGATGCCGGCCTGTCGCAGGAGATCGGGCAGGTCTACGATAATGCGGATTTCGACGATCTTTCCTTCCTGCACCCGGCAGAATTCTCCAAAGCGGAAATGGACGCTGGTCCCCGAGGCGGGAACGACGACCCGGTCGAGAACCCAGCCGCGGGCAAAGGTCCCCACAAAGTCCCCTGTGCCGCACACCCAATCCCCATCCTGATACCGGCTGCCCAGAAAGACATAGGGACGGCGGGTCAGGTCGGGTATGGCTCGCAGCAGCGGCTGCCAGAACCGCGACCAGACCTCATCTGCGCCGTGCAAGTGGCGCAGGGGCTGAAAGCCGTGCCAGACGACATCAGGGTGCAGGGCTTGGGAGATGAACCCGGCCTGATCCCCGCGGTCCATCCCTTGCCAATACTCCCAGACCCGTGTCTTGTGCTGCTGGTCCATACTCTGTTCTCTCGTCTAGCTCTCGCCTGTTCAGCGTGGCAGCTGGCGGGCGTGGGTCACCTCGCGCATCCGCGAAAAGACATCGACGCCCAGTTGGTCGTACACACTGAGCAGGTCGACTAGCACCCAGTTCTCACGGAGCAGACCATCCTCGCGCCGCCAGAAATCGAGGCTGCGCATGGTGAGCGATTGATTGGCAGGGGGGATCCCCAGCCAGCCATCGCCGCTGAGAGTCATCTGCATTCCTGGCCAGGCAGTGAACCCTACATAGTCGCCATCGCCGAACATGAAGCCGTTGTCGAGGATGGCCTGACGGTCGGGCATGGCCCGCAGGAAGGGAAACTGGTGCCAGTTCTGGAACCCCGACAGGCGCCGCGCAGTGCCGATGCCAGCCGGCCCGTACCAGTTCATCTTGGGATGCCAGTAGCGTTCCATCTCCATCGCATCGAAGCCGTCCGGAGATCTTCGCAGGCCGCCTACCATGTCCAGGACCAACTGGACGCTGGCTTTTGCCTGGGCCTCATCGTAGGAGCCGGTGAGGATGCCATCCTGCCCGGCGGGCCCGGGGATCACCCATTCCACGCCGAGGCTGGGCGTCATTGGCCAGGCATTGGCCTGCATCATTACCTGTGGGATGTCCCACAGGGCCTGCATCTCGACGATCCGATTCTCCTCAATGCGGAAGAACTCATGATAGCGCATGGCCACCGCGTGTCCGGTGGGCGGGATGTCGAGCCACGGTCGCTCAAAGACGCCCACGTAATTGCCCCCGCAGCCCACCCAGTTGGTGTCTCGGTCAGAGCCGGCCATCAAGATAAAGTCTCGCCGCTCCAGGTCGGGCACGGCTTCCAGCAGCGGCCGGTAGGCCTGCTCGTACAGCCCACCGGGTCCCTCCAGATCCTCAAAGGGAAAGGCCAGGTGGATCGCTGCATCGGGCGCGAATGCTTTGACGAGTTGGCGCTGCAGGGCGGTGGCCTCACAGTCGTACAGGGCCGTGCGCAGCTGGCCCAGAAGCAGCTTGTTGTGTTGGTGAATGTCGTTGGTCATCTAGCTCTCTTTGGTCTGTTCAGGGTCCATCTCATCGAAAAATTCGGGCGGTTTGGAGCCGACGAACTTGAGCACCTTGGCAACATCGTAGCCCAGTTGCGCCAAAAAGTCCAGAATATCGATCAGGACCCAGTTCTCGGCCAGCTTTCCATCCTCCACGCGCCAGAAGTCCATGTAGCGCATCTTGATTCGCTTGCCACTGGCCGGGATGCCCAGATATTCGCCCGAGTGGGTGGCATACTGGTAGCCGTGGGCGGCCACATAGTCCCCTTCGGCGATGCGGATCTCGTCGACGGCGTGCTTGTCGGAAAAGGCGCGGAGATAGGGTTGTTGGTGCTCGCGGCGGTACTGCTCGAGACCGTGCTTGGTGCCGATGCCAGCTGGTCCCCGCCAGACCATGTCCTCCATCCAGAACTCACTTCCTACCCGGTGCTCGTTGATGGCCTCGTACATGCGGGCCACCAGATCTTTGTTCTCGCTGGCTGACATCTATAGATTGCCCTCCACATACCTTTCGGATTCTGTCCCAGGAACCTATTCGAGCCCACGCGCAAAGAGGGCGGCAAAGCCTGCCTCGTCAATGGGGCGTGGGTTGGTCGGCGTG